>ERZ773168.424-NODE-424-length-42124-cov-56.797071_pt1 | contig 42124 bp, 34 predicted proteins | sample MGYA00511261_ERZ773168 | MGnify/ENA primary metagenome ERZ773168 (study PRJEB29015, sample SAMEA2737855) | human gut metagenome | biome: human gut; feature: human-associated habitat; material: faeces | place: China | collected 2012 ... | reverse complement strand
CGCTCTCGATGGCGGGCTTTGCCAGCGGCTCCATCTTGACGAACCACTGCTTGGAGATCATGGGCTCGATGGTGGAGTGGCAGCGGTAGCAGGTGCCAACCTCGTGCTTCAGGGGCTCGATCTCCTTCAGGAAGCCGCCTTCTTTCAGGTCGGCCAGAATGGCCTTGCGTGCCTCCAGCGTAGTCATGCCGGCATACTTGCCGCAGTCCAGCACCTCAGGCTCGTTGACGGTGTTCTTACCAGCGGCAAACAGGGCATCGGCGGCAGCCTTGTCGGCAGCGCCGGTCATGTGGCCGTCGTAAGTGAACACGCGCACGATGGGCAGGTCGTGACGCAGACCGACCTCAAAGTCGTTGGGGTCGTGGGCGGGGGTGATCTTCACGACACCGGTGCCCTTGGTCATATCGGCGTGCTCATCGCAGACGATAGGGATTTCCTTGTTCAGCAGGGGCAGCACCACATGGCAGCCGTGCAGATGGGCGTAGCGGGGATCCTCGCCATTGATAGCCACGGCGGTATCGCCCAGCATGGTCTCGGGGCGGGTGGTGGCCAGTTCCAGCATCTCGCCGGTCTCCTTGACCGGGTACAGCAAGTGCCAGAAGCTGCCGTCCTTCTCCTCGTACTCCACCTCGGCGTCGGAAATGGAGGTGTTGCAGTGGGGACACCAGTTGACCATACGGTTGCCGCGGTAGATCAGCCCCTTGTCGTACAGGCGCACGAACACTTCCTTGACAGCCTCAGAACAGCCTTCGTCCATGGTAAAGCGCTCGCGCTCCCAGTCGCAGCTGCTGCCCAGCTTCTTCAGCTGGCTGACGATGCGGTTGCCGTACTTGGTCTTCCATGCCCATGCGCGTTCCAGAAAACCGTCGCGGCCGACCATTTCCTTGGTCAGGCCCTCGGCGCGCATAGCCTCCACCACCTTGGCTTCGGTGGCAATGGAGGCGTGGTCGGTGCCGGGCACCCACAGGGCGGCGTAGCCCTGCATCCGCTTGGTACGGATGAGGATATCCTGCATGGTGTTATCCACCGCATGACCCATGTGCAGCTGACCGGTAACGTTCGGTGGCGGCATCACGATGGTATAAGGTTTCTTGTCCGGATCGGCCTTCGTGTGGAAGTAGCCGCCATCCAGCCAGAACTGGTAGATACGATCTTCCACCTGACTGGGATCGTACTGCTTTGCAAGTTCTTTCATAGTGTCCTCCCAAAAAATTGATGAAGTGGGACGCAAAAAGCCGCCCCACGGAGCGTTCCATGGGACGGCTGTAAATACATGACCGCGGTACCACCCAAATTGCGCGGAAAACCCCGCGCCCCTTGATGCCCCTGTAACGTAGGGCAGACCCGAAAGCGGCTTACCGGCAAGGCTCACCGCTCCTGCTCCAAAGTGACAGTGCCCCGCCGGTATCCCGCCGGGTTTTCAGCTGCCCCCGGCTCTCTGTGCGGCTCCAGACGATGCACACTCTTTTTCAACGCATTTATAAAAAGAATATAGCGTTTTTTGTGGGATTTGTCAATCCATTTTTTCGTTCAGGTGCGCTCTTCATTTCTTTTCAAGATCTTCAGCCCGCGCTGCTTCAGGGCTGCGTACTCTGCGTTGCCATGGTAGACCAGAACGATCCCCCCTGCGAACACGACCGTGTAAAGCAGCCCGTCCAGAATAAAAATGCCAAAGTTGCCTACCGGGAACCGCTGCACCCAGAGCACCGCTGCCGCAGAGACTGCTGCCATAAGCAGCAGCCGCTTCAGATACTCCGCAAAATAAGCCCGGAGCTTCTTCTGCCACTCATCCTGAACGCCGTATTTCAAAAAGATGTACGGTTCCACCCAGACACAGGTGCACAGACTGCTGATGATAGTTCCCCCGATAATGCCGGCCACGCCGTACCGCTGCACCAGCACAAGGGAGACCACCAGATTGATGATGGACTCCGCCACAGCCTTATAGCGGTCGTTCCAGAACAGCCCCATGACCTCCCGGAACAGCAGGTTCGTCTGCCGCATCCGCGAGATATAGAACTCTGTCACAATGATCACCACGGTGGTCATCGGAAAACAATATTCCCCGCCAAACAGCAGGGCGATAAGCGGGTTGAACAGCATCATCAGCCCGCCGGTCAGGTAGGCGGACTGCACAAAAAAGAGAAAGTCCATCTCCTTATATACCCGATACAGCCGGTCGGAGTTTTCCAGCGCCGCAAAATTGCCCACACTGCCGGAAAAAGCCGTGGCAAACTTGTTCAGCAGGTTGTTCAGCGCGTTGAGCACCAGCCGGTAATTGGAGTAAAGCCCCACCGTCGCCAGACCGATGAAGGAGGACATCAGCAGGCTGTCCGTGTTGCGCACGATGACGGTAGCCAGCTTGTGCATACTCATGGCGCCGATGTTTTTCAGGATGCCGTTCCGTTCTTCTTTATCCGGCAGCTCCCGGCATTCCTTCAGGTAGGGAAACTCCTTATCCACCCTGCGGGAAACCATAATGTTCGGCAAAAACTGTACCGCCTGCTGAACCACCAGATACAGGATAAAGTTGCCTGTCAACAGCAATACCGCAATCTGCAAAACCGTTTTTATGCACTCGCATACCATGTTCCATCCAGCTCGGATATACCCCTTCTGGTAGGCCTGATAGATAGAGCTTTTATAGTTCAGCAGATAGGAGCTTGCTGAACCGAGCACATATATCATATAAATCAGGGTGATATGCTCAATGCCTTCGCCGCCCTTGATGAGGTGGGGCAGAAATGGCAGCAGCACCAGCCCGAACAGCAGCACCGAGGCTGCCACCGCCCGGTACATCCACTTGTACAGGTTCATCAGCCGTGCCAGTTTCTGCTCATCGTCCCGGGCGGCCGGCTCGTACATACTGAACACCATAGCCGTACCGATGCCCAGCTCCGCAAAATTAAGGATACTGAGCACATCGGTAAACAGGCCGTTGACGCCCAGATAGGCAGCCGAAAGGCAGTGGATGAACACCATCCGGTTGATGAAGGAGAGCAGCATCGTAAAAAATTGCCCGCCGATGTTGACCAGCATATTGATAAGCGTATAGCGTGTTCTCATGCGTTTTTCTCTTTCTCCTCAGCCCTTGAGTTCCCGCAGTCGGCTGTATGTCTGCGGGAAGTGCCACAGCAGCCAGCTTTGCAGCCAAAGCCCGCCCGGGACGGTGCAGTACCGCCGGGTGCGGTCGACCACTTCAAACTGCATCCGCAGCATTTCCCGGCTACGGGGTGCCTTGCGCAGTGCTGGGGGCAGCTGACGGTACACCCGGCTCACGCTGCCCATCGTAAACTTTGCCGCATTTGCCAATGCATCGTATACCTCGTTTTCCACAAGGCAGTCCCAATACCGCTGTGCGGCCTCGGCAGCATCAAAATGGCGCAGTGTTTTGCTTCCGTTCATAATGCCGCTGCCGCGCTGCACATAATAATACAGCGCCTTTGGCACCACCACGGCCTTCTGGATCTGCAAACAGATTTTCGGGATCAGAAAAAAATCCTCGTTCAGCTTACCCTCCGGGTAGCGCAGCTGTGCAAAGATAGCGCGGCGGTACAGCTTGTTCCACGCAGGCTGCGCCATCGTATTCGTGGCTCTTTTCAGCAGTTCCCGCCCGGTAAAGATCCGCTGTGCAAGCCCGGTGTACGGCGGCAGGCAGGGTGTGCCTGCCTCGCCCACCGCAGTGTAATCGCACAGGGCAAGGTCTGCCCCGGTGCTTTGCACGGCTTGATACAGTGCTTCATACATTTCCGGTGCAATATAGTCGTCGGAATCCACAAAGCCGATCCACTCGCCCCTTGCCACATCCAGCCCGGCATTGCGGGCGGCAGATAATCCTCCGTTTTTCTGGTGGATCACCCGGACGCGGGCATCTTTTGCAGCAGCGGCGTCGCACAGCGCAGGGCAATTGTCCGGTGAGCCGTCATCCACAAGGATCAGCTCAAAATCCGTAAAGGTCTGTGCCAGAATGGAATCAATACATTTGGGCAGATAGTTTTCCACATCGTACACCGGCACGATGATACTGAGCAGCGGTTTTTCGCAGGGCACAGCGTGTTCCTCCCGTTTTATCTTTTCAGTCCGTCACCTCGGTGCGCAGGCGGGCAATGAGCCGTTCCATCAGCGCCACCCGGTTGAAGGGGGTCATCAGGTAAAAGCCGTCTGCATAGGGCGCAGCCGCCTTGGCAGCCTGCACCGAGACTTCCAATCCCAGTTCCTCGCCTGCGGCGCGTTCCAGACCCTCAAACTTCTGGATAATGGCTTCGTCCACATGGATGCCGTTGACCTCGTTTTCCATAAAGATGGCATTGCGCTGGCTGACCACCGGCAGGATACCCGCCAGAATTTTTGCCCGCTCACCCAGCGTCTCCCGGGCTTTTTTCAGGTTTTCCACCGCCTGTGCCGACAGCACCGGCTGGGTAAGGAAGCCGCTCATGCCGTTTTCCAGCTTTTCTGCGGCGCGGCGCAGCTCCACCTCAAAATTGCGGGCGTTCAGGTTCAGCGCACCGAACACCGTGATGGGTGCGGGCATCTCCCGCCCTTCTCCTGCCAGCGACACGATATACTGTGCCAGCTTGCGGGAGTTGAACTGGTACACATTTTTCACCTCGTCCCGCTCGGCGGTGGGGATGGGGTCGCCGGTAATGGCCAGCACCTCCCGCACGCCCTCGGCGTACAGTCCCAGCAGCAGCGCCTTGGTGGCGTTCAGGTTGCGGTCCCGGCAGGTCATGTGGGGCAGCACGTTCATGCCCAGCTCCCGGTGCACCCGACAGGCCACCAGCGAGGAATCCATCCGCGCCCGAGCAATAGGGCAGTCCGCAATGGTCAGCAGGTCGGCACCGACGGCCTGCAGACGGCGGGCACCCTCGAGATACGCGGTCAGGTCGGCGTCCTTGGGGGAATCCAGTTCCACCGCAATGACCCGCTGTCCGGTGCGCAGCTTGCGCAAAAAGGCATCGTCCGTTTCCACCGCAGGCTTTGCCGCTGCAGCGGGCTTTGCCGCCGGGGCGGCGGGCAGCGTTTCCGGCAAAGCATCCAGCGCGGTGCGCAGGGCAGCAATGTGCTGCGGGGTCGTGCCACAGCAGCCGCCCAGAATGCGCACGCCCTCGCTGGCAAGGCGGCTCAGTTCCCGGGCAAAATACTCCGGCTTGCCCTGATAGCGCACCTGTGCCCGCGCCACCACCGGGTAGCCCGCATTGGGCATGACCGAAAGCGGCAGTCCCGCATCCCCCAGCTGCTGCACCAGTGCCCGCATCGCGCCCGGGGCAGACACGCAGTTCAAACCTACGGCATCCACCACGCCGCTCTGCGCCACGCGGCGCACAAGCTCGGCGCAGTAGCGGCCCTCGCGGGTGTAGCCGTCCGGCAGCACCGCAAAGGATACCAGTACAAAGGCCTCCGGCACGGTCTGCTTCAGCGCACGAATCGCTTCCAGCACACCGTCCTCGGCGCTCAGGGTCTCGAACAGAAAATTCCGTGCACCCAGCAGCGCAAAGCGCTTTGCCACAGCAAAATACACCTGCTCCGCCGGGAGATTTTCGGTATCCGGTGCGGGGCCAAGGTCGGCAAACACTGCCGCGCCGGTCTCCCCGGCGGCCTTTGCTGCCAGCTGCCAGCCTGCATCCGCCAGCTGCTCCCAGCCCGGCTGCTGTGCCGCCGCCAGACGCGGCAGGCTGAAGGTGTTGGTCTTGATGGCATCGGCTCCGGCGGCAAGGTACGCCCGGTGCACCGCCAGAATGCCCTCGGGGTCGGTCAGGTTTGCCTGCTCACACTCCTGCCCCGGTTTTGCTTTATAATAGGTACCCATACCGCCATCGAACAGCAGCGGCCGCTGGGCTAACAGTTTGCGCACATCTAACATCGATACTTTCCCTTTCCTATAAAAAGATTTCATCTTTCAGTTTATCGTAGTTCACCCATCCGGTCAAGCGGTTTTCTTCATTTCGCTTGCGGCGCGGCCGTTTTTGTGCTATCTTAGGGATAACTTTTGAGAAAAGGGAGAGGATGGATCATGCGCCACACCGGCACACCTGAACTGGAGACCGACCGCCTGCTGCTGCGCCGTCTGCTGCCGCAGGACGCCCCGCAGATGTACGAAAACTGGGCAAATGACCCGGCTGTGACCCGGTTTTTGCGCTGGGAACCGCACAAAAGCCCTGCCGAGACCCGGGAACTGCTTTCGGCGTGGGCAGAGTTGTATCCGAACCCGGATTATTACCAGTGGGCCATGGTAGAAAAGGCCACCGGACAGGTGTTTGGCTCCATCTCCGTATACAACGCCCTGCTGGGTGAGCCGCAGCAAAAGGCCAAGTGGCCGGGGCTGGAGCTTTCCGGCGGCATCTGGGAGCCGGGCTACTGCATCGGGCAGAAGTGGTGGGGCAAGGGCTTTACCACCGAAGCGCTGCAAGCTGTGGTGGATTTCTGGTTCAATCAGGTGGGCGGTGCCTTCCTCACCTGCTGCCACGCGGTGCAGAACCCTGCCAGCGGTCGGGTGATGGAAAAGGCTGGCTTTGTGTACCAGCACAACGACGTTTACCACAAATTTGACGGAACACCGGTGGAATGCCGGTGCTACCTGCTGACAAAAGAACGCTACGATAACAGAAAGGACTTACTTTGAGCGAGCTTTATGATATTCTGACCGAGACCCCTCCCACAAAGGTGGTGCTGCTGGCACTGGATCAGGGGTTGTGGGACTGTGAGCGCAGTCTGGCAGAGCTTTCTGCCCTGTGCGAAGCCAACCACATGGAGGCCGTGGCGCAGATCACCCAGAAGCGCCAGACCCCGGAGACCGGCATCGTGCTGGGCAGCGGCAAGCTGGAAGAAGCTTCCCTTGCCGCCCAGACGCTGGGCGCGGAATGCGCCGTGTTTGACGGCGAGCTGACCGGCAGCCAGATCCGCAACATCTCCAACGCGCTGGGCGGGCTGGAAGTCATCGACCGCACCATGCTGATCTTGGAGATTTTCCGCAGCCGCGCCGTGACCAACGAGGGCAAATTGCAGACCGAACTGGCGCTGCTGCGCTACCGTCTGCCCCGTCTGCAGGGCATGGGCGAGGCGTTGAGCCGTCAGGGCGGCGGCGGTGGCGGTGGCGGCGGTGCCCGCCGCGGTGCCGGTGAGACCAAGCTGGAACTGGACCGCCGTCATGTGCACGCCCGCATTGATGCACTGGCCGAAAAGCTGGCCGAGATGGAAAAGCGCCGGGGCGAGAGCCGCAAGGCCCGCGCCAAGACCGGGATGCCGGTGGTAAGCCTTGTGGGCTACACCAACGTGGGCAAATCCAGCCTGATGAACGCCCTGTGCGGTCCCAGCGTAGCCGAAGCCGATATGTTGTTTGCCACACTGGACCCCACCAGCCGCAAGCTGGTGCTGCCCAGCGGCATGGCGGTGCTGCTGGTGGACACAGTAGGCTTTGTGTCCCGCCTGCCCCACAATCTGGTGGAGGCGTTCAAGTCTACGCTGGAGGAGGCCGCATGGTCGGATGTGATCATCCGGGTGGCAGACGCCGGGGACGAGCAGCGCGAGGAGCAGCTTGCCGTCACAGACGAGGTTCTGGATGGGCTGGACTGCGCCGACATTCCCCGCCTGACCGTGTACAACAAGTGTGATAAGCCCAACACCCTGAGCTTTGACCCCGACATCCTGCTGACCAGCGCCAAAACCGGCTACGGGCTGGACAAGCTGCTGCAAAAGCTGGACGAGGTGCTCAGCGACCGTGTGCACACCATCCGGGTGCTGCTGCCCTACGACAAGCTGGGGCTTGCCGCCCCCATGCGGGAGCGCGGCAGTGTACAGGTGGAGGAATACCGGGAGGACGGGCTGTATCTGGAGGGCATCGTCAAGACCGAGGACCTGCACTGCTTTGAGGGCTATCTGGTCTGATAGGTGCATCCGATTTAAATAGCCTCCGCTGTGCTCTGGCTATCATCAGCGAAATAATATTTTGATATAGAGCAAACCCGGAAAGTCTGCGGACTTTCCGGGTTTGCATTTTCACGGGTGGGGTCGTGACCGGAAACAGCTGCTCCACGGTTCAAGTCCGTGGTTTACCGCCACTCCCTTTTGTGAAAAAGAAAAAAGCCCCAACAAACACAAAAACCCGCCTGGCAGCGGGTTTTTGTGTATAGAGGGGTGGGAAAGTATATAAAGTGGTGAATCTCAATATCATTGGCAGACTTTTATTCATTGCGCTGCCTTGCATGATGTATTATACCCGTTTTTCTTTTCTTGTCAAACAGGATTTTCGGATTTTGCTTTAAAATAATACTTTACTTTTTTGCAAAAACTTTATATAATTAACATAGAATTTCAGAAACGAAATTTTATTCCATTTCCGTGGGTTTGCACAACATAAAAACTTTACTTTCAGAAAATTTTATACAATCCAACATATTTTTGAAGGAGGCTCTTCTCATGGACGATCTTGACCGCAAAATCCTCACCCTTCTGGCAAAAAACGCACGGATGCCCGTCAAAGAAATTGCGGAGCAGGTGTCGCTTACCAGCCCGGCAGTCTCCAGCCGTATCCATAAGCTGGAAACGGACGGCATCATCAGCGGCTATACCGTCACGCTGAACCGTCCGGCAGACCGGATGTATGTGGATGCGCTCATCAGCCTTTCGGTGGCCCCCTCCAAGCAGGATGCTTTTCTGGAACTGCTGCAGAACAGCCGCGAGGTGCTGCAGTGCTACCACGTTACCGGTGCGTACACCTTTCTGGTCAAGGTCAGCTGCGGCAGCATGGCACAGCTGGAGCACCTGATTTTGCAGTTCCAGAAGCTGGGCACCACCAGCACCCAGATCATCCTGTCCACCCCGGTGAACCATGGTGATCTGGACGCTTTGATGCTGTAAGCGGGCGCTGTTCATAAAACTGTTACTTTTTCCCTGCAATTTTGCAGTGCGTTGGTTCGTATCCAGAATAGCAGCCCAAAACCGGCACACACTACCTGTAACGTGTGCGCTCGGCTGCGCCTTCCACACACAGCACTATGAAAGGAAATGCAATACTATGAAAAAATTCATCGCCGCCCTGCTGGCAGGGCTGACCCTGTTTACTTTGGTGGGCTGCTCCGGCGGAAGCAAGGCCGACAGTTCCACCCCCAAGGACTACTCCCAGATCATCCACGACGCCCGCAGCGACGAGGACAACGAGTATGATATGATCTTTACCAAGGGCGAGGACGGCAAGTTTACCGCCATTGACGGTTACAGCGCCGAGTACGAGGCCAACCAGCTGAACGATGAGATCCGGGACATCCTGATGCCCCTGCTGAATCTGGAGGACGGCCAGTACACCGCCTTTGCCGCCAGCATTTCCAGCATGATGGTGCGCAGCTACGCCGTTGCCATCGTGAAGCCTGCCGAGGGCAAGACCGATGAGGTAAAGGCAGCACTGGAAGCCTATGTTGCCAGCGAGCAGCAATCCATGGAGCACTATCTGGAGGATCAGTACCTCGTGGCCAAGGCCGCTACCGTCACCGTAGCCCCCACCGGCGAGGTGGTTCTGGTCTGCGCCGAGGATCACGACACTATTCTGGCCAACATCGAAAAGGCTCTGGCCGCGTAAAAAGCTTTTTTGAAACCGCACTCTGTACAGGGTGCGGTTTCTTTTTGCGGCGGGTTATGCTATAATACCCCTTGGATCCATACATCCGCAGGAGAAGAACTATGAGCAAAGCAACCATCGTCATCCCCAATATCAACGGCAAGGGCTGGCTGAAGGACTCCATCGAGTCCATCTACGCCCAGACTGAGCAGGATTTTGACCTGATCGTGGTGGACAACGGCTCCACCGACGAAAGTCTTGCGCAGGCGCGCAGCTACTGCACCCGCCCCAACTTTACCCTGATCGAAAACGGGCGCAACACCGGCTTTTCCTACGCAGTGAATCAGGGCATTGCCCGGGCGCAGAGCAAGTATGTGGTGCTGTTCAACAACGACGCCTTTGCCGAGCCGCAGTGGCTGGCCGAGCTTTTGCGCACCGCCGATGCGGACCCCAAGATCTTTGCGGTGCAGAGTTTGATGATCCGACACTTTGAGCGGGAACTGGCCGATGATGCTGGGGACTATGTAACATGGATGGGCTTTGCCTGCAAGACCGGCGATGGCCGCCGCGCCAGCCGATACACCAAGCAAAAGCGTATCTTTTCGGCCTGCGGCGGCGCAGCACTGTACCGCAAAAGCATTCTGGATGAGATCGGCGGTTTTGACGAGCACTTTTTTGCCTACTTTGAGGACGTAGACCTGAGCTGGCGCGCCAACAATGCCGGCTACAAAAATGTGCTCTGCCCCGCCGCCAAGTGCTACCACATCTGCGGTGCCAGCACCGGCGCAGTGCGCTACAACGCCTTTAAAAGCCAGCAGAGCGGCCGCAACAGCATTCTGCTGCCGCTCAAAAACGAGCCGCTGCTGATGCTGGTGCTCAACTTTATCCCTCTGGCGCTAGGCTATCTGCTCAAGTGCTACAAGTTCCACAAGCAGGGCTTTGGCGAGGCCTGGGACAAGGGCATGCACGAGGCCTTTGCCCTGCTCAAAGCGGGCAAGCTGGGCAAGCGTCCCTTCCGCTGGCGCGATCTGCCCAACTACATCCTGATGGAACTGTGGATGATCTGGAACATGGTGCCCTACCTGTGGTATCGGCTGGTGGTGGTACGGTTCGATTTGAAATAACACACAGGCAGGAAACCGTTTTCCTCTGTGTTTCTGCTGTGAAAAAGCGCCCCGGGAAAATCCGCAGATTTTCCCGGGGCGCAAATTATAAATAGTCTTTCCGCTGAATATGGTCAAAGCGCACGCGTCGGCCATTCAAAATCGTCCCACGATAAAAGGGACCGCTGCACAAGGCTGTGCAACGGTCCCTTTTATATTTACATTTTACGCTGCGGTGCTGGCGGCATCCTCAGCGGCGGGGGCTTCTGCCACGGCGCTGTCGGCGTTCGCTTCTGCCTGCGCTTCCGGCTGCACAGCCGAGGCAGCAGCCGAATCTGCCGCAGCAGAGTCTCCGGCAGTGGCCAGAATGGCGTCCTGCACATCGCTTTCTGCCATAGGCTCCGGCTGCGCGGCCGCAGAGCTTGCGGCGCTTTCGGGCTTGGTCTCGCTCTCGGTCAGGCCAGTCAGATACCAGCTGCCGCTCTGGCGCTCGAACAGGTAGTCCATATACTTGGTGGGGGTGTCCGAGGAGGGATTGATGATGCTGTCATCTGCGCTGGCGGTGGGGATATAGCCCACAGTGACGTGCAGCTTGCCGCTGCGCTTGAACAGCTTGACCACGGTGGCGCGGTAGTAGCCCACCGTACCGGTAATGGGGATCTTGTAGCACTGGGTGGTCTCGTCAAACTCGACGGTCATATCCTCCATATCAAAGCTGCGGTGGGTCAGCTTGAAACCGGGGCCCAGCAGCTTTGCCAGATAGGCGTCCACTTCCACCGAGGGCAGCAGCAGCTGCTCGGTCTCGGGGTCGGTATTGTAGTTCTCAAAGCCGCCCTGCGTCTCCTGAATACTGTACACACAGCCCCACACGGCTGCTTCCCGCAGGGTCAGGTCGTCGATGTTCTCAATGCCGTCAAAGGGCATGGGGTCGAACAGTACCAAGCCTTCCAGCTTGTCCTCATATTCCTGCTTTTGTGCGGTATCGTCAAACAGGTTTGCCACAAGGCCCACACCGGCCCGCAGCACCGTGATAAACCCGATGAGCACCAGCACCGTGATCAGCAGACCCAAGGTCTGCCGCCAGCGGCGGCGCTTGATCCGGGCGTGTTCTTCCGGGGTGATCGTATTTTTCATTGGTCTGAGTCTCCCAAAGTTTTTTGTCTACCCAACAGTATACCACATCCGGCCGCAGAGTGCAAAACCTGTACCGGTGGTTTTTTTGTGAAAGCAGGCTTTTTATTCCCAGTCCTTCCATATCTCGGGCTGGTAGCCCACAGTGGCCTTGCGGCCGTTGCGCACGATGGGGGTCTTGAACAGCTGCTGGTTTTCAAACAGCTTGTCCTCCTTCTGCCAGTCCACCAGCGCATCCAGCAGCGCAAGGGTCTGCTTGTCCTTTGCTGCCGGATTTACCAGCGCTTCCCAGCCGCCCAAGGCGCGCGCCACGTTATCAAACTCGCCCCGGCTCATGCCCTTTTCCTTCAGGTCGATCATCTGGAACTTTATGCCGCGCTCCTTGAAATAGCGCTGCGCCTTTTTGGTATCAAAGCACTTGCTCGTGCCAAAGATCTGGATATTCATCTTCTCTCCTCCTGCCGGTTCCCGGCGGTCTTATTGTACCACACCGCAAACCGCTTGCATAGGCATAATTTGCGGCAAAACGGGCAATGCTTTCCGCAAGGAGGTGTTTGCATGAACGCATTCGTAGACCCTGAGTTGTGCATCGGCTGTACCCAGTGCGCCGGGCTGTGCCCCGCAGTGTTCCGCATGGAGGGAGTTCTGGCTGTGGCAGAGCCCGGCCCCATCCCGCCGGAGGAGGTGCCGCAGGCCGTCACCGCAGCCCAGAGCTGCCCGGTAAGCGCCATCCGCATCGAGGAGTAAGCCCGGCATCGGTAAGGCTGCTGCACAGCTTGTGCGGCAGCTTTTTTTGCCGCAGAACGATTTGAAATGCCCTCCGCGCTGCTCCGGGCACAAACAGCGAAAGAACATTATAAATTATGCGATTGTCACGGCTTACGAGCCGTGACAATCGCATTTTTACGAGAGACGGCATCACGAAAAGCAACCACTTTTCTTTTTTGCGCAAAAAGCTCCCGCGCGGTGTGGTTTTGTGCTATACTATAAGATGTGAAATTACGCAACGGAGGAACTGCATTATGCGTTTACTGGTCATTGACGGCAACAGCATTGCCAACCGTGCTTTTTACGGCATCAAGCTGCTGACCACCAAGGACGGACGTTATACCAACGCCATCTATGGCTTTTTGAACATTCTGCTCTCCCTGCTCAAGGAGTGCCAGCCGGACGAGGTGGCTGTGGCTTTTGATCTGAAAGCTCCCACCTTCCGGCATAAAATGTACGATGGCTACAAGGCCACCCGCCACGCCATGCCCGAGGAGCTGGCACAGCAGATGCCGGTGCTCAAACAGTTGCTGGCAGACCTTGGCTACCGCACCGTTACCGCCGAGGGCTGGGAAGCGGACGATATTCTGGGTACACTGGCTGCTGCCTGCGCCGCCCGCAAGGACGACTGCTTCCTTGCCACCGGAGACCGGGACAGCCTGCAGCTGGTAAGCGAGAGCACCACCGTGCTGCTGGCTGCCACCGTAATGGGGCGCAGCAAAACTGTGGTGATGGACGAGGACGCCATTCAGGAAAAATACGGCCTTGCGCCTAAGCAGCTTATCGAGGTGAAGAGCCTGATGGGCGATACCTCGGATAATATCCCCGGCGTGAAGGGCATCGGCGAAAAGACCGCGCTTTCTCTGGTGCAGATTTTCGGCTCGCTGGAGGGCGTGTACCAGAACATTGACGACAAGCGCATCAAGCCCAAGCAGCGGGAGCACTTGTTGGAAGACAAGCCCATGGCCGAGCTGAGCCATACGCTGGGCACCATCCGCACCGATGCCCCCATCGACACCGCCGAGGGGTCCTACACCGTGGGCGAGGGCAACAAGCCTGCCGCCGTGCGGCTTTTGCAGGAGCTGGAGATTCATTCCCTAATCCCCCGGTTTGGGCTGGACGGCGTAGCGCCGGAAGCCGCCGCTGAGGAGCAGGCCGTGGAGCTGCCGGAAGCCGACCTCGCACCCCTGCCCCTGACCCCCGCCGGGCACTATCTGGTGGCTGCCCGCCCCGCCGTTACCGGCAAGCAGGGCACCCGCAACGTGGTATTGCAGCCGGAAAGCTGGTACGCCGTGCAGGACACCACCGTCTACCCGCTGGAGGATGCTGAGCTGCTGCGGCTGCTGGACAACGCTGATGTGACGCTGGATGTGTTCAACGCTGCGCCCCTCTACGCCAAAGCCATGGCCGCCGGCGGCTGGGGCAGCAGCATCGTCTGGGACGGCAAACTGGCCGCCTATCTGCTGGACGCCTCCGCCTCCAAATATCAGATTAGCGAACTAATCCCCGCCTACAAGGCCGCTGCCGCCTTTACCTGCACCGATTACCCGGACGCCGGGCGGCTGGCCGACCTGTTTGCCCGGATGAAGGCCGAGATCACCGCCTGCGGCGAGGATGCGCTGTATAACGAGATCGAGTTCCCGCTGGCACAGGTGCTGGCTGATATGACCCGCACCGGCGTGCTGGTGGATAAGGACGGCATCGAGCAGTTCGGCGTAAAGCTGCGGGAGGAACTGGAACAGGTGCTGACCCGCATCCACATGGAGACCGGCAGCGCCACCTTCAACCCCAACAGCCCCAAGCAGCTGGGCGAGATGCTGTTCGACACCATGGGTCTGCCCCACGGCAAAAAGACCCAGCGCGGCTGGTCTACCGATGCCGAAACGCTGGAAAGTCTGCGCGAGTACCCGCTGGTAGAGGATGTTTTGCAGTACCGCGCCTACCAGAAACTGAACTCCACCTATGTGGAGGGTCTGCTCAAGGTCATTGGCGAGGACGGACGCATCCACTCCACCTTTAACCAGACCGAAGCCCGCACCGGACGGCTCTCCTCCGATAACCCCAACCTGCAGAATATCCCCATCCGCACCGAACTGGGCAGCCAGCTGCGCGCCTACTTTGTTGCAAAGCCGGGCTGTGTGCTGGTAGACGCGGATTACAGCCAGATCGAGCTGCGCATCTTGGCGCACATCACCGGGGACGAGCACATGCAGCAGGCCTTTTTGAACGGCGAGGATATCCACCGCAGCACCGCCGCCAAGATCTACGGCATTCCGCAGAGCGAGGTGACGCCCCGGCTGCGATCCTCTGCCAAGGCCATCAACTTCGGCATCATGTATGGCAAGGGCGCGTACAGCCTTTCCAAGGATATCGGCGTGACCGTGAAGGAGGCAGACGCCTTCCTTAAAAACTATCTGGCGGCTTTTCCCAGCGTGAGCGGCTATATGGACAAGACCATCGCGGACGCAAAGGCAAACGGCTATGTGTCCACCCTGTTCGGCCGCCGCCGCACCCTGCCGGAGCTGGCCAGCACCAACTTCAACGTGCGCGCCAGCGGCGAGCGCATGGCCCGCAACACCCCCATTCAGGGCACCGCTGCGGACGTGATCAAGCTGGCCATGGTGCGGGTGTGGAAGCGCCTGCGGGACGAAAAAATGGCCAGCCGCCTGATCTTGACCGTCCACGATGAACTGATCGTGGAGGCCCCGGAGGCGGAGGCCGAGCAGGCTGCCCGCATCCTGCGGGAGGAAATGGAAGGCTGCGTGCAGTACGCGGTGCCCCTGAGCACCGATGTGCACGCAGGCAAAAACTGGCTGGAGGCACACTAAAATGATCATTCTCGGAATCGAGTCTACCTGTGATGAAACTGCCGCTGCACTGGTGGAGGACGGACGGCACCTGCTGAGCAACGTCATCTCCACCAGCGTCAAGGAGCAGGCACTGTACGGCGGCGTTGTGCCGGAGATCGCCAGCCGCCGCCACTGCGAGTTTATCAGTGCTACGGTCAAAAAGGCCCTGCTGGACGCAGGCAAGACCATAGACGATGTGGACGCCGTGGCCGTCACCTTTGCGCCGGGGCTCATCGGTGCAGTGCTGGTGGGCGTGAACTTTGCCAAGGGTCTGGCCTACTCGGCGGGCAAGCCGCTGGTGCCGGTGCACCATCTGCGGGGACACATCGCTGCGCTCTACCTGACCCACCCGGAACTCAAGCCGCCCTTTTTGTGTCTGGTGGCCTCCGGTGGGCACAGTCACATCGTGGAGGTGCAGGACTACACCCACTATCACATTCTGGGTCACACCGTGGACGATGCTGCGGGCGAAGCCTTTGACAAGGTGGCCCGCACACTGGGTCTGCCCTACCCCGGCGGCCCCAGCGTAGCCGCCGCCGCAAAGACCGGCGACCCCAAGGCCTACCGCCTGCCGGTGCCCCATGTGGAGGGCAAGTACAACGTGAGCTTTTCCGGCTTAAAGACCGCCGTGCTCAACGAGGTAAACAAGGCGCAGATGAAGGGCGAGGAAGTGAACGTACCCGACCTTGCCGCCAGCTTTCAGGAGCGCATTGCGGGCATTCTGGCCGAAAAGCTGCTGCTGGCTGCTGCCGATACCGGGGCAAAACAGGTGTGCCTTGCCGGTGGCGTAGCCGCCAACGGCCGTCTGCGCCAGCTGGTGAATGACGGTGCCCAGAAGCTGGGTGCAAAGGTCTACCTGCCGGAACTGAAGTTCTGCGGCGACAACGGCGCGATGATCGCCGCGCAGGGCTACTACCAGTACATTGCCGGGCACACCGCCGGGCTGGAACTGAACGGCCTGCCCACCCTGCCCATCGACTATGAATAAACACAACACCGGAGGTGTTCCCATGACTGAGCGTAATCCTATCCTGCAAAGCCTGTTTGACCGCAAGTCGGTGCGGGTGTATGAAGAAAAGCCCATCCCTGCCGAGATGAAGCAGGCCATTTTGGAAGCTGCCGCACAGGCGCCCTCCGCGGGCTGTCAGCAGCTGTATACCATTTTAGACATCACCGACCTGGCACTGAAAGAAGCGCTGGCCGAAAGCTGTGACCACCAGACTTTTATTGCCAAAGCACCGCTGGTACTGGTGTTCTGCGCCGACTGCAAAAAGTGGTACGACGCCTACTTAGAGGCCGGCTGCACGCCCCGCACCCCGGGTGTGGGCGATTTGATGCTGGCAGTCACCGATGCCGCCATTGCCGCCCAGAACGCCGTAGTCGCCGCCGAAAGCTTTGGCATCGGCTCGTGCTACATCGGGGACATCATGGAAAACTGCGACACCCAGCGCAGTCTGCTGCATCTGCCGGACTATGTGTTCCCGGCGGTGATGCTGGTGTTCGGCTGGCCCACCCAGCAGCAGAAGGACCGCGTAAAGCCCCAGCGCTGCGCCATGGAGCATATCGTGCACGAAAACGGCTACCGCACCATGGACGGCGCAGAGCTGCGGGACACCTTCGGCTACAAAGCCGGAAACGCCCCCTTTGACCAGTGGTGCACCGCCTTCTGCAACCGCAAGTATAACTCCGATTTTTCCAAGGAGATGACCCGCTCGGTGGAGGAGTACCTCAACCAGTTCCGGTGATCTAAAACATTTCTGAACCACAAATTATAGCAACAAAAAGCGGCAGCTGCACGGTATTTTGTGCAGCTGCCGCTTCTCGTTTATCTTTGATTCTCCGCAAACAGTGCGCCCAGTTCCGGCAGGATATCATGCGGCAGCATCCCGTACTCACCGCGCTTTGCGGCGGCGCGGTCGGCGGCGGCACCGTGCAGGTATACCGCACAGGCAGCAGCTTGGTAGGCGGGCAGACCGCAGGCCAGCAGCGCCGCAAGCATCCCAGCCAGTACATCCCCGCTGCCGCCCCGGGCAAGCCCCGGGTTACCGGTGTGGTTCACACACACCCGCCCATCCGGGCTGGCCACCACAGTGCGTGCGCCCTTCAGCACCACCACGGCGTTCCACGCCTTGGCATACCGCAAGGCGATGCCCTCCCGGTCGGCGGCAAGCGCTGCCGCCGAAAGCCCGGTCAGGCGCGCCATCTCGCCGGGGTGCGGGGTAACTACCAGCTCCCTCGCCGGGTGCGGAAAGGGCTTGCCCTCGGCCAGCAGCTGGGCGGCGGCGTTCAGACCGTCTGCGTCCAACACCGCAGCCCCCGCAAAGCCGGGCAGCAGCTGCTGCACCAGCGTGCGGGTCTCGGTGGCCCGGGCGGCGCTTTGCGCTGTGCCGCCAAGGCCGGGGCCCAGCAGCAGCACGGTAGCCTTCTGCCGCCGGAGCAGCGGCACATTTTCCGGCGCAATGCCGCCCTGCGCGCCCTCCTTACAGGGGCACAGGCAGCACTCCGGCAGGCGGGTGACGGCGGCGCTGACCACCGGCTCCACACTGGCAAGAGTAACGATACCCGCCCCAGTGCGCAGCGCACCCTCGGCTGCCAGCAGAGCAGCGCCCCGGTAAAAGGCACTGCCCGCCACTGCCAGCACACTGCCAAAGGTGCCCTTATGGCTGTCCCGGGCACGGGGCGGGATATTCTGCCAGACAAATTCTTCGGTAATTTCCACAGCCATGGGCGCACCTCCAGAGAACGATTTCAAATGCCCTCCGCGTTGCTGTGGGCATTTTTAGCGGAATCATTATTTTAAGATTGTCGGTTTGGAAAATCTGCGGATTTTCCAAACCGACTTTTTCACAAGAGAGGAAATTTGGAGGGATAGCATTTACGCCTGTCCCTGCACAAGGGCACGGATCTGCTTTTCCACGTTCTGCACTTCCTCGTGGAACATCCGGGCGGAAACGCGCAGTGCGCCGTGGCCAAGGATAATGACCTGCTCCATACCGTCCGAGGTCGCTACGCGGACACGGCGGCTCTTGCCGATCTCATGGGTGACCCGCTCGATGAACATATCAGCGGTCTCGGCCTCCTTGGTGTAGACCACATGAATATTGTGGTACTGCTCGATGGCGCCGAGGCTGCCGGGCACGCGGTAGGCATCGAACACCAGAATGAGCACGCATTTCTGGTAGCCCTGATAGTTGCACAGGATGTCCATCAGCCGATGGCGGGCGGCGTCCAAACTTTCCTTTGCCAGCGCGTTCAACTCGTCCCACGCAAAGATGATGTTGTAGCCGTCCACCAGCAGATACTCCGGGGCAATTTCCCACTGCTCTGCGGCAAAATCCGGGCGTTCGGTCTTTTGCACCGGACGGAACGCCGCCAGCGGGTCACGCTTGATGGGGCCGTAGGTGCGCTCAAAAATTTTGAGCAGTTCGGCGTCCTCCTCCAGCGTGGCGCGGTAGGCCATGGCGCGGCGCTGGGGCGCAGCCTGCATCTCCGGGCGGGCGGGCTTTGCCTTGCCCCAGCCGCTTTCCACGTGCATGTGGCTGCGCACCTCGCTCCACGGCACTACAAAGCCCGCACCATGGGCGCAGAATACGGAATCCGCGGGGTTTTCCAGATCATGCTCCGGCTGGTAGCCGCTTTCTGCAATGACCTCCTGCGCGTTATGGCAGGGGCGGTAGCCGTCCAGTGTCAGGCTCAAATGTCCCCTGCCCCGGGTGTAGCTGACCACCTCCATGGGGTAGCTGCGCATGGTGGATACCGGCGCAAAGCCGGTCAGGGTGGCCGTGTCGGTGCCGCTTTCCGGCGGATCAAAACTGCCCTCCATGCGCTGGATATCGCTCATGGCGCGGCCGATGTTCTCCACCGGCACTTCCAGCCGGAAGGCGTACCACGGCTCTAACAGCTGGCTTTTGGCCAGCATCAGCCCCTGCCGCACGGCGCGGTAGGTGGCCTGCCGAAAATCGCCGCCCTCAGTGTGCTTGAGGTGCGCTCTGCCAGTGAGCAGGGTAATTTTTACATCCGTCAGCGGTGCGCCGATTAAAACGCCAAGGTGCTGCTTTTCTTCCAGATGGGTCAGCACCAGACGCTGCCAGTTTTTATCCAGCACCTCTTCCCGGCAGTCGGCGGCAAACTGCATCCCGCTGCCCCGGGGCAGCGGTTCCAGCAGCAGATGCACCTCGGCATAGTGGCGCAGCGGCTCGTAATGTCCCACACCTTCCATCGGCTCAGTGATGGTCTCCTTATACAAAATGCCACCCGGGCCAAAGGATACTTCCAGCCCGAACCGCTCGGCCAACAGGCTGCGCAGCACTTCCAGCTGTACCTCGCCCATCAGCTGCACATGAATTTCGCCCAGCGTCTCGTTCCACACCACATGGAGCTGCGGTTCTTCCTCCTCCAGCCGGTGCAACTTTGCCAGTGCGGCGTGTACGTCTGCGCCCTCCGGCAGCAGCACCTGATAGCTGAGCACCGGTTCCAGCACCGGCACATCACTGTCCCGCTCTGCCCCAAGTCCTGTGCCGGGCTTTGCATGGGTCAGGCCGGTCACAGCGCATACCTGTCCCGGGCCGATGGCCTCGGACAGGGTATACTTTGCACCGGAGTACAGCCGCAGCTGGTTCGCTTTTTCTGCCCACGGCTCGCCGTCTGCTTCGCCGGAGAGCAGAGCCTTTACCTTCAGCTCCCCGCCGGTGACCCGCAGCCATGTCAGGCGTGCCCCCTGCTCGTCCTGCGATACCTTGAACACCCTTGCGCCAAAGGCGTGCAGCGCCGGGGCGGGGCGGGTGTAGCGGTCCAGCCCCTCCAGAAGTGCATCCACCCCGTCCAGCCGCAGCGCCGCCCCGAACCAGCACGGAAAAACGTGCCGCCGTGCAACTGCGGGGATAATGTCTGCATCGGTCAGGGTTCCCGCGTCCAGCATTTTTTCCATCAGCTGCTCATCGCACAGCGCCAGTGCCTCGTTGCGGGCGGCAGGCTCTGCGCCAAAATCCACAAAACCCTCGCCAAGGCGGTGATTCAGCTGGCTGAGTAACTGTTCCCGGGTCATGCCGGGCAGATCCATCTTGTTCACGAACACAAAGGTGGGCACATGGTAGCGCCGCAGCAGCCGCCACAGCGTTTCGGTATGGCTTTGCACGCCGTCCGTTCCGCTGACCACCAGCACGGCGTAATCCAGCACCTGCAAGGTGCGCTCGGTCTCGGTGGAAAAATCCACATGGCCGGGGGTGTCCAGCAGGGTGATGGCGGTATTGCCCGCCGTAAGCAGCGCCTGCTTGGAAAAGATGGTGATGCCGCGCGCTTTTTCCAAGCTGTCGGTGTCCAGAAAGGCATCTCCGTGGTCCACCCGCCCCAGCTTGCGGATGGCACCTGCGCGGTAGAGCATGGCCTCGGAGAGGGTGGTCTTGCCGGAGTCCACATGGGCCAGAATGCCCAGTACGATCTGTTTTTGCGTTGTTTCCATGCACTGCTCCTATAAAAAAGTTTCTCATTTATTGTAACACGCTTTGCGGGGAAAAGAAAGTTTTCGGGCGCAAATCCCACCGGTAAAAGAAGCACCGGACAGAAAACGCTCTGCCCGGTTTAAAAATCAAAAAAGATCCAGCATATTGTCCAGATAGATTTCCTCCCGCACTTGCAATTGGTATTCCGGCTTTGTCAGGTAGTAGAGCAGAAATTCCAGTACCAGTGCACTGCCAAGCCCTCTGCCCTCTATCTTGAACTGGGAAAAACCTGCGGGCAGGTACCGCTGCCGGATGTCATCCGTCCCGATAAACCCGGGGCTGCGCATCGCCTTGGAAAAGCGGTAGCCCCCGGCGGCATCCGGGGCGGCGCAGCGGTGGTCCGGGCAGTCCTCGCCCAGATTCTGACGGCTGACCGTCTCGTAGCAGCGTTTGCGCTCGGTACAGCCGAACCAGCAGCACTCGTTGCACAAAAATTCCACCTTGGCTTTTTGTTCCGGCGGCAGGGTGCGCAGCTGCTCCAATGCCGGGTTCAGCCGGAAATCCGGCACCACATACCGGAACTGCGGTTTTTCCAATTCCTGCCGCAGCTCCGCAAACTCGGTGAGCACCTTGGTGGTGGAGGACACCAGATACAACTCCGGCCAGCGCTGCCGCAGATAGTCCGCCAGCAAATCAGAATGGACGATCACGCCGTTTGGCACACTGCTGCTTTTTGCAAACTGTTCACACAGGGCGTTGCACTGCGGATCGGCAAGGTGCTCAGCCCGCAGCAGGGAGTTACTGAAGGTCAGCCGCCCGGAGATGCCGTATTCCCGCAGCAGCGCCAGCACCTCGTGCGCCGCCGCTCCGCCGCAGGAGATGCGTCCCCCGCCCCAGATACAGCCCGCCGGTGCGCCGTAGATAGAGCCGATGGTGCACCAGTCGTAAAAATATTCCCGGTGCTCCCGGTACAGCGGCAAAAAACGGCGGTACAGCTCGTAAAACTCGAACAGGCCGGGCAGATGATAACAGGCAGCTGCGGGCTTTTCCATAGCGGTTCCTTTCCTGCAAAAAGGGAGCTGCTGCGTAAAAATGCCGTGCAGCGGCTCCCCTGTTTTTATCGTATTTGCTTTTGTTACACGGTAGCGCCGACCTGAGGGGCACCCCCGGCAAGCTGCTCCGCCGTAAGCGGCTGGGCTTCGGCCGGGGCGTTCAGGCGCTCCTTGGCCACAGCCAGCATCAGCTTGATGCGGTTTTCCTGATTGACCCGGGTGGCGCTGGGGTCGTAGTCGATGGGGGTGATGTTGGCACTGGGGTACAGCGCACGGATCTTGTTTACCATGCCCTTGCCCACGATATGGTTGGGCAGGCAGCCAAAAGGCTGTGCACACACGATGTTGCCGTAGCTGCCCTGCACCAGCTCGATCATCTCGGCGGTCAGCAGCCAGCCCTCACCCATTTTTGCGCCCAGCGAGATGACCCCCTTGGGCTTTTCCACCAGCTCCTTGAAGGGGCCCGGCGCATAGAACCCGGCGTCCGTCTCTGCCTTGAGCATGACGCGTTCCACGCTGTCCAACCAGTTGAGGAACTGGTCGGTGCCCACCTTTACAGCCAGCTTGCCGCCGTAAAGCACATGATCCTCGCCCATGTTGAAGGCGCAGTACTGCACAAAGCCCATCAGACCGGGGAAGTTCACCTCGCAGTCCTGACTTTCCAGAAATTTCTGCAGGTCGTTGTTGCCCAGCGGGCTGTACTTGACGTAGATCTCGCCCACAACACCCACCTTGACCTTGGGCACCCGGGTGACCGGGATGGCGGCAAATTCCTTTGCGATGAGCGGGAAGGTGTGCTTCATTTCCCGGGAAGTAAAGCCTTTTCCGGCCAGCAAGGCACGGCCAAGACGGGCGATCCAGCGATCCACCATGCGGTCAGCAGCGCCCTTTTCGTTCTCGTAGGGGGCCACCTGATTGCGCAGCGCACACAGCATATCGCCGTAGAAAATGCAGGCGATGCACTTGCGTGCCAGCGGGAGAGTCATCTGGAAGCCGCTGTCCTTTTCCAGACCGGAAAAGTTCAGGCTTGCCACCGGGATCTGCGGATATCCAGCCTTGACCAGCGCCTTGCGCAGCAGATGGATGTAGTTGGAGGCGCGGCAGCCGCCGCCGGTCTGGGTGATCAGCAAGGCGGTGTGCTCCAGATCATACTTGCCGCTGTTCAGCGCATCCAGAAACTGGCCGATGACCAGCAGCGCCGGGTAGCAGGTATCGTTGTGGACATACTTCAGCCCCAGCTGTGCCACGGCACTGCCGCAGTTGCCCAGCAGCTCACACTTATAGCCTTCGCAGCGCAGTGCGTACTCCATGAGCCGGAACTGGGTCACGGCCATGTTGGGGATAAGGATGGTGTGGGTCTTTTTCATCTCCGGGGTAAATTTAGGATAATGATATTCCATAGGTTCCTCCTATGTTGCTCTAAACAAGATAGTCCCCGCAAAAGCTTCCCCCGCCGGGGGGAAGCCTTTCAGCCTATCTCAGGGTTTCTTTTATTCTGACTTTTCTGCGGCGGCCTCGTCCCGCTCGTCCAGAGCGGCAAACAGGCTGCGCAGACGGATGTTCACGGCACCGAGGTTTGTGATCTCGTCGATCTTCAGCTGGGTATACAGCTTGTTGCCCCGCTGCAAAATCTCGCGGGTCTCGTCGGTGGTAATGGCATCCACGCCGCAGCCGAAGGACACCAGCTGCACCAGATCCATATCCTTTTGGGTGGTGCAGTACTTGGCGGCAGCATACAGGCGGCTGTGGTAGGTCCACTGGTTCAGCACGCTGGTGGGGAACTTCTGCACCCGGTTGGAGATGCTGTCCTCGGTGACCACTGCAGCCCCGTGGCGGGTGATCAGATGGTCGATGCCGTGGTTGACCTCCGGGTCTACATGGTAGGGGCGGCCTGCCAGCACAATGATGCGCTTGCCCTGACGGCGCGCCTCGTCGATGATCTCGCTGCCCTTTACCCGGATCTTTGCCATGTGCGCCTCGTATTCCGCGTAGGCGGCATCGGCTGCTGCCTGCACCTCCCGCTCGGAGATGCCGCCAAAGTACTTGGGCAGCACCTCCTTTGCCATCTTGTGCACAAAGTCCTTGGGACGGTGGATGCCCACATAATCATAGATGAACTTTTTGCCTTCCAGCTCCGGGCAGTTGCCTGCCAGAACCTCCGGGTAGTAGGCCACCACCGGGCAGTTATAATGGTTGTCGCCCAAGCCCTCGTCCACATTGTAGGTCAGGCAGGGGTAGAAGATGGCGTCCAGCTGCATCTGGCTCAACGCCTTGATGTGGCCGTGGCTCAGCTTTGCCGGGAAGCAGGCGGTATCGCTGGGGATGGTGGCCTGTCCGGCCAGATACAGCCCGCGGGTGGACACCGGGCTGGTGTGCACCGCAAAGCCAAGGCTCGTCCAGAAGGCGTACCAGAAGGGCAGCAGCTCGTAGAAGCCCAGACACATCGGAATGCCGATGGAACCGCGCTTGCCGGGCACAGGCTTGTAGCTGGCCAGCAGCTGCTGCTTGTAGGCGTACAGGTTCAGGCTGTTGTCCTCGCTCTTTCCGGTAACGGGCTTATCGCAGCGGTTGCCGGAGATGAACTTGCGGCCATCGGCAAAGGTGTTGACGGTCAGCTGGCAATGGTTGCCGCAGCCGCCGCACTTGACGCTGACCACCTGCTGTGCAAACTTTTCCAGTTCCTGCTCGTCCATCATGGCAGAGGTGGTCTGGTTGTTTTTATGGCTCTGGCGCAGGCCGTACAAAGCAGCGCCGTAAGCGCCCATCAATCCGGCAATGTCCGGCCGGATGACCTCCACGCCCATCTCTTTTTCAAAGGCACGGAGCACGGCTTCATTATAAAAGGTACCGCCCTGTACCACGATCTTGCGGCCCAGCTCTTCCGGGCTGGAAGCGCGGATCACCTTGTACAGCGCGTTCTTGACCACGCTGATGGACAGGCCTGCGGAGATATTCTCGATGCTGGCACCGTCCTTTTGCGCCTGCTTGACCGAGCTGTTCATGAACACAGTGCAGCGGCTGCCCAAGTCCACCGGGCGGTCTGCGAACAGACCCAGCGCGGCAAACTCCTTGACGTCGTAGCCCAGCGCCTGCGCAAAGGTCTGCAAAAAGCTGCCGCAGCCGGAGGAGCAGGCCTCGTTCAGGAAGATGTTGCTGATGGCACCATCCTCGATCTTGAAGCACTTCATGTCCTGCCCGCCGATATCAATGATGAAATCCACGTCCGGCATAAAGTATTTGGCAGCGGTAAAGTGCGCCACCGTTTCCACCAGACCGTAATCACAGCGGAAAGCGTTCTTTACCAGCTCCTCGCCGTAGCCGGTGGTGGTGACGCTTGCCACCTGCAGCCCCGGGTGCTCTTTGTAAATCTTGAGCAGCTGCTCCCGGATGAGGGGCAGCGGGTTGCCAAGGTTGGGCTGATAGTTGGTGTACAAAATCTGGCTCTTTTCGTCCACCACCACCAGCTTGACGGTGGTAGAGCCGGAGTCGATGCCGATATGCACCGGCCCGCAGTGAGCACTAAAAGCCACGCGGGGCACACTATGGGACATGTGCCGTGCGTGGAAAGCCTCGTACTCCTCCTTGCTGGCGAACAGCGGTGGCTCGCTGGCATAGGTAGCAGTGGCGGCGTACTTGTCCAGCGCATCGGCCACCTCGGTGAGCACAAATTCCTTGTCGGCATACAACGCAGCGCCCAGCGCCACATACAGCAGGCTGTTTTCCGGGCAGGTGCCGGTCACGTTCAGCGCTTCATCAAAGCTTTTGCGCAGCACGGTGCTGAAGGTGAGCGGGCCGCCCAGATAGAGGATATTGCCCTTGATGGGACGTCCCTGTGCCAGACCGGCGATGGTCTGGTTGACCACGGCCTTATAGATGCTGGCGGCGATATCCTCGGTGCGGGCACCCTGATTGATCAGCGGCTGCACGTCACTTTTTGCAAACACACCGCAGCGGCTGGCGATGGTATAGGTACGCTGCGCCTGTTCGGCGGCCTTGTTCATTTCCTCGGCGCTCATCTTCAGCAGGGTGGCCATCTGGTCGATGAAAGCACCGGTGCCGCCGGCACAGCTGCCGTTCATGCGCACCTCGGTGCCGTTGGTCAGAAACAGGATCTTGGCATCCTCGCCGCCCAGCTCGATGACGCAATCGGTCTTGGGCATAAAGCGCTTGACCGCCACGCGGGTGGAGAACACCTCCTGCACAAAGGGCACACCGCAGCTGTCGGCTAAGCCCATACCGGCAGAGCCGGAGATGCTGAGCAGCGCCTTGCGGCCATGCAGCTGCTCGGCATCAATGCGCCGCAGCAGCTCCTGCGCCTTTTCCAGAATATGACTATAATGTCGTTCGTATGTAGAATACAGCAGTTCATCATGCTCGCCCAACACCACGCACTTGATGGTGGTGCTACCGATGTCAAGACCTACTCTCACCTTGTTTTTCCTCCTAAGGACAAATAACCGGAACGAAACGCCCCGGCTGCCATGGTAAACAGCCGTTTGCGGCAAAGACCCGCAACGGCGTTTTTTCTTTTCAGCCGTCCACATTGCGCAGCTACGTCATTTTCAAGCAGTACGCGTTATAAAAAGACACAGCAAATGCGCTTTTGCATACATTATTATTATAATCCAATTGCGGGCAGCATTCAATCCATGTTGTCTATTTTACACGAAAAAAATAGTATTTTTTGCTCAAAAGGCTGAACTTTTTGTGAACATGTGTCGGTTTTCCCGCAAAAAAGCCGCCGCACAGCGCTTTGTGCAGCGGCCTTGTACCGGCGGGACGATTTCGAATGGCTCCGCATGCGCTTTGGCTATTTTCAGCGGAAGTTCCTCTCTACGCCCCATGCGTAAAATATTTTTGGAGTGCTCCATTCTCCTTACCGGTTCACGAAATTCAGCACCAGAACCAGCAGCAGCATGTGCACGGGGTAAAAGGCGTAGCAGGCATACTGGAAAGGCTTGCTGTGATAGCCCTGCCGACCGCGGTACAGCCAGATAGGCACCAGTGCCAGCAGCGCCAGCCCCTGCTGGCAAAGCTCAAAGTCCATGCCGAAGAGCTGAATGGGGTACATAAGGCCGCCCAGCAGCTCCACGTTGACCCAGTACAGCGCTGCCAGCTGCCCCAGCAGACACCACCACTTGCGCCCGTGCCCGTGAAAAAAGTAGAAGATGAACACGGTCAGCACCCCTGCGCCGTAGTAGTCCACCATGCCCAGCGTGCCCAGCACCGCGCCCGCCACCACCACAAGGGCGGATACCAGCAGGTACAGTCCTGTTTTTTGCTTTTTGCGCACTATTTCCATCAGATGGATGCCCAGAATGCCCAAAAGCAGCGTCCAGATGACGTTCTGGTGCACCGGGTAGAACCATGTACCGCCGTACATCAAATCGAAGGGCACTTCCGAAAGCAGGGCAAACAGCAGCAGACGCAGGGTGTATTTTTTCAAATCGTGGGTGTGGAAGTAGCCCTCCACCGCCATAAAGGCAAAGATGGGAAAGGCCAAGCGCCCGGCGCAGGTCAGCCATTCCTGCGCGGGCAGCAACGTCGCCCACAGGTGGTCCATCAGCATCAGCGCCATGGCAAGGATATGAAGCGCCGCTGCGCTCAGGTCAAAGCGGGTCGCGGCAGTGGAATCGATCGGTTTGGTTGACATACACATACCTCGTCTTTGTCGAAATTTCGTTGTTCTGTCTGGAATACGAACGAGCCCCGCAAAGAATTGCAACCCCGGCCAGATTTTTCCACCGCCGGGGCTGCAGGAATGCTTTATTTTTTCTGCTGTGAAGCACCCAGACATAGAAAGGTCGAGCCAAGGCAGAGCCACACCACCGCCGTGGAGCGATTTTTCGCAGTGATAAAATTCAACATCGCCGTAAGAAAAGACAGCAGTCCGCTGAGATAAAATAGATTCCATTTTTTCATGGCTTATCCCTCCGGTTTTGGTTTTTTCACCGGCTATTTTGGATACGGCAAGCGCAGGGGCGGCTGCCATTTTACTCCGCGTGCAAAGGGGCGCAGAGCGCCCACCCGGCACGCAGAAAGTGTGTGCCCGCAGCAGTCTGCGGGGCAAATTCATGAAGGGTGGCTTGCCTGCCTGCCCATGGAGACGTAAGCGCAAAAGCAGGAATGCGGGAAGGAGCAAGGGACGGTTTCGGCGAAAAAGCGTCTGGCGGTGGCGGAAAAGCCGAACGCAAGATTTTTTCATAATAGCTGGCTCGTAAGGTGAGCCGTACCAAAACTTCCTTGCGGAAATGTGCAGCGTTATAGTTCATCTGCACCTGAACCGGCAGCTGTACACCCGGCGCTTGCCGCACCCAAAATAGCCGGTGGAACGTTTATTTAGTTTTTGGCGTTTTCCAGATAGATCTCAAAGGCTTCAGCAAAGCTGGCATTTACATCAAAGGGGACAGTGTAGTCTACCTTGGAGGTCACAAGGCAGAGGTCCAGCCGGTTGGAGGTTTCGTCTGCCTGCCGGTTCAGCTTGCTCAGCGCCGCATGGATGACCTTGCGGTCATAGTTGATGGTGATCACCCGCTTCACATCGCAGCAGTAGGAGATTTGGTTGCCCTCGGCGTTGAAGCGGTAGCCGGTGCCCCCGCCGGAGAGCAGCTGCTCAGAACTGCGCAGGTCGTTCATCCGTTTGAAGGTGCGGGCAATGCTCTGCCGCGCGGCATTCAGGCTGACCTCGCTGTCCATATCCATGTCCAGCGCATCCTTTGCCTTGCGGATGGCAGCAAACAGGCGGCTCTTCTCCTCCAGCAGATAGAGCATGAACCGGGCAACGTCGGTGATCTGCTCTGCATATTCGGTCTGTGCCACGTCCATAACGGTCTCGTCCTCGGCCTCGGGCATCACCTTATGGCGCAGATAGGTGTTGGCCACCTTGGTCACGTTGGCATCGCAATCCAGAATGCCCTGCGCCTCGTCCAGCAGAGACTGGAGCTTGTTCTGGTAGCGGAATGCTTCCTTCAGGTTCATAGTCGTTCCCTCCATCTTGTTTTTTCTGCTTTCAGCTTACCACAGACTGCCCGCCCGCGCAAGCCTTCCGGTAAAACAGACAAAACGCCCGCCCCGGTCATGCCGGGGCGGGCGTTTTGCATTTGCTGTGACACTTATTGAGATAAGAGATTGGCATTACTCAGCCGGCCACGCGCTCGGTGCGGCCTGCCTCCAGCATATAGCGCAGGAAGCCGGTCACGTCGGCAGGGTCGGTCACGGTGAGGTCAAAGCCCTTCTTGGGGGCAGTGTCCATCATCTGCAGCATGGAGCGTGCGGTAGTGTCCTTTTTCAGGTCGCAGGTCTTGCCGTTGTCCAGATGCAGCAGCACGCTGCCGTGGCTGGCAGAAAGCTGGCGCATGAAACGTTCCTTATCAAAATACTCGATACGAAGCATAGGAATACCTCCTTGATGAAATGGTTTATGTTACACTTGCCGCCCCTTCCTGTTTGGAAGTGCGGCGGGAAAATAGCGGTTTTGCCCGGCGAGGAAGACGCTTACACAGCTTGCGTTCCCGCGGTGCCGGTGCTATACTGAGCTTGGAAGCTCTGGTAGGATAATACCACAAAACAATCGATAATAATAGAACAAAACCGCATAGTATATGCAACAAAACCGGCATTGATAAAAAACATTCAAAGTATTGCGGAAAGGAATTGGTGAATATGGCATATCAGACAAGCTGTGCCTCTTATACCAGCGGCCGGGTGGGGCTGTCCAGCGCCACCGCCGTGGTGGCGGATGCCGCCGGGCGGGAGCAGACCCAGCACGGCAGCCCGCTGTTCCCTATTGCCTGCTACGCCGAGGACCTTTCCAGCTACTCGGTGGCGTGGCACTGGCACGAGGAATTTGAGTTTATTCTGGCGGCGCTGGGGCCTATCCATGTGGACGTGAACAAGACCCGCCTGACCTTGCAGACCGGACAGGGCGTGTTCATCAACTCCGGGGCGCTGCACGCGGTAGAGCCCACCGAGGGCAGGGCGCTGCTGCACTCCGGCGTGTTCCAGCCCCGGCTTGTCGGCGGCATGGACACCGTATTCTGGCAAAAACTCATCCGCCCGCTCTTGCAGCCCGGCACACCGCCCTTCTTTTTGCTGGACGAGGCCGTGCCATGGCAGCGGCAGGTGCTGCTCTGCCTGCGGGAGGCGTGGAAGGGCGTGGCGGACGAGTCCTTTGACTACGAGAACCGGGTGCGCTACCACCTTACTGCTGCCCTGCGGCTACTCATCACCCAATGCGTCAGCGGCAAAGTAAAGGTATCGGAGCAGGAGCAGATTGCCTCGGAGCGGATGAAGCAGATGCTCCGCTATGTAGAGGAGCACTACGCCGAGGAGCTGACCGTGGAAAAGCTGGCTGGCTGCGTCGCCCTGAGCGAAAGTGCCTGTCTGCGCAGTTTCCGGCAGTTTCTGGGCATCACACCCATCCAGTACGTCAAGCAGTTCCGGGTAGAAAAGGCCGCCGAGCTGCTGCGCTCCACTCGGCTCAAAACCGGCGAGGTGGGGCTGGAATGCGGTTTTTCGGACGCCAGCTATTTTATCAAGAGCTTCCGGGAGATCAAGCACTGCACCCCCCGGGAGTACCGCATCCGCTTCTGCTGAGCAAAAAGTAAAAAATGCCGGGCAGCTGCAAGCTGCCCGGCATTGCATTATAAAATTTCCCCCTGCCAGCGCTCCGGCGGGATGACAGGCTCGGTGACAAAGGCCTCGGGGTTTGGGGCAAGAACATGGCGAGTGACCCGGAAAAGCCCCTCGGCGTCGCACAGGATACACTTTGCATCGCCAAATTTTGTGTTCCGGGCTGCGCCGCAGTCCAGACATGCCTGTTCCAGCTTGACGAAATCCTCCGAGATGTGTGGCTGCTGTGCGTTGTAGTGGCGGCGCATATAGACGGTGTGCTGCGCCCCGGCTTCGTCCACCACGGTCATCCGCATGGGCTTGTCGGTCAGGCGGTTCGGCACGTTCAGCACCTCCTCCACGCTATGGATAAAGGTGTTGCGGGCGTGGGTGACCCCCAGCAGCAGCACCTTGCCGTGAGCTGCCCGCAGCCGATCGTAGCAGCCGCCGGGAGTGCAGGGGGTGTTGGCGTCCAACTCCCCTTCCAGATACGCAGCTGCGCCCTTGCCGTAAGCTGCCATGCTGTGGGTGGGGTGCAGCGAGCGCACCACGCCGGGGCGCTGCCGGAACAGCTCCGGCAGAATGCCCACGCAGCACGGGCTGCGGCGCACATCGAACATACGGTTCTCCTCGTTGATGAACCGCCATGTGTGGGTGGGCAGCAGCAGCAAGCCCTCTGCAAAAACTCCATCAATGCGTCCAGAACCGTGTCTGCGCCGCCCTCCACCGGACCGATGGACTTCATGGAGGAATGGATCAGGATGGTCTCGTTGCCTGTCAGCCCCATTGCTGCAAGGTCGTGCTTGAGGTCAGCCTTTGTATATGCCATGTCGTTTCTCCTTTTCGGGCATTTTGTCTGTACCCAGTTTACCGCCTTTTGTGCGGCAAAGCAAGCACGCACGCAAAAAAGGCAAACACCCTGTTGTATTTGCCGGGGACGAGCCGCTATCTGCGGGGTGTGTGTCCTTTCAGCTTTTTAGTAAAATCCTGTATACAGCATATCATCTCGCAGCGTTACCGCGAAACAAGCACAGCGCCTTGCAATTATAGCAATTTGATAGTTATTTCCTGTTTTCTTTGTGCATTTGGTACAGCAGTCACTTGATTGCGGCATTTCATCAGCACTTTTCCCGCATTGCAAAGTGGTATATCAGTTTTCCAGTTTCAGGAACAGTTTCGTGCGCGAGTACGCGCGCTTGTATACAAGTGTTCAAATTAAGTTCCATTCCAGCATTGACATTCTGCTGCCGCAACGGTACAATGATAATAAGCTTATATTTACCGGATAAATGGAGAACAACTATGGCTACATTACAGCACACTGATGAGCTGTATCATATTCTCGAGGACGAGATCTGCGCGTTGAAGATCCTGCCCGGGGAAGCGCTGAGCGAAAACCAGTTGTGCAAGCGGTTCGGCGTTTCGCGCACTCCTATCCGCAGCGTTTTGCAGCGGCTGGAGCAGAACCGCTTTGTGCAGATCATTCCCTGCAAGGGCACCATTGTTACCGCCATCGACACCGGCGTGGTGGACCAGCTCATCTTCCAGCGTGTTGCGGTGGAGGGCATGGTGTTCCGGGACTTTGTGCAGAGCTGCTCGCCCATGGAGATCTTTGCGGTAGAACACCTTTATAATATGCTGCTGGAAGCCGCTGCGGGGCGCAGCGACCCGGAGAACTTTGATTTCAACCACTTCCTCAGCTGCGACCTTGCCATGCACGAGTACTGGTTCCACAAGACCAGCAAGGAGTACCTTTGGGAGCAGATGACCCGCCCGCAGGCAGACTACTCCCGCTTTATCCGTCTGGACATCGTTGGTGCACGCAACGTGTCCAGCGTCGTCAGCGAGCACGCCGAGATGCTGCGCATCCTGCGTGAGAAGGATCTGGACGCCATCGAACCGCTGATGCGCACCCACCTGTACGGCGGTGTGAGCCGTATGGGCAGCAAGATCTACTCGGACGAATACCGCGGCTACTTCAAGCTGCCGGAGAACAAAAAATAAAGAAGGCCGCTGCACAGTTTCCTGTGCAGCGGCCTTCTTCTGGTTGCGCCAGCAGGAGTCGAACCTACGATGGGGGAGTCAAAGTCCCCTGCCTTACCGCTTGGCGATGGCGCATCATGCAAAACAGTATAGCATATTTTCCGCTGTTCCACAAGAGGTGCGCCGCATTTTTGCAGCTTTTTCTGTGCGCTGTCTGCCGCACTTGCGGCGGTTTGGGTCGGTTTTGGGCTTTGCGGCCGGGATCCTGCGTTTTCCATATTCTTCCATGTTTTTACGAAAGGCAAGTTTTGCGGGATACGTTTTTCAAAAAACACAGTCCGCAGGGGGCACAAGATTCATATTGCAAAGGTGAGATTTATTTTTTTCCTGATTTTTCTTATTATTTTCTCAAAAGACTGTATTTTTTGTTGCGGTTCTGGTACACTGGATGTGATAAAAATAAGTTGAAGAAACTACGCCGATGTCCGGGCTGCCCCCGGGCGGGGCAGTGTCTCCATCTTTGTGAAGGAAAGCGAGGGATCTCATGAAAAAATTCCTGAAAACGCTGGTGGTCGGGCTTTGCCTGTTCACGCTGCTGTGCTGCGCACTGCCGGCTGCATTTGCCGCCGACAAAACTTCAGGGAGCAAAAAGGAAGAGAACGTGTACGCCATTGGTATGGATGCCCAAGGCGGCATCTGCTCCACCCTGGTAACCTACACGAACCTGTCCGGCAAACTGGAGAGCACGCCCGAGCAGCCTACCATGACGGGCTACACCTTTGACGGCTGGTACACCGAGCCGGTGGGCGGCAGCAAGGTGACCACCTCCACCGTGTTCACCTCCGACGCCACCATCTACGCCCACTGGACTGCCAAGGCCGGTACTTCTACCGTGCCGCAGCCCACCACCCAGCCTGCCGTCCAGTGGCAGAAGTATGTAGGCCCTGCCCTTGTGGCTGGTGCCCTGCTTACCACCCTGCTGGTCGCCACCATGTTCTGAACACTGCTGTAAACGCAATGACATCATTGAAGAAAGGGATCTTACCATGACTACTTCTACCATGAAAATGCCCGCCAGCTATTCCACCATCGAAGCCGAGGAGATGACCTATCTGGACGGCGGCACCAGCAACGCTTATCAGGCCTTCCTGGACGTTGGCAAGGTGTTCAACTACATTGCCCGCATCTTCTCCGGTGCAAGCTCCATCATCAACAATGTTAACGTCATCTACCAGTCCTTTGTATCGCTGAACAGCCTGCTGGGCAGCTTCGGCAAGTAAAAGCATCACCCCAAAGTTCAGATCCGGGAGCCGCGCTTTTTTCGAAAAAGTGCGGCTCCCGTTTTTCGTACACGCTGTATTCAGCGCATTACTGCGCAGCACTTCACACTCCAAAATTATGAACAAACATTTTAGGTTTTTCAGGGTCAAGCAGCCGTTTCTTAGGCAATTCGCACACAATATATAAAAAAATGCGATATTTTTTCAGTGTTATCCCTTGATTTTGTGTCTGATTTGTTACATTGTTGTTACAGTGGGTGTGCTAGAATAAGGTGGTTTATAAAATGCCCTTCAGACCGCGTAAAAAATCGTGGCGGCAAGCGCTTTTTTAGGTATTTTTGTTAAGTAATTTCGTAATCTTCGAAAACCTTTTCGTTCTTTATGTTTTGGGAGTATGTACACAAATGGCAGATCGTGAACTGCGGCGGATGCACCGCGCTGAACTGATAGAGATCATCTATGCGCTGAAGCAGAGCGAGGACCAGCTCAAGGCGCAGAACGCCGCGCTTACCGCGCAGCTGCAGGACCGGCAGCTGCGGCTGGAAAGCGCCGGTTCCATCGCGCAGGCCGCGCTGGAGCTGAACAACGTGTTCGCCGCCGCGCAGGCCGCCGCCGATGACTATCTGCACTCGGTGCAGGCCAGTCTTGCGGACACCAACGCCACCGCCGCCAATACCCTTTCGCAGGCGCGCAGCGAGGCCAAGCGCATTCTGGAGCAGGCACAGGCAGACGCCGACAGCCTGAAAGCGCAGGCGCAGCAGGAATGCGACGCCATGACCGCTGCCGCCGCGCAAAAGCGCACCCAAACCGAGGCCGACTGCAAGGCCATGGTAGAGCGCGCCGAGCAGGAGGTGCAGCAGCGCTGGCAGACATTTGACCGCAAGGCCAACGATCTGCTGGACCAATACCGCAGCACCGACGGTCTGCCTTCGGAGGAAACATGAAAAAACGCGATATCCGGTTCGCTTCCATCCCTTCCACCGAGGAAGTGGCCGCAGAACGTGAGCGTCTTGCGTACCAGAGCCGCTACCAGCGGGTGCTGCGCAGTACGATCTATATTCTGGTGGTGGTGGCCGCAGCAGCCGTGCTGCTGGCTACGCTGTTTCTGCCGGTGCTTCAGGTCTCCGGCGACAGCATGTACCCCACGTTAAATGATAAAGACATTATCCTTCTGGTAAAATCAAACCACATTGAAAACGGCGAGTTATGCGGGTTTTACTGGCAGAACAAGCTGCTGCTCAAGCGCATCATCGGGCAGCCCGGTGATGTGATCGATATGGACGTGAACGGCGTGGTCTCGGTAAACGGCGTGGCACTGGACGAACCCTATGTGGACGCGCTGACCGTGGGCGAATGCGACATCCGGTTCCCCTATCAGGTGCCGGAAAACCGCTACTTCGTGCTGGGCGACCACCGTGCCACCTCCATCGACAGCCGCAGCAGCGTGATAGGCTGCGTTGAAAAAAGCCAGATCGTGGGCAGGGTTTTCCTGAGAATATGGCCCTTGTCCAGCTTCTCGTTGATCCATTGACCCCGGGAGGAGGTATTGCGTTATGAACGACATTCTTAAAACGTACGTGGAGCGGTTCCGTGAGAACCGGCACACCCTGCGGCGCTACACCGCATTTGTGCTGGCACTTGCCATGATCACCACCCTGTTCGTCAACTGGCAGCTGCATGGCGTGGGCATTTCCATGACCGCGCAGTACCAGTGCGGCGAGGAGGAGCACACCCACACCGCGGATTGCTACACCAAGGTGCTCATCTGCGGTTACGAGGAAGGCGAGCTTGAAAACGCGGACGAGGTGGCCGCCGCTGCTTCCACCAGCCAGCCCACCGTTGAGGAAGAGCCTGCGCCGCTGTCGCTGGAGCCGCAGATCGAGTTTGTGCCCCACGAGCACACCGAGGACTGCTACACCGAGGTGCAGACCCTGACCTGCATGGAGGAAGAGCACGTCCACGGTGACGACTGCTTCGACCCTGAGGACGGCACCCTGATTTGCGAAAAATTTGAGCATACCCACGACGAAAGCTGCTATACCACCGAGTACGAGCTGACCTGTGGACTGGAAGAGGGCGAGCTTGTGGAGCAGGTGGTGGAGCCCACCCAGAGCGCCGAGCTGGCGGCTATGGCTGTGGCCGAGCCTGTGGCACTGGAGCCGGCGGTGGACACCGTGGAGCCCATCTACCACCACCACACTGACGCCTGCTACGAGGAAGTGCTTACCTGCCCCCTGCCGGAGCATCACCACACCGTAGCCTGCCTGAGCGACACCTCCGCCGACCTTGAGACCCCCGAGGAGTGGCAGGCCGCCAACGCCGAGGCCGTGATGACCGGCAACTGGGACAAGGATCTGCTCAGCGTGGCAAAGACCCAGCTGGGCTACGAGCAGAGCGAGAAAAACTTTGAGATCGACCCCGCGGACGGCGTGACCCTGCGCTACTACTCCCGCTACGGCCAGTCTTACGGCAACCCCTACGGCGAGTGGGATGTGATGTTCCTCTCCTACTGCCTGAAGTACGCCGGTATCCCCCAGAGCGCCATCCCGCAGGAGGCCAGCGTGCTTGCCCTGCGCAGCTCCATGAGCGACATGGACTGGCTGCTGGACGGCGAGGACGGCAGCGCCGCCAATGTGGGCGACATCGTTATTTATAATAAGTACGTCACCCGCACCGTGGCTGTGGACAGCAGCGCCGATGGTGTGGATCCTGATCTGGACGATCTGTTCAGCGTGGACACTAAGCCTGCCGACAGCGTAGACAGTTCCTCCAGCGTGGACGCTGAGCCCACTGACACCGTGGACGATTCCTTCAGCGTGGACGCTGAGTTCGAAAACAGCGCAGAGCTTGCGGAATATGACGTTTCTGCGCCGGATATCATCCCCAGCACCGCGTACTCTGCACCCGGCACTGAAACCTTTACGCCCAGCGTGGTATCCCCCGCTACCGAGCCGCAGACCACCACCGTGACCGACGCACTGCCCGTGGAGACCGTGGGCATTGTCAGTGAGGTGGACAGCGATGCCGGTACGCTTACCGTTATTTCCGGCGACGTGGACGGAAAGGTAGCCGAGGTTGCACTGTATGATGCTGATGTACTGGCCGTGGTGGATGTTGCCGCCGCCCAGTACGCCAGCCAGCTGCCTACCATCTCCCCCAGCCGCCCGAACCGTGTGCCTGCACTGGCGGCGGGGACGACCTATCTTGATTACTTTGTAGAAACGTCTGAGGGCACGAATAAGGGCGGCATTACCGATATCACCGTAATGCAAGGTACAAAAGTTCTTAACCCGGGAGATCAGATCGAGTTGAATGATGGCGATAAGCTTAGTCTGAACTACACCTTTAATATCCCTGAAGAAGCCCTTAAGGATCTTACCACAAAAACCCTGACCTATCAGCTTCCCGCTGGGATTGAGCTATCTGAAAATAAGTCGTTCCCATTGGTCGACCAAAGCACCAATCTGGAAGTTGGTACCGGTGTAGTTGATACGGATGGTGTTGTCCAACTTACTTTCAATGAAGAGTTTGATACTTCAAAGCTTTTTACCGGACACTTTGATTTTGAGGCAGAAGCTTCCACAGTCGGCACTCAGGAAAGCAACACGATCCGCTTCCCGACCGGGCTGGAGCTTATCGTCACGCTGCCGCGCGATCTGGCTATTGAAAAGAAGGGCTCTGCCCCCGTTGTGGATAGTGACGGCACTACCTGTATTGATTACACCGTCATCGTTTCCTCTATGGATGGCTGGTCTCAGCCCATTGAAATTCTGGACGAGCTCCAAAACACTGAAACGATCGCCGGCGAATATGTAACCGACAGCTTTAAGCTGGTCAAGATCGATGCAAGCAACTCTGAGAGCGAGGTAACGGACTACAACAACTTTTTTAGCGCTGATAGCTTCCATATTACAGAGCTGAAAAAATTAGACTCCGGCGAAAGTTATCGGCTGACCTATCGCGTTAAGATAACCAAAAACACTGCTACAGATGCCGGTCATTCTGAGTTCCAGAACCGTGCCCGTTCCAACAACGAAAATGATTGGAAGCGGTGGACGACTAAGTTTGAAGATCGTATTTCGGTTTCTGGCAGTCAGTTCACGCCGACCAACAAGGAGACCGAAAGCTCCGGCTACGTTCTCCCCTCTACCGGTGGCACCGGTACACTACCGTTTACAGCCGTGGGCGGCACTATGATGCTGACCGCGCTGGCATACAGCTTTATCCACCACAAGCGCAGACGCGAAGGGAGGGCAGATGACTAAACTGAACTTCCCTGCCAGCTGGTCGGGGCTGATACCCCGCCCGCCAAGCGCAAAGTTTACGCGATAAACCGAACAAAAAACACCCCCCCGCACAAAAATGCAGGGGGGGGGTGGCAAGGGGCAAAAAAAAGAAAGGGGCTTTTCCATGAAAAAAGCAATGAAGAAACTCATGGCTGCTCTGCTGGCAGTTGCCATGGTGTGCGCCATGGCGATCCCGGCGTTTGCAGACAACACTGAGGAGGACCTCAACAAACTCCACGGTTACAGCGCTTTCCAGATCTTCAAGGGTGTTATTAGTAAGGACAATAAGACGCTTTCCAACGTTGAGTGGGGCAGCAACATCCCTAATTCTGATGATTTTCTGGCCAAATTGAAGGCAGATCCTACCCTCAGCAGCAAGTTTGCCAACGCAGATAGTCTCCAGGAAGTCCTTGATGTTATGAAGGGCTGGACAACTTCTGATGATAACAGCATCGCTTTCGCGCGTTTTGTATGCAGCTATCTCTACTCGGATGCCAATGCAAACCCGAAACCCGTCTATACAGATCACACCGGTGGCTTCAACATTCAAGAGTCAGGTTATTATCTGATCGTTGATACTACCTACTTTAACCTTGGCGATTTCTATCATGCCTACAATTCCTTCTTCCTGCTGAATGTTCCCCAAACACCCTATGTCGTTTTAGTTAATCATAAGGTTGTAAAGCCCTATGTTGAGAAGGAAGTTTATGACAATCAGGATGGCACCAACGAAGCAGGTTTTGGTTCCAGCGCTGACCATGCGATCAACGAAGAGTTCCAGTTCAAGCTGATCGCTACCTTGCCCGCAAGCAGAGACAATGGCCGTGCTTACGATTACTATGACGAGTACGCTGTTTTGTTCAATGATACCTTGTCCAAGGGCATTACTTATGACAGACTCGATAGTGTAGTCATTGAATCCAAGGGCACTACCTATGATATCACCGGCGATTCTTCGAAGTATACCATTGATACTACCGATCTTGAAAGTCATAACTATTTTGTGGTAGGCATTCCTGATGTCAAAACCTGTGTTGAAGATCCAAGGTTCAATTTGAATGACGGCGCGACTATTACGGTCACCTATACTGCACACCTGAACGACAAAGCCGCTGTCAATACTACAAGTGGCTCTACCGATAACAAAAACAGCGTACGGCTCCAGTACTCTAATAACCCTAGAAACAGCGCATACTGGGGCTTCACTCCCGAAAGCGAAGTCCGTGTGTACACCTACCAGCTGAACAACACCAAGTACCGCGATGAAGTTAACGAGAACAACAAGCTGGAGGGCGCTGGCTTCCGTCTGTACAGCGATGAAGCTTGCAATGATGAAGATGAGATCAAGCTCAAAAAGAATGCTGACGGCACTTACTCTCGCGACTTTAGCACTGAGGGTGAAGGTGTTGAGATGCTCTCTAACAAAGATGGTCAGTTCAATGTTAAGGGTCTGGACGCTGGCACCTACTACCTGAAGGAGACCAACCCTCCCACCGGTTACAGTGCCTGTGACAAAACTAAAATCGTCATTTCTGCAACGCACGACGAACACAATGTTAATCTGTCCGGTGAATCCAACCTGAATAATGAAATCATCAACAAAGCCGGCGGCATTACCCTGCCCTCCACCGGCGGCATCGGCACCACCCTGTTCTATGTCATCGGCGGCGGCCTGATGGTTGCGGCCATCGTTCTGCTGGTCACCAAGAAGCGCATGGAGAACCACTAAGTTCTCCTTTTCCCCGGCACAGAGCGGGGCCGCAAGGCCCCCTGCTCTGATCCTGAAACTATAACGTTAGGGAGTAGCCCATGAAAAAGAACAAAAGCACCATAATATTGATCCTCGTCTTTTTCGTGGGTCTATCCGTGATGTTATACCCCACTATCAGCGATTACGTCAACCAGCGCAACCAGTCCCGCGCGGTGGCAAGCTACGCGCAGGACGTGGACACCATGACCGATGCGGATTACAGCGCCTACTTTGACGCCGCCGATGCCTTTAACGCACAGGTGGCCGCCAACGAAAACGCCCTCTTCCGTCCGGATCAGCTTTCCGGCTACAACGAAACGCTGGATATTACCGGCACGGGCATTATGGGTTACATCACCATCTCCAAAATAGGCGTGGAGCTGCCCATCTACCACGGCACCAGTGACGGCGTGCTGCAAATTGCTGCGGGTCACTTAGAGGGTACCAGCCTGCCGGTGGGCGGCGCGTCCACCCACGCGGTCATCTCGGCGCACCGCGGCCTGCCCAGCGCTAAGCTGTTTACCAACCTCGACCAGCTGGAGATGGGCGATACCTTTACCATCACCGTGCTGGACCGGGTGCTCACCTACGAGGTGGACAAAATCTCCATCGTGCTGCCCACCGAGACCGATGAGCTGAAGATCGCCGAAGGCAAGGATTACGTCACCCTGATGACCTGTACCCCCTACGGCATCAACACCCACCGCCTGCTGGTGCGCGGCCGCCGCGTAGAGACCCCGGATCAGTACAAGCGCATCCGCGTTACCGCCGAGGCCCTTAAAATTGAGCCGATCATCGTTGCGCCCGTTATGGCGCTGCCCATGCTGCTGATCTTGCTGATCGGTATGCTGATTTCCACACGCAAACCCAAGAAAACGAGAGGTGAAGAACATGAAAAGCATTGATTTGCGTCATCGTCTGGCGGCTGTTCTGCTGGCTATGTGCCTTGTGGTATGCTGCGCCCTGCCGGCGTTTGCCACCAGTGCCAACCTTGTAACGGGGCGGCTGGGCTCGCTCCACGTCCGCCTGTACGACACCCACAACGATGTGCCCCTGCGCGGCGGCGAGCTTACCCTGTATCAGGTGGCCACCGTCAAGTGCACCAACGGCAACCTGTACTTTGACTATACCGGTGATTTTACGGGCTGCGGTGTCGTGCTGGGCGATCTTTCCGACAGCACGCTGGCAGACCGGCTGGCTAAGTACCTGCCCGCCGTGCCCGCCATTGCCGCCCAGCAGAACGTGACTGAGAAGGGCTACGCCGATTTTGCCAAGCTGCCGCAGGGGCTGTATCTGGTGGTGCAGACCAAGGCCTCCCACGGCTACGAGGCCATCAAGCCCTTCCTTGTGTCCATTCCCCTGCCGGACGGCAACGGCTGGATCTACGATGTGGACGCCACCCCCAAGGTAGGTGCCACCATCCCGGAAACGCCGGACACGCCCGATAAGCCGGATGTTCCGGACACCCCGGATAAGCCCGGCACACCGGACACCCCCGATACTCCGGAGCAGCCGGATAACCCCGACACCCCGGTAAGCCCGGACAGCCCGGATACTCCCGTGAGCCCCGGCACGCCGGATAACCCCGTAAGTCCTGCAAACCCGGATAACCCGGTAAGCCCCGGCACGCCGGATAACCCCGTAAGCCCGGGAAAACCGGACAATCCGGTCTCCCCTGCAACCCCTGATAAACCCGTTCTGCCCCAGACGGGCCAGTTGAACTGGCCCGTGCCGGTGCTGGCCTGCAGCGGCGTGCTACTGTTTGCCGCAGGCTGGGTGTTGAACCGTCAGGGCAAAAAGAAAAACTGACCCCGCCTCCTTTCTTTTCGGTATAGCTTGGCGTGGCGTTGCCGAATTTGCTCCCCCGCAAGGGGGAGCATTTTTTTGTGGAAAAAGAGTTTCCACGCAAAAGAGCCGCTGTACAAATTGTACAGCGGCTCTTGTTTTATGCAGTTTGTTTATATCTTACTGCTGCTGGGCGGCCTTTTTGGCCTCCAGTGCCAGAATGGCGTCGCGGCGGCTCAGGTTGATGCGGCCCTGCTGGTCGATGTCGGTCACCTTGACCACGATGGCATCGCCCACGGCAACCACGTCCTCTACCCGCTCCACGCGCTTGGTGTCCAGCTTGGAGATGTGCACAAGGCCTTCCTTGCCCGGGGCGATCTCCACAAAGGCACCAAAGTTCATCAGGCGGGTCACCTTGCCCTTGTAGATGGCACCGATCTCGGGATCCTCCACAATGGTCTTGATGGTAAAGATGGCGCGCTTTGCATCCTCCTGATCCACGGCGGAGACGAACACATGGCCGTCCTCCTGCACGTCGATCT
>ERZ773168.398-NODE-398-length-43931-cov-5.304472_pt1 | contig 43931 bp, 70 predicted proteins | sample MGYA00511261_ERZ773168 | MGnify/ENA primary metagenome ERZ773168 (study PRJEB29015, sample SAMEA2737855) | human gut metagenome | biome: human gut; feature: human-associated habitat; material: faeces | place: China | collected 2012 ... | reverse complement strand
TCGTGGGTTCGAATCCCGCTACCCCGACCATCAGAAAAGGCACTGTAAAACAAGCGATTAGCAAGTTTACAGTGCTTTATTTTATTCGTATATACGTTATATAATTAATAAATATTAGTACAAAATAGACCAATATAAATCATATCAGAGTAAAAACCGTGCAAAAACCGTGCTTATGGCAAAGATAAAACTATACTTGGATACAAGAAACTCCAAAAGAGGTGAAGAATCACCATTGAAATTGGCGATAAGAAACAAGAACACATCTTCTTTTATTGGGTTGGGTATATCTCTACTTCCGTCGCAGTGGGACGTGCGTACTGAAAAGGTGATTTCCCACCCAAGAAGGGCATCCTACAACGCATATATATCACAAAGGAGACTTGATGCACAAGAAGTCATTTTAGACCTCATGAGAAGCGGAAAAATAGATTCGATGTCTGCGTCAGACATAAAGAAACATATCGAAAAGATGCTTTCGCCGGATGAAGAAGATGAACAGAAAGGAACGTTTGTCGATAGCTTCCTTAAATTCATATCCGAAAAAAGCAATCCACGTACAAAAGAAGTATATGAATATACTATCTCACGTATTCATAAGTTCTGCCCGGATGCGGATTCGTTGAACTTTGAGGATGTCACAAAAGAATGGCTTACTTCATTTGAAAACTTCCTTGCACAGACCTCACCATCCAAAAACGCCCGTAATATTCATTTGCGTAACATTAGGGCTGTTTTTAATTATGGGATAGATAATGAACTTACAACTGCATACCCTTTCCGTAAATTCAAAATCAGGGGTGTTCCAACTGCCAAACGCTCTTTGACCGTGGATCAACTCAGAACCCTTTTTGGTTACCCCGTCGAGCCTTTTCAGGAGCAATATCTAGATATGTTCAAACTTATATTCTTTTTGATAGGAATCAATACCGTGGACTTGTTCAGGTTGAAGCCTGACAACCTCCAAAATGGCCGATTGACGTATATACGGGCAAAAACAGGCCGGATGTATGATATAAAGGTGGAACCCGAGGCTATGGAAATTATAAATAAATACCGTGGCAAAAATTACCTTATAAATGTGCTTGACAGGTATGACAATTACAAGGACTATGCAAAAAGGCTTAATGATAATTTAAAGCATATAGGGGAAGTAAAACGTTGCGGGCTTGGTGGGAAAAAAGTAATAACCCCCATATTTCCTAACCTGACAACATACTACGCCCGCCATACTTGGGCTACTTTGGCGTATTCTTTGGATATACCAAAGGAAACCATTTCATCTGCACTTGGCCATGAGATAGGAAGTCGTATAACGTCCATCTACATTAACTTTGACCAAAAGAAAGTTGATGAAGCCAACAGAAAGCTAATAGATTATGTATTATACGACAAATAGAAAAGATGGCCCAATATTAATATATTGAAAATGAATATATTGACATGTATTTTTAGCGTAAATTATAGCCTATTTGGTCCGGCCTGAAAATGTATTATATAAAAACAAGAAAAAGTTGTATATAAAATAGCGTAGATTTTGTATTCCTGTTCACGGGGAAAAATCTATATGAGATTCCAATATAAAACCGACAGCAACCGGCAATAATCCCCATACGGGATATTGTCGGTACTGTCAATCAGCTCATCAATGTATTCCCTTCTTCGCATTACGTCCGGGTCTTCTTCGCTTTCCTTTTTGCTGGTTTCGCCTTGGTTCCGTCAGGCGGGAAAGGCGGCATTGATGGAGAGCGGCACGAAGGTCCGTATGCCGTATGCCCTGCCACCGCATTTCACGTTGTCCGCAGCCACTGCGTTCGGCGTGCCAAGGCCGAACGTGATGGCCGGAACTTTGCCTGCCGTGCCCGTGAACCCTACGGTGAACTGCTCGTTGAACTGCCGTACCACCGAAGCCGTCGAACCGGCAGGACGGTAAATGACGGAAACGGACGCATCAACGGTCACAGCCGTCTGCGTCGTGCCGATGAACTGTTGGTTCACCACGTTGAAAGATACCGAAACTTTCGGCAAGCCCTGGGCGTTGGCGCAAAAAGGCCGGACAAGGTTCTCGCCAATCTCCACCATGTAAACCTGTGAAGTGGGCGCGATTAAGATTGGGGTTAATCTAATCATAGTTGTATTGTTTTGAAATTGTATTTTACCGGGACACCATGCCGCCCGGTGTCGGCCTATTTCTTTTCATCCTTTGCCGGGGCAGTCTTGACCACATAGGCTTCCGTCTTGGTCAACGGGAGGTTATAGTCGAGCAATTTCTTCAATTCCTCCATGTCCTCCTTCTCGAACACCAGATTCCCTTCAAACAGGGCCAGCCCGTTATCGGCTATCGCCTTGCCGACAAGCGAGTGCGCCATTTCGGGAATCGCTTCATCGGGAATTCTTGACAGGTAAGAATCGAGCAACGGCTGCAAGAGAGTTCCCGTCATGTTTTCCATGAGGGGGGACAGTTCCTCCGACATGCTCCATGACGGGCTGACCCATCCCGTGAAACGGATTTTGTTCTCGACGGCCTGCACGAAAGGCAGAGATGCCAGCTTCCGCCCGGCGAATTGCCGCGCCACGGGTTGCAGCCAGTGGTTCAGGACAGCCGAAAGGATTTGTGCGTTTGTATGATTCATAAGCTTTTCCTTTTGAAAGTCAAAGGGGAAAGGGCGGTTTCCGTGCCGCCCCTCCAATCCCGTTACTGGTTAGGGCACATGCAGCCGCAATCCTGCTGGCAGACGTTGTACGAAGGCACGACACGCTTTGTCAGGCGGTCGAGTTCGTCTATCTCACGCTGCATGCAGGCCAACGTGGAAGTGTTCTTTCCGTTGTACACCGCCTGCTCCAGGTTCAGCTTGTACTGCTCATCCTTGTTGGCGCGCATTTCCTCGCGCACGTTTGCAATCTGCCCGGCCAAGTCCTTGTAGGCTTCAATAATCTTCCCGTCAGTGTACTTGTCGGCCTTCAACAAGGCGATTTCCGATTCCTTGGCGTTCAGCTTCTCCGTCATGTCCAGTTCATAACGGTTCACCGGGTTGTTCTCGCTGCATGTCGGCCTTGACGCGGCCAACGCGGCAATGAGGGCATCAGTACCCGTTCCGTTGTTGCAACGGTTTCCAAGGATTGACCCCAAGTCGATACCCAACAGGGAGGCTATGCCTGCGGCAGCCCCGACCGTGTTAAAATTACCCTGTCCCTTTCCGGTCACATGGTAATTGTCTCCATTTGCACCTTTGATAGTCATGATTGTATTTGTTTTTATGCCACGGTCAATGTCAACCGTGCCACAAAAATACGTTAGGATAAAAAACTGCAGAATTTTTAAATTCCGGTAAAAAAGAAACAATTACCTGAAAAGTAGAAGTTAATTTTTACCCCCCCCCATTTGTTAAATTATGTTTAATTGTATGATTCAAAATAAACGCTATTGTTTTTGTACAAAGTCCTGTCTTCATTTTGATTCGTTCATAAATGTATTGCCTTGAAATTACATCGGTCAACTCTCCGAGTTCCGCACGTATTTCCGCGTAAATCTCATGCACCTTATCATCCCTAAGTACGGTACTTTCTCTCCTGTTTTTTCCGGAAAATCTTGTCATAACAGATTTTATTACTAATTTTGCATTGCCAATAAACAATAAAAAGACACTTGTCACCCACCGAGGATATTTCCCCGGCACTGGGTGATAAGTGTCTTTTTGCTTGTCTAATTGTTTATTGGCGTAAACAAGAGAGTGCCGGGGACTTTTTATACTCCCGTCCCCGAAGGAGTAAACATTACTTTTTCAGCCTGTACACAAACCTCCCGAATCCTATAAGGATACAAACGACCACGGCCACGAGCGCAAATCCCCCATAGTGCAGCTTCGTTTCCTCCCACCAGGAAAGCTTGCGTTCCACCACCTTTTCCAACGACTGTCCATCCACCTTTTCCATCAACGAATCAATCCTGTGCGAAAGCCGCAGGTAATCCGCCATGGCCTTCTCCTCCAGTTCCGACATCTCCCGGTCACTCCGGTCAACGCTCGTGTGGCTCTCACGTTCCTTATACTGCCTCCCGCAAGAATCCGGTGCCGACCATACCACCATCCGGTTCTCCACCTTCAAGTCCGAAAAACGCTCCATTGTCTGCCGGGCGGCACGCGACAACTCCATGCGCAGGCTGTCCACGGTATCCTCAAAAGAAGAACTGTGTCCCGCATAATCCACCGCACGCTCCGTTTCCAAATGCTTTGAACCGGCACATCCGCACATGGCAAACAACGACAGCCCCACCACGAGCCAGAACACCGGCACCATCAGCCAAGGCCAAAACACCCTAAAAAATCTATTCATATCCATACCGTTGTTAATTTATAAAACCAACGCACGTGCCAACATCCAGGCACCCAAGGCCAACATCAGGAAAACCGACCAAGGCGGCAAGCCCTTCCCGTCGCCCCCTCCCCCGCCGTCAAGCATCGGCCAGTATTCATCACTCATTCTCATGTTCACGCGATATTAAAGAACCTGTCAGCCTCCCATTTCCTCCGCTTCACCAGTCCGTCAAGCTTCCGCTTCTTCCCGGCCACCGTGGCATACACCCACCTCATGAACTCCGCACGCACCTCCGCATCCGGGGCGCAAGCCCGTATCTTCTTCAAAAGTGTGGAACCGGCTAACGCGTCGCACCCAAGGTTGTACGCGAAGTCCACCAATGCGTCGAACTTGTTCTGACGCTCCGTCACGCCTAATTTGTCCACGAATGCCTCATACTCCGCCAAGTCGCGCCTGAGCTGCCGTTCCGCTTCGCCCTCCGTCATCTTGTCGCCGCGCTTCACGCCAACCGTATGTCCGTAGCCTATCGTCCACACGCCCGCCGGGCACTTGTAAGCCGTGCCCCGGAAACCCTCGAACCTCTTTATCGCCTCAATCAATGTGTTGCTCGCTTTCATATCTACATTTTTTTGTTTAACTTTGCCATCGCCTCCCGTGAGGGACGCCCGAAGAACTAATATGTTTTTCATGGTATTATATTTAAGTTTAACAGGGGGAGGCGGCGTGCCTCCCTTTTTATTTCTTTTCCTTATCCTTTGCTTCCTGCCGCTCCTGTTCCACACGCTCCATGATGGGTTTCCAATAAGATGGAAGCATACGGGTAAATTCCAACCTTACCGCATGGTAGATGATACGCAGGGCAATATTCGTCGGATGAACCTTTATCAGGTTCTTCACCGCATTCTGGACGTAAACGTACATGAACACATACGTCAGCGATTTGATGACGATAATGGCAGCCTCACCGTCACCGCACTGTGACATCACCGTGAAGAGGAAGCAGATTATCACCACGTAAAGAACCAGTTCGGCCAAGGCGTTCTTGAACTTTCCGAAAGAAAAGTTCTCGCAACAAGCAAAGCTGACCCCGTCCGCCTTCATGCCGGCATAGATGTTGAATGCAAAGGCCAACACCAAAGCTAACAAGAATCCTTTCGTCGGGGTGTAATACGCCAGTACCGGACTGATGGCCGATGCCGACACCATGCGCAAATGTTCCCAATCTGTTCTCATAAACCAATCATTTGTCATTTATAAACTTTCACAACTCTTGCACAACTATTTTTAGTCAGGTGTTGCATGAAACGTATATATTCCTACAAGGTTGCATATATCATTAGTATATTCACAGTCATATTCATATATTGTTCCATTAACTTGGTAAGATAAATACCTCATTTCAGCTTCATAATAAACGGTACAAGGAGCTATGCACAATTCAGAGTCATCCCTTATATATAAAAGATATACTCCTCTGGATGTAAATTCCAATCATTTGTTAGTTTCCCAACTATATCCGTTACATCTTCGCCCCCGTCTTCCGCAGGGGGCGACTGCGGATAGGCTCCTTGTTCGCCCGCGCCGCGTCTATCCCTATCCACATGTCCATCAGGCAGGCTAGCCATAAGCACGAGGCAGCCGAAGACCACCGACATGCCGCCGCGCAAGTCCTGCACTATGAAACCGAAATACTTATCCATGGCCATCTTCCTTTAATCAGTACACCGCTTTCTTCAACTCCGCAACCTCCCCGCGCAACGCCTCCACCTCGGCCATGAGTTCCGCCACGCCTCTTTCCTCCAAAGCCACCGGCATGCCCGATTTGGCCGAAACCAATGAGATTTTCTTCCATGCCGTCGTGCTGTCAGGCACCTTCCCCATGAAGGAACGGTGGTATATGTTGCCATCCGAACTGAAACCCAACTGGTGGTAATAATTTCCCGCGTTCGTGTGCAACGTCAACACCCCGTTGGCATTGCTTCCATGCGGGAAAAGTCCTGCCGTGCTCGCCAATACGTCCGAATCGAAATACACGCCAGGTATTGCACTCGTCCGCGTAATGATTCCATTCGTAGACCCGCCCGAAGCGTTCATGTTCTTGATCCGAAGCTCCGAGCCGCTCCAATACACCTTCCCGTTGAACACGATGCAATCCGAGTCGGTCGCAAAGAACAACGCCTGCGGGTTGGACCCCGTCAATGACAAAGCCTGCGCCCGCGTCTTGCTCGCGTACACCTCCAAAATCTTCCCCGTGGGGGAGGATGCAAGGGGGACAATGCCGCCTTGCTCCCGGTCTTCCGAATCAATCACTTTCTCGTCCATAAGCCATGACTATTTGATGGTAAGGGCGGCTTTTATCGAGTCGGCTATCGACTTGGCAGAGTTCGCCGTGTTCGTTGTCGTAGTCAGCTTGTCATTCAGGGCTTTTCCTTGTGCTGCCGATAGTGCCTTCGCCGTGTCCGTGGAAGTCAGGCTGTTCACCACGTCGCTTTTGTTCAGCTTGGCATCCACCTGCGACTTCAACGCCTTTCCCTGGGCAGCTGAAAGCGCGGCATCCGTGCGGTCGCTCGTCAGGCTGTTGATGACCTCCGTCTTGTCCGACAACAGCACGAGGTCACCGTCCTTGCATACATAAACGCCCTTAAAAGAACCTGCCGAAGGCATCACGTACACCTTGCCCTCTATCGGCTTCCTGGCCAAGCCGTCACTTCCGGCAAGTTCGGCATATTGCTTGGCCTTGTTACTGTCATCGGCAATGGACCAGTTGTTATAATACGTACCGTCAATACGGTAACACAACTGTTTCATGTCTTTCAGGTAGACCAGGCTTCCCCCTGCCTTCGTGGACGATGCCTGCTGCACCGTCTGCGTGCCCCCCACAATCTGGTCGAGCAGCACCGGGACGCAAGCCTCCTGCACCGTAATGATGCGCTTTGTCACGTTCGTGCTAGCCACCGTGTTGCCCGCTGCCACCTCCTTCACGTCTATGTAATCGTCCACCACCTCGCTCCGCTTCACCTGCGCGTCGTTCGTCACGTTCGACAGCCCCACCTGGGCCTTCGTCACCCCGTGCGGGTTGCTCTTGTTCCCCGTGTGCGAGGTCAGCTCCGACTTCGTGGCATAAGTTTTTGCCGCGTCGGCCGCCTTCAGGAACACCGACAAGTCCACCGTGCCCCCCAGGGCGTCCCAGTTGTCGTCGTTGTGGTCACTGGCCGAAGTGTTCGTCACGCATACCACGTTCGTCCCCGCCGGGTACTTCTTGCCCCCCAACGTGAACTCGGCCGTCACGTTCCACGTGTCGCCCTTCACCGCGTTCGTCAGCGCGAGCACATCGGAAATGGTCGCTTTCGTCCCCATTACCTTATACACGCTGCCCAGTTTCGAGTTGATGGCATTGTTCATCTCTTCCATTGTAGGAAGCGCGTCCACCAACGCCTTCAACGCCTTTCCCTGCGCCGCGCTCAAAGCCTTGTTCGTGCTCCCGTCCGTCAGGTTGTTGATGATTTCGACTAAATTATAAACCACACCATTGAACACGATACGGTGCGTGTCCGTGGTGAAACACATCGCACCCGGCTTGCTCGACGCCAAAGCCTTCGCATCCGCCTCATTCTTCGAGGCATACACTTCAAACACCTGTCCTACACTTGTTGCCATAATCGTAAATAGTTAAAAGTTAATCATATAAAAACATAGAATAAAAAAACTCACTGAATCACCACCAGGCCGCCACCTCCACCTTGCGTCTGGTTGCGGGATATGATATAAGTGTCGCCCGAGCTTTTGATTTCCCAACCCTCGTAAGCCTCATTCATACCGTAGGAAAATGAAATATAGTTGTCCGAGCTTCCCGTTACGATGTACGTACGCTCGTTCTGGTCATCGCGGATGACCATCGTTTCCCCGGCCCTTATGCTGTCCCACACGATTTCCGTCAGCCCGAAAGCGTCCAAGTCATCCTGCGTCCGACCGCTGCCGATTTTTTCCTGAAGGGTACCGAAGTCGAAAGCCGCATAGGGATGCTCTGTCGTACCGCCGCCCATGCTGAACGTCTTCCACGCGCCCCAACGCCCCTCAGCCTCCCGGTTCATGTCATAAAACCGGTGGTAAAGCATCGGTTTGCCGTCAACGTGCGTGCGCCCACTGAGACTGTGCACAATGCCCCCCTCCAAGTCCGACACGTCCGTCAGCAACACCTGTTCCATGCCGTGCTGTCCCCAACTGTCGCAGAACACCATCATTATGCCTGTCACCTGCCCGGCATCGTTCGTCACAGAATAGCATCCTCCCTTGCGCGTGCGCATAATCTCAAGGCAGGAACGCGGGTCACCATCCTTGACACCCATCGACAAGTCTGTTTCCGGCACACGAGGGGCATCCGTCAAGGAATTCCACGCTCCCCACGTCCCATTCTCGCGTACCCTCCACAAGACGCTGTACACATCCGAGCTGCGCGTCAGCCCCTTGTACGTGTCGGCACCACCTGCATACACCGGCGACAACCGCCCCCGCACCGACTGCAGCCACATATCCTCCGCATAATTTACCGGGATGTTCTCCACCGTGAAAGGGCTGCCATCGTAGTCACCACGGAAGAAACCCGCCTTCGGCTTCCCCGCCTCGCCGGAACCGTGAAGCCCGTCCAACAGCGCGTTCAGACCGCCGTCATCCTCCACGCTCCCCAACCACTTGTTCGGGTCGTGAAGCGCGTCGCTGTCCTCTGCCGTGCCTTGCAGGCGATTCAAAAGGTAAGACTTAAACTCGGTGTCAGTGAAACTCAGTAAATCAAGCATTGCACCACCGACCCGGGATGCCGTATTTTCACCGGGCTTACTTGCATCCCGGATTTGTTCTATTTCTTGTCTTATCTCTTCTATATCCATATTTCAGTCTCCTATGGTTCTAAATTTAATCCGGTTTGCTTTTACTTTACCAATACCTCGGTACAATGGATATTTATCTTTGTTTTCAGAAAGAAATAACACGCATTCATGAAGGTATTTATCCGCAATGGAAAAGGCGTCATTATAAGCTAAAATACGTTCCTTTACGCTTACCTTGTCACTGTAATCATCTTCTTTGAATGTAACCCCAAAACAGGTAACATTTATATCATTGTTTTTTACTATTCTGGCATAAGAATAGTAAGCAAGTGCCCTTTTAAGACCGGCAAATGTATGTTTGTATCCGCATTTATCCTCATACTCACCTCCATTTAATAAATCATCGTACTTTTCAGGATTAGACCTTATATCCATCAAAAGCACGTCACCGAGACTTGATTTCAGGTCTATATCCTCACTTTCGCGGATATAGGTATTAATCTTCTTATCATCTATATGTCCGGATATGGGCCGGGACAAATCAGCAACTTCATTCGTTTTTATCAGATGAACCATTTTGCACATATCTTAATGGGGTTATACTATAATCGTTTGAAGGGTTTACCGGTTCAAACCAATATTTGAAAATGCGTGTAATCACCCTTTCAATAAAACGTTGTTGTCGTGACACGATTGAATTGTAATACTCAAAAGCGTCCGACAAAATATCTCCGCTAAACCCGATTTTTCCTTTCCGGATACAATACCATGGCTCCTGTCCGAAAGCGGAATATATACGTTCTGTCACGCTTGAATCCGTGACTTCAAACTCTTTGTCGTAATTCTTGGAGTCCATGTTGACAAATTCGGGCTTTTCTTCGTCTGCCTCCACTGTTATTTCGACTATTTTGCCCAAATTCTTGTCCCCTTGAATTTTGGTGAGAGAGTTCATAACTTCGTCATTATCATAATCTATGGATTCACTTCCATCAAGCCCTGTTTGAGTTACAGAATTGGCCTTTTTTGACAGCATGATTGTGGAAGGCATAAAATTGCAGCGGACATTTCTGTATTTTACATTGGAAAGCCCCTCATCAGTGCTCATTTCCGTTGCCACCTTGTCTCCCTTTCCTACCGGATATTCATAGTTCCCGAACAAAGTTATCCAAAGGACTTGTCCTTTATAGTTTTCAATACCTCCGGCATGTTCAATTTGTGCCAAAACTACCTCTTTAATAGGATTGAAGACATCAATGTAGTCTATATTGTCTTTTTTCACTTGGATAGTCTTGCCATTTCTTGTTTTTTTCCCGGTCCAATCAGGATGTATGGCAATTTTTGATATGACACCGTTTTCGTCAGGTTCCGTCAATCGGCAATTTTCAAACGGGACATGGTTCAACTCTACAATTTCCCCAAAAACGTTGTAATTGACATGCAAGGAGATTCCGTTGAACATTGCCATATCCTGACACATCCTACAATGCACCTCATCCACCGTATCGCCACGCCTGTTGATTACATATTCGGAAAATAATTCATCCTTGAATCCATTTCCTTCAATAAAATCAGCGAGCCGGTCAATACATTCGTTCCCTGATGGGCTTGCATGCACTATATCGCGGAAAACTTGTGGATACAAATTGTCTTCTCCGTATGTTTGGATATTCAGAGCCTGGATAAACTTATTGTCAATCCTTGGAGAACTTTTCTTACTGAGTTCTTTTACCTTCATGTCCCGTTTGTTTTTATTCCTCCAACCTGTTTTGTGCTTCCTTTATGTAGGCATTCAGAATTTTCACCCTCATTCTTTTCCCGTCAATCATGTAGCCTTTGTATTTTGCTTTCACATCTTCAACGGTTTCACCATTTTCCAACATTTGGGTCATTTCTTCAATGACTTTCTCTGCATTCCCGTTTTTCCGATTTTCAACACGTTCAATCCAATCGTCAGGTAATACGGAAAAGAACACACGACCCTCCGGATTTGCAGCCAAGTATTTTTCCGCAATTTCATCGGTCAAATTGGCATTGGTGTACATTTCACCACTTCCAAACTCCATTTGAATGAGTGCCCCGTTTTTTAGGCTATACAAACATCTTTCTTTCATCTTACCTTTGCTTCTTAGATATAAATACATTTGTATCACGGCATCGTAATAACAGTCATTACATGAGCTTCTCACGAAATTTCTACCATATACGGCGTAATACAATTCTTCGATTTCTGTTTTATCTGAATGAGCCAAAGTTTTTTTGTCCTTTAGCTCATTCAGTCTGTTCAGGGCTTCCGTCGCATTCATATTACTCAGCTTCCGTGGTTAACGTGTCAATAGCAGCCTTGGTAGCCTCGTAACTTGTCTTGAACAAGAACAATCCCGACTTTGGAGCCTTTGTTTCTTGGAGGGAAACCAACCATCCGCCATCAGTATCTTCCGAATACTTGTCGTTGGTTATTTCGCTTGCCCGAAGTCCCTGGTACCAACCGAACACTTGGAAAGCTGCATCGCCCGGATTCGTTTCCTTGCTCGTTCCCTTATACTTGTTCTCCAGAATGACCACAAAAGAGCCATTGGCCAAACCATTAATGATTTGCTCGCAAGTGTCCGGGTCATTGTTGAAAACCACAAGGTTCACCGTATTGGTGAATGTATTGCGGTAAGTACCTACGGCCAATGCCACATTGGTGCCCGTAAATGGAGTATTCCCTAATTGTGCACATTTGAAAGCCCTTTTCTTGGACTTCAAAACAAGGGTTTCAATCACATTCTTACGGGTGTCATTAAACGTGGTGGCTGCAAAATCAATATCCGAACGGTTTATGATGATGCCTTCACTCTCCACACCGGGAACAATAGGATCGTCGCAATTAATCGAAATGTCTCCCTTTAAAAGAATATCACAAATATCCATGATTCACCTCCTTTTTAATATGCCATTTGGAAAAGGTTGTCTTCTCCGATTAAACATCCCAACTTTCCGGTTGAATAGATGTAATTCATACGGTCTTTCCGGTCAAACCAGATGTCAAGGTCGGAAATCAACTCATTTGCAGGCGTACCGACAAAAAGCTGTTTGGGTGAGCCGTACATCGCACGATGGGGAAGGTTCAATTTTGTACCGTCATTCTGGTACGTGCGAATGAATCTATCCCAAATGGATACCCGGTAAATGGGCACGCCATTGTATTCAGCGACATCCAAGCCTTTGAAGACTTGTTCCCAATCCAATATGAGTTTATATTCACGCTTCAAATCCCGTGTCAGTGCGTCCCCGAGAGTTTTTGTGCAGAAGATACCGGCATCGTCCAACAAAGAAATTCTACTATCGGCGTTTTCAAGCAACTCATCGAAAATTCCGATTGCTACTCCTGATTCTTTTATCTTGCTTAATTGCAATGCCATGGTTGTTTCTGAATTGGCCGCAATGGTTGTCTTTTGCGCCTCGTTTGCAGTACCGATGGCAAACAACTGCTTCCAAAATCCATTTGTTGTTTTAAACAAATCCACATTTATGCCATCCGTAATTTGTCCGGAGCTGCTGACATTTTTTGCATCTTTGTCACCAAACCAAATGAAACGCCAAATCATGTGCTTCATGGCCAAATCGAGAGCCGGAAGAACAATGTCGTCCATGTATTCTGTGGAGGTCAAATCACCGATTTCCGTGCCGGTCTTTAAACAATACTCTGCAATGGTATTGATGAGGTCTGTGTAACACCATTTGAGGGGTATCTGCCAATCACCGATACTCCATTCCTTTTCAGCAAATTCAATCGCTGCGTTCTTATACGTTGGGTTACAGCCGGAACCATTCCAACCCACATCTTCCATTGTTCCAACCCATCCCAAATTGTCGCCGTTATGTACATTTTGCCGTAGGGTGTAGAAACGTTCCAAATCTTCATCGACAAAATTTGTCATAACCAACAGGTCTTTCAAAGACTGGATGGCTCTATTATCAGGAGTTAAACTTTGAAGGTCATCCCATTCAATTCTTTCTTTTGCCATACTCTTTATTTTTTATTTGTTGTATCTCTGTTTGAATTTCTCTCTCTTTTCCGCAAGCATCCGGTCAATTTTGCTATTTGATGTGGAGATATTACTGTCAGGCTTCTTGTTTCCGACTTGCGTACTGCGCAAGGGAGGTGTATAATGGCTTGCAGCCGCTTTTCTTAGCCAAGATTCTCCACCGGCCTTTTCCACCATGGACAAAATACGGATTTCGTCTTCTGATTTTGCGTTGGCGGTTAAGTCGCTTACCTGACGTTCCAATTCTTCAATCCGGCTTTGTAGGGCTTCAACGTCTTCACCACCGCTTCCCGGTTCCTTTATTTCCGTGATTACCCCATCAGTAACGACAACTGTACGACCGTCCTCAAGGACAAATTCACCGTCAGGGAATGCGGTATCGCCTACCTGTATTTCACCCTCTTCACGTTCTACTGTCAACTCTTCACCTGTTGACGTTGTAATTACCATTCCGGAGGCTTCCGGCTTGGATATTCCCAAAGCCACCCCAAGCATCCGGAAAGCTTCTGCCACAGTGGGCTTCTTTTCTTCCTTCTCTTTCATTTCTGTTTTGATTGTTTGATTATTTATAACTGGCTTCTCAACCTTTGCGCTCATTGCAGGCATTACGGAAGATATAAATCCCAATTCTACTGCCTTGTCGCTCCCGAACCATGAACCGGCAATCATTTGTGCTTCTATTTCTTCTTGTGCTTTTCCTGTCCGCTCTACATACAGTGAAAGCATCTTGTTCCGTTCCTGGTTGAGAAAGTTCATTTTCTCTTGTAAACTTCCAATAGTGAGGTCTTCATTGAATGCCCCCTTTGGGCAATATGGCTCATGTATCAGTAATTGTGCGTGCTGATACATTTTTCTCCTTTCAATAGGTGCGGCCAATAATATGACGGTAGCCATTGAAGCGCAAAGTCCTACCACCGTGCAACTGATTTCTTTCCCACTTGCGCGAAGCGCGTCATAAATGGCATATCCTTCAATGCAATCCCCACCGCAAGAATGAAGTTCTACTTCGATGCTGTTGTCAGACGGGTCCATCCAAGATAGAAAGCCCTGAATATCGCTGAATGAAACACAATCATCACCGGAAAGCCAGTACCTCATTTTGTCCGCATCGGCTGCAATGTCTTTGTTTATGAATAACTTTGCCATAACATTTAATTTATGGCAAATCTAACAAATATAATTATAATATAATTATTTATAGTGTAATTTCTACTGACACCGTACTGTCAGTAATGCCAAATTTAAAACAAAAAACGGATGGAAAATATCCATCCGTCCAATCGTGAACTTGACTTTTGTATTAATCAAGCAAAGCCCACGTGAAGTAAATCCCAAGCTTTAGGTTATGTCAAAACGATAAACGAGGGATTACTCTATACGGTCTGCCGCCGCATTTATTCGCGCTGACAAGTCTTTTAATGCAAGGCGTAACTCCGCTTTCTCGGATTCCGAGAAGCCGCCCTCACCGCCATTGCTGTTTATTCCATCTAATTTTTGGTGCAGCCACGAACGGCTTTTACCGAAATATCTCACGGACAGCCGTGCCCAAGAAATATCCAAAAGGATGTCCGAAAGCGTTTGCTTCATTGTTTCACGTTTAATCATTACTGTCTCCATTTCTTTTTGTTTTAGTGGTTATTTCTTCTGTAAAATCCCCCATCCCGCTTATAGGGAAGGAAGGGGGAAGTTGATTAGTCTCTTTCAAGAAGTTTCTCGTACAAGCCTTCAATGTACCATTCCAATTCATCGCTTCCATTGGGGTAAGCCTTTTTGTAATTCCTCACCGCATCGATGAACTCGGCTTCTAAATCAGTTAATTTTCTTGTTTCCATCGCTTATCATTTTGACAATACAAAGATAATAAACTTTTGTATATTACGCAAGGGGTTATGGAGAAAAATGAAAAGAAACAGAATATTTTCATATTTCAACGTGCTTTTTCATCCTTTTGACTATCCTAAAAACAGAACGTGATGAAATACTGTACACTTCTGACAAATAGGATGCGATATACTCTTGTTTGTGCCCCTCTTTAGAAAGCCGAGCGTATTCCTGAAACAGTTCAAGGTATCGGATATTTGACAAGTCAATTTTGTTTTTTGCAATTATTTCAATCAAATTCCGGTTAGCGGATAATAATTCGTATGATGTCATGATATGCTTTTTATATAGTTCCAATATTCTCAATAACCTTTACCCTGTTGCCTACCGTGTTTATCTCTTCCACACTGACAACCGGATTCGGCATTGATTGTACTCCTTTGGCCACGGCACGTGCCAACATGTCTTCCCCTATGGCTTGCTCCGCGCTTTGGGTAGCCTGAATAGGCACGCCTCCACCCATGGTGTTGAAAGCCGAAAGGATGGGAGCGAACATACGTGTTGATTGTGCAGTCATTACACTCTCACCATTGGACAGCCTTGCCGGTATGCTGTCACTTGTTTCACTTCCGGTACCAGTGACTAATCCGCCTTTTGCATAGCCACGACGGTTTTCATTGCCATTTCCACCATCTCCACCAATCTTGGCCGACTTGATAGCCTTTATGGCAGATGCCATGCTACTGATGATGGTTGCAGTTGCAGCTGCTACCGCAGCTATAGATTCCCACACGGAGTGTGATTTCCGGAAAGCAAGGCTCGTGGCTTTTGCTATGGCAACACCTTGTTCTATTGCCACCTCCGCAAGGGCGAGAACCTTTGCCGCCGCCACGGCCTTTTTGTTTTCACCGGCCAAGCTTGCAATGGCATCTCCGATTGAGCCATACGTGGCCGCAATGGCTTGTGCTTTTGCTTGGTTTATTTCCACTTCCTTGTCGGCCAACTCCTTTTGTGCGTCCACATATTCATTTTGAAGATCGATTTTTCTAAGGTTAAATTCTTCTATGCTTTCACCCTCCAACTGGTGTAAGGATTCAAGTTCTTCTTGTTTATGTGCAACTTTGGCTTCCAACATCGCAATTTCATTTTCTCCGAGTTGTGCCAACTCCGTTTCATGCCGCAGGCGCATGGCTTCCATTTGCTTGTTCGTGATGTCGTTCTCATGCTGCATCCTCAATTCTTCGTCCTTTGCCGCCCATGCCGCCCAAATGGCATCCTTTTCTTCTTGCGTGGCCTGCATGTTGGAAAGCTGCAAATCCCTTTCCTTAGCCAACTCCTCAAGCTTCAGGGCGTATTCTTGTTCACTGCCTTTTTTGACAGCCTGTAATTGGAGGGTGATAAGCTTTTGCCGGTCTTCGATTTGCTTCTGCAACGCCTCATTGTCCAAAGCGGCCATTTCATTGGAAAACTGTTTTTGTTTTGCCATTATTTGTTGGTTGATGGCCTCACGCGCTGCCGGTGTGAGGTTCTTTTCTTCATCCAACCTATTTTTCAGATCTTCGATTTCACGGGTATAGTTCAACCGGGTTTGTTCCCTTAACTTTTTTTGGTTGTCCGTGACAAGTTTCAGTAATTCGTCCTCAGCCTTTCGGGTTTCTTCAATCTCCACGCGTTTCTGTTCACGTAACTGTTCCAAACGTTTTTTGGCGGCTTCCTGTTGCTTCTTGATTTCTTCATCAGTAAGCGTGTTTGTGTCCGTTGTGGTTGTATCGTTGGCAGAAATGTCCTTTGTGGCCGGATTCTCCACTTTTACAGGAATGGTGACAGGCTCTATCTTGTCTTTCATTTCCCGGTTCGTTTCCTCAATCTCTTTTTTAGCTTGGGTAAACTGTTTTTTCAGAACCTCTGTGGTATTGATGGCGAAATCTTCCAACCCACCCGTAAACTCTTCCCAGTCAAACGTAAACACGCCTTTCAATACACGCCCCAATGATTTTAATTGTACTATAAGCAAATTTATCAGGTTGCCCACCGTTTTAAACATGCCGGTAAATATGCCGGAAATGGAATCGCACAATAATCTGAACGCTTCGGATTCCTTATACATGGTTTTGAACCAATTTATAGTATCACTTATGCCGTTGATTATTTTGGCAAGCCCCTCGTTTACAAACACAATGGCTTGCGTTTTCATGCGTTCAAAATCACCTCCTGTCTTGTCGAACAATCCGGAAAGTGCGTTTTGCAGTTCTATCTGTGAATTTAACTGTTTCTCTTCCAATTCACCGAGTTCACCGGCTTGTTTCTTGACTTCATCGAGGTTGGTTTCTATCTTTCCCAAGGTCTTGATGTATTCCAGTCCGGCATCCTCACCGGGGCCACCGAAAATATCGGCTATTGCCGTACCCACTTTTGCAGAGGAGGCCGGAAGCTCATTTAACCGATCAGACACTTTTTTCATTACCTCGAAAGTGGTTGTACTTCCTTCCTGCAATGATTTTTGTACCTCTTCCGATGATATACCGATACCGTCCAATGCTTCTGCCGTGGCCGTTGTCATTTCACGTAAACGGGTATTTGCTTCCTTTATGGTATCCACTCCCTTGTCGGAGAAAATACCTTGTTTGCTTGCATTTGCTGTAATGGCTATAAATTCCTCCGCGCTGATACCCGCCTCTTTGAAATATGCAGGGTATTCTTTCAATGTATCAAGAAACTCACCGTTCGCATCTGCACCGGCCACAAAACCATCCTTTATAATATTCATGGCCTCTTGTGACGTGATGCCGAATTGCTTCGATACCGAGTTAACCGCCTGCAATGTCTCTTTGAAGTCTTTACCGTACATGTCGGCCACGGCCTGAACCTCGTTCCGGTATTCCTTCAGTTCATTGCCCCCAAGTCCGGTGAATTGCTTCGTTAACTTGGTCGCCTCTACAAGCCCCTTGTTGTAATCATAGAACCATTTGAATGCCATCCCGGCACCAACGATACCGGCCAAAGCGAGAAATACAGGATTGGTAAGCAACCCTTTCATGGTGGCTCCCAATGCCTTAATATCCGTGTTTATTTTTTTTAGTCCCTTGGAACCCTCTCCAAGATTCATCAGTGATTCTCCGAATTGGTTGTTAAGTCCGATGGCTTCAAGGATACTGTTTTTATAATTCCCGACATTTCGATAATAACGCCCTGTTTCTTCTTCTGCCTCTTTTAATTCATCCGTAAGGTCGTTGATTTTTTTGGCCAATGCGCCGCCTATCTTTTCGTTTTCACGTTGTTCACGCGATAGTGCATCGTATTCGCGTGTTAAATTGGACAATTCCGCACGCATACCACGTAAAGAACCCTCTTGCTCATGGTCAAGTTTAATTTGGTTCTTTACAACTTTTTCAATGTCCCTTATGGTTGACTTATATTCGTCTGATGCTATTTTTGTAGCCGAAATAGCCTTGTTGTATTCCTCTCGTGAAATACGTCCTTCATTTAGTTGCTTTTTCAGTTCGGATTCAGTTTCCTTTACCTTGTCTAATTTTGCACGATATTCGGCGATTTTCTTTATTGCATCGGCATAATTTACTTTTATGTCTAAAACCTTTTCTACTTTGTCGTTTGCCATAGTTTTATAATTTTAGAAGTTTCACATCGCATAAGTTATTATCTCCGGTCTTGATTTCAAGTATTGCGAAATAAGCCCCGTATTGTTTCAAATACACGGGCGTATATAAGTCCATGTTTTTTAAGTCCACAGGTGAAAGCTTTATGGTTTCCGTGATTATCTTTGCTTTAGTAATAAAATCCATATAGCTACCGTAATACTCGCTGATTAATGTTTCCCATCCAAGACCTACAAAAGTAGCACGCCATGTACGGTTATACTGCCTATATAATATACGTGGCTCCACGTCATCATATTCCACTTCTCCGGAATCATTGTAGCGATAGATAGGGATACGAGCGTATGAATTATCTGAAGGTTTTCCATATTCATCCGTCCCCGCGAAAATGGAAGTATATGCTTCCCTTTCCGCATCCAACGTTTTATCGTTTACATTTATAACTCCGTCATAATTCCCTTTTACTGTGTCGTCTTCTTTATACTTGAACAAGTTTGATTGGGCAATGTCATCCAACCTATACCCTGTTGTATTAGGGACGTTAACTTTCGATATAAGCTTTTGGCTCCAATCGTATGCCACGGTTTTCTTTGAATACACCTCTTTGTACTCATGGTATATGAACTTTCCCGGCTCCGTTGTCACATATAGCCCGTACATGTTTTTTATAGCTTTCAGGATGTCGGTCAGCTTTAAATCAGGAATATTTGCGGAGAAATAAAAAGCAGCCCCATTCCGTAAATCTTCAACATACGGATTGACGTTTATGAATGAATTATCACTTGATGATGTATATACCAATGTACTTGCCTTAATAAGATTGAATCTAAGACATTGTTCTATCTTCGGCTCTATTGATAAATTAACGCCTAAAATTTGAATATCATATTTTATTTTAAAGAGCGTCTTATATGGGTCTATCACTTCTTCTGATAATATTTCTCCTGCATATTCGTTACCCATAAATAACAATGGTACTACATAGCCATAAGGGGATGTTATTTCTTGGTATACAATAAGATGTAAATCCATATCGCAAACAATATCAATATGATTTGCATAAATGCCAATATTTTGTAATTCCTCGAAATCACCTATATAGCAATATTGATTCCCGTCATTCCTTAGTTGAATAAAGGTTATATCTTGACTGTTATTAGTTAATTCTTTCTCAACATAAAACGTTCTTTGTTCATCAGTTTGGTTTTGCTCCGCCACGTTCTGTGAAGTAAGTGGGATACATAGCCCGGCTATTTTCTCGATGGAATCAGGATAGGCTATTTCAATGCCGTATTTATTCTTTATACGTTGAAAAATGGTACTTAACGTTAATACCGGGTGATTGAATGCGTTCCACGTACTTTCATTGATTTCTATCCCCCAATCAATAAAAGGCATCATTGGAGATGAACCAGGCAAAACAGAAGTCACGACTTTATCCGTATCATCAGAAAATGGTAAATCCTTTAGCTTGGCGTTACCTGAAACAAGTTCCGTAAGGTTTGATGATGCTCCCCATGATAACGTGACTTCTATGTCCTCACCAATAGATAAAAGTACCACGTTTGCATTGTCAACAATCATAATCCCGTCACGCAACACCCGTCCGGAGTGGACAATATAGGGGAAGTCGCTCTCACTGCTTGGAAGCACCGCACCGCCGATAATCCGCATGTTATTGGCAGTCTTGGGCAACTTGATGGTATAGCTGTAATTGCTGACAATCTTGCTTATGTCTGACAACAAGTTACTACGGAAAGTAAGGTTTATACCACTTTCCGACATGTCTACACGTTGGTTGTTTATATATAGTTCGTCCCTCATAGTTTTTGTGAAATAAGTTCTGGCATTTCTATCTGAATCTCGAAATCCTGCAAATCAGAAGTGGATTGGGTGGAAGTCCCCTCTGATATATGAATTGGAATCCATTCATTCCCGTCCCATAAAGAAGGCAAAGGAGAGGATAAAAGCCCAAGTAACATGTCAAATGTCTCTTTGTCTACTAAGGGGGAACATGCCTTGATTGTTTTGTGGGTTTCTTTGCCTTGGACACGGGTTATTCCATACACATCTAGAAAGGCTGTAGAATTTACTTCTGATTCTTCTCCTATGTCAGAAACCTTATATGAAATGTCACCGGGATTAAAGAGCCAATATTGGTAAAAGCCATGCCGGTCTATCCACCTGATGAAAATTCCGCAATCGGCATTGCTTATTTCGATGTTCAACACCAGATTATCAGTTATGGAAGTGAAGGTATAATCAAAGGTATAGTCAAAAATAGCTTTGTACTCTTCCATTAACAATATCGTAGCATGGTTTTGTGCTTTTGGAAAAGTACTATCTAAATCCAAATGCACAATGCCGGGCGTTACATCAATCCCTTTAAGCGGTTCATTGTCGCTTTGGGCTTGTACCGCGTTGTCAGAAGAATAAAAGCTGACTGTTTGAGGATAGTTTTTGAACCATATAACTTTCCGTCCGGAATTGAACGTTTCACCGATATTTATAACTCCCCAAATACATGTCATGGTAAAATTGAAATTACCTCCTTTGCCGATACTGACATGTACCTCAATGTCCAAACTTGGAACCAGTTCTGTTTCTTTGACCGAGAAGAATAAACGGATGTATTCGCTTATGTCAAATTGCACATAACCACCAATCGTTTCCCTTTTATCTTGATAAGAAACGCTTTCCCTTTGAACCGTAACAGTTACTTCGTCGTCTGTTTCTCCTTGAATCCTAATCAAATTGCGGTTGAATGCAAATGAAATAGCATCAGGGTAGGAAATTCCCCATCCGTCACTTATTATGTCCGTCCTCATTTTTTGTATTTAAGTTTATGTGTTCAACTTCCTGCTCAAATAACAAACCGACTCTGTCGGTAATGCTATTCACAGTTTTTTCTACTTCCGGTGAATAAATATCATTTCTCCCACCTTCACGATATAACTTGGTCCCTTCTGTCTTTATCTTGTGGGCTATTGCACCGGCCATGCTCATCAATCCCCTTTCTTTGGGTGTATATTTCGGTTTCCATCGTTCCGATGGTTCCCGTATATATTGTATTGGTGGCACGGATATGCCTTTGTCTATAATCCATTGCCGGATTATGCCGGTGAAGTTGTGGGGTGTCCTACCGGCACGCCGTCCCGTTTCCAAAGTCCCAAAAGGGAACCGTCCCCATAATATCCCACCGTTTTCCGTAAGTTCAACTTTGATGCTATCTTTTGTGCGTCCGCTTGCAACTTGTTTGGCCGCTACATGGTTGGCTATAATTCGGGATCGCAATGCCTCCAGTTCGTCACCGAGTATTTTCTGTACATCCGCACGGGTTACTGTCATTTCCATAAATTACCTCCTCTATGCTCTTTGACGGACACAGAACCAATCCTTTTGTCTCTTTTAATTGCACTTCAATAGTGACCCCGGCCACATTTACGTCAAGCCTGTCATAAAAGATGGAATACGGGATTTCCCCATAGACCGGTTCAAACAATCCGGATTTGTTCACCCTCATTATAAATTCTTGCGCGTATGCCTTGCATCGTTCCACCACGACATTTGCTTCTTCACCATCGAAATCCAAATCAACCTTGTCCATGAAGGCAAACAAACTATTAGGATAGTCCTTTATTTGTTGTTGGCCAAACTTCATAACCCCACTTGCCGGAAGGACATTGAGCATGGCCGGTAATGCCGTGCTGTCAAGCTTCACATTTGCTGTTTGCCAGTTCTCAAATATGTATTGCACACATTTCATTTCACTTGCCACAAGCCTTATTTTATCCTCTATGGATTGAAAACCATCCGGTCTCCTGTATTTGCTTTCTTCTTTCATTTCCTTTTCTTCGTTATGATGTTACGCAATCTTCTTTCAAACTTCATCCGCTTTGTGTCCATGTCGAGGCACTTGTACACTCGAATCCATGGAACCTTTTCAACATCCCCATGGTCTGGTATGTGCATGCGTGTGGCGTAATAGTCCAACAAGCCAAACATTCCAAACTTCAAATTCTCAATACCGGCCTGTTGTTCTTCAGGTGTAGGGTCGACACTTGCTTTTGAAAACAGCTTGTTAACCCGTTCCACTTCTTTTGAAACCCAGAAAGAAAATGATAGGACGGCCTGCACATCTTCGTTTAATATGGTTTCTTCACTGACCCCCAAAAGGATTTTACAAGGCAATATAAGAAAATCAGCATCATTGGAAATTGATTGCAACTCCATGAGTTTTCCCATTGTAATGTCATTAATAGTGTTAGGCTTGCTCACACCGCACACAAATTGCGATGGCTTGATTTCTTTTGCCATTCTGATAAGATTATCATAATCAGAAATAAACTCGCTTATATGCAAAAATTCACGTACTGTCATATCATAACTCAATATATCTTGAACGCGGTCGCCTGACAGGTTTCTTTTCTTTCAAATAATTCAGGGCTACATATCTGACCGCATCTAAGAGGTGGTTAAACTTGTCGATTGGTTCATTCAAGAACTCACCCGTCATTTTGTTCTCTCTCCATTTGTAATTCCGAATCTCATAAATCAGGTTCAGGCTTTGGCTTGTAATGTTGAGGTTGTACCTTTGAAGAATCTGGATACCGTTACGTATGGAATCCGCACCCTTTTCTGCCGGTTCTATCCCCCTGATACCGTAATTGTATATTTCCGTGATGCTTTTTTGTTCAGCACTGTCCGCAACTGTTGACCCGGCAAGGCCACGTAGTTCATCGGCTATCTTGTCATTCGTCATTCCACGCATATAACAACGTTCATCAAGCCATAGTTCACCGTTCAACATGTACACGTCAACAATTCCGGTCGGGTCCACGGTAAAACCAAAGTCAAGCCCCCTTGCCACCAATTTAGCTTCATCCGGTATGTCCGGTACTTGCTTCCATCTTGTGTAGACAACTCCTTGCGGTCGGCCGGTCAATCCAAGTCCATAAACTTTCCACCAGTTTTCATCATCTTTATTGCTTTCTATTTCTGCAATCTGTTCCGCTGTAATAAATGGATTGTCTTTATAGGTTGAGTGAATCTCCACCGTGTTTGCTCTGGCTGATATTCCTTTTAGTTCATACCAAAACTCGCTGTCCGGATTCCAATCAAGAAAGATGCACTCACGAGTACGAACGCTTAACTGACGGAAAACTTCATAAGGAATACGGTTACACTCATTAATGAAAAGTATGTCCCGACCGGCTCCTTTTACTTTGCCCCAATCGTCAGCGGAATAGAAACGTATTTGCGACCCTGATTTGAATGTATATGTCTTGTCCGTCTGGTTGGATTCGTAATCAACACCCTCCACCAACATTTCCGCATCTATTATATTGGTGAAGTCTTGGATGGCACCACGTTTCAGATGTGGGATGGATTCAGAGATGATGTCTATCACCCTCTTCTTTTCAGAACTGAAAATGATAGTCAACAAAAGGGACACGACCGAGTATGTTTTCCCCGATCGTGTTCCTCCTTTGTTGGCTATTATTCTGGCGTTATTCACGTATGCCGACAAGCTCTTTTCATATACTTTGGTCGCAATCATATACTACTTGTCTTTAAGCTTTTTCAATAGTTCCGCTGTTTCATCGTTGGATACAGTGATATTCAATCCCGTACTTACTTCGCCAGTATGCTCAACTTTAGAATCTTGACGGTTTTTCCATCTTTCCGGTGCTATGTTTGTTATCAAGAATATAGCAGCTCCGACATTCGGATCCACACGAATGTTCTTCTTCGTTTGCTTCACGATTTTAGGTGAGCCATTCACATCCTTGTATTCCGTCTGTGTCTGCGTATACTCGTATCCTTTGGCTGCGTTGGCGAGCGACTTCACGATGTCCGTTTCAAGCGAATCCTTAAACTTTTCCTTTGCTTTTTTTATTTCTTCCGAAAACTCTGATTTCGCCATCCAGTTATAATAGGTCACATCGTCAATACCCATGGCTTTGCAGAAGTCCATTAACTTAGCCCCTCCATACTCCATCAGGCCGTTTTCACGTACCCAATCGGCACAACGTTGTATCATTTCCTTGTTATATTTAGCCATGTTTCTCAGTTTTTATAGCGTGCCTTTCAGCCTGTGTAATCTTTTCGCCCTTGTACATACCCGCACCTAATTCATCAATTCGTGAAAAAGGAATTTCGGGCACTACTAAACGTTTTCGGTATGATTTATCTATAAAATAAATGTAACGAAGTTGGAATCCAGATAAAATTTGACCATTTACCGCTTCAACATACCGTTTGAAATTGAATCTACCACCCGTAATATCATAATAAGACTTTCCATTTAATTCTTTCCTTGGCGTAGTTGGATTACTTTCTAATGTCATTTTATGTATCTTCTCACCATTCGGAAGGACACACAAATTGAAATTCTCTTTTATTCCTGTAAGTACGAAATTAGAAGCACGATAAATCGTTCCATCACCACAAGAACAACCATCGGCAAAAGATATCACCCACTTTACCTGTGGCGCATTCTTCTTAATCATCCGTAATGTCTTACCGATGCAATAGCTTTCAGAATTTCGTGGCAAATAATCATCGAAAGCCATCCGATTTAATTCAAGAAATTCATTCCAACTTGTACCATCAACAATCTGCATTATCTTTTTCTTATCCAAGGACGGTCCAAATGAAAGCACTCCGTGTAATTTCCGGTCAAGAAAACATCCGAAATGCAAACAACTATTATTTACGACCTTACCCGAATAATGGTGTTTCCTCATAAAAGGATTGGCTATACTGCTTGGTATAACCTTTACAATTATTTCTTTTGCTCTGCCCATTGCCTTACAATTAAAAATAATGCGTTCCCATTCGCGTTTTCATTTCCGAATGTTTCCGTATACTTGTATGAATCTGTTTGTTTGATTTCGTCTATTGCCTGCCGTATCATATCAGCTTGTTCATCGGCAAATGTGAATGTCATTTTTTGAAAGGGCGATTTCTCTCCACTAGGTAAAGAGAAACCGTCCCCAAAATCATCCGGAGAGACACCCCAATCATCGGGTAAATCCACTCCCCAATCTTTCAATTTTTCTACATCCCACTCATTGGCAAGCATATCATAATCCCACTCCCCGTAAGGGGCATTATCTTTCATGGCGTATGCTTTTAGTTGCTCTATTGTTGCATTTTGCGGGATAATCTTGCATGGGGCTTCTTGGTATTCCAAATCCTGCAAGGCATTCAACCTCATGTTCCCGCCAATGGTGACATATTTTTCACCATGCTTGTACACCAATAGTTCCCTTAGTGAAAGCATTTCAGGGTTATCCATGATGGATTTTTTTAATTTCTCAAAATTCCCGTTCCGTATAAGTCTCGGGTTTGCGGGAAGTCCATTTATCTGACCTTGATTTTGTTCAATTTCAGATAAAGGAATCATTTCTGTTTGGATTAAATTTATTTTGCTCATAACAAAAAAATTATCATATACAAATATACAAAATAATTATTATATAATTATATCAATGCTGCAAATAATTATAATGTAATTATTTATCTGTTTTCTTGCGTTTCGTTTCATCGTGGTCGTCAAGGATGAGCTTGACAAATTTGTAAACTAAAGTCGTAAAGACCACGAACAATATGGTTACAGCTATGATTCTGAATAAAAGGTATTCTTCAAAAAGCCACGGAAAGGCTATGGCTTCGGACATGAACAAAACGGTTGCGGTTGCTGCTATTAGTTTATTTTTCATCGTTTCCTCCTTTCTTTTTGAGTTCTGCCACCAAAGCGTCGGCACACATTACGGATTTTACGGCCATGGTTTTGATATTCTCGGATAGTGCTATCTTTGAAGAAGTATGCACCTGTCCGTCAACCATTCCTTGCATGGCCGCTATGGCCGCCTGTATGCGGACTTGGTTCCAATCGGTGTCGTCTTTAGTTTTTTGAATAAATTCGAGTTCCGATTGGGAATAGTAAATTCCACTGCAATCATCGCTTATATATGTTCGTTCGATACCGTTTTTACTAATCACGCGTTCTCCCGTTTCGTGGACATTCACTATATGTCCGTTTGATTTTATTCTTGCTTTCATGCTCAATACTTTTTATTCCCATGTTTGTAACTCCTAAGCTCGTTGTAGCGCATCTTCTTTTCGATGTGCCAAGCAAGGTCTATTCCAATATGTTCGGTAAGTCCAAATATCTTTAGAAAGGCAATCTGTATTTCAAATCTTGTTATTGAGGTTACGATATTGAATATGGATTCAGTGAATGTTTTTCTTTTGAATATGCGCGAAAATTCTTCAATTACTTCATCTTCCGAACATGAATCATCTATTACAAAATTGGTTGTTCCCCAATAATCAAGCAACCGGATGCAGGCATCTGCAAGTTCTTCCTCGACAGTTCCTTTGATATATGCTTCAAAGTCTTCTTTGAATCTTCTCGACCTTGTTTCTTCGGTTAGTGGAATACTGTTCCCTTGCCATTCCTTGAATTTTGCTACATCAGAATGTTTTCCTTTCCGGTCGGCTTCCAAGGCTTCCATCAGTTCGGATATGACCAGGCAGAGGTAATGTTCGTTACTGTATTCTTCTTCGTGCCAACCGTGTTCTACTGCACACTGGTAGGCTTTATCTCTTAATTCGTTCAAGTTCATGTTTCAATCCTCCTTATTTTCATTTTTGATACTAATGAAACTATTATGGCTAAATGGAAAGGGAATACAGATAATGAGTATTACCGTACCGAGCCAATGCCAAAAGTCTTGAAATATAAATTCTAAGATTTCTAACATATTCATTCCTCCAATAATTCTTTGTTGTCGTATATGTTGCCGATAACCTCTTTCGGAAATTCATTAAGCCGTCTCTCTGTTATATGACATCTGGTTTCAAGTTCTGTTTTTATTAATTCATCTATCTTAACAAGCATAAATGCCCCCTCTTTTTTGTCATACATTATATATCCTACGATATCATGGAACTTAACACTGCGAAGTATATCACCCTCGTATATTTCTTTCCTGTTCTTGTCATGCAGGCCAGTGAACTGGCCGATAGTTTCAGAAATGACAAAATCCCATTTTGAAAAGAACGGAGATGCTGAACCGTCATTGAACACTCCTTCATCTTCTACTATTATTGTACTATCATCCAAAGCAATAGGAATACCATATTTCCACTCTTTATTAGTTGTACTTTTCCCTCTGAATTTCACTTCTCTGTTCATAATCATTCCTCCCATTCTGTTTTCACACCGATATCATTAAGATAACTTATAATTGTATCAGTATCCATTTTCTCCAATAATTCTACAGTTCCGACATTCTCAACAATTTCCTCTATACTGAAACAGTCAAGTATGGAATAGAACTCCGAATCCTCCATATCCAAATCAACGGATGCCGTGAATATCCCGTTAGGGGATATGCTTATGTTATTTGCGTCTATTGTTATTGATTTCATATTCATTCCTCTGTATTAGGTAGTAAGTCTTCTATGTAAGCCCAACGGATCAAATCATTTACGGCAACATAAAGGTTCCATTTTTGATGTTGGTAAAGGCAATCGGTTTCCCATTCATTGCATTTGTTTTCAAATACAAAGAATTTATTCAATTTGGGATTTTCGCTTGCATCATGCCACACGCTGTTGATGCGCCATGCTGCACCAGTTTTGAATGCAATCTTAATCCTACTACGCTCAATAATGCTTTTTACGTTTATTTTATCGGTAGCGTAATCTCTTGCTGCTTTTTCAATATCTTCTCTTTTCATCTTATCTCCTTTCCACCTGTCCCGGCAGCCACCACATGACTGCCAGGAACAGGTAATATAGTTTTGTTTTACTCATCTGTTAGATAAATCTTATATTCCACCTTTTTCCTTTAAGTTGGGGAAATGTTTTCAATAGAGTGTCTTCCAATTCTTCCTCTGACATAAGAGAAACTCTGTAGGTGTATATAATATTTCCAACGTATTTTCCATCACTCCATACATGAATTTCTTTAGATCTGCCTTTCATCTTCAAATCAATTTAAGTGCTTCAATTAAACTATCATTCATAATTCAAAATCAATTTTCTGTTGCAACACTTCATCGGCATAGAACTTCGAGAAGCTCTTGTCATTTCACCACCGGAGAAAGCCAGATAAAACCCATTTTCGGGGTCTAAACGCAAGGCCATGGGTTCGGCCTTGCGCAAAAGGTTGATGGAGTAGTCTATATTTTTATCCAATTTCATAATTCAAACAGTTCTTTTTGTACATATACATTGCCGTTTCTCAGTCTAATTTCTCCCAAACACTCTTCCCGAAATCGTTTCTCCTGCGCATCGAAATACTCTTTGTCTATTTCCGTCCCGTAGAAATCGAAGCCCATCTTGTAGGCGGCTATCCGGCTGCTCCCGCTACCTAAATGGGTATCGAGTACCTTATCACCGGGATTCGCAAAAGTGTGTAGCAGATAGGCATAGAGTTCAATAGGTTTTTGTGTGGGATGAAACTTGTTGCGGTCTGCTTGTCCCCCCTGTTGGGAATGGTAACGTGTTTTGCCGGTTTATCAAAGGAAGTCCAAGCAAATTCACATTGAGAAAAGTTTTCCCAAACTTGTTGCTTATCCCAACACACAAAACATCGGGTTGGCGGTAATGGGAAGTAATTGCCGCCCCATATTATCTGATTCCTACTCACCCGGAATAGTTCATCAAAGTATCCTTTACTTGGACGGATATCCCATTTCTGAATATTCCCACGATTTAGACATCTATTTTTTAGTTTGCCTCTCCCATGTGTACTTTTCTTATCCAGTCCGTAAGGTGGATCAACCACAGCCAGTTCAAAGAACTTGTCGGGAACGGACTTCATGTATTCCATGCAGTCCATGTTATATACTTCACTTATCGGGTGTGTATTCATAGGTCTCTTGTATTGCTTTGAATATTTCGTAAACCACTTGCGGTACTACCGCGTTCCCGTAGGCTTTGATGGATTCCTGCTTCCACCGTTTATCTCGCAATGGAAAACGTTTGTCCATCCCATCCATTCGGCGGCAAGGTCAAAACCTCCAATCCCGCTGAACAAGCTGCCGTGTGTCAACTTCCTATCCATCGATTCCAAACTTAATCTTAATCAGATTGATGATGGCTTTATATTGCTTTTCATAGATTGTACCGGAATGTGTCTCTTCCACTTTCCTTTCAAACTCTTCGATGTTCCCACGAAAACAGCCACAGGTGATTTCGACTTTATTTCCCTTTGTCTTATAAGCATGCGTATGTCGGTTGCATGAACCGAAACAATCAAAGCCACAGTGCATGTGATTGTTCTCAACCCGAGCATTGCCGGACACCCGAGCATCGCCGGACACCCAAGCGTCGCCGTACTGAGAAAGGTTATCTTCTTTTTCCACATACCCACCTAAATCACCCTCATTGGCATATTTGAAGGATTTGGTACACTTGATTTGGAACAGTTTGATTCCAAAGGCATTTATCACGAAGTTGTCTGTAAGTTCAAATTTCTTTTCCATTTTTATTTCTATTTTTCGTCTAAAATAAATTGTCATACCACTTTTTTCCTGCGGTTCGTCCACACGGCCGAATACGACATCCCCATCTCACAAGCTTGTTCCTTGACCGTCATGCTGCGGTATTTGAGGGAATGGTATTCTTTGGCTTCCGGATATTTCTGTGTCAGGCCGTAAGCGGATGCCTTCTGGTAGATGGAACTGAGTGAATGCCGGGACAACCAAACGGCAATGTCATGCGTGGGCATGAAGCCGTAGTTCTTTTCCAGAAAGTGGAGTTCGGCAGGCGTCCAATGGTTTTTAGAATTGTGGTTCATATACTTCCTTCAAATATTTTTGTGAAATTGCGTTCTTCGAATATCCAATCGAAATCGGCGGGCATCTTCCGGCGTGCCGTGCGCCCATTGAGGAAATCGCTGTTCATGGCGTTGCGTATGGCTGAAGCTATCTGGTTGCGGTCATACCGCAGGACCACGTTCTCCAGTTTCCGCATGCGTTCCTGAGTAAGTACTTTCACGGGCTTGATAGAGCTGTGGTAGTAGGCGGTCATGTCGTTGAAGTACTTGAAGGTCATCATGCATTTTTCTTCCACAGTTTTTTCAGGTTCCTCGCACGTGTTTGTTTCTTTGTTTTTTTCTTTATCTATTTCCTTTTCTTTCCTTTCCTTTACTTTACTTTCCTTGTTATCACTTTCGGATGGCTCTGTTATAAGCATGTTATCGTTTTCTGATAAGTTACTTATAAGTTGGTTATCTTCCTCTTTCCTCACGGTCCCCTTTTTCCATCTCTTTTCCATGGCTTTGCGTCCGGCTTCGGATTGCCGTTTCGCCTTTTCGTCCTTTATGGCCATTCTCCGGTTGAAGCTTTCGGAGTAGAAGTACTTACCGTCTTCGGTAAAGACAAATAACCCGAAATCTTCAACTACGGACTTTATCAGGGAGGCATCCTCACGAAGGTCAAAGGCTATCATATTGTAATCTTTGACACTCATGTAACCCGGCTCTTCCCTCAACCGTTCAAGGATCATGAAATAGACACCGTAACCGGCTGCCTTGTGGCGCATGCGCAGCCGTATCAGCTTGTCGCTGTTCCGTGCGTTGCTGTCATGGCTGAAATAGTTGTTTTCCATCTTGCCCATATCTCTCTGTGTCGTTCAGGTACCGTTCCACTTCGCGGATGAAACCGTCATAGGAACGGCAGACCACGTATTTATACTCATCATTTTTTGTAATGGCCGACTGCCACCAACGTTGGCTGTCATTTTGCCTGCCTTTCATCGTCTTCATTTCGATGAGCAACGCTCCAAAGCAGCGGTTTCTTTTCAGGAGGACGAGGTCGGCCACCCCGGCCACCACTCCTTCGGCTTTCAGCCGTGCGCCGGTCACTGCGTCACGCCGTCCACCGTTGGGGACAGCGAAAAGCCGCCCCTTCAAATGTGGGTATTTGAGGTTGAACCACCTCACACAGGCCACCTGCAAGCGGTGTTCCTCGTCGGATGGGGGCCGTAACGCCCCGTTTGTTCGCCGTGCGGATGGCTTGTTGGCTGCGGCCAACAGTTCGTCAAGCGTCATCTTTTTCATGGCCGTGTGTTTTATCTATGACCGCATCTTTGAAGCCGGACGAACTGATCGTCACCTTCTGTCCGTCGGGTATGCTGTCGACGAACCTTTTTGCGGCTTTTTGGATTCCGGGGCTTGCGCATATCTTTTTCAAGTCTTCTTCCTTGTCCTTTTGCTCTTCCGTGCTGTAGAGGAAGACATCCATTACCTTTGTCTCCTGCAAGGCTTCGCACTCCCAGTCGGCCATGGAGCCTTTCATGTATTCATTGAGCCGCTTACGTGCATGGTCGATGTCGTTTGCCTGTATGAGGTAGAAGAAAGCCTGTTTCTTCTCCGCCCCGCTTTTTTCGTCAATCGTGATGAAATTGACTTTGGCCTTGTACCACTTGTCGCCGTCGGAAGTTTCCACCAGTTCGGAGTATTTGGTGATTTTCTCGGAAACCACCTCGAACTCACCGCTGATAAACCATTTCATTTCTTCGGTGACGCGCTTTTCTGCTTCTGTGAATGACAGGGCATCCACGATATACAATTCCGTCACTTTCTTCTGCATCCCGTTTTCCAATGTCTTTTCGTAGCGGATGCCACATTCAAAAAATCTCATTTCAATTTGTTTTTAAGTTCCATACTGGGTTTGAATTTCACGGTACGGCGGGACGGGACGATACATTCCTTCCCCGTGGCGACAATACGTGCCTTCTTCTCCTTGGCTTGCCGTACCATAAAGGTGCCGAATCCACGGAGGTACACGTTATTGCCTTTTGCGAAAGCCTGTGAGAGAATGTCCATCATGCTTTCGACAGCCTTTTTGGCTTCGGAGCGTCGCAAGCCTGTTTGCTCCGTGATTTGCTCAATGATTTCTTGTTTCGTCATTTTCTTCATGTTTTGAAAGTTTTTTATTCAGCGTCCTGATTTAAGAATATTGATACCAATTCATTAAAATACATTTCATCAGTGGGTATGTCATCGTCAGCGTTCATTATCTCGGCGGCAATGGACTTCTTGCGATGAATGAGCGAGTAGACGGTCTGGTCTATTGTCCCCCTGCCAAGCAGGTAGTAGCACGTCACATTGTCCTTCTGCCCTATGCGGTGGGCACGGTCTTCGCACTGGCAGCAGTCGGCATAGGTCCAGGCCAATTCGATGAAAGCCACATTGGAGGAGGCCGTGAGCGTCAATCCCACTCCCGCCGCCTTGATGGAGCAGATGATGAGCATCGTGTCGGGATTGTCCTGGAAGGCATCGACGGATGCCTGTTTGTTTGCCGCCGTGTCGCGCCCGGTGACTGTGACCGCCTTGGGGAAGAACTGCAGCAGTTGGTCGACAACCTCATGTAGCGAGCAGAAGACAATGAGTTTCTTGCCGTTTTCGAGGAACGTGCGGATGAAATCGACTGCCTGTGCGACCTTGCCCAACGTGGCAAGCTTGCGCAACGTCATGAAGCGCACAAGGGCTTCCATGCGCATCTTGCTGCGTATCTCCCAGTCGGTGCACCCGGTGTACTGGCTTAGGTAGGCGGCAAGGTCGGCTGCGGCAAGGTTGTATTCGGGCATATTACTGATGTCCACATAAAGGTCTACACGTGTCTTGTCGGGGAGCTGTGGCAGCACCTTGGCTTTCTCGCGGCGTATCATGCAGTTGGCATACAACGTGTCGCTTAGAACGGAAAGAGGGATGGCCGGTTCGGCTTTTTTGTCTTTCGGGTCTGTGCAATAGTCGGCCATGAACTTGGTGCGTCCGCCGAACTCCTGAAGCCTGCCCATGATGGAGAGCTGCGCCACCAAGTCTTCCGGGCGGTTGACGACCGGCGTTCCGGAGAGGAGGATTATCCATTCCTTACCCGTTGTGATCCCCTTTGTGAAGATGGTCTGCTGCGCGGCGGGGTCTTTGACGCGGTGGCTTTCGTCGATGATGATGCTCCGGAACATGCGTATGTGGGGGCAGAAGACGACATCCTTCAGGCGGAAGGACTTTCCTCCTTTTATGTCCCACACGAAGAACTTGCGCAGGCTCTCGTAGTTGACCACGGCCACATGGTACATCGCCATCTTCAGGAGGTACGGCCATGTGGTGCGCGTGGAGTTGTCGAGGACGAGTGCCTTTTTGTCGGTGAACTTTTCGAACTCGCGCTGCCAGTTTATCTTGAGCGAGGAGGGGCAGATGACAAGGCAGGGGTATGCGTCTGCCGTGTCTACAATGCCGATGCTTTGCAGGGTTTTGCCCAAGCCCGGTTCGTCACCAATAATGAGGCGTTTCTTGTCCAAGCCGTAGGCGATGCCCTCCCGTTGGTAGGGGTAAGGCTCGACGCGGAGACGGTGTTTCAATCCCGCAGTCATTTCTTTGGCCTCCATCCGTTGAGTTCGTACACGCGGTCCCGGGCATCCTGTTGGGTGTAGAAGACGTGTTCGCCGGCCACGGGCGCGGCGGTTCCTCCCGTCCCGTCTTCGTTGTCGTGGCGGCGGTAGATGCGGAATGTGCGTCCGCGGCGCATGTAGAAATATATTCCTGCTCTTTCCATGATTTTCAGTTTATTTGAATTTTTGAACTTCCTCGATCAATTCCTGCCGGTCGGTGCCGGACAGGTACTTGTGGAGCACGAGGTTGACGCAATTTTCGTAGAACGCTTCGAATTCGTGCTCGTCCATCGCGGCGAAGGATATGCTGCGGTACTCTATCTCACGTTCGCCAAGCTCGTTGACTGACGACGTGAAATATCCGAGGTCGCGCTTGAAGCGGCGCAGCATGTCGTCCATGCTGCGTATGGCCCACCGCCCGACGAGCGGAAAAGGCAGGTTGTCGAACGTCAGCCGGACAAGCGCAAAGAACTTCTTATGGAACTCGTAGTTGCGCGGTTGGCTGACACGGCAACGGACGGTGGAGCCGACACGCAGACGCTTCTTCAGGTCGTAATCGCTCTCATAGAGCGGCACAAGGCCATAGGGGGTCACACGGCAATAGATGTCCATATCACGCTATGTTTTTAGGGGTTAACAGCCACCACTGGAAAGCAAGCTCCTCGTACTTCTCCCGGCCACGGTTGTATGTCCCGTCGCCACGGCTGATGAACTTCTTGAACACCCGGCAATTCTTTTTGCTTATGGCGTAGATGAAATCACGGTCGCTGCGGGCGATGTCCATGTACCATGCCCGGCTACGGTCCCAGTCGAAGAAGTCGAGGGCTTCGTCAAACTCCTGCTGCGAGGCGGCGAACGTGGTTTTCAAGTCGCCGCCGAAGCCGAAGGCCGGCAGGTACCAGTCCCACTTGCAACGGGTGTCGAGCGAGAAGGGGTATTCGCAGTAGCTGAACTGTTGGGCGCGGTTGACCATGAAGCGTTGCGTGTCGGCCAGTTCCAATACCTTGGCAAGAAAGGCGTCGCGCCGCGCCTCCATGCGCAGGGCTTGTTGCATTTCCTTGGCATGGAGGAACTCGTCATCGGTGTATTGCACGTCATCCACAGTGAAGCGGTAGTAGTCCACGCGGTCCGGTTCGGTGATGAGGGCATCGACCAACGTGCCGAAGCGGAACGCCGCCTCGCGGTCGCCGAACTGCTGCCGGGGATGGAGTATGTCGCGCAGGGCTGTGAGGTCGGAGTTCGAGACTTCCGTGCGATTGTAGTATTCATCGGGATTGTGGTTCATTGTTTTTATCGTTTAGTAAAGGAAAGACAAGCCGTAACCGCGAGCGAATCAAGCTGTCCAATCAAAATCCAATCAACGGCGTACGGCGTTGCCCTCCTTTTTTTGTTATCTTTGCATTGTCCAATTAAAATTCAATCATTATGAGTAAATTCATCAAACTTCAGATGTCAAAACCATCAGATGTCACATTCATCAACCTTGATTACGTCGTGGCCGTGGCAAAGGTTCTTGACGGGAAAGCCAAGTTATATATGGCTGGTGGTGGCGAATACGAGACGGATTGCCCTTATGAGGTGTTTGTCGGAACCATCTACACAGAAGGTCCTGTTTCAGGTGGAACGTCGGATATTACAGGCCTCCTCTCTGATAGAGACAATATCCCTCTTCCGTATTAGTTCCCTGATTTCAAGTGCCAACTGCCGCAGTTGTTCAATCTCCTTGACGTTTTCATCCGTGGAAATGTCAAAGTCCCTCATGAGCCTTTCCCCGGCATGAAACTCGAAAGAAGAGCCGAAGTATTTGTAGGAATTGCTTCTTTGTTCTTTCGGTTTAACCCAAATCTTTATTTGTATTTCCATGATTATTTGGCTTTAACTTCGTCCACGTATTCAACGCTTTCATCATTGATTGTCAAGTCTTCCTTGTTGGCGAGCTTCTCGCAGAACGCGATTTGCTTCTTGAACATTTTGGCAAGTTCGTCCACGGAGAGCGTGCAGCCCTCCTTGCTCCACCACAAGGAGAGTATGGGCATGATGCCTTCGGGGTTGAGCAGGTTGATTTTCTTCGTGACTTTCGTTTTGGGGGCATAAGCGGCTGCGACGGCCTGGCTGTCGAACAGCGATGTCATCTCAGCGGTTTTCCGTTCCATTTCGGCCTTGCGCCTTTCTTCGGCCTCGCGTGCGGCACGTTCCGCTTCAATGCGCTGTGCCTCGGATTTCTGGCGTGCTTCCATTTCGGCCTTGATGCGTGCGGCTTCTTCGGCATTGGCCTTGGCCATCTTTTCCAAGTTGACTTTCTTGGAGGGCAGGCGATCGAGAATATAATCCGCCGTCTGGCCTACCTCGAAAGCGTACTGCTCGGAGAATTGTCTGCCAAGCCGTTGTTTGGTGTCGGCTTCCACTGCCTTCACTTCGGTAATATCCATGCCCGCAGGTATGCGGACACAGGATTTAAGGTTGGCGAGCCAGCCCGAAGAAAGCTCCTTGTCAAATCCCTTGATGAATGCAAGGGACTGTTCATAGGTGTCGAGCGTGACGTTGTTGTCTGTTGCGGTCAGCTTGTCGATGTTTTCATTCACAAGCTGCTGGAATTGCCTCTTGAAATCGTCCTCCACGTCCTGCCGGAACCTTTGGCGTGCTTCTTCTGCCTGGCGGCGAGCCTCTGCTTCGCGGAGGCGTTGTTCCTCCTCGGCGCGTTTCTTGGCCGCATACTGGTTGCGGAACTGTTGGAGGTCGTAGGCAACGGTGCCCGGCTTGGTGGGGTCTATCTCGTTTTCCATCGTGGTGAACGCCGACCGCACCTCGTCGAACAGCTTGGTGACGGGCGAGCGGCGTTCGTTCATGACCTTGACCGTGCGCCGGGCCTTGTCGATAAATGACGCGGCTTGCCGGTCGAGTTCGTCATTCATGCCTTGCGTACGCACGGCGTTGAGGATGGTAAGGCCGAAGTCGATGCAGCGGTCGTGGGAGTTCTTGTTGTCGTTGTAGGACTGCGGCGCAGCCTGTACGATTGCCTGTATGTTTTCCGGCTTGATGATAGCCAATTCTTTGTTGTCCATATTGTTTTCGTTTTGTTGCGGACGGCATGGCGGGGTGTCCGCTTGTTGTACATACCTGTGAAGTTTGTCGCAATGCAGCCCGTTGATGCCCTTGTGGGTGCGGGCGCATGAGAGGCATTCCTGCGGTGGGAGATGCTTAGAAGGCATCGTCGTTGTTCCCGTTTGCCTGCGGGTCCACCGTCACGCCTGCGGACATGTCGGGTGCAGGGACGAATGTCTTTTCTTCCTCCGGCCGGGGCTGTGGCATGCCGGTTGCCATTCCCCCGTAGGGGTCGAAGCCGGGCTGCGGCTCCTCGGCCACGTCGCTTTCGAGCTGCGTGCCCTTCCCGATGGCTATCTTGGGATAGGTCTTGAAGGCGTGCTTGACGCACTTGGCCTTGAGGAAGCCGGTATCTATCTGCCCGTCGCCGGAGGTGTAAAGTTGGTTGGGGTTTTCCACGTACCTTTTTTCAGTGTTGTCCCAATAACGGTTTGCCTTGCCGGAGAAGTCGGAGAGGCGTTTCCAGTCGGCTTCCGTCATGACGGAGTAGTCGACCGTCCCGTCCGGCCGGGTAATCTTCAGGAAGCAGGCGATGATGCGGTTGGACTGGCGCGGGATGCGGCAGCAGTAGTTGACGTACTTGCGCCCGTCCTTCTCGCCAAAGGAGAACTCGTCGCCGTCATAGACAATCACGGGGTTGTCGGCGTGGAGTATCTGTCCGGCCTTTGCCCGCAGTACCAGTTCGCCATAGCCGGAAATGGTGAGGTTGCAGCGTGCCTCGTAGACGTTGCCGCCCTGTGCGTTCTTGCCTACGCAATAGTTGCGCGGAAGGAGGTAGCACAATGCCTGTGACCCGGGTTCGAGGGTAAGCCCGCGCACGGCAAGGTCGATGAAGGCGAAGAAGACGGACATGCCGGTGCATGCGCGCAGCCGTTCGTTGTCGCGCAGTTGGTTGTTGAAGTACATGGCCTCGCGCTCGTAGGCTCCTTCCCCGCCCTCTTTCCAGATGGCGTTGTAGACGGAGATGAACTGACCACGGACGTAGTCGTTACGTATCACTTCCGTGGATTTGAGCGACTGGATGGCTTGCGCCTGGCTTAATGTTTCACTGTTGTTCATAATCTTGTTCGTTTATGGGTTATAAATCGAAATAGTCTTGGATTAATACTATCTTTTTACATCCAATTCTGATTTGAGGAATTGCTTCAGGTCACGACCGTAATAAAACGGCCGGCCGTTCTTTTTGCGCCAACGGCATTTTAAGTCTCCTGCATTCTTGTAATTGTTGAGCGTGCTGATACTGATGCCTAACAATGTGGCCGCTTCCTGCCGGTTGTATTGCGCCGTGTCCTTGATTTCCGAAAAATCCGTCATTGGTCTTTACTTTTAAGGTAAAACATTGCTATTTCATAATCACTTGGGGAATCCCCGTCCGCCGCGAGGGTTTCCTTTATGTCGTGATAGGTTTCTGTCGGCATCGTATATATTATCTGGTCGGTCATATCGGATGTCCCGGCAAATCCCAATGCAGCCACAAAGGAAATCACGCATATTATGGCTTTCAAAGCTTTCATCATACCACTCCTTTCTCTTTTAAAATAGACAAAATAATCGACACTATCGAAATGGTTATCGCCCATGCAATTAACAATATGATGAATCCCATACTCATAGTTTTTCTCTTATGGTTCTGACAACCATTTGAATAACGATTTTACACCATTGACAAAAGATGATTGTTTTTGTTCGTGACTTTTAATTATATCGTCCTCAGCTTCCAAGTCCCACTTTTCCAATATCATTATCCCATAATCCGTGTAAGCACAGATAAATGGGTCTGTATAGTTGATTTTTGGCTTGGGGGCTCCCCTCATGTATTTCTTTGGGGCGCAGATAAATAAATATGTACCTTCACTTAATTCTAAACCGCCATTATTCATATCTTTGTCGTATTCGGCAAACGGGAATATGGAATTAACCCTATCAACGCATTTACGTAGATACGGTGTTTTCCTTGAGTCAGGAATAGACCATAGCTTTGCATTAATTATTCTATACAACTTTTTTATTTTACTATCGTGGTTAACCATATAAAAATTCATTTCGTTGATTTTTCTTTGAATTTCTGCGATTTTTCCTATTTTATCTGTTGGAACATGCCCTGTATATTCTTCAAATAATCCACAAGTGAGATTATATTTATTGCATACTTTCTCAAAGTCATTGAGAGGAACAAGCAAGATGTCTTCACCCCAATATTTTTTCATTCTAACAATGAAATTCATTCGTTTTTCCATGGAAAAATACAAATAAGAGTATTTGTAGAATTGTTCGTTAAGACGTTCTCTTATTTGAGTATATTTTTTTATCAAATCGTTGTCTTTACCGGAACATGTGGCAGACGTAAACCCAAGTTCATTTAATTTGTCTAAACCATATTTTTTTTCAATATCAGAAATCTTATCTGAATATAATTGTACTTCATTAAAAAGCTCGTGTGCTTTTTGTTCAATAGCCTGCATTTCTTTCATTTCCTCAATCATTGCAAGCATACTCATCATAAGCTCTTTTTGAATGGGATTTTTATCAGGCAATGTTTTCACACTATATGAATTAAATGATTCCATATCCATTTCATTATTATTATTTCACCCGTGTCACTTCCAAGACATTCCCAGCTCTATTCACATGGGTCTTGAATTTCTTATTATACATAGTACCGATAGTTACTGCGCTCGACCTTACTCCGTTGAGCTGCGTCAACGAGAATGCAACCATTTCCCCTATTTCCATAGCCTTTAATGTAGGCTGTATGGGAAGTATTTTTGCTATTTCCTTTTCCATCTTTAATTTATTTGCTAATTTCATAATGCAAAGATATAAAATACTTGCGTGTAATGCAAGTACAATTATATAAATATGCAAGTTTCTTGCTGAATTAGTTGTATTTATTTAGAAATCAATATTTTAAAAACAACTATATTTAAATATGAATATGAACGAAAGTAACGTAGTACGTAATATTGTGAAAATACGCAATTTACGAGGATTAAGCAAAAGAGAGGTGGCTATAAAATTAAATATGAATGAAGCATCATATGGCCGTATCGAAAGTGGAAAAATAGCACTATCATACAATCACCTTGCACAAATTGCAAGCGTACTAAATATGTCTGTAATAGATGTTATTACCTATCCAGACGTTTATTGCAAGAAAGAAGAAAAAGAAGAGCCAGTGGAGGCTATTCTTCAAATCAAACTGAAAAAGGATAAAAAAGACCAAGTACTAAAACTTGTATTTGGTGAAAACAATATTGAAATATTAAATAAATAAATTTATGGAGGTTCAAGTAGTATATTACAAATTGTATTCAGATGGAGCGTTTAATACTTTTTTGGGAAATGCAAAAAGATTATCCAAATTGTCCTTAAATGAGAAATGTGTTTCATCTATTGAAGAAAATAATAAGGCTTTTTTAGAGTGTTTGGAAGATGTAATTTTAAAAGGATATGAATATATTGATTCTTGGTTAAAAGATTTGAGTAATGATTATGTAAAAAGAAAAAGTGAATGTGAAGGCAATACGACAAATTTACAAGGGTATTACGATTTATGGCTTGATAATACGAAGTTAATTTTGAACGGGAAGTATCCTGTTATAGAAAAATGGTGTAATGAACATGAAGTCTTTCTCAAAAAGAAAACGAAATGAAAACGAGTGATACAACAAACAATCCCCTGAAATCTCCAAAGAGCAACGGGGCGGTTCCCAAACCATCGCCGCTCCCACCACCAAGAAAAAAGTAGGATGTGAAAATTCGGCAGGAAGTTCCTTTTTTCTATGAATATTAGACTTTTATACAGAATAAGGAAGAAGCTATTGGTTATCAGTGTCCCTAAAAACTTATTCGATATAATGCCTATTGAATAGAAGATATTTTATAATAAAAAATGGTGTAATGAATAAATAAAAGATTAAAGTATGAGTTTTGAAGCTACAGTTTACAGAATTTTAATAGGGGCGCCATCTGATATAGAAAAAGAAATAGAGATAGCCCGAACAGAAATATATAAATGGAACGATTTGAATTCATGTCATAGCGAAATTTTCTTATTGCCATTACATTGGAGCATAAATACATACCCCACATTTGGCTCAAGTCCGCAAGATTCCATAAATGAACAATTGGTTTCAAATAGTGATTTAATGATTTGTATTTTTGGAACACGAATAGGAACTGTGACAAATAATGCTGAAAGCGGAACTATTGAAGAAATTGAAGAGCATATTAAACGAGGAAAAGAAGTCATGGTCTTCTTTAAAAGAAAAGTTTCTCTTAATGATATAGATGAAATACAGTTAAATCGGCTACGTGAATTCAAAAATAGAAATATAAGCAATATGTTTTTTTGTGAATATGAGGATGAAAATGAATTTAAACGAATAATAAGTGATAAGCTTAATTTATTCATAAATACAAAATGGAAAAATGGTGAGATAAAAAAAATTGATGATATCAAGGAAGATTTAAAGAAAGAAATTGCATTATTGAAAACAGAGAATAAAATCCTTGAACAAAAATATAATGATTTAGAAGATGCTTTAACAATAAAATAGGAAGATAAATATTATGTTTGTTTATCTTATTGTTGTATTTTTGCAATAAACCAATAAACAGACAGAAAAATGGAAATAAGGGACAGAATATGGCAGGAATTAAAACAGGCGCATGCGAACGTGTTGTGCTTGCAAAAATATTCCCATAAGATAAGATGGGCAAATATCGCGTGTTCTTTTGTGCTGTTGTTGATTTCGGCTTCGGGCGTAATCTGTTACAAGTACTTTGCGTTTTCCCCTCTCATATCATCCATAGTGTTCTTCGTGGTTTACTTGTTTAAATTGGGGAAGTCGATCGCCATGCAAGGAAGTGGGGAATTGTCCCAGATAGATGGCTTGTATGGCTTTTATTCACGCTACATGAATAGTATGGAGAAACTATGGCTTGAAAACGAAAAGGGGAAAAAGAATGAGGACGAGATAAGCGATGAGTTTTTCGCACTGAAAAGAAAGGAGTGCGAGTATACCCCAAGGCTGAACCGATACGTACGTTTCATCACGAAGGGGATGCAAAAGGAAATCATACAAGAATCTGAAATCTACCTGAAATCCGTATTTTACGGGCAAAACCAATAAACGAAATTATCCATCCATAAATCCCAACGGGGCGTGTCATTAAAAAGATGCGTCCCGTTGCTGTATTTATTAATTTATTGATTAACTTTGCAATGTACTTTAAAAGTGTATGATAATAGTTTTATATGGGGAAGTTCGTAGAACAACAGAAAACGAAAGAGGAAACCAAGGAGAAGGACAAGACCCGTCGGGAAAAGCTTGCGGGATACTTTTTTGACCTTTCTAAACTGTGCTTTGCAGGGCTTGTTGTCGGTGTCGTCATCCCCCTGTATTCTGACATGTCGAACGAGAATAATTGGTACTCCGTTTGTACGGGGATTATATTAACAATCATGTCCGCTTATTTGGCGAACAAAATATTAAAATAGTATGGATGCTTTAGGATTTATTTTCACCGTAGGGATAGTCGTGGTTGGCGGCATCATTCTTTGGACAAATACCAAGAGTGGCAAGAAATGGTTGGAAAGCCTGTAAATGGGGCGAATTGTAGGATGATAATAGTTTCATGAGGAAAGGAGGGTGAGATGAGAGAAATAACCTTATATGTAGAAGATGATGCAGTCGTATCAAAAATCAAGGCAGCAGCAAATATGATTAAAGGGGTTGTATCCGTGAAAGTCGGCAAGAAAAAAGAAGAAAGGCCGAAATTCAATAAGGAAACCTTGGAGGCTCTTGAAGAAATCAGACGTGGAGAATATGCCGGAGAGTTAGACAGCTCTTCCGAAGAAGCCATCATCAACTCAATAATGGCATTATGAAAAGGATTATATTTTCAAGTAAAGCCAAAAAGGACTTGAAGAAGATTCAATACGACACCAACAAGAGAAATGCGCTCGCGCACGTATTGGCTATATTGGCAAACGGGGGAACTCTCGGAAAGGAGTACAAACCACACCAACTAAAAGGCGATTACAAAGGATGTATGGAATGCCATATAAAAGATGATCTCCTTTTGGTTTGGATCGACAATGATTGCATAAGGGTTATTCGTGTCGGAAGCCATTCAGAACTATTCTAATATGTGCTCATTATAATTAATGGGTTTAATAAAAAGTAGAATTATGGACTTTATGATTTTTCTTTATTTGATAGGTATTGTTTTTGGAATTGGGTTTATCCTATGGATGAAAACCCCAAAGGGTAAGAAATGGCTCGAAAGCTTGTAATAGGCTTGATGGATTAAATCTTATGATTTTCTAAAAAAATCATAATCATACCATTTAACTCAGACAAAGACAAAAAAATAATGCAAAAAGAGGATAGCCAAATAATCGTACGCCGATTCTTTGAAACCATACAGGTTTTGAAGAGGAATAAGGTCATAAGGGGAAAAGGCACGCTTTGCAAGCGGTATGGTATAAACCCATGGAACTTTAACACGCTTGAAAAGTCACCTTCAAGGGACTTGTTTCAACTTGCATGGCTTGATTACATGGTGCGCGATTACAAGGTCTCTCCGTTTTGGCTTTTGTCGGGTGAAGGAGACGTTTTACTGCCCGGTTGGACATTTGAAAAAGTGAAATCCGTGCAAAAAACGTGCAAGCTAAAAGAGGATAATACTTAAAATATTGATAATCACACAAAATACAGTGAATTGGGTACGTTTTGGGAGCAGGGGGTCGTGGGTTCGAATCCCGCTACCCCGACCATCAGAAAAGGCACTGTAAAACAAGC
>ERZ773168.378-NODE-378-length-45200-cov-4.211806_pt1 | contig 45200 bp, 56 predicted proteins | sample MGYA00511261_ERZ773168 | MGnify/ENA primary metagenome ERZ773168 (study PRJEB29015, sample SAMEA2737855) | human gut metagenome | biome: human gut; feature: human-associated habitat; material: faeces | place: China | collected 2012 ... | reverse complement strand
GAAGAAATATACTTATAAATGCTAAAATAATTGATTTATTTAAACTAAGAAGTATAAAAAATAATATAATAAGAAAATTATATTTAACCGCTACTACCGTTACCATCCGCATAAATAAAGCATTTTAACCGTTACCCTAAACCGTTACCAACAGTTACTATACCGTTACTTTTTCATAAACAACATCAGTCACAACCATTTTTCCAAAGTCACCACTCCCAAAAACAGGTGATGCAATGAAACTGATTCCCGCTGCATACACACCCCACAACAACTGACCTATGTACTGGTGTGCAAGTTCATAAACTTCATTACCCATGACCTGACCCGCAAATTCTTCTTCCACAAGCGGGAAAATGTCATCATTCATTGATACTGTGTCCTGTTTCTCAAATAATTCTAAAAGTTTATTTTCCATTCTGTTCATCCTTAACCTTTCATCATTGCCCGGAACTCATACCAAGCATACTTGATATATAATTTGCAGTTACACCAGTGCTGCACCCGTCTGATTTTCTTCTGTTTCTTCCGGGTGATCTTCCGTCTGTGTTCTTCTTCCCACTGTCTGCACCATTCATACTGTGCATCATCTTCCAGTCTGCTGTGCATTTACTTCACCCCTTTCCTGTTTTTCTTTATATCCCATACACTTCATAAAGCGTTCAGGGCGGTTGCAGCTTTCATAATACTGACAGGTAACACATACATTTTCTGTCATTCTGAACACCTTCCTTTCACCAATCAAACGCCCAACAGATAATAAGAAACACTGTAATGGCACTTACAAAACAAAGTATGTTTTTCCATTCATACTTGAATACTGTGTATATTAGAAATATGACAAGGGCAGTCATTAGTAGTATTGTGATTATTCTGATGAATTTCTTTATTTTTTCAATCATCTGTAAACCCTTCCTGTCTTGGTATCTTTCACCTGAACACGTTCAGTCAGTTCAAACCCCGCACCTTTGATGATGTACTTCAAAACCTTAATCAGATCATAGGCACGTTTGTCTGCTGCTTCACATTCAATCTGTTCACGTTCTTCCTTTGCCACTCTACCAACGGCAATAGTTGCCGTTGGGTCTGCATAACCTTCTGTATTTCTTCCACCTTTCACTAACTGATACCTTCCTTTCTTATCAAACTTTTGCACCCCTGAATATCACCAACATTGAAGGAAAAGGTGCTGCATTTTTACTGTTCCCAAATTTCAACCGACCTTTTATGAATCGAATTTCTGTCCTGTGTATAATAAAATCGTGAAAATACTTGGTGTCTGTTCTTGCCGGAATCAACAGAACAACTGTTGTGTGTTCTTTCCGTCCCTCAAAATAGCATTTCTCAACCCATTTATACATTTCTTTACCATAGGGTGGGTTGCAAAATACACATCCCCCCCCCCAATCATGCAATAACCCATCATCTTCTTTAGTAAAATATCTGTCACATTTATGATTCTGTTCACTGGAACATGGGTCTAATGTGAAATGAAATTCTGCATCCAGTGCATCAAATAAGTCCTGTGGTGTAGCCCAGTCATCTGTGTTACTGCTGAACAAAACTTCATTCATTTCAATCACCGTCCTTTCTATTCTGCAACAAAGATTTTGCAGTTTCTATTGTTCACTTTCTTCTGAATCACTCTGAACCCAAGCCTTTTATTTATTTGCTTGCTGAATACGATATTTGACATTGGCTGCATACTGTTGTCTGCACAAAATACCTGATAACGCTTGTAAACATCAGCGGTTGGTTCATTCTCAATTCTGTCAACACCTGTATCATTGATAAATGCAAGGATAGGGTTGTTTTCTTCTTCATATTCATCCAACTGGTTCTGAACCTTGTCTGACTTGGTGAACCCGTTATTGATGATGACCCTTTTCAGACCTTCCACACCTAATCTGATGAAGTATTCAATAGGTTCTTCTTGTGTCAGCTTATATTTGATAAATGGTTCATAGTCCGGGTCATCTTTGCTGAATGTGGCATTGAATGGAATAATAACCAAACGCCTAAGCACCGCCCCGGTCTTGTCCTTCATCCTTGGTATGTCATTTGCAGAAAACAATAACTTGATGAACGGGTTGAACTCAAAAGGGTCTTGTCCCTTGCGTTCTGCCTTGATGCGGTTACCTGTGACGATCTTCTTGAACACACTGACCTGTGACCCTTGAAGGAAATCATCACCAATATCATCACCAATGTTTGCCAATTTGCCGAACATCATTGAAGTGTTGAATCTGTCCCCCAGTTCTTTCAGGTCAAGTGCTGATATGTTCCGATCACCAAGAATTGCCTTGACACAATCCAAAAATGTACTTTTACCGTTGGACTTGTCACCAGTCAGTATGAACGCCTTGCCTAACTCATTACGCCTGTAAAAGCAATAACCAATACATTCTTCTAACAATGCCCTGATTGTTGCATCACCACACGCTAATTTGTTCAGTGTGCTATCTGCCAATTCATTGTAGGCATCCGGGTCATAGTTCCACGGGATTTTATTTGTAATAACAATGTCCGTGCTGAATGGTTTCAGTTCTCCGGTCACAATGTCATAGATACCATTGTTGAAAGCAATCAGGTTTGCATCTGACTGTACCTTTTCATCAACAATCAGTTCCATATAATCAAGCACTTCCCGGCGTTGCATCTTTTTCAGGTTAGGGATATGCTGAATCATGTTTGATTCAATTTCCCTGTAACCATTGGAATATACACCGTCTTTGTATATGTGAAGCTGCCCGTTGATTTTGACAACGTGTGCCTGATTCTTCATAAATGTGGCAAACTTATCAAACAGGAATGTGCTGCCAAGGAAAAAAACAGGCTTTTGAAACGCTTCATCACGCAAGATCACTTCCAGTTCATCATCACCAAGCGACTGTTTCAGAACAAACTTGTTCAAGATGCGGATGCACTCACGGGTTTCTTCAACCGTAAAGTCATTTGCAGTCAGGGTCAGAATATAATTGAACAACGCCTGATTCCTACCGTCCCCGGCATCCATATCAATGAAGTCAGCGGTTGCCTTGACCGGGAACAACCACTTAGGTACTTCCTGATACTTTCCACCTTCTTCAATGTCCCATTCACAAAACCTTTCTTCACCGTCAATCTTGATAACCTCATAGGATAACTTACTGCCGACTTTTATATCAGCAGTAAGACCAACCGCCAACTGAACGTGTGTCCTGTTCCTTGCAATAGTATGATTCTTGAAAAGAAAGTGTTTTCCCCTACTGGTACAAAGGACTTTACAGTCAAGTTGCAGTTCTTCCACAATGTTCATCAGAATTTCAGATTGGTCAGAATCATCAATGTCAATAAGGATGGTATCATCAGACAAGACCCCGCCAAAACCATTCAGGTTTTTAACTTCATCATAGGTTTTCCACTTGGTTCTGTTTTTCAATTTTTCAATGCTTGCCTTGCCTTTGGTTTCAACATAACCTTTATATAGTGGCATTTTTTATCACCATCCTTTAAGTGATTTCTTGCATCACTTTTTTATAAAATTCCTTGTTTCTGACATTACCGTCAAAAGCCTTTTGCCTTTGCCATAACAGGTTTTTCAAATTCCTAAGTTCTTCATTCTGTTCTTTCAAGGTTGCCCTTGGTTCTTTCAGGCGTTCCCTGTACTTTTTTACATCAGCATTGCGGTTCTTCCAAACCTTTGTGTTCTTCCTGTGTGAATCCCGGAGAAACCGTGCGTTTTTAACACCCGTCTGAATCTGTGAAATACGGTGCTTGGTCTGCATGATCTGCTGTTCCGCATACTTGACTTTTTGCGTGTACCCTTCAATGTAAATACTGTGTTCCTTCTGAACCTGTTCAAACTGTTCAGTTTGTTCCTGAATAAATTCTTTCATCTGCTGTTCACATTCAGGTGTGAAACTGCTTCTGATAACTTTCAGCAGTTTCCTGACCTTTGCAATTCTGCGTTCTGAAAGAAATTCTTCAAGATGAACTGTCATTGAACCATTTTCATATCTGATTTCTAAATCCATGAAAACCTTCCTTCCCGGTGTTACGCTACAACACCAAATTGTTTCAAGCGTTTCTTTGCTAAATCTATGTACCACTGCCTATCAAGTTCAGGCGGTGTCTTTACCCCAACAACTGAATCATTGAATATGAAGCAGTGGTCAGGGGTATTTCCAAACTTTTCACCCTTGGCTTTCACCTGTTTACGTTTCAGCAGTCTGCCGTGCTGCTGATTGTTGGATGCAAATACACGGTATGACTTATAGGTGTATCTGTCCTTATCCGGGTATTCATATACTGTCTTGATGACCCTTTTGCCTGTATGACTGATGACCGGGTTGCAATGCTCATGTTCCACCCAATCATACTTGTCTGATAACTTGACAATCTTCTGAAACATAATCAGGTCATCACACTGGTTGATAGTCTGTTCAACTGGTACTTTCTTGACCATGTAGTCAACCAGTGCTTTATTCAGAATAGGCAAGTCATTGTCAACTGCTGAAAGTTCCTTCACATACGCACCGATTCTTTCAACACCACCGTCAACACCCACCCAAAGGTAATTGTTCACATCCTTCTGATAGATTTCACTAATATTATCCAGTTCAAGAAGTATTGAACACTGTTCAGTTGAACAACGCTGTTCCCATTCCCAACAAATATCATCAACCATTTCAAAGGCTTCATCTGTGTCAGGAATCCAAATAATAAGACCGTCCGTGTTGGACTGAATCAATTCAAATCCCGGCACAACTTCCAAGTGTTCAATCAGGTCAAGCAACATCAACTGACCGTTGATGCACATACAGTTATTGTTTCTTGGGTCATACGCTGCATTGGTTTCATCCTTCATTGCACCTGACAAGGCGTTCAGCATCTTCTTATATGGCAACTGTGCTTTCTTCCACCGTTTGACCTCTTTCTTATTTCCGGCGTTTTTTGCAGCAATCTGTTTTTCCTTCATGGCTTTTCGTGTGTTATACACCAACGGGTAATTGTCATTAGTTGCTGCCCTTGTAACCAGTCCCCAAGCAATCAGCATTGACGGGTAATAATTATTCACATCAACGTGCAGCAGTTGCCCGGTTTTATGTATTGGTTCAGCAGTTGCCCCGTGTACCCCACCAAAACCAAATGAATGGGGAATACCCGCAATTACTGTTTCAAGACCCTGTTCTTTGTACCAAGTACGTTTTGAGTATTTATCCATGTGTGCCAAGTCCATTGACAAGGCTTCCTGTCTTTTCTGTTCAAACCAGTCCTGAACATATTTATATTTTTTCAATCGCAAGCACGGCAAGAAGTAGAAATCAAATTCATCATCAAATGATCTGCGGGTACATCCAAGCACTTTTGCAGTGATTCTTGCTTCACTGTCCCCTATATCTGACAGGTTCACAATGTCCGGAAACGCCTGAACAATACCGTGCATTGCATTAAATTCATCTATTTTTTCAAGGAATACTTTGATTGTTTCTTCCACATCATGCCGACAGTAGAACACTGTCATTTCAATTTCTTCCTTGGTTAATTTCCTGTTTATTCTAAAATCAACATCCGTTTCCTTGATATTGCTGCCAAGAAAACCTTCCAGTGTTTTCAAACCAACCGGGGGGTTCGGCATAACATCATAGTTAATCATTGGAACTTTGTTGAACGCTGATGAAAATTGCCACCCTTCCTTTTTTTCAACAATTATCCAGTCATTGATTCTTTTGGGGTTCATTCCCAACAGAATACTTTTCATAATGTACTGGTCATAGTGGCGGTTGTTATAACCTACCCATATATCCTTGCTATTTGCTTCATATAAGGCTTTTAATTCATCAGGGTTATTGATTATCACATATTCTTTTTTGCGTGTCACATCAATGAAAACTGCAAGCCAATCTTCCTTGAAAACCTCAAAGTCATAAAATATCACTACATTCACCCTTTCTGAAAATAGCGGTGGAAGATGTGACCCCGCCACCGCCTGACATTTCTATTTTGTAGATATTTTATCTACTTTTCAAGTAAAAAATTTTAGCAGTCAAAAACTTCCTTGATTGTGATAGGGTTGAAAGCATCTGCCTTATAATCAACCTCAACTTCAATCGCACCCTGAATGGACTGGAATACATCAAGAATCTGATCTGCAAAATCTGCATAGTTCACAAATTCAACAGGTGTGTCATCTTCTGCAATCAGCTTGTTCACCCAAGTGCATACAGACTTGATTGCCTGTCCGTCCGTCCACTTTGCGGAACTGTTGCCGGAGATAACACGGTTGAAGAAGATCATGCGGTTTGCCTGTTCACCTTCCTTGATCTTTGCCTGAACTGCAAACATCAACTTATCCTGTGCCTTGGTCAACTTAATTTCCATCTTCTCAATACCAATGATATATGTACCGTCCGGCACATCAGCAAAATCATTGTCAGGTGCGTTCTGCACCTCATTCTGTAATTCCTGTAAATCAACCTTTTCATCAAATGCACTGAAATCAATAGCCATAATTTTTCACCTTTTTAACCTTTCTTATTTGCTTAATACTAACTTTAACAACTCAAACGCCTGAACCTCATTGAACCCGGCTTTTACATAGGAATCATAGATTTTCTTTGCAGCAGTTGCACCATCTTCCGGCGGTACATCCTGTTTAGGTGCTACCGGGTGCGGGTTCTTCATTGAACGGCTGCTTGCCGTGTTCATTCCTTCTGTGATTGCTGATGCAAGGATTGCACCAAACAGTTCATCAGGTAAACCAAAAGGATTGTTCATGTTCTTTTACCTCACTTTCTTAGCGTGTTTTTCTTACTCTGCGGGTTCTGCCAGTCGGCTGTTCATCTACTGCCGGGGTTTCATCCGCTGCTGCATCTGCATTATCAGGCTGTGCCTGTGCTGCACTTCTTCTTGTGCGTCTGCCCTTCTCCGGCGGGTTCATTGCCCCGTCAATAGGGTTTTCCGGCTTAGGGTTGTCTGCCTGTGCTAAACGCTTCACACCTTCACCAAATTCTTCCTTGCTGATGACCTTCATAACCTCAACACCGTCAACAATCAGGTCAACCGTGTCACCCTTGTGCTTCATCACATAGTTATCATCAGCCGGAACATAGAAGTATGTGTCTGCATCCAGTGTGACAGATTCAGAATCAGTATTTGTTGTACCGTCCTGTTCTGCTGCCTTTCTTTCCTTGCGTGTTCTTCTTGGCGGTGTTTCAAGTTCCGGGTGCGGTACTGCATCCATTGCTTCACACGCTTCATCAAACGGGATTTCTTCACGCCCGTCTGCAATGGCATCAAGTGCCTTGTTACGCTCTGCCATATAATCAGCCATTTTCTGATTATTTTCTTCCACAACTTCATCATGTGTCTTGCGGGTGGTTCTTCCCTTCTTAGGTTCTGAATCCTCTGTTGTAGGTGGTGTTGCTGTGGTTGTGGTCTTGGCTGCCTTACTACCTCTTGCCCGTCTACCGTTTGCATCCGGCTTTTCAAGATCGGATGCAGCCTGTGCATCAGCCTGACCCATTTCTGCATCTGTCTTATACTCACCGACTTCATAGAAGTTGCGGATTTTATCAGCCACATAATTCAGGTCATTGTCAATGGCATATGCCGGGAACATTCCCATAGGTGACTTCACTGTGTCCTTGCCACTGTTCTGAGTGTAAAAATAATATTTTCCTTCATTCACGCCTGTTCTAAGTACAATGGTGAAAAGTCCTTCAATGGTGATCTTCTCACGAAGTAACTTTCCGATCAGCTTAATAGTAGTAACACCATTTTCAAGTGTTTCTGTGTGGGTCATATAAGCAACTACCACATCATCAGGAAGTTCCTTGCATACCTCAATGATTTCAAAGTAGTTTGCACCAAAATCATTCCACTTGTCCCAACCGTTTTCTTTGATACGGTTCATGTAAGGGACTGAAAGAATATACTGGAAGTCATCAACCACCAGTAACTTCTTCCCGGCTGCTGCCTGTTCCTTCATAAACTTGCAGATTTTGCGTGATTCAACCTCACTGTTCAGCATTGTGAACTTACCCTTGAACGGTAACGGCTTACCAACCGGGTTCACAACGGCAGTTGTTGCCGGATCGCAATTTCTCATACTGGTACTTTTTCCTGTACCTGATTCACCCATAATCAAAAGCATCTGTGCCATATTATTTCACCTGTTCCTTTCTAATTTTTTCAAAGTTTCCCGCCATATTAGCAGAAACATGATGCTGACCAAACTGTTTCTGAACTCCCGCACGAATCACTGAACGTAATAACTTTCTGTTATATACCGGGCGGGGATTGTAAACTTTTCCCTGTCTTTCATTTACCATACTCTTATACCTCACTTTCCTTGATAATGATTTTTAACTTTCTGCGTTCATCCATTGGTATGACTTCAACAGAATAGTTATTTGCAAGAAGAATACCAACTAAATCCTGATACGCTGCACTGGTGCGACTTCCTTCAATTACAATACAACCACATTCAGCAGCACATTCCTTTTCAATATCTTCACGCATAATATCATTCACTGACTGAATATCATTGATGGTATATTTCAATTCCTGATTTTCAGCCATTAGCTGATTGCGTTCATTTTCTAACTGTCTGATTTTCTTATCTCTTTTATCCATTATTCTTCACTTCCTTCATCTGTGCTGCCTTCTGTTACTCTGCTTGACCATAAATCAGCATAGTGCAGAATCAAATATAACGGGGTTTCATTTCCCTTCACTGCATAGTTTGCTGATTCATACAGACCATCATGGTATCTGATCGCAAATTCTTCATCTTCCGTCAGGTCAATGAAAAGGGTTGCTAACTTGATACTGCGGGTTGCATGGTCAAGTGGAAGAAGTGCCGGGTTACGCTTGAAAGGCTTGCTTTCAGACTGTTTATATTTCTGTTCCGGCTCTGCCTTGGTGGGTCTGCCGTCCTTAATCATGTTAGGCACATACATCTGCTTACCAAAGTCACCGCACTTGCCAAGGTCATGTAATGCTGCTGCAATGATGACTGAATCACGGATTTCTGCATACTTGACCTTACCAAGAAGTGCATAACCAATGTTTTCTGCTGCCATCATTACATTTCTGCTGTGATGAACAAGACCGAACTGACAAGCAAGGTGATTTCCACCACTGCAAGGTGCTTCAAAGAATCCGATCTGTTCCATGTAATCAATCAGATCTTCCATTCCTTCACGCTTGGTTGAAAGTAAGTGGTCAACCACAAACTTCTTGTTGTCAAGTTCCTTCTTGTTGTCCTCTGTCATCTGTTCAACTGTGTCCTGAACCTGTTCAGTTGTTTCCTGTGTTACTTCTGCGGTATTCTCAACCGCTGCATCTGCTTTCTTTTTTGCTGCCATGCTCTTTCACTCCTTATTTTGATAATTTTATTTCCCAACGCTTCTGATCTTCAATGTTGGAAAGATACCAAGCGTTAAGTTCTGATTTTTTTGCAATGAACATTTTGAACTGTTCAAAATCCTTGGGGTACAACAAAATTCCATACCCGCCTGATTCTCTGATTTTTTTGAGATTGACCAACTGCAATAGTGACGGTTCACCGTTTGGTGCTTTGACTTCAATGCCAAGGAAACACCCGTCTGAACAAACCAACAGGTCAGGAATACCGCTTTTTGTATAAGCTGCACCACCCCAGTATTTCAGCACCCAAGCACCCTTGTCCTTCAGGAACTTCTTGACCTTATTTTCAAAGTTTTTTTCTGCTGCCATTTACTCACCGCCCAACTGTTCATTGAACTGCATCTGATAATTCAGAATCTTTTCTGTGTAGTCTGTGGAATAAATGCCTTTTTCCCATAACCGGGCAGCGGCATCTTCACCCATGTTGTACGCCATCAGTACCATGTTGGTATCTTGATACCGTTCATATAACTTTCTAAGTACGAATACGCCCGCCCTGATATTTTGGTATGGGTCTGTGAAATCCGTAACCCCAAGGGTATCAGTCAACCACTGGTGATTCATTTCATTGATCTGCATATAACCATAATCATGTGTTGCACTTACAACTGACGGGTCAAAACTGCTTTCATTCTGTATCAGTGCCATGACAAGAGTAAAATCAAGGTTGTACCCGGTACAAAGGTAATATGTAAATTCCTGTTGTTCTTCCGGCATCTTGCAGTCAAGCGGTGTGAAGTCCAAGTCACCCGCACCCCAGTCAAGGGAAATTTCCTGTGTGAAAGTTCTGTTATCATACGCCCCATATACAAGGGTTTCTGTGCTTGACCGTTCAAGTGTCTGTTCTTCTGTTTTCTGCTTGTCCTTGGCGGTTATATGAGTTTTCAGGGCATATCCTGACACATTACCAATCACCAAACCAACGACAAGTGCAACACCAATCAGAATCAAGACCCTTTTGACCATTGCCGACTTTCTCATGCTCTTTGAATAGTTCAATTTTCATCACCCCTTTCCGTGATTTTCAAATAAATGATTCCGGGAATTATCAGAATCGCACCAATGATGTATTCTTTCAGGTGTGCAGTAAGTGGTTCATATATTCCCATTTCAACCGCATAGTCAGATGCACCGACTGCACCGATTATCAGGAATACACCGATAAATGCCATGATTCCAAATATCCAATTAAGTATTTTTGAATAATTCATCTGTCAGTTCCTTCCCTTCTTTCAACGCTGCAAGGTTTCTTTCTTCAACCGTCCCCTTCACCAGTAAGTAATAGTAAAAGCACGGTTTGGCTTGTCCTATGCGGTGAATACGCTTTTTTGACTGTTCCCACATATCACATGACCCTTTGCCAAGTGGCAAGGTGAAATAAATAATCTTGTTTGCTTTCTGATAGTTACCACCCATTGCCCCGGCTTGATACTGTATGAATGTGATTGAATCATCTGCCTGATCGTATGCGGTCAAGTCCTTCTTTGACCCATTCACAACTGAATAAGGTCTGTTCAGATCAGCAAGTTTTTTCTGCATTGCTTCAAGTTCTGCTGTGAAGTTGTAGAATATAATCAGCCTATCTTCTGTTGATTCAACCAAGTCCCGCAAACCTTCCAGTTTTTCCTTGTGCCACTGCCCGCACAACTGCCGTGCATATAGCATCTTGGTCAGGCTGTTATCACCAACCAGTTCAACCCGTGGTGTCACATCCGTGCCGTAATAATCTGAATCATCTTTGAACTTGCACATATTCAGGGTATCAAGCATGATGTAACTGTTTTTGATAAAATACTTGTACACCTGTGTTGCCTTAAAGAATATCTTCTGTTCAGTCTGTTCCGGCAGTTCAATCACATCAGCGGTTTTCATAAAGATGCACCCATGATCTGCAAGTTTCTTTTTCAGGTGTTCCGTGTGCTTGTACCCGGTTATTACTTCACGTTTGAAACCGTCCCCGTTCTCAACCCATTCAGTCTGAACGTATGATGACCAAAACGCTTTTTTTGTAATATTCCACCCAAGCAACTGAACCTGTGACCACAACCGTTCATACTTTCCGGCTGTTGGTGTTCCTGATAATAAAATCACGCTTTCCGGCTGCATTTTCAGAATGAACTTTGACCGTTTTGCCGTTTCATTGGTTATCAGGGAACTTTCATCAAGCATCAGTGTGAAATCTTTAAGTTTCAGCAACCAATCCCGCCGGAAAGCAGTTTCATAATTGATAACGCCTATCATTTGAACACCTTGGTTGTATAAGTCCTTGGTATCAAGTACCGCCCTGAAATTGATTGCTTCACTTTTCTTGGTCAGGTTCATCACCCTGTAATCAGGGTAATAATCTTTGAAGTGCTGAACCCAGTCATCAATCTTGGATTTCTGACAGATGACCAAGTTCACGGCATTATTCAGCAAATACATTTTTTCAGCACCCACAAAGGTCTTACCCAGTCCCATATCAAGATAATAAGCACAACGGTTGAACTGTTCAGTTCTGTTCAGTGCATCTTCCTGATGGGGCATAAGGTGCAGATCATTCATCTACCCTGACACCCGTACACTGGAAGAAAACAATGTACAAATATTCTTTTTTTGTACGACCCCCGGAGGGAGCTTAAAATTAATTGGTTCTAATTCCGGTACATTGGAAGAAAATATCAGCATCAAAGTTTGGTATTGCCTTGATGATTTCCTTTCTGCGGTCTGACAGGCTGCCCCACCACAACTGACCACATTCAGATTCATCAAGCACTTTGAGATAACCGCCTGTTGTTTCATAGGTTGGATGTGCTGCCTTTTCTTCATCAGTCATATCTTCTTCATATACCCATTCAACAACATCCTTTGGTATCTGATTCAGTAAATATCTTGCATCTGAATCTAACCATTCACTGTAAGTCATATTTGACGGCTTATTGAACAGCATGATCTTCTGTTCTTCTGTATTAAAACAACCAGTATTGAAAGAAGATTTGTTCCAGTCCCCGGTGTTGCAGTTCCCGGTGTTCCAGTCCCCGGTGTTGCAGTCCCCGGTGTTCCTGTTCCCGGTGTTCCAGTCCCCGGTGTTGCAGTTCCCGGTGTTGCAGTCCCCGGTGTTCCTGTTCCCGGTGTTCCAGTCCCCGGTGTTCCAGCGACCCGTGCAATTCTTTCCAAGGTTGACGATCCGCAAGACTTCATCCCACGGGATTTCACGCACGATTTCCAGTTTATCAGTGCAAGACTTGTCACCTTCTGTTCTTACCTCACCATAGGCAATGACTTCTGCAACCTTGTTTTCACTATTGAAACTGTAATAATTGAAGCAGTCAGCAGCAGTCTGACAGAAGTGCATACCATGACCGCAAACATCAAGTTCCCCTTCTTCCTCAAATTTTCCGGGACAAGTGTACTGTTTAGGGTTGTAACCTGTCGGGTCACAAGTCCAATCAGGTCTGAACACTTTGAACCCATGCACTACATTCTGAACGGTATTATTTTCCATTTTCTTATTCCTCACTTTCTAAAAATGCAACAGCCTTGTCATAGTTGCGTTCTATCATTCTAAGTTCATCTTTTCCTTTTTCTTCAAGGTCACATATTGCATGATAAATTTCATCATTTCTTAGTGCCGTGACCTCATTATTTATCAGATCAGTGATGACCTGTGGTTCAAGTGCATCCAATTCCCATGATTCATCACCATATTCAGCAATGTACTTTCCACAACGGGAATCTGTAATCTTTGCCGGGTTCGGCGGTGGGTTATATGTACTAATCTGATTCATTGTCAGTGCAACACGCTTTACATAAACATCTGCACCGAACATTGAAAGCCTTTCCTGAATGTCCCTTGTCATATCAATACCACTTGGGTCATGGTCACCTAAGTGAATGATGAAACGATTTTCCCGGTCATCCTGTCGAATAAACCGCTGTGCTGCACTCCACATTTCTGACTGTGATGTGTAACCCCTACATGAAAAATAAGGTGTGTCAAGTGGTCTGCAAGCCTGTCCGACAATATCAACCAAGGCATCCTTTTCAACCCATACTTCAACGTAGTTCGGTTGACCTTGCCACTTATCAAGCATATAAGAATATCTTGCTGAACCAATCACATCTGCCGGATTGTCCCAGTGACCATTGCTTCTAAGGTTGCGGGTTCTGTCTGTGATGCTGTACCAGTCGATCAGTCCGGCAAGTCTGCCGTCATTGATAAGACTGCCTATGTTCTTATAACTGCGTTCATTGTTTGGGATGTACCCACGGGCAACTAACTGATAATATGCCTGTCTAAGTGTCAGTTCATATCCCTGTGCCTGATATTCTTCAACCACCTGATTCACAAGTTTTATCAGTTCAAGACTTTTCTGCTGAAACTTAATGCTTTTATACTCAATCTTTGGCATCAGATCACCCCTTCAATTTCTGCAAAACGCTTTGCATTGATGAAATATGACCAACGGTGTTCACTGGTATGAATCGCATACCCCCAAGGAAAAACGCCCTGTTGTAACCCAAGTGCTATTGTGTTGGTGTGCTTGTGCATCAACTTAGCAACTTCATGTACCGTCAAGGTTGGGATGCCATCTTCACACTTGGAAGGTTTGAATGTCACCGGGGTTTCTTCCTGTTCAAAATAATCAGGGTTAAGTCCAAGTGATACTGCAATATCACTTTGAACCTGTTCTGACGGTGTGGTCTTATCATTCAGGTACATACTGATTGACCCCTTACTTTTCCCGGTCAATCCAACAACCTGTGCCTGATTGACACCTAACTGCTGCATAGCCTGTTTCAACTTTTCGCTGAATTTCATAATTTATCACCTATCCTTTCTTACAGTAGATATTTTATCTACTTTTTAGGCAAAAAAAATCTTAGTTGCATCATCATCTGTTAAATTTAACAGGTCTTTCAGTGCCTTGATTTCACTTGCCTTGAACTCTGTTTCATTGTTGACCTTCTTCATAAGTCCAAAGTAAGTCAACCCGCACTTTTCAGCCACAAACTGCAATTTATAGCCGGATGCATTGATTTTTTCCCTTAATAACTCTGTGTTAGTCATCTTACTTTTCACCTTCCTTTTCATCATCAGGAAACGCATTGTTATTGTACTGCTTCCTGATTGTTATTCTTACAACCCCTGATTCCAACTGTTCAAAGGATGTTTCCTTGAACTTCTGCGATCTGCCTTTTTTCAGGCTTTCCATATACGCAAGGTATTCAAGTTTGGTTGGAAATTCAAGAATCTGCTCAATCCATGCTGCAACTATCTTCTTCACATAACCACCTTCCTTCTAACATGAACCACCGTCAGCACCATGAAATGCACCAACAGGATAATTCCAATCATTTGTGTATATGTCATCTGTGTTGAACTCACCAGTAAGTATTGAATGTATTGCTGCTTTATCCTTCCAACACACGCAAGACTGTGTATCACCGATAAATTCATCAAGATTCTTTTTGTTATCCAGTGTGAACCCAAGAACTTCTTCATCATGCCTTAGTGCAGCATAATCATCAGGGAAAAGTTCTTTTACTCCGGCAAATAACCGGGGTGTTGAAAATATACACATCATACAACTGCATCTGTTCCAACCTATCCTGTAACATGGGTGTGGATTTATATGATGCCGTTTCAGCAGTTCCCACACATCCTTTTCAGAATAATCAATGCAGCACCGCCATTGATGAACGATTCTGTGTGCCTTGGCTTCTGCATTGGTGCGGTGTATTTCCATTTCATTGTACTTTGATCGTCCGGCAGATTCACCACGGCGTTCACCTGAAACAATCAAGATTTTCTTGTCACGTTTGGTTTCTTCAAGATTTGCTGTCACACTGTCCTGAACCGCTGCTTTTAAGTTACCACTACACCAACGCCCTGAATGTGTACCACCTTTTGCGGGAAATTTATGTCTTTTACCGCCCAGTTCTTCAAGTTCACCAAGGCGGTCAAGATTACTGACAACCGTATCTGCAACACATATTTTTAGATATGCAGAACACCAACGCCGTGACAGATCACCAGTTTTTGCGGGGAACTTCATTCTATAACCGTACTTTTTCAGAAGTTCTTCCATTTCCTCTGTTGCCTGTTCTTTCAGTTCTTTGCATTTCAGATAATTGCTTGAAAGTTTGCACTGCTTTACTTCACCAGTATCAGGGTCAATCCATTCAATGGGTTCTGATGCACCTATCCGATACAATTCACCAAAGAAACCATTCACCCTGTATGAAACCCTTAACTTGATACCCTCTGCATCCGCAAGTGCTTTTACATAGTTTTGGGTACATTTCCAGTCCATACGCCTTGAAGGATGCCCGCCGTCAATATCGTGATGCCAAAACTCTATTCTTTCTTTTGGTACACCAAGTTCAAGAAGTTTTAGGTAACAAGCAACTGAATCCTTACCGCCGGAAATCAAAACAACTATCAGATCATATTCTTCAAGTGGTAAAAGTTCCGGCAAATAGATTTTCTTGAAATGCTCTGAATCAGTTCTGCCGTCAACCCTTGGTTTCAATTTTATGCCCTTGCCATATATCGGTGCATCAGGAACACCCAATTTGACGGGCGTTTCCTTGGTGCAGTCCGCATCTTTTATGAAATCAATCATTGCCTTTATCCTTCTCCAGTTCCTTCAAAAAGTTGTCTATTGTCAGCACACCTTATTACATCAGGGGTGTCTTACCTTTATCAGATTTCACATTAAAATCTGCAAACCTGTCAGCCAACATTGAACTTTTTGAACGGTACTGTTCAAACCGTTGATGATTTCACCTTAAAACCACCAAAACCTGTTGACCTACACACAATAGACAATTTTTTGAAAGAACTGAAATCCTATTCCTTGGTTCTTTTCCCCGGAACTGCTGCAACAGTTCTTTTTGAAGTAGTCAGGAAGTCGGGGAACTTCCTGACCTGTGAAACAAAGTGCTGTGTCATCTCGTGCGGTTGATTCTTCCACTTAACGGTTTCTTGGTTTAGGGGTAAAGTGCTGATTGGTTCAGCCTGTTCAGTTTTCTTCAAATAGTTCTGAATACTTTGCTTTCTTGCCCTACCGTTCCTGTTTTCTTCAACTACTTTGACGGGTCTTGTTTATTCTTCACACGCTCTGTCTGCTATCCGGCAGCCTGACCACCATGTCACTTGCGTGTAGCCCTATCGCTTCACCCGTTCCTTCCTACTTGCTTTGTTTTGAGTAGATGTTTTATCTACTGACACAACAATACCATTCAGTAGATAAAATGTCAACACTTTTTTATAAAAAATTTGATAAAAGTTGATATTCAATCTATTTTATGGTATTCTTTAAGCATAACCAACCGGGAAGAAGGTGATTAAATGACAATAGGTGAAAGGATAAAAGCAAGGCGGGATGAATTAGGAATGTCACAAGAAGAACTTGCACATAAGATTGGATATAAAAGCAAAACTTCCATAAACAAAATCGAACTTGGTATTCAGGAATTACGGCAATCAAAAATAAAACAGATTGCTGATGCACTCCAAACAACTCCAGCTTATATCATGGGTTGGAAGGAAACAGAAGAAGATCAGCAGTTAAAAAAGTGTCGTGAACTATTCAAGAAATGTCACGGTTCAGATGCTTATGATGTGGTTTCCTTGTATCTCACCCTTGATGAATCCGACAAAAATGTTGTAAAGACTATGATTGAATCATTGCTTTCAGCAGAAAAATATTCTGTTAAAAAAGAATCATTGAACGCATAGGCAATATCATCATGGTTGATTTTTCAAAAAGGTAACTGTTGGTAACGGGTAACTGTTGCTTTTTTATACTGTATATTTTACTTTTTATATTCTTATTCATATAAGATATTTTATTATTAAGAAAAATACTACCAAACAGATACCAACCGTTACTATATTGAAAACACTGTATTTGCAACAGTTACTTGAACCGTTACCAACCGTTACGAACGGTTACCACAAAGAAGGGAAGGTCAGATTTATGAAAAAAGTCATTAAACTTGTCGTTTTAGCAATCGTTGTTATTTTCGTGATTATGGTTGTGAAGGATATTTCAAAGAATCCCATTCAGAAAAAAGAAACATCATCAGAAGAAATCCCGGTCATATTAGATGCAGATGCCTATTCAAGAATTTCATCTGAACAGTTGATTGAATTACTTGGTGAACCAAAGTCAACGGAAGATTGGAACAATGAAAATTCCAAAGGCACATTTCAAATGCAGCTTTATACTTATGACTTAGATGGAATGTATACAGAATTTATTCTGTATGAAGATGCTGTTGTCAAGATCAGATGCTTTGCAACTGAACCGTGGGAAATCAAGAAAGACTTTGACAATGTGTTCAAAATGTTCAACATTACGATAAAAGATAGTGCAAGGAAGGTTGTTGACACGGGTGTTACTTATAAGTTTTCACCAGTATCAGACACCGTTGCAGAATTTGAAGTTTATAATTTTGATTCAGAAAAGCACACATTTGATTCAGTCTATATCACATACAATTTGAATTATTTTGATGACCCTAATTAACTGAACAAAAAATGAACCCCAACCGTTGCAGCGGTCAGGGTTCTAATAACTCTATACCAAGGAATAGGATGATATAGGCTATGCAGATACAATTATATCATCCATTCCATGAAATTTCAATCAGGAAGGAATGATATACATGGGAAGAAGAAACCCAAACGGTTACGGATGTGTAACCAAACTAAAAGGTCATAGGTCACGTCCTTGGGTTGCCAAGGTGACAATCTATGATGAAGAAGGACACGCCAAACAGTCACCAATAGGTTATGCCGAATCAGAAGAAAAGGCGAACATCCTATTGGCTGAATATAACAACAACCCTTGGGATATTGACCGGGAAAAGGTGACCTTGGTTGTACTCTATCAGCGTTGGTCTGAAATCAAGTTGCCAAGGTTAGGAAAATCAAATCAGCAGTCCTTGCGGGCAGCGTTCAAGCACTGTTCCAAATACTACGGTGTGAAGTACAGGTCAATGAAATCCTATCAGATGCAAGACTGCATTGACAACTGCGGGTGTGCATACTCTACACAATGGGCGATCAAGAACTTGTTCGGACACCTTGACAGGTTCGCATTTGAAATTGACCTGATAGATAAGATGTATTCACAAATAACCACCGCCCCACCAATACCTGAAACAACCCGTGAACCATTCACCCAAGAACAGATTGATGACCTATGGAAAATAAAAGATGACCCTTGGGTGAATACCGTGCTGATTTATATTTACACCGGGTTCAGACTTCAAGAATTACTTGGAATGAAAACGGAACAGGTGAACATCAAGGAATGGTACTTTGAAGGTGGTATCAAGACCGCTGCCGGAAAGTGCCGTATTGTTCCGATACATGAACGAATCAGACCATTTGTAAAAGCACTGGTTGATGAAGGAAACAAGTACCTGTTTACATATCAGGGTAAAAAGTTCAGTCAGGCAAATTACTATAAGTGTTGGGGTGAAGTCATGGAAAAGATAGTTGCAGACAAGACCCCGCATGAAGCACGGCACACCTTTGAAACACTTCTTGACAATGCCAAAGGAAACAGGAAATGTATTGATATGTTAATGGGTCATAAGTCAAAGGATGTAGGAAACCGGGTGTATAATCACAAGACTATTGAACAGTTACGGGACACCATTGCCCTATTAAAATAATATTTTTTGCACTGAACCAGTAACAAATTAGAAACAAAAAAGGCGGTAAATCCTGTATTTTCAAGGATTTACCGCCTTAGTTTCTGTATTATATCATAAATTTTACTGATATAACACCCCGCTTTTTGCTTGAATTTGCTGAAAAGTTCAATTTTGAATATCTCCGCAAATCTCACAAAATCCCGCTATTTAGTAACAAATTAGTAACAGATTACATCAGGTCATTGACCCTTGCCTGTACTGCTGCATAATCATAACCTTCTGCGGTGATCTTGTCTTTTCTTTCCTGACCGTTGCCATACTCACCACGGATGACCGCCCTTGCAATTTCATCAATGGATTTCTTAGGCGTTGCTCCACAAAGTTCATTGACCTTGTTCTGAACTTCATCATAAGAATAACCCGCCTGTTCAATGCGGTTCTTTCTGTCTTGACCGTTACCCCAAGCACCATTGATGACTTCCTGTGCAATTTCATCAACAGATTTCTTTGGTGTAGTGCTTACACCCAAGATTTCATTGACCTTTGCCTGAACTTCATCATAGTTGTACCCGGCTGCTTCAACTGCCGCCTTACGGTCTGCACCGTTGCCATACTTGCCGTTGATAACGTCCTGTGCAACTTCATCCACTGATTTTGAAGGTGTCTGTGGTGCAGCACCGTCATACTGTGTCAGGTTGTTGTCCCTGATAACACGCATCAGGTTTGTGACATAGGTGCTTGATGTTGCATAACCGTCTGCCTTGATGTTCTCCACATAAGTCTGTGGGTCAGTAACACCTTTAAGGTTCGCATATCTTGAATAGTTGATGAAATCAAAGTAACCCTTGACACCATCTTCCATAGAATCGAACACACGGAAGTTGTCACGAATGTTCGTGTGAACCCCCGGTGTGTATTCCTCTGATGTTGCCATGTTGACAGACTTACCAGTCCAAGCACTTCCACACTTCAAACCGAAGTAATTATGATACTTGGCTGCAAGACCTGACTGTCCCCAACCACTTTCAAGAATTGCCTGTGCAATGATTGGACTGTGTACCTTGATACCATACTGTGCAGCATACTTGATAACATAAGCTGCAACCTGTGAAATAAATGTCTGTTTATCCATAATTATTTACCCTCACTTTCTGTCTTTTTCTGTAAAATGTCGATTGCCTTGGTGATAACTGCTGGAAGTGGTAACCCCATAAGTCCCGCATTTTCCACAAGGGAAATTGTTTCATTGGCAATAAAAGCAATGATGACCGCATCACGGATGTAATTTGTGCCAATGACTAAATCAAGGCGGTACGCAACCAGTACGAAAATCAGTGTCATGCACTTTCTGCAAAGACCTTTCCACCCCGCCTTGCTTTCAAGTGAACCTGTGTCCGTCTTGGGACTGTTCTTGAACACCCCGGCAACAATCAGACCTGAAATATAATCAAGTCCCATGAAAATCAGAAGGGTTGCAAGTCCCGCATCCCAACCACCAAAAAAAGATGCGATTGCTGAACCAACCACACCTAAAACACTACAAATAGTCTGTTTCATTCTTTCTGTCCTTTCTGCACATAAAAACAACCGCCTATGACCTCATATAATGGTCATATAGCGGTTGTTTCTGTGTCTGTGATAATTTCCTTGTCTGTTGATTACTCTGCTAATTCAGGGCAATCAAGGTCAATCAGAACTTCCTTCACTTTGTCCTTGATTTTCTCAGGTACATCAGCAAAGGTTTTCTTGCCCTTAATGATAAGGGTTGCATAAATCACTGCCATAGATTCCACATCCTTTCTGAATAAAATTTTTATGATGAACTGAAACAACATCAGTTACCACCTTCTGCCAGTTCCGGGTGTCCTTCATCAATAAGCACCTGTTTGACTTCATCCCTGATCTTGTCAGGAACATCATTGATTGACTTCTTACCCTTGATAATGAGTGCTGCATAAATGTTTGCCATATTCTCACCCCTTCCTTATGCCATCATTTCATAGATTTCACACATGGCTTCCTGTGCCTGTGTCATCTGATCTTCCAAGGATGTGTTCCTGTCATCAATCATTTTGATGTATTCATCCTTGGTGTACTGGGTCAGGTCATATTCATAACCAGTGAACCCCGGCTGTTCATCTGTCCCGGCTTCTGTGACCGGGGTGATGTTTGCAGCAACCCAAACTGAATAGTCATCAATGACTTTCTGTTCAGGCTGCTTTGTACTGCGTACTTTTCCGTACTCTTTCATGCTTTTTACCGCCTTTCTTCTTTTTCTTTGCCTTGATATGGTTTGTATAATAATCATCAGCGTATTGCTGAATAGGCACAATATATTTATCTGATAAATGGGAACTGTCACAATGTTTCAACCAACCCTTATAGGAATTGATTGAACACCATTCTGAATAGTTCATTTCCTGACCGTTTTCAACTTTCTTCCTGATGTTGGTCATCTTCCGCTTCATTTCCTGACAGGTGGATTTTCTCAACAGGGTACTGTTCAAAAATATCCTGTACCCAACAAAATCAATACCCCGGATGAATGAAGGGAATATCTGATAGTTCCCTTTTATTCTTAATTTCAAATTCTGTATGAAGTATTCATTGATTTCTGCAAGCAACTGATGCAGTTCTTCTTTTGTGCTTGCGAAAATACAAATATCATCCATATAACGGTAATAGTGTTTTACCCGTTTAACTTCTTTTATCCAGTGGTCAAAACCTGACAAGAAGAAATTCCCGTCATACTGTGAAAAGTAATTCCCTATTGGAATACCGACACCTTCAATGAAGTCCTTGCCGTTTACCTTCACTATCTTGATTTCATTACCACAAGACCGATAAAATTCAATGTTTTCATCCGTTGCCGGACAAGTGCTGATTGAATCAATTACTTCATCAATCAGTTCAAGCAGTTCAGGGTCTTTGTACTTCCGTCTGAACTTCTGTTTTAGTGTTTCGTGGTCAATGGAAGGGTAAAATTTCTTACAGTCTATTTTCAAGCAATAGATCATTTCTTCCGGCACGGTGTCAACCGCCAACCGTAACTTCTTGTATGCTGCATGAATACCCTTGTTTGGTATTGCACTGTATGTATCATCAGTGAAATACGCTAATAACTGCGGTTCAATCACCTGTAAAACCGCCCATTGTGCAATTCTGTCAGGGAAGAATGGAAGTTTGTATATTTCCCGTTCCTTCTTGCCGTCCTTTTTCGTAAAAGTGGCATATTCCGAAGTTTTGTATAAATGGTTTTGAAGCATCCATTGCAGACCCGCCAAATAGTAGTATGGTCTTTTCTCAATCTGCTGAACTTCCTTGTACCATCCTTTGCCTTTCTTTGCGTGTTGAAACGCAAGATACAGGTTATCCATTGAACAGATTTTTTCATAAAGATTGCCATACCTTTTCACGCTTGTCTGTTCCCTTCTGTATGCACTGAACCGAACTTTCAACCCGTCAGGTGACGGTCTACTAATACAGCCCATGTATTTTGATGTTTTGCCAAGTGGCACGGTAATCAGTTTTCAGTACATTGATTTATAAGAACACCCCGCCATTTCTGACGGGGTGTTTCAAGTGATATTTGTGCATTTACTAACTGACTGCTGATATTCCGATTACGATTAGAAGAAGCATTATTCAGATTCCAATAGAAAGCACTGGTATTCAAGCCATTATTCCAATTAGCACCTAATTTAGTGACATTGGTTTTTTGTCTTTTTATCGTCTTTCTGCTTGAAAATCGTCATCTTTAGCATCCTGATTACCTAAAATTATGTGAATTACTGGTTATCTGTTATGCTGCTACCTTTTTTCGATACACCAACCGACCGCCGACATACCGATCACGATCAGAAGAAGCATCATTCAGATACCAATAGAAAGCACCGGCACTCAAGCCACTATGCCAACGAGCACCCAATATAGCGACACGCCAACCAGTACCGTTCTGATTCCAACAATAATCACCAACAGGAAGGGCGGTGTTTCCATTGAACTCACCCGGTAAGAACAACCAATCAAAATCTTCTGAATAACAGAAAGCGGAAATATAACCGTTTCCATACTTTGCACACATTCCTGTATCTTCATAAGGTGCTGCCTTACTGTCATCAGTAAAACCATGATCTGCAACATAGGTATCACATTCACCTGTGGTTGCATTTGCATAGTGATTGATTCCATCAATCCACCACCAAATGTTACCCCAAAAGTTTTCTTCACCACGGTATGACACAATCTGAATACCATTGGCATTTACAACTGAACCTGATGCGTTACCAAGTGTGATTGTTGCACCTGTGTTTTCAGTCATGGAAGTTTTACCGTCATCAGTTTTACTTACTGCACCGTTTCCAATGACAGACTGCATATTGAAGGTTGCATATTCAATCAGCATAAGCATCTGTGAAGCGGATGCCGTCTGAACAACACCCTGTTCCCAACCAGTACCACGTTTTTCAGCAAGTTTTCTGATATTGGCACGGGTTGCGTTCTGTGTAAGTCCTGAAAGCGGTTTTGCATTGGCAATACTGCATAACATATCAGTAGCAAAGTCAGCAACCTGTGAATCATCAAGAATGTACGCTGATGCAGATGCATCCCAAAGTGAACCTTCAAAGGCTGCAAGATATGCAACATCATTTTCCTGACCATTTACAATGAACGCCGGATGAAGTTTGAATCCCGCCTTTGGTGTATCTGATACATAGTATCTGATTTTTCTTGTGATTGCCCCCTTGGTTCTCTTTTCAGTTTTAAGCGGTACAACCTTGTAATAAAACTTTGGCTGTTCAACCATTACCTGAACGATTGTCCCGGCACTAAATTTCAGGTTTTCATCAGGTGATTCAGTACCTACCGGGTTACGGTCAACCGCCTGTGTCAGTTTTCCAGTAGTGGAAAATCCGGCTTCACCGTAGTATGCAGCAACACGCCCGTCATTGGTAAGGTTGCAACGCTTTCTGCCACCAAAGGCATTGATCCCGTCAAACCCTGAACCCGCTGAACGGTTTACTGCCCCGGCAAGTCTTGTGAACTTTTTATTTTCAAAATCCACTTCAACACCATAAATATCACCGTCTGAATATCCAACAAAGGCTTTCAGATCAGCAATTTCTTTTTCAAGTGCCTGAATGTCACCAACTGTTGCATACGCACCCGGACTGACTGCAAGTGATACGCTGTCAGCGTTTCCTACCGTTGTATATAACTGTAAGTATGCAGCCGATACCGTAACACCGTTATATGGGGGCATATAACAGTTATTTGACTTTTCAATGCACACCGCATACAAGATTTCACCCTTGTCAGGGTCAACCGCATATAAACCAAGGGTACGCATATAATACCCTTCTTTCAGGTCTACATTGGAAAGTGCTGCTTCAATTTTGATTGCAACTTCATTTGTGCGGGTAACCTTGGAAACAAGGGTTGTCTGCTTGATGTTGCTAAGTGCGGTCAATGCCTGTAACTGACTTTCAGAATACTGTGTTGCAGAAGAACAGATTTTTGTAAAATCAATGCTCCCTGACCCGGCAATCATCTTTGCCATAAGTGCCTGACCATTGTTTGTGATGTAAAGTTTTGAATACTCTGCCATCTTATCATTCCTTTCTATTCTGTTTTTATCTCAATGAAATCAACCTGAACAGTGCCGGATGCTGCCTTTGCAACTGCATCTGCCCGGTATGTTTCTTTGAAATCTGTTGAAATGGTTATCATAGTGGTATCTGTTGCCTTACCACCAAAGTTGACAGCACCCTGAACATTCAGTGTTTCTTTGCTGTCATTTGTGATGTTCAGCGTTTCAGTCTGAACAATACCGCCACCGAATACTGATGAACCATTCACATCAAATACTTCCCGGAAATCGTTTGTGATGATAAATTCATTGATGAAACAAATGCCACCACCAAAAAGAACAGCACCCTTGATACTACAAGGAATACTGTTCTTTGATTCAACCACAAGATTTTCAGGAATCATTGTGTGTATGATATTTTCAAGTTCTTCCACCTGACCGTACAATTCAAGGTCAGTGTCAATATACAGTGTGTACCCAGTCTTGAAATCACCTTTGACTTCAAAGTCTGTGTTGCCACATAAGACAAGCAATTTTTGAAGTAAGACCTTCCAAGTGTACGGGATTGTGTTGAACCACTTGCTTTGAACCCTTGAACGCCTTGATTCAAGGGTATCATCAGCAGTTGGATATATTTTCAGCATCTTTTCAAATCTGCTGATTCCATATTCATCAGCAGTTGAAATGAAGCGGTTACGCAAGCACCTGTCAGTTGCAGTCCAAACAATACTAAATTCAGGGTTTTCCGCTTCCAGTGCTGCAACAGGTTCTTTGTAAGTCTGCATGAATGGCGGTAAGTATGAAACAAGGTCAACTTCTCTTATCATGCAGAAACACCCCCTAACTTTGGTATTGCAAATTCTGTCAAGGTCATATTGCTTGCTGTTCCGTTCAGTTTTGTGCCGGATACATCAATTACACCGTCAACACCCAAGATGCGGTTTTCAATCTGTGATACCCTGACGATGGTTTGTGTGCTTTCTGACCAGTTTTTCCTTAATTCCAAAAAGTAAGCGTTGACCGCTTCTTCAATGGCTGCTTTGGTGTTTGACCAGTTATGACCTTCTTCAAAGGTTACTGTGGTCTTGATCTCAATAGTGACAGGTGATGCACTTGCCACACTCACCACATGACCGATTGGTGCAAGTCCATAACCTTCCCCGGCATTTTCTTCCGGGTCAAGTGTCTGCTGAACGCTCTGAACAAGTGTTGAACTTGCTTCACCATAATCATCTGAATCAGTAATGACAATGTGAACTGTACCGCCAACCGTCAGTTTTTTCAGTAATGCAGCATTGTAAACAACTGATAACCAGTCTTTTACTTCCTGATTCAATCCGGCTGTCTGAATAAATGTCTTGAACCAAGACTGAACCGCTGCACTTGGTATCATTTCAGCGGGTTTTATGTCACCATTCCAAACACGTTTGACCTTACATGACCCAACACCTTCAATACTTTTGACCTTTGCCATATAATCAGCACGGTTGCCACCAAAGGACTGTTCATTGAAGCTGTCAAAGTAACGCTGTCTGAAAACTTCTGTATCTTCTTCATCCTCACCGGGAATAAGTACGCTTGTCAGGCTTGCCGTCTGCAATCCGTCAATATATTCCATTGGTATCATATCCCCAAGGTACTGATTGCCAACAACACCTTCTGTTTCACACTGGACTTTGTATGTTCCAGGTGTGATCTGTTCCATTACAACATAGTTGATTTCACCAATGTTGAAACGCTTTCCAGTAACATCAATGTTTGTTGGTGTGAACTCACCCTGTAAGACTGCCTTGGTTGCGGGTTCAGGTGAAAGTCCCCTGTCCTTTGCAAGTAAAATCAGAAATTCCCTTGCAGCAGTGTCACCGTATGAATTTTTTATCAGATATTCCAACTCAATATATAAAATCTGAAATTCAATGGCGGTTGCACTATGCAGATCATAGACTGGTGAAGAAGGTCTTTTATCCAGTTTATCAGATACCCGGTTCAGCATCCGTTCAAGGATGATTTCATAAGTCTGATCTTCATACATTCTAAATATTCACCCCCTTGTCTGCTTTTATGTCACCGTAAATTGTCTTTACAGTAAAATAGGCGTGAACCACTCCCTTGACCGTCAGGTCAAATTCAAAGTCGGTCACACCCGTGATTCTTTCATCAACGGCTAACGCTTCACTGATTCTGCGTTCTAATTCAGGACACACCCAAGTAACAGGTTCACCATACAGGTCAAGGGTTTCAATGCCGTAATACCAAGGGTATATGATGTACTGATACCGTTCTGTTTGCAGTGTTCTGAATATCATCTGTTTCATTGCTTCCTGTTCGTCCACAAGTCCACGGACTGAATCACCGTCTAAATCCATCTTATAAGTTAGGCTTGGCTGTGTTTCAATTTCAAAATCTTGGTCAAGAAAACCAACGGTTGAAGGAATCATTTGCCTATCCTATCCACAACAATGAAGCGTTGACCTTCTTGTTGTCTTATCAGGATGACTTCATCACCAACACCCAAGCCATTGTGAATGATGATTTTCTTCTTTCCTGTGATTTTGTGAGTATGTGCAAGGTTCTTTGACCCTGTGTTCAAGTCAATGTTGCCACCGCTTCCATTGTCACCTTTTACAGTGTGGTTGTGGGTGGAAAGACTGCTTTCAGAAGTCCAGTCAACTGTTACCATTGTGCTGAACTCTGTCACATTCCTTGTAAGAATCAACTGTTTTTCACCCAGTATCATCTTCTGTTCAACATTGATTTTCAGCGGTGAAGCACTCACCACTTCACCAAAATACACATTCACGGGTTTCCCCGCTTCAACCGCTTCCACGGCTGCCCTTTTCAGGGTTTCAACAAGTTCATTTGCATCAGGCAACAAACTCACCCCCTCTAAGTGTCAAATCCATCCAATGCTCACCTTCCTTGTAGGTATGCTTGCACTTTTCAACAAGCATCCAGTTTTTCAGTTTTATATCACCAAGGTCAAGGTTGATGACTACCATTGAACCCGCCCGCACTCTGTTATCACCTAAAGCATTGGTGATTTTCAAGTTACGGGTCTTTTTGTTATACAGTTTCAAAAGGGCATCTGCCTTTGCCTGACCATTTTCACCTTTCTGCAAGGTGTCAAAGTATTGCAAGATGCCCCATTTGTTAATGTTGGAAGAATCCTGTGTGATGTAAACATCACGCTTTCCTGTGTCCTTATTGTCATAGGTCAGTTTGATTTTGTTGTATGTGTTTTCATCAATAGATGAAGTATAGTCAAAGTTCTGCCCGGTTTCTTCATCAATCATCAGGTACGCCCCCGGAACACCCACATACATAGATGACAGGCTTTTCAGGGTTTTCCAAAGTCATCATACAAAACATACATTTCCCCGGTATTGGTCAGTGTAAGGTCAAGGGCATTTGCAATCATTTCAAACAGTGAAGTATTTTCTTCAACCCTTGATTCAATGACATACCCGGTATCATCCAGTGTGCCAAGGTTCAGGGCATAATCATCTGCAATCATTTTCACAAATTGGTTTGCCGTTTTTCCTTCATAGACCTTGGTATCTTTATTTTTTAAGTACCTCAACTGATCGTAGGCGGTGACAGTAATGATTTTGTCCTTAGTTCTCTGCTGCTTGAACACAAAACCAAAGAATACATTGTCACCGTCCACCTTCATCCTGACTGGACTACCTTCTGAAAAATCAAGAATGTCATCCTTCAGGACTTTGAAAACCAGTTTTCCGGGGGTGTTTTTTCTTTCTGTTGACCATTCAATACCTTCCTGAACGGCTGGTTGATATACCTTTGTTCCTGATTCATTACCAGTCAAAAGTTCAACACACATTGAACAATACCCCCTTTCTTATGCTGCCGGAATGGTCAAAACCTGTCCCGGATAAATCAAGTTAGGGTTGCCACCAATGACACCCTTGTTTGCATTGTAAATCACGGTGTATTTTGCACCGCTGCCGTAAAATCTCTTTGCGATATTCCACAAGCAATCACCACGCACAACCGTATAGGTCTGTGCTGCTGCCGGGGCGGGTGAATTGTTCGTTTCCCGCTTGGGTTCTACACTTGCCTTTGGCTTAGATGCAGCAATCTTGATATTGACTGTTTTTGTCCCATAGTCCCGGTATTGTTTCAGATTGAACTTGACCTTGAAATCAAACCCGTTCTTGGCTTCCTCTGTGATTTTATAATCTTCCAAGGAAACCTTCATGTTGGTGTTCAGCAGTTTCTTCCCCACGGGTGTCTGTCTGCACACAATGAACTGGAATGGTTTCTTGCCCGTTTTCAACCCTTCAAAAATATCCATAAAATAACCCGCATCTTTGAAACCATTCTTATATACTGCATAAGGATGTTTCACTTGCGGGATTTCTGCTTCAAACTCAATGTCGGTCAACCCCGGTTTTTTCAGGATGTTGATTTCACCTTCATTTATCAGGGTGACCGTTTTGTTATTACCATTGATTTTTATGCTTATCTTTTCAGGGGTGACAGGAAACAGGCATTTGTCAAAATACATATCATATCCGCTTTTTGCCATTTATTCATGCACCCCTTCCGTCATATTGTCTACCGCTTCATTCACGCTGTCTGTCAGTTTAGTCATAAAACCGTCAATGTCATCACCGCTGTTCACAGTGTTCTGCATACCTGACATATCAACATTGATTTCTGCGGTTGTGAATCTGTTAATGGCTTCTTGTTCTGCAATGTCACGCAAGTATTTCAAATCTTCTTCTGTAACATCCAAAGAATCCTTGATTTTACCTGTGTTATCGTCAATACTTCCAACACCGTCACCAATGCCGGAATTTGCTATTGCATCATTGAAACCTGATGTGTAGTCACCAACATTAGGAATATCAGTCTGACCGAATACATCCGATAAACTGAAATTTGAAACCTTGTCAGCAACGCCGTCACCCCAAGCTGCACCCGCATTGAAAGCATCTGATGCCCAACCGTCCTGAAACGCATCAAAGGTTGTGAAACCTTCATTGAACGCATCTGAAATACTGGTGTAGTCCTCTTTGTTTCCGGCTGCTTCACTTGCCTTGGCTGCATAGTCATCTGCTGCTGAACTGATGCCTGAATAATCAAAACTTACAAACGGCAACTTGTTCAAGGCTGCTGCTATATTTTCAATTACTGAACAGGCGGTTGATAACAGATTGTAAAACCATGACTGTACGTTGCAGATAGCATTGTGAAATGCCGTCATCATATTGGATGCAAGTGCTGCAATGGCGTTTCCGATACCCAAGGCAATGTTTGCCACGGTCAGACCCAAGTTCTTAAAGAACTGAATCACCACGTTCACACCACCAGTAATCACACCGAACCCTGAATTTGCAATACCTGTCATTTTTGCAATCGCATTACATACGGCAAAAATTATTGCAATAAGTGCGATCAGCAACATAATAATCCAAACAACAGGACACGCATACAATGCACCGTTATAACCCATCTGTGCAGCAGTTGCAGCCATTGTCTGACCAGTAAGTGCAGCCATAACACCGATTTTTGCAGACATTGCAACTGAATGAATTGCTGTTGCAGCAGCGGATGCAATTTCTATTCCCTTCACAATGCCAAGGTATGCTGCATATACCGCTAACGCACCAATGACACCATAAATGATAGGACTAATCACTGACCAATTATCAGCAATGAAACCGCCTACTGTTCCAACAAGTTCAAAGATGTTTAATACAATATTTGCAAGGGTTGCCATTGCTTCAACGGCATTTTGCACGAACGTCTGAAATGCTTCACTATTTGCTAAATCGTTCAGCCTTTGAAGAACAGGTTGAAAAGCAATCAGTGCGGTATTCTGCATGGACTGCCACATCTGCCCCCAAGTCATAGGCATTTCATTGAATTTGCTGTTAATGTCATCAGCAGCAGAAAAGATTGCTGCCTTGACTACATCAGCGGAAAGTTCCCCATCCGCTGCCATTTCCCTGATCTTACCGATTGGAACATCAAGATAGTCCGCAATGTTCTGAATCAGGTTAGGTGCTTGTTCAAAGATACTGTTCAATTCATCACCACGAAGGACACCTGAACCAAGTGCCTGTGATAACTGCAATTCTGCATTTGCTGCTTCTTGGGTGCTTGCCCCGGCAATCGTCATCTGTTTTTGAATCAGATCAGCAAAAGCAACAACTTCTTCTGAACTGCTGAACGCATCCTTTGCATTGTTACCAAAACGGGCAACAACATCAGCCATCTGACTGAATGAACCCCTTGCATCTTGTGCTGCTGCATATACCATGTTGACAAGTTCAGCGGTTGTCTGAACCCCGTCATTCATCATATCCAAACGGGAAGTTGTCTGTGTAAGTTCATCAGAAATATCCAACGCCTTACCGACTGACTGAATACTGACATAGGCTGCAACTGCCCTTTTGATTGTGTTGGTCAGTTCATTTGCCTGTTGTGTACCGCTTGCAATTTCCTGATTGAAACGCCCCTGTTCATCCACATTGTCACGGATATACCTTTCAGTGTTTCCAACCGTCTGTGATAACTGCAAATATGCAGTATTTGCAGCGGAAACATCCATGTTCTGCATTGCATCATTCAGTTCATTTTGTGCCTGAATCGCATTGTTCAACTGACCACGCAACTGTTCCAGTTCGGCATTTGCCTGATCTGTTCCCATATTAACCGGGTTGTTTTCAATCTGCTGAATCCTTTGCTGAATAGCAGACAACCGCTGTTGCATGGTGGTCATATCCTGAACCGCTTCATCCGGCAATATATCCATCCCCTGTGCAGTCTGTGCAATATGTGCCTGTGTGGTGTTCAGTGTGTTCAACATATCGTTTGCACTCTGAACTTCTTGCTGAAATCGTTCAACGCCTGTACCCGTGAATACATCCAAGTTGTCAGTCTGCCATGTCACCGGGACTTCAACCGGGTCAATGTCAGGCGGTGCGTTTGGTTGCACTTCCAAAGGTACGGGGTCAGGGTTTTCAATCAGGGGGTCAGGCAGTACAGGGTCAATCTGTACTGGAATGGGTTCTTGATTCCCCCCATCCACAACAGGCGGTGCAATATCAGGTGCGGTTTGTTCAACCTGTGGTGCAGTAGGCTGAATATTTCTGTCTTGCTGCATTGCATCATTCAGTTCATTCAATGCTGCGGTTGCCTGATTGATTTCATCCCTTGCACCTTGCAGACTGCTTGTGTCAATGTCTGCGTTCATACTCTGCTGCATATCAGCCATTGCAGATACCGCAAGGTTCACGGAACTGATAATGTTATTCAGTACCCCGCTGAATTGGTCATTAAGTTCAATACCTGTCTGAATAGATGACACCTGTTTCACCGTCCTTTCTTAGTGTTTTTTCTTTGCCCTTGCTTCTGCCTTTTTCTTTTCCTTCTTGTCATGCTCTGCTTTCAGTTTGATTGAAGCAATTACAAAGGCTTTTTCCTGTTCGTCCATTTCCAAGAATACAGAAGGAAGAATGTGCAATTTAAGAAGGGCATAGTAAGCATAATTTGCTTCACCATCCCCTTCTTCTATTAGTTTTTTGCTTCTTCTACCTTTTCATCAAGGGTCTTGGTGAATCCCTGAAACTTCTGCATCCATAACTGGAAGTCCTGCATTTCTCCGGCATCATCCACCATTGCATACACCAAATCATTAGGTGTCATAACGCCGTAACTGTCCTGTAACTCTTTATCATAAAGGTCAGGAAAAACAGTTGCCTTTACAATCATATCCATAAGATACTTTGAAGTGTTCAGTTTAGGTCTGAACAGGTTAGGTTTACCAGTAACCTGTACCTCAATGGTGTTTGCATCACGTAACGCTTCATTTTCCTTTGATGTAATGTGTCTGAACTCCCATCTGATAGGTGTTCCGTCCCCACCAATAAGTGAAGCAGTAGGTGCAAACTTTTCATTCTCCTTGACCTTTTTATTCTCTTTCATAAATGCACTAAATTTTGACATTTTGTTGTTCTCCTTCCTGTTAATCAATGAATAGAAAAAACCCCTTATACGGCTTTATATAAAAGCCATATAAGGGGTTCTGTTACTTAGTTAGTAAGAAAACCCGTAAGGTTTGCAAAAGATTCAGGCATTGAGAAGTCCTCAAATGTTCCTTCAATCTCTTCATCAAGGTATTCCCCGTCAGCATCAAATTTTGCTAACACCCCGCCGTCAGTGTTGCAGTCATAGAAAATGATCGTCTGTCTGCCCGCATCACTGGTTGGGTCATCATTGGTGATCTGCATTTCAAAATACACATCCTCACCAGTGTTCTTATAGTCAAGTAATGCCTGACGAAGAACAGACTGGTTATAGTGTGCAGTGCCGGAAAAAGTACCTTCCATACCGCATGACTTGTGACCCGCCATGATAGCACCAAGGCGGGGGACTGTTGTCTTGGTTTTATCAACCTTTGCTTCCATATCAATCATCTGCATGAAGTTGTATCTTCTGCTTCCGATTGTGATAAAACATTCAGCAAGTTTTGCTGCAATGGTGTCCCTTGCTTTCATTGTTACATTCGGCATTTTATTTCACCCCTTTCTTACGCAACCGTAACCGTTTCATAAAGTTTACCCATAGCGTTCACAACGGTGATTGCGGATGTAATCACAACCGCTTTCTTGGAATCGCCCTGTGCAACCGTAACATCAGAATCAGTGAACCCTTCAATAGCACCAAGTTCCTGTAACTGCTGTCTGATCTTAACGAGGTCAGACCAAAGGGAAGTTCTACCTGATGCATTGTTTGGAACAACACCAAGGTACTTAGTGTTGAAAAGGACTGCATCATCATTACCTAACTGGTCAATGACACGGATTGTCTGATTGTCCTTGAATACATCCCCGCAAGTGTCCGAAGTGGTCACCATTGAGTTAATATCTTCAAGGACACGAACAACACCGTTCACCTTATGAAAAGTAAACTCACCCGCCTTGATTGCTGCTTTCAACTCGTTCTGTGTGTAGTTGGTGTCAACGGTGAAATTACCGTCATATTTCTTGTTCTGACAAGACTTGTTGACTGCACAACCACTTTCTGCACCAGTTACCCAGTACACAAGTGCTGCTTCTGACCATCCGGCATCTGTTACCTTGTTCTTCACACTGATAACGCCCATATAATCAGCAGCAAGGTTGTAAACAACCAACTGGAACTTGATACCCAGTTCATCACGCAAACGCTTGTTGAAAGCCACATATAACTTCTTGGTAACATCATCAGTAACCACAACACCCATAGTGTTGTAGGTATATGATTCGATTTTATCCAAGTAAGCCTGATGTGCCGTGCCGTCAACCGTGCCGTTTGTGCCACCAGTTAAAGGTGTTCCGGCAGTAACAGCAAGATCAGCAGCCTTGAATGTTACATAATCGTTTGCTACAAGATCAGCAGCCTTGGCAACTGTCTGTGTGTCAACCTTAACCGTACCAAAGTAGGTTGTAACATCATACTTGCTTACATCATCTGCATTTTTCTGAATCACGATCTTCAAATCGTTACCACGAACACCACAATACTTTGCAGTTGCGTATGTGTTCGCTGCCTTATCACCACCGCCATTCAGACGGTATGCATATAAGGTCTTTGCACCCATGAACAGATCATTAAGACCAAGCATCTTAGGACTGTCAAAGGCATAACCAAAAAGTTTCAGGCTGTTCTTCTGAAAATCTTCATTGGTCACTTCAAAAACTTCCCCTTCAATACCCCAGTCAAGTTCAAGGGGCATTGTTGCAATACCTCTATCAGACAATGCAGCGGATGCGGATGCAGCCGATACAAAGTTGATATAAGCACCGGGCAGTTCTTTGTTCTGTGCGGTAAATGTACCACCACCTAAAGCCATACTATTTCACCTGTCCTTTCATGTATTTTTCAATCAAATTGTCAACAGTTTTTAAGGTGTAACTTTTATCTGTATCAAGAAGGGCATCCACCAAGTCCCTTCTGTTTGCAAAACGGGCAGATGCAAGAATCTGTTCCTTGCTGAACATTGGTTCAGTCTGTTCAGACCTTGCAGCAGTTCCCGTTGTTGCTGTCTTTCTTGCAGCCATCTTCAACCACCTTCCTTTACGCCTGTGCTTGCCGTCATGGTTTCCATAGGGGTGTTGTCCTCTGTCTTGACCGTAAAGAAGTCATAATTGACAAAAAAATTCAGAACACCGTTAACCACCTGATGATTCATTCCTGAACCCCGGATTGGTTTTATATCACCGTCTGTTGTGATGTACTCCAAACAGTCATACATTCTTTCAGCCACACCGTCACATTCCCGCTGCACTTCATCAGACTTTGGGAAGTATTGGATGCAGAACTGATTGGTTCTTTCATACCGTTTACCCATAAACAGGTTGTTGGTAGGATTCAGGCAAGCAATAAAAAAGCAAGGCTCTTTCAAACCTTGCTTGATTTCTTCCATGTGAATTTCATAGTCATCCCCAAATTCTCCATTCAGGGAAACGCTGATTGCTTCAATTATTGAATTTATCATTTTCCAAGTCCCCCTAAATATTTCTTGATTTTGTTTTCAAGTACCTTTGGGGCAATCCTCTGTAATTCCTGTTCAGATATGGTCATCATAAACTGACCCTTGACCCAACCTGAATGATTAGCTGTCCTGTGTCCGTATTCAACATAAGATGCGTATTCAACCGGGTTCACAATCTCAATGACATAGGTGTCACCAAAATGATTCACCGTAAGGCTGTCAGCATATCCCTTTGCTGAACCGTTTTTCTGACCAGTCCAACCACGCCTTAATGTACCGCCTTTTTTGCCTGAACTTGCCGGGTACTGTCCGACTGGTGTACGCTTGACAACCAACCGAAGCAACCGGGCAGCAAGTTCCTTTGCACACGATTCCACAAAGTCATCAGGATTCTGTAATTTTTCCAACTGCTGCTGAAAGTCTTTCAGACCTTTGCAGTCAAATTTTCCCATTTTCCCCATTTACGCATATTCCTTGAACAGTTCAAGCATAATTTCCTGATGCGTTGGGTATATGGCTGATTCACCGCTGCGGGTGTAATCTGTGGTCACATTGTCCTGTGTCACTGTCAGTTTTGACCCGGCTTTTATGGAAATGTCAGGTGAAACAAATATCTTTGCCCCCTGAACAATCGTTGCTGCTGATTCAGACTGTACCGCCGTCTGCATCTTCTCAAAAGATAGTCTGCAAGGTTCATCTTGCAAAACCACCACATCAACTGACTTTGTTAATTTTGTCTTTTCATCTTTTACCGTTTGATGCTCTGTCACCGTCAAAGTACCAAAATAGGTTGCTTCAATGGCTTTCCTTGCAGCCTTTTGTGCTGCTTTCATCTGCTTCACCATCTGATACGCCTAAATGAATTAAATTCACCCTTTCCGTAAGATAAAAGGTAATTGATGAAAGAAGTCAGTCTTTGTTCAGGGGTCATTGAACCTTCACCAGTTGCAAATACTGTGTTGGTGTCCCCTGTCTGAATCTGCTTGACAGCATAATCTAAATCAAACCCGGTAAGGTCATCAGGTGCAAAGGTTTTCTTGGAAAGAAGAAATTCACCCACTGCCATATCAACAGCAATGTGTTCCAGTCCTTCCGGCACATCAGACCAGTTGATTTCATTCTTGATTGTGCTGCGTATTTTCTCAACACAAAAGGTCAAGGCAAATTCTTCATCTACCTTGACCTCATAACCAAGTGATTTCAACCGTTCTTTTACTGTATCAGTATCAAACATTGCAACCACCCTTTCCGATCAGAAATTAACCACGGGAAATAATACGGGCAATCGGAACTGCCTTGTGTTCAATGGTCTTGGTATCAGATGCAACCAGTGACCAGTTCTTGCCGTTCCCTAACTCTGTGTTAGTTGGTGAATTGGTTTTCTGATCTGCCTTGAGATAAGAAACACCTGAAACAGAAACAGCGTGACGTTTACGGGAAATAAGTGTGTCCTCACCACCCCTTGTCTTAGCATCACGCACCATTTCATAAGGCACTTTTGCACCTACATCTTCAAATCCAATAGCACCTTCACCAAGGATATAAGTTGTGTACTCTGTATAAGCATCCTGTGCCTTGATACCTTTTCCTGTGTCCTCTGCAACAGCTTCAACAACCTTAGTAGGTAAAGAATCATCAATGATGACCAGTCTGCCGTTCCAAGTACCCATTTCAAGATCACGTTCAATACCCTGTGCATCTGTGTACTTTAAGTATGCAAGCAGTTTCAGATTTTCAAGATTAGTAGCAACCGCACTGTGACAGTAAACTAACTTGAACTTCTGCTTGTTGTCACCGCAAGCCTTCTGAATGGCACTGTTCAGGGTTGTTGCATCCATCTTCATAGTGTCATCAGTGTGTTCAGCACCCGCCTGTGCAATATCATAAGTATGTGCTTCAACAAACGCTGCATTGGACTTCTTAATGTCACCCGTTCCAGTGTCTTTCATCCCAAACACACCCTTTAAGATTGCAAGGATAACATCCTGATCTACACTGTTCCAGTAGTCATTGATCTGACTTCTTACGTTTGCCATGAAGTCAGTACCACCTGTTACATCATAACTGAAATCCGCTTCTGTCCAACCGTTCATTCTACCGTAAGTGAAAACACCCTGTTCAAAGGTGTCAGTCTTACCCGGTGTAACATTGTCAACACCGTCATAGTTCTGCGGTGTGCCGGAAAGCAGACCAAAGAACGGTAACACTGCGTAAACAGTACCAGTCTGTGAGTTGTTCACAAATGTGTCACGAAGTCGTGCATCACCAACGATTGCACGGGATTCACGCAACTTGTTCAGTTTCACGTTCGGAATTGCACTCATGTACTTACCGAACGCCTTTTCGTTAAAACTTTTAGCATCAAATTTTGCCATGTTTCAATTACCTTCCTTTCATCAAATTAAATCTGTGCATCCGGGTTTGCTTCCATGTAAGCGGTAAGTTCGTCATAACTCATTTTTGAGAAATCGACCTTTTCACCCTCACCCGGTTTCTGTTCCCCTGATGCTCCCGGCTGAAAACCTTTGAAATTCTGCTGCTGTTTGGTCTGCTTCTGTGCTTCAAACAGGAACTTGGTGTCATCACCGCTTGTCAGCTTCTCAATCTGTTCAGCCAGTCCCTTGACGTTTCCGTCCTTGTCAAGTTTGGCATCATTCAGTTCAAGTAAAGCCTTGACCGCCTTGATGTTCTTTGCCTTTGCACCTGTCAGTGCCTTTTCAACCGCAAAATCAATTTTCAACTGGTTCAGTTCGGATTCATGGTTTGCCTTGGCTGTGGCGTTCTCTGTCTGCAAGTCCTCAATCTGCTTTTTCAGGTCTGCATTGTCCCCGGCTGATGCTTTCAGGGTTTCTAACTGCTTGTCACGGTCACCGACCTGTGTTTTCAGTCCTTCAACCTCTGTCTGCAAGTTCTTGATCTCTGTTGCAGCAGTACCCTTTGCGTTCTCAATGTCATCACCATTGATTTTCATTATTGAATCAGCCTGTTCCTTGGTAAGTCCTAAATCCTCTAACTGTTTTCTTGTCATTTCTATACCATCCTTTCAAATACGTTTTTATACGGGGTTACTCCCACATGATTGATTGGTTTTGTTCGGTTTACGCTTGACAACCCGCAAGAAAAAAGACACCCGCTACCGGATGCCTTTTCTATGTGCTACTTGACCCAGTAGCCGGGAGATAATCAGGATCACCATGCCTTTCTCATTGTGTATGTTTTCATGTGCCTTTTATCCCCCTTTCTGACCTCATATAACCGCCATATAGCAATTATTACAGGTCTATTGATAACTTGTTAAGGTATGAAAAAAGCACGGATATTTGACCGTGCTTTTTAGTCCCAATGTTCCCCATCTTTGGGGTATAATTCCAAAATAGCATAAAAGTTTGGAATATCTGCAATCTGCTTTCCATCTTTTAACGCTGTCAACACTCTAATCTTTTCATCCAGTAGTTCATCACTGTCTAAATCAAAAAATTGTATCATTGTAGGTGGGAAATCGACTTCTGAAAACAACTGTCTGACTTTTATGCTTTTTTCAATCAATTCATTTTTCATCATTCCTCACCCGCTTTCTTCAAAAGTTCAATAATAGTCGCATCCAATTCTGCAACCAAATCCGGCTTATCTGCTTTCAGCAGTTCAATCAAATCAGGTCTTGTTATGCTCAATGCTGCGTAATTTGCTATTGTTTCATGCACCCGGCTTTCTTGGCTTCTGTAATAAGATGACCCATGACCATACATGACTGTTCCTTTATCTCTGAATACACCACCTGACAGTGCATCATAAATATCTTCAAGATTTCCTATTCCACCACCCATGATGTTTCTTGCCATATAATCACGTTCATCATTCATGGCTGATACCAGTTTATTGTACTGTTTCTTATAATCAGCAAGTGAACCTTGGAAGGTTTTATCCATCACTGAATTATTCAGTTCAGAAATCAAATTCTGATATTTTGCATTTACTTCATCCCGAACCCTTCTGTACTCTTTTTTATGTTCAGCAAATAGGTCTGCAACTTCATCACTGATTGAATCAGATGTACTTTTGAATACATCCATCAGTGCTGTTCTGCTTGTGCTGAACCAATTACCACTTTTTGACGGGTCTTTTCTACCGTACAAATCCATCAGGTGCATTTCTTCATGCAATGTGGTGTTTACCTGTCCGGCAAGATTTTCACCTTGTAATTTTGGAATAGTCAATTTTACATCAGCCAAATTCCCGGTCAATGTATATGTTGAAGTTGAAACAGCATGATTTTTACCGTGTGATATTTTGAACGGAATACCATTGTTTTCTATGGTTTCCAATTTTGCCATGCTATTATACAGGGCAACCACATTTGCATCTGCACCTTCCAACCCGTTTATATAGTCTACAAGTGCCTGTGTATTTTTCAATTCACCTTTTGCCTTGAAAGCATCCGGGAAATTGTCAATCTTTAATTCTTCCGCAACCTGTTTGACTTCTTCCTTTGCCTTAATTGTATCATCAGATGATGCTTCTTGCAAACCTGACTTGTCACCCTGAACAAAAGCCTTGTCCCATTCCTTATAGGTCATGTTACCCGGTACAAAGTAGGTCTTGCCAGTTTCTTCATCCCGTGCAGCACGTTCACCAACAGCATCAAATTCATCATCAAAATATGGTACTGTGGTACTTCTGCAATGAACATGAAACGGCGGTGCAGTAACACCAACCTTCCATTCAGACATAGGGAAATGCTTGCCATCCATCCCCCGGCATATATCCGAAGTGTGGGAATCCAGTGTTGCCACTATTTCAAACTGTTCAACATCCAGTTCATCAAAACAATCCTTTTGTGCTGCGGAACTGAAAAAGGCTTCTTCTGTCATTACCAACCGCCCGGCGTTGGTCTTGGAAGTGTTCATCTTCCGGGCAATTTCATCAATGGCTTTCTGTGGGTCTTTTCCCAAGATGATGTTCTGTGTCAGGGTATTGTTCAGTTCATTGACCAACTTCTTACGGTTGCCCCATATCCTTTCACTGAAATTCTTGCCGTCAACCGCCCAAGGCTTACTGATGACCTTGCTGATCTGCTTATCATCCAGTGTGGAAAAGTCCCAACCAACACCCACACCCTTCTGAATTTCATAGGCTGTGTGATAATAGCCGGACTTGTAAACATCCCGCATTGTGCTGTCAATGGAATCAAGCTGATTTCCAAACATGACTTCAATGCTCTGTTGGGTTTGTAACTTCAAGGCTTCCAGTCTGCTGATATGGAATCTTGCAGATGCGTTTTCAAGTTGCTTTACCCAAGTACCGTTGATTGCATTTTCTTCACCGTACCTGATATAGTCCTGAATGTCCCATTTCAGTTCAGCAAGTTCCTTTGCCGTCAACATACGCTTCGCATCTGCAAGGGTTACCCCGTTGTTATATGCAAAACGCTGATACCATGCAGCAATCTGACCTTCAAGGGTTTTCTGTGCCTGTCGGTACTGTTTTTCAATATCCGCATAACACTGAACCCCCTGTTGGTGTGCTGCCTGTTCAAGCAGTTCAAAACGCTTCTGCCAATATTCTGAACTTTTCATCATTCATCACCGCCCTGACTTCCCTTTGCCGGGTCACCTTTATTGTCAGGGTCATCATCTGCACCGTCACCCTGTTGCTGTGTACCAAACGGGTCATACTGTGCAAGCATTTCTTTCTGTGCTTCTTCCTTCTGCTTTTTCAGGCGTTCCATTTCTGCCTGTGGGTCATCCACCCAAGGATGATTAGCAATGATTGTTTCATCAGAAATAAGACCCTGTGACTTGGTGCAGTTATCAATGATTTCTGATTCATTCATCAGCATATCACGGTTGAATATCACATCAATGTCATTTTCCTGACCTTCAAAATCACCCTGTCCTGAATTGGCAAGGTGACAGTTGACAAACCAAAGAATATCATCCATTGTTGCCTGTGCTTCTGATTCTGTATCATTGGCATCTGTATCAATGTCAGAATACATTGACTGAATGTTCATCTGATTAGGATTGCCGGAAAGTCTGTCATCCTTGGCATCATAACCCATTGCATTTTCAATCAGTGCTTTCTTGAAGATTTCCACAATAATCTTGTAGTTGTCTGCATTGACCGTGATTTCAAGGGTTTCAACCCCGCCCTTGGTATCACCGTCATATCTGACCTTTACTGCACCATAGGTTGCAAGGTTCTTTCTAAACTCACCCAAATTAGTACCGTCATAGTTCTTCAATACCAAAATGGTGTTCCTTGCATCCTCTTGCATATTATTTTCAAAGTCTGACAGCATCACATTGATACCGTCCTGTAATGACTTGACCCTTTTAATCAGCGGTGTTTCCTGTTCATTGGCTTTCAATGGAATCAGGGGAACACGCTGCCAGTTGAACATTTGCACATTTCCGGCTGCATCCGTCATTGTAACGTGCGGGAAATCAGCAGTATCATTGTTCACAACATCAGGTATCAGTTTTGAACCATCCAGTATGAACAAGTGAACACCTGTCAGATCATACAATTCAACCTTTTCAATGTACTTGCGTTGTGTGCCGTCATAAGCAACTGACACATACAGTCTGATGAAGAAATCCAGTTCAGTATGTTCAGAATCTTTCCAAAACGGCAAAATCTCATAAGCGGGGAAAAGCCTGAAAGCAAATTCCCCCCGGTCATTGTAGTAAGGATATAGCCAAGCAATACCGCCATTGTATGCAGCTTTGCCCGCACTCTTTAATGTTCGCATGAACTTCTTGTCAAATACCTTTTTCAGCAGTTCAATGTACTGTTCATTGTCACCGTTTAATGTAAACGGCTTACCGAACAGGTAATTGGCTTTCTGATTCACCATTTTTGCATACTGGTTATCAACAATACGGTTGTTTGGTAAGTTCTCAACAACTTCAAGTTTGCCGTCCTCACCTATCATTGTACGCTTGCGGTGAATCACATCATGGTCACCGTCATAATACAGAAATCCCTTAATCTGCATCATCCTACGGGGTGAACATTTCCAAGCAAGGATTTCTTTTTCAAGAAATTCCAAGTCAGTCATGTGGGATTTTGCCCCTTCCAGTATGAAATTACTTAGTTTCAAAGTGATTGCATCCACAAAGGAACTGAACACTGTTCAATCACCCCTTTCATTGCATAATAAAATCAAAACCCCTGAAAACACTGCATTTTCAAGGGTTGTTGTTACTAATTTGTTTCTTTTATTCAAAAAGTAGTTATACAGGCATCATAGGCGGTCACCTGTTGCAACCGCCCCGGAGTAAGCATTTGACAACCGTTTCCTACCGTCCAAAAAGAACGGTTGCTGATGCCGTGTATTCTACCCGGTAATTGCTTAGTCAAAACTGAAAGCATCACCCTTCACAATAGATTCAACTGCATAACGCATTGCATCCATCAGATGATTGAAGTCATCAATAGGACGGTTCAGTTTCTTGCCTGTCTTGGTATCCTTGTCCCATTGATAGTTGCTGATCTCTGTGATGAAATTCACGCATCTTGGGTGAATGATAATGTGATAGTCCTGAATGAAGTCAATTCCGTTGTTGATGCTGTCCTTGCCCTTCCTTGCTTTCCTGATTCCTTTCAGACCCAGTTCACGCAAGCGGTCAATGCTCTTTGGTTCTGCTGAATCGGCTGTGATTTTCTCTTTCACATATCCCATCCGCTGAACCTGTTCGGCAATGGCTTCATTACTCATACCAGGCTGATACATTTCATCAAAGACCCAAATAGTCTTACTTGACTGATCTATCAGACCACAAAACAGTGCTGACGGGTCATTTGTATAACCAAAGTCAAGACCGAATACAGACTTGACCCCGGCAATCTTCTTGACTTCATCAACACTGAACGCCTTTTCTTCCCAATTTTCATAGACAAGACCGTCTACAATACCCCAATCACCAAGACCCGCTACTTTGTAACGTCTTGGGTTCTGCTTCCGCATGGTTTCAAAGACTTTTAAGTCTGCCTTATCCAACCATTCATTGCACTTGTAATTGGTGGTCATTGCAAGGACTTCATCATCAGGGGTATCAAAAAACCGCTTCTTTATCCAGTGATGTTCATTCCACGGGTTCAGTGTAAGGGTTATTTGCTTGAACAGTCCTGAACCGTCAGGAACAGCACCACGGATTGATTCATCAAGCATATTGAAATCATCTTCTGAACTGATTTCATACGCTTCTTCAATCCACATCCAACACAAACAACCAATATCAACGGTTATTGATGTAACTTTCAAGGGGTCATCCAGTCCCCTGAAATAAATCTTTTGACCTGTTGGTTTATAGGTCATTTCAAGTGGTGATTCTTTGATTTCCCAAAAGGCATCAACACCAAGGCGGTGAATCGCCCACTTCAATTCTGTGAAACAGGAATCTTTCAGGGTTCTGAAAGTCTTTCTGACCACAAGGGTATTTGCCTGTGGGTACTTCATCATATTGGTGATGTACCAAAGGGCAGTTGTTTTCGATTTCTTGGATGCACGGCTGCCCTTACATACCCTATATCTACCTTTCCAACGCCAAAAAGTACCGTAACCCTTACCAACCAGTTCAGGCAACTGTACTTTCTTCTTGCCGGACTTAGTAACCTTGTAATCTTCCGGGTACAGGATAAACTTCTGATACCCAAAAACATACTGTGAAGAAATGCGGTTCTTTACCATAGGCAATCACCGCCTAATCTTCAAGGGCATCTTCACCTGTGATAACAATAGGCTGCGTGATGTTCACATCCAGTTTGTCATTCCACATACCCAAGTGTTTACCAAGTAATTCAAGTGCTTTCAGTTTTGGTGAAATCTTCACTTCCCTTTCAACACTTGACCCGGTTTCTGATTCAGACTGTTTATATTTCACGGATTCAATACAGGCAAGGTCATCATCAGTTGCATTGTCTTTGATTCTTCCGTGACTATCAACAAGGTCTGTCATCTTCACAAAAGCAATGCGGGCAAGTTCTAAAACAACCCTGTCCTGATTGATTCCTGTTCTTTTGCTGCGTTCTGCCATTGCAACACTAATTGCCTGTTGAACCTTGACATTTGCCAACATCCTTGAACCTTGCTGATCTGCTGTTTTTGCCGAATAACCCGCACGAATGGCTGCTTGTGTTGCGTTCAGGTCAATCAGGTATTCTTCAACAAAACGCCGCTGTTTTTCAGTTAATTTTGCCGTTTTTGCCATCAAACAACACCCCTTTCATGTATTTTTGCAATAAAAAATCCCTGAAACATTACATTTCAGGGTGCAAATATCGGCATAAACAAAAAAGAATTGTGAAAAAACAACCGCTTCTTCACAATTCCCATCTTGTCAAGATACATCCTATCATTAGTTTCAAGAATACACAATATACTTGAAACAACAAAATCTATCATAAAACGCTTTTTTTGTTGTTTCAAGTGACAGTAAGTACACATTAAGTCAAGTAATGCAGATTATCATAGATTTCTTCAAACCTTGTCAGTGCTGCACTATGAAGATTTCTGACATACTGATATGACATACCCATTTCACCTGATGCAACTTTCAGGGTCTTGAACTGAACATACACTTTGAATAATACCTGTGAATACCTTGCATCATGTAAACCCCTTATCTGCTTGATGATCTGTTCCTTGGCATCTGAAAAACTGTCAATCTCCCTGTTTATCTGTTCATTGAAATCAACATAGTTCGTGACCTGTCTGCATAAACTGTCACCTGACGGACTTGTCTGCACTCTTTCAGCAGAATAATCAATACCGCCTGTACTGCAAGCATTGGTTTTCATATCTTCAAGGCGTTCTAAGTCCTGATTGATATTGGTATCAAGTTCCTGTAACTGTGTCAAATACTGCCGTGCAGTCAATTTTTTATTATTCATCACTTTCACCTATCCTTTCTTGGTATCGGTTAGGTAACGGTTAAAAATTAGCAAAAAAATGCCTTGAAAGCCTTGTAAATACTGACGGTAACGGTTGGTAACGGTAACGGTTAAATCCTTATACTATATATTTTTACT
>ERZ773168.357-NODE-357-length-46752-cov-4.217123_pt1 | contig 46752 bp, 56 predicted proteins | sample MGYA00511261_ERZ773168 | MGnify/ENA primary metagenome ERZ773168 (study PRJEB29015, sample SAMEA2737855) | human gut metagenome | biome: human gut; feature: human-associated habitat; material: faeces | place: China | collected 2012 ... | reverse complement strand
TGTTCGGTTATTCCATTCTTCTTACGGAAGATTTCACGGCTATTGGCTGGCTGCTTCACCACAACCTCCGGCGACGTCACGCTCCATAGCTGCGGCTCAGGGACGTGTCCTTCAAAACAGCTATCACAAGGTATTGCAGTCAGTGGTGAGAACGGAGCAGCGCTGTTGTTTTGAGATTGACACTCATCAGGTCGCGCTGGGCCTCTCTGGACATCTGACAGGTTGGTATCAGGAACGTCAGCGCTTTTTGGATCTGCTTGAGATCAGCGGCAGATACCCGGCCTGCGTGCAGATGCTCCAGCACATGAATATAGGAATCCTTCAGCGCGGCGGATACGGCCGGACGAAGAAAGTAGTTGGAAATCAGGCCGCCAATCAAGGCGGCTTCGTTATCAGTGTACTGCATGATGCTCCTCCTTTGGTCGTTGGCGTCAAACAAACGGGAGTATGATACCACAAGATGCTGTGGCTGGCTATGCGCGAAGTGACGAAATATACGATAAAAATTTGGTGTAATTCAGACTTGACATCTGCTGAGGGCATAGAAAAGCCGTGCGGTTCGATTGAAACCGCACGGCTGCTGCTTTTCTATACCACTTTATGATGTGGGATTAAATCAGTTTCTCATATTGTCTTGCGCCATAGAAAAAGTGCAGGACATATACGCATTGCGTCTGCTCATCGACACGGTAAAGCATCACATAACTTTTAATCACAACCTTGTGATACCCCATACGATGCAGCCGGAGATTGTGGGAGAGTTCATACATATACGGCGTGTGCTTCAGCGCTTCATACACAGATAAGACTTCCTCAACAAATGCGGTCGCCGCTGTTGGATTCTGAAGCTGAACAGACAGGTATTCAAGAATATCGGAAAGCTCCCGGTCAGCACGATCAGTGATCGTGATATTATACATGGTACTTTTCCCGCAGCTTTTGCAGCGCAGCAACGCCATCTTTTGTCTTCCCGTTTTTCACTTCTTCTTCTGCGATAGCCAGCTTTTCATACAGCTCCAGCATCATGAGTTTCTCTTCATAGGCTTTCATGCTCATCAGAACCATATCGCCGTAGCCGTTTTTTGTTACATAGATCGGTTCTGTTGATTCATTGCACATCTGCGAAATGGCAGCTGTATTTTTTAGGTCACGGATCGGAATAATACGCGGCATTGCAATCGCCTCCTTGTGGCATAATCATACCACAATTATGTGCCGGATGCAAGAAAACATTCTGGCTGAGGATATGAGATTGGAATGGTGGAGTGTATGGTGTGCAGCGAACCGAATCTATAATCGTCTATTCCATGCCAAAGATATGATACATATAATTCTTTCGGGCATCTGCAAAATGGTAGATATAAACCGTATCCATCGCGATTTTGTAGATGCAGACGTATTGGCCGATGAACAATGCTCTGAAACCGTGCTTGCCCATCAGCATATCGTATTTGAGTACGCCCAGCTCCAGAAACTCTGCAAGCTGCTGCGTAGCATGAAGGACTTTATCCGCAAACTTTTTCGCGTAAGGCGCACCGACTTCGGTTTTGTAGTATTTCAGAAAGGCCAGAAACTCATGCACCTTGTTAAGCCATTCAACTCTCGCGAAGAATGTCCTCCACGTCGGCACGCAGTTCGCTTGCGGAATATGTTCTTGCGCCGGCGAGTTTATTTTGCTCCCTGCGCAGCATTTCCGCAAAGAGCTCCAGTTCTGCCTGCCGTTTTTCCCAAAGCTCGATTGGCAGGAACACCATTTCACCGTCACCGTTGCGCGTCAGATAAATCGGTTCCTGCTTTTCGGTCGAGAGCTTCACCATGCCATCGTAGTCATTCCGAAGGGCCGCTGCAGAACGAATCATCACATATTATCTCTCCAAGAAATTATTCCGGCTTAATTATAGGAAAATTATGTAATCCAGACAAGGTTCGGCATCTTTCGCTCATGTTGGCGAGAAACCGGAAATGCGATGCAAGCACCCGTTTCGCGCGGTCAGAAACAATGGCGGTGTAGGTCTTTTCTTTTACCATAGCATCAGGCTCCTGCAATCACGCTGTCCAGATACGCATCCAGTTCATCGACGGTGCAGCCGGTTCTGCCCGCAAGTCGGCCTTCCTCAACAGCCAGAAGCTCTTCCCGGAGCTTCAGCATTTTTTCTGGCGGTTGAAGGATTCAATATCCATGACGGCCAGATCGCCCTCGCCGTTTTTGGTCAGATAGACCGGCTCCGCTGTTTTTCTGCAAAGTTCGGCAATTTCATTGTAGTTCTGGCGAATGGCCGCTGACGGACGAATGTTCATATCGTTGCCTCCATATAGCATGATTTTGCCTTCATTACATTCTTCACTGTGCTATCTTGGCAATCGGCCTATCTGGCACCCAGTATCACTCCAACAGCTTCGTGTAATCCCGGCGGGCATAAACCACCCTTGCAATCGTCACGTGCTTTTCTGTCTCGGACACCCAGTAGAGCATCATATAGTTCTCAACGAGCAGCTTTCGATACTCGTGCTTTAACGGGCGCAGCGGCGTATAGGCTGGCTGCGCATACGGAAAATCCCGCAGACTTTCTCCGGCCTCGGCCAATCGTTCCGCAATGCGCTCTGCCGCTGCTGGATTGTTCAGCTCCCGTGCAATATACAGGACGATCTCTACCATGTCCTGCACGGCAGACGGCAGATACTCGACGTTATACAACCTTCGATCCTCCGATGGCGTCCTTCATGGCTTTCAGAACGTCCTTGGAGGAATAGCGTTCGCTGGACAGCTCTGCTTCGCGCTCGGCGGCTTGCAGTTTGAAGTAAATCTCGCTTTCAAATTGCAGATTTTCAAACGCTTCCATACTCAGAACGACCATATCACCGTAGCCGTTTTTCGTCAGGAACACTGGCTGCGCGGTTTCGTGGACGGTTTTGGAGATCTCCGCAAAGTTGTTTCTCAGGTCGGAAACCGGACGAATCATGTTCATAGTATCAGCCTCCTTCATTTGCAGTTTAGCATAATTGCGCTAAGATTTCAAGTCTGCGTCTATTGATATATGTTGCCCCTGTTAACCCACACGGCAGCGTAATCGTTATTGTGCTGCATGAGGCCCGTATGAATCTGACCAGCATATACAGACGTCCAATGGCCCCTGCTTCTATCATTCTCTGTTTTTCGTGGACAATTCAAACAGCAGCAAGCTAGAATCCGTTCCAAATCATTCTGCCGCGATACTGAAAACACTCAGCGTCGCAGCAGTCCGCCGGTGTCAAATCCGCAAGCCGTTTCCTGCTCCGTGAAATGAACAGGTCAGAGTCCATGGGCGGATGCGGCACTTGATCGCGCAGGAGTTCATCGACAGCGACCAGCCTGCCATATGTGAATGGCTCATGCTCCTGCAAATACTGAAAAAAGTAGTTCCTGTGAAATGGGCAGAAGCAGCAGGCGGACGCCTTGGTGTCAAGACCCCAAGCATCAAGAATATAGGCGTAGTTGTCTGCACGGGTCAATTTCATCTCGACCAACGGAAAATGATTGGTCAGCATCGGATTCGGGCTTTCTTTGCAGCGGTGGCGTTCTTCAAAGCTGAATCCCATGTGCATCTCGTGCGCTTTTCTGTCTTCATCGCGTAGCTTTTGGCCCTTTCGATAGCCGAGCACCTCCCAGCGGAGAAACTTTGCAATCTGCGCCACCTTATAGTCCAGCGTACAGTTTCTCGGCATCCGGGATTTGTGGCCATCAGAGCGAAGCGTCCACCATGGAATACTGACGACGCGCCGCTTTCCAAAGTTCTGCATGAGATCGTTGTATAGCGGCGTATGCAGCATTTCATACCGAAGACCGGCATCCTGACAGGCCTGATGAACAAACTCGGCTTGCCGCATGACCCATGGCGGTTCAAAGCCGAGATCACAGAATACGACAAGGTCATATACGGGAACCAGCGGGTATGGATGGGCGCGGCCCTTCTGCGCTGCGTTTGCATTTTCACAGGACATCAGAGCAAGTGCCGTAGACTGCATACCAGCTCCAAACGAGAGTATTTTCATAGCAATAAGCGCAGTAGAATGAAGCTGCACATGATGCTGGAAACATCAGAAAATATGCTCATGCCGCTTTCGCTGCCTCTTTTGGCTGAACGCACTCAACAGAAAAAGGAACACGGGAAAAGAACGGCGCATTTTCCTCCATGTACTTCTGTGCGGCCTTTTCCGTTCTGAATTTCCGCACGGTTGGAATCGTTGGATCGTCGGTGCGGATGGTCATGACGCCGTGCCGTGTCCGCTTTACGAAGTATCCGCTCCATGCTTTCAGGACATAGAATTGCTTCAACTTATCAAATTTTGACTGCTTTCTGACACGCGGCGGATGGTAGAAGCTGCGGCAGGAATCAAAACGGATGTCAGCGTTCTGCTCACCGATGCGGGAAAGCGCAGTCAGAAATGCTTCTGTTGTGGAAGCATACGTCTTTTTCTGTGTATTCCGGTCCGTAAGGACGATGGAATTTCCGTATTGACGGTATTCCTCAATCGTGTGCGCGTTCTTCAGACCTGCAAGAAACCACCGCTGAAACTCACCGGCTTCAAAAGCGCTGTTTCGGCTCCTGCGCATTCCGCCGCGGTTGCTGTTGCTGAAGCCTTCATAGGTTTCCGCAATCTTCTGGATCTCCTCGCTTGTAAACAGCAGCCTGCCCCGATATGGAAGATCCAGAACAGACCAGTAACGCTCCGCGACCTCGCGCCCATGCGCATTAAATTCATAGGTGTTGGTCGATCCGCGGCAGACAAGCGGAACAAACAGATTGCCAACAGAAACAAATGCCTTGTCGTAATAAATTTCACTGCTCATATTCGTAAAAACCTCTTTTCCTTTTATAACTGTGGGCGGCACAGAATCATTCTGTGCCGCCCGGTTTGTGTGCTCAGCCTGCGAGCAGTGCCTCAAACTCTTCCTCTGTCAAGGTTGGAACGCCGAGCTGCTGCGCTTTTGTCAGCTTGCTCCCGGCCTTTTCGCCAACGATCAGGTAGTTTGTCTTTTTCGTCACAGAGGATGCCGGAATTGCGCCGATCTGCAAGAGCTTGTTCTGAATGCCGTCGCGCGTATAATGCTCCAGCTTTCCGGTCGCCACAACGATCTTACCATATAACGGGGATTCTTTCGTAATACTCATAGGTGTCGTCTCCTTTATAAAATGAATTTTCTCCAACAGCGGACGCCATAGCTTTGCTTCTTCCGCGTCCGCGTACCATGTGTAAAGGTTCTCCTGCATCACAGCGCCGAAGTCCGGCAGTTGCGTGAAGTCGAACCCTTCCTGAATCGCAGCTTCAAACGCTTCCCAAGAGCCACCGAAGCAGCGGTCAAGTTCTCGCCCGGCATGACGGCCAACCGTCGGAATACCAAGACCGGCGATGAATTTTGCCAGTGTGCAGCTGCGGCTTTTCTCAATGGCCGCCTGCAGCCGCTCAAAGGACTTTTCACCGAAGCCGTCGGTCTGAATGATCGCGTCGCGGTGCTGCTCCAGATCGTACAAATCCGCAAATGTATGAATCCAGCCATGCCCGATCAGCTTTTCCAGCGTCGTCTCTGACAGGCCCTCAATGTTCATCCGGCTTTTATCACAGAAGTGAACAAACTTCTGCACCAGCCTTGCGGGGCAGCTTCGATTTCGGCAAAAAAGCTGATGCGTTCCGCCGGTCGTTTCGCCAACCTCCAGCGCTGCGCCGCAGCAGGGGCAAGACATGGGAAGCCGGTATGTGTCGCTCTTTGTCAAATTGCACGCAATCTGCGGAATGATCATGTTGGCCCGATATACCCGGATCGTATCGCCGGACCCCAATTGGAGGGCGCGGAAATTGTCCAGATTGTGCAGGTAGGCGCGGCCGACTGTCGCGCCGTCCATATTGACGGGATCGAACCGCGCGGTCAGGCTGACCATTCCGGTGCGCGTCGTTGCAAGCTCCACGCTTCGGAATGTAGTTTCATACAGCTCATCTGCCCATTTGAGCGCGATCAGGCGGTTTTCATGGTGCCCGGTAGCGCCAAGGCTCCTGCCATATGCAAGATCGTCGTATTCCATGATAAGGCCGTCAACGGGATAGGCAAACCTGGTCGGCTGCATGCTGAGAATCGCACGTTCAATATCACGGGCGCTGCATGAGAAAGGCAGATACAGATATGGGACCACACTGAAGCCGCAGTACGCCAAAAGCTTCTGCTGCGCGTGCTTGCTGCCAGATTCCAAGCTGTCGCTGACCAGATCGAATGCCCAAAATTCCAGCATCCGCTTCTGCGCTTCCGAAGCGTCCAGCTTTCGCACGCTCCCGGCTGCCAGATTTCGAGGGTGGCTGTAGGCATCATCCAAGTCCGCATTGATGGTGTCAAAGTTCTTCCATGAAATCACGCCCTCGCCGCGAACCTCAAATGCCTCTGAAATTGGAATGGTCAGCGGTACATTGAGAAAGGTCTTTACGGTGTGGGTGACGTCCTCCCCGATGATCCCGTCGCGGCCGCGTGTAATGGCCTGCTTGAGATGTCCGTTTTCATATCGAAGGACAAGCGTAAGGCCATCCATCTTCCATGAAAGCAGCACATCCCGGTCAGCGGCGAACCGGATCAGATCCTCTACAGATTTTGTTTTCGCAGCAGAAAGCATGGGCTTTGTGTGCCGAACCTCTGTCAATGTTTCAAGCGTTTCGCCGGCAACATGCTGTGTGGGCGAATTGGACAGGATCACACTACTATGCTCCTCCAGCGCGATCAGATCGTCTATCAGACGGTCATATTCCAGATCGCTCATAATCGGCGCGTCGTGCTTATAGTAGGCGGTATCTGCTTGCCGGATCTGCTGAATCAGCTGCTGCATTTGTTCATAGATCGGTTCGTTCATTCGTTATGTTTCACTCCTTGTCTCGTATATTGTTCCTTTCTCATGCTGCGTCTTTTTTTGCATTATGGACTGCTAAAATCAGATCCCGCATACAGTCAAAGAATTTCTGTGAGCATGGACTCTTTTTTGCGCGGTAGTAGGTAACGGAGCCGCAGAAGTCCTCTTGAACGGTTGCACTTGTCAACTGTTCTTTGATCCATCCCTGTGTGCGGAGCGGCACGTCAATGTGATATTCGCGCATCAAATACAGAATCAACGAGGTCTCCACAAACGAGCCATCGTCTTTGTAATAGCAAAGCGTATCGTTTTTCAATGTGCCGCCGCTGCGGATGATTTGCAGCGCGGCGCCGACAGCTTTTTCTTTTTCTGTATTGACAGACTGCTGGTACACACGATCCTGCTCGGCAATCTGTGCCTGCCGAACCTCATTCTCCTGCTGTTTAAGCGACCGATAGATTTTGGAAAGCTGTATGCAGTGGTCAAGCTCATCCGCCATCAATGCGCCGATATAATCCGGGAAGGTTTTACCTTCGCTTTCCTTGCTGGCGGTATACCGCATAAGATGCTCATTGAGGATACCGTAGATATAGTCCGCCTGTCGGGGCGATTCTTTGCCCAGATGGTAGATCACAGTTCTCTCGATTGCGACAGCTTCCTCAATAGCACTTTTTTGCAGACTGTCAAAATACGTTCGCCGATGTTCTGCACCGCCATACAGTTCCCGCATAGCCGGCAAATACCCGCAATGTTCGGTCAGAAAATATTCTGTCATGCCAAGCGGTGCGAGGTATCCGTGGATCTCAACGTATAGCAGGTAGCGGTCAGATTCTCCGCGGGGATAGTCTATATCTGGCGTTCCTGCTTTTGTCCAAAGGCGATAGCGGTGCTCCCCATCGGAAACATCATAGAGGTGGACGGCGCGGATTCTGCGGCCGCCACAGTTAAACATGCCGTTACAAAACAGCGGCATCATCAGCTTTGCATCAGACATCCGGCACCCCTCCATTCATAATGCAGCATGCAGGGGCAGCAATGTCCACGTCAATCACCATCAGATACTCCTCGGTGAGATGTTCGTAACGCCAGCTTGCGTGTAAGTAATGCTGCAAAAGTGCCCGGGAGAACTCCATGCTGAAAGAGCGCGTCTGGTTAGATTCCTCTGGGATCAGATCAGGAAAGTCTACCGTGGTTGCGGAAAGCGCATCCAGCAGACTGTGAAGCTCCGGGATGGAGAACCTTCCGTTTATCGACGCAACGCACCAGTAGTCATAGTCTTCTACCATCCTGCACAGCTGAATCGGACGCTGCAGCAGCGTTGTCAGGTGCTTCGAGAGAATGGATGTGCAATCTTCCCAGCACAGAAGGACTGCGCCAGTGATTCTGGATTGACTCATATAGAACCTCCATTTTGGGCCAGCTGTTCCTGCAGAAATGCAAGTAGCTGGCGATGATTGTGTTCAAACTGCTCCTGAAAGGGCTTGCTCAGGTCGTAATTCCAGTAGCGGTAAAACAGAAGCTGGAACAGCGAATGCTCGACCTGCGCAGGCGTCATTTGCTGGAGCAGCTTGCCATACTGCCGGATCGCCGCGTAATCGGCTTTCACAAAGCGGCGGACATCCTTGGGAAAATTCTCATAGAACCAGTCGCTGACTCGGATGCGGCCTTTGCCGAAGTGACCGGGGTAATCCGTGCAGAGAAAATACTCGAAGTCCTTACCTCGCCGCCCTGCATCCACTGTGAATGGGTACATTCGGCAGGCGCGCGGCCGATGTGCATAGACGCTGCAATGATTCCCGTTTAGGAAAATGCAGTGCTGATCTTCACCTGCGGTATTCAGCAGAAAAATCGGGAAATACGGTTCCAGCGGCATGGGGTGTGCGTACTGCGCACAGATATCCTCCGGCTTGAGACTTTGTCCTTCGCTTTGAAAATGAAGCGCAAGCTGATAAACATCGTATGGCTCCAGCATGACCTTGTTTTCTACATGGCGGCAGCAGGCGCTGCATTGCTGGCACTGGAACGCGATTTTTTGATTCCCGGAAACCGGGATAAGCTGTTTATTCATAAAACCTCCTGATGGAAAAACCGCAGCCACAAAAATTGTGGCCGCGGTCGGCGGGTCCGGCGGCAATCAGACGGGAGATCGCCGCCGGGGGTTCATTCATGCAGCGACGGCCATCAGAATTGACGCCGCAACTGCCGCTTGAAGCGGAGAAAACTTCACATGATAGTGCGTATTCAGCGTTTCAAACTTTGCTTCCTGGTCATTTTGCACCTGAATGGATGTGACCAGCGAGGTCAGAATAAACTGCCCTTCGTGGTCGATGAGCGCGCTGCTGCCGATCTTTAATGGTCGGAGCAGACGCCCGTGGAGCATCCTTGTGTGCTGATCCTTCATTTTGTCGCCTCCTTCCCATCTCCGCGGAACCGCAGATAGGCGGAATACAGACTTTTGAGCATCCGGCGTACACGCCGCGGGTCGAGCTTGTACCGCGCGGCGATCTCCGCAATGCTGTACCCATGCAGACGCAGCAGCGCAAACGCAGCCTGCTGCGGTGTTCCGCATTTTTGCAGCTCCGAAAAGAAATATGCTTCCGAAAGCTCCGTGTCACAGACAGTCTCCCTGCAGCCGCAAAGCGCACAGTAGGCTTCCTCCGCTTGTCTGCGCCGACTCTCTCCGCGCTTCCATGACACGATGCTCTGCTGCATCGCGCGGTAGGCAACGGTAGAGAACGAAAAGCGGCGCAGATAGGCATGGGAACAATAGCGTTCCACGGCGCGCAGGTAGCCCATGACGGCAAGATCGTAATATTCGCCAGGATCATACCGCTGCTCCTGCAAAAACGCATAGACCAGCTTGTGATTCTTTTCGGCGAAGCGCACCTGCCGTTTGCTTAGCGGAGCAAGCTTCGTTGACTGCTTTTGTTTAGAGTGGCAGCTCGTCGCGTTCGCCGTCAATGACGCCCGGATAGGAAAAGTGGTCGCCGTTGTCGGCGAGCTCCAAGGGAGCCGTGCCGGTGAGTGATTCCACATCGGACTTGTAGTTTTCCACACGCTGTGCCAGAAGCGATTTGACCTGCTCTTTGAAATTTGCTGCGTAGCTTTTAACGGCCGCAAGACCTTCCCCCTCAAGATCCCGTACCTTTCGGAACGTGGCGACACTGTAAGTATAGCCACCACTTTCCGCGCGTTTCAGACCGATCTCCACGATGGCGGAATAGCTGGGGCGCCGGCGGGCGACAAAGGCGAGGTTCATGAAATCATTGAACGGGCGCAGGCTTGTGGGCGGCAGGGAGAGCTGCAGCGGAAGATACTCGCCGCTGCGCAGCAGATAGACCTGCCGCATATTCTTGCAGGCTTTGCCGCTGCCGTTTGCCGTGCTGCCGAACTGATTGAACGCGCAGGCCGCGCAGACGCCGCCCGGTTCACCGTAGCCCTGCTTGCCGTCGAAGGACTGGCAGAATGGCGGCACGTTGTCGTCGTACTCGCTGCCCTCTGGCCAGTAGGCGTTGGCGAGATGGTGATAGAGAATCACGCCGACGAGCTTGCGCTCATAGTCGGGGTTGTCCGGGTCGTCGCTGCGGATCTCAAACTGCAGATTCCCGCCGCCGGGGATCTTGACCCGCTGCATGGTCAGCTGCAGGCCGTCCATATCGTCGGCAAGATCCTCGCTCGAAAAGTCGCTGTCCAGCGCCGTGGGAAGCATAAAATCCTGATACGTATCAACTGCGTTGTTATTCTGAAAACTCATACAAATTCTCCTTTTCAAATTTAACTGTCTGCCGTTATGCGGCAAGTTTTGTGACCTGTGTCTGATTGATCTTTTGCAGCAGCATCGGCGACATCGTCATCACGCTGTAGCCGATCTCCTCCAGCTTCGTTGCACGGTCATAGCTTTCAACATCCTGACTGAACCGCGTGACGGCGTTCGCCAGACCGTAGAGCGTAAAATCTCCATCCTCGATCAGATGCTGCAGAACGCCTTTGCCTTCCTCCTCCAAAATACCAAAGCTGGAACCAGCGAGCTTGACAAGACCGGGCAGATCCTGTGTGTTGAGCTGCACCTGCTTGCTTTCCCGCATCCGATCCAGAACCGTCGAGAATTTGGCTTCGTCAACGGCAGCGCGCACGGTGTCCTGAATTTTCAGGACAAACGCACGATCCTCAGCGTCCAACGTCTGCTGCGAGTAGAGGGTGAAGTTGACGTCAGTGGTGTTCACGCGACCAATGTGCGCCCGACGGCTACCGGCTTCATTTACCACCATGCCGTTGGAGCATACCAGTCGATAAATGAGCGGCTGAATGTTGACAGCGCCAAGACCTGTTTCGCTGTTGGAGATCATAATGCCAGCCTGTACAACATCGCCGGGCACCACCTCTGCCTGCAAGCGCGGATTGACAACTTTTAGATACATCCGGTCGTCAGTGATCTCGCAGCTTTCAAAGCGTGCGCCCTCCATTTCGCCAATGATGGGAAGAACAACGCGGGCGATGTCCAGATTGTCGATGCGGCGATAGCGGTTGCTGAGAAACGCTCTGGCCTTGCCGTCCATCGTGCGCAGCAGCTTCTGTTCCGGCTCTTTTTGGAACCAGCGGTTGACGTTGTAGCTTAGAAGCGCGGGATCGCGTTGGAGCATCCGGTCATAATACTTGCTGGGAATGTCCAGATAGGTGCCGATCTGCTGATGCGCGGTCTGCTGAATCTCCAGCGGCTCGATCTGGTCGATGCCCTCACGGTCGAGCACACGGATCACAGGGCTGTCGCCCCAGGTATCCATGTGCAGGCGGTCGGTTGCGACCAGATAGTCTGCCTTTGCCTCCTGCTGGCGCAGGATCTCGCGGCTCACGTCCTGAATACTGCGTCCGCTTTTCATTCGTGTTTTCGCTCCTTTCTCAAAAAATTACCATGATACGGCGATCTCGTGATCCTGAACGCTTGCGGTCAGGCCCTCGCTTTCCAGCACCTGTCCCAGACGCGGCCAGTAGACCTTGGGAGGGAAGGCAGTCAGATGCTCCTGCGGAACATCCCGCGTGTCGTCGTCTTCGTGGATACACACGCTGCCGTCTTCTTTCAGTGTCAGGCTGCTATGGCCGCGGGAATCCAGATCGGCGATCACACGCTCCAACACTTCACGTCCCTCCACGTCATACCAGACCTGCGGATCGACCGGTTGCTGGTTTGGCGGTGTCGGTGCGTCCATACGCGGCTGCACCGGCACGACCTTCAGGAGATTGCAGGAGAGGTTACCGTTGCGGTCGATCTGCACGTCTGCATAGTCGTATTCCGCAATGCCATACACGCGAATTCGTCCGGTGCCGCCCTGCATAACGAGCGCGGTCGGATTCCCGGTCATCCACTCCCAGCGGGCGCTCGGATAGACTGATTTGAGATACGCGGAGATCCGATGGTTGACGTGCCGCAGCAGAAGCTGCATGGCGTCGGCATTGGTCTGCGCCGTACTGTATAGCGATGCTTCCCGCTGCTTTCTGACGTCATGCTCTTTCTTCCGGTATCCGCGGATGGAATCCCATGCGGGCTGAAGCTGGAACATGACCACCCACAGGCCCCACGCCGTAAAGACCAGGAGCAGCAGCGGGACGAGCCATGCGCCGCGCACCAGCGCCAGGATCGCAATGACCACACCGATCAGGACGGAGACACTTCCCCAGAGGGGACTGGATCGTTTCATAAAAATAAGCCACCTTTCAAAATTCTTTCGATAAAATAAAAAAAGAGGAACCGCACCGACGAATCATTTCTGAATCATCTGGTGCGGTTCCTCTTCCGCTGCGCCGGTATTATTCCGGCAGTTCTTCCCGGTCGCCGTCGATCTGTTCGGCGGAGACAGGAAAAACCTCTGTTTCATTCTGCGCTGGACGGCCTGTTTCCCGTTTTCTCGGAACAGGCGCCCAATCGTCCAATCTGAGTTTCAAGCGCTTATCCTTTGTGATGCCGTCTTTTTTTGTGAACTCTTCCAGTTCCAACGTGCCGCTCAAAAAGATATAATCGCCGTTACTCAGATTGCACTTTGCAAGCCGCTGCGCCATGTAGCCCCATGCCCACACGTCAACAAACTGTGTGTGTCGCTGTGAACCGAAGCCGACATACTCGGCTACGGAAAAGCGGACATAGGGTTCACCCTTGGCGCTGTGCTGCAATTCCGGGCCTTGCGTGATCAGCCCGATGAGACTTGCTTTGGCCATAACACTCCTTTCTGCCACCGGCATGAATATCTATATAAAAAATGCCGGCAGCGACATCTACCCCTTGCGGGCAAATACCATGCTACCAGCACTCAAATACAAACCTGACCAACGTGTGCAATGTGAGAAGCCCCACGCACAGACCATACGGTCTGCGTTCCGATGAACTGCACAAATATCAATTACATGAGTATAGTAGCACAATATCTTGTGATTGTCAATTATATTAAAACTATATATAGATTTCGCGATGGACGAAGAATACTCTCTACTTATAAAATAGGGAGATGATACAATTTTTCTGCACAGAATTGATTTTGCAGAAATATATGGTGCTTGACAGCAAAGCATATAAATAGTACAATGTACTATAAGAAAGTGAGGCGATCAAAATGGCATTTTCCATCAGACTGACAGATGAGGAGAAGCAGTTGGCCGACAGTTATGCAAAGCTCCATGCAATGTCCGTGGGTGAGGCATTCAAGCAGGCATTGTTTGAAAAAATTGAAGATGAATACGATGTTGCTGTCGCGGATGAAGCCTATCAGGACTACCTGAAAAGCGGGAAAAAGAGCCGCCCTGTCGGAGAGCTCTGGAAGGATCTTGGTATATGAAATATACGGTTGAGACAACGGAGCGCTTTGAAAAAGAGTTCAAGCGGTTGGACCGATATACCCAGCGGATGCTCAAATCCTGGATCGAGAAGAATCTGGTCGGCTGTGAGAATCCGCGCGCAAAAGGCAAAGGACTGACCGCAAACCGCAGCGGCCAGTGGCGCTACCGAATCGGGGATTACCGCCTGATCTGTCTGATCCAAGACAATGAGCTGGTGATCCTTGCACTGACAGTTGGGCATCGGAGTGACATATATAAAAACTGACGGGAAGCGCAGATACGCGCTTCCCGTTAAATTTTATCTTTGTCGAGCAGCTAAATGCTTTCAACAGGCTGCTTCATAAATCAGAATTCCCTTATGGAATACCTCGTTTTCTACGGTGAACTGATTCTTACGTTCGTCAAAGCGGCTTTTTGTGCCAACCAGAATATCCACGGGGTGCTGCTTCACACCGCGAATCGCTTTGTATGCAGAAGCGGCTACGGCGTGAAGATCTTTTTCGCCATCGTTTACAACGATGTAGAAGTCAAGGTCGCTCTCCGCATGGGCTGTGCCGTTTGCAAAAGAGCCGAACAGATAAATGCAAGTGGGATTGACTTGTTCAATGAGCCTTTGCTTTATGATTTCAATTTCATCCATTGGCATTGCAAGAATCCTCTTCTTATTGTCATAGCAATGGGCAGCATACAACACTACAATGCGGTCTGCTTCGGTGAGAATTATTCAGAGAACAGGCCGGTATCCTCATTGATTTGCTGGATGAATTCTTCGGGAGTGCAGACTGCTATTTGTGCTTTGGCGTAGTCTTTTGTATTTCGCGTCACGATGCAGTCTGCACCGGAGCGCACCGCCGTTTCGACCATCACGGCATCCTCAAAATCGGAAATCTCCGCTGAGATCGCCTTGCGGATGTCCAGCGCCGTGGTGTCCAGCAGGACGAACAACGCGCAGAGCTTTGTCAGAACATCGCGGGTCGCTTTGTCGCTGTGCGTCTGCCGGTGCGTCAAATAGTAAATGTCCGTGATGGCTTTCGCCGTCAGGAAGCCTTCAAACTGCCGGTTGGCGCAGAGCAGGAAAATCGATTGGGCCTCCTTGCAGAACGGTTCACGGCTTTGCAGCGCGTCCACGATGACGCAGGTATCTATGACAGCTCTCATATCCGGTTCAGCCTTTCTTCCTTCGCTTCTTCCAACGTCACATCAGCCGGAAGAATCCCGAACAGGGACTTGGCAATGTCCACTCTGTCCTGATGCGGATTGGAGAGCTTGGCGACGACCTTACCGTTGCGGGTGATGAAAATGTCCTCCGTCGCTGCAAGCAGAAGATACTTTCCGAGATTGCTTTTCAGTTCCGTCGCAGTAATCGACATGATCTGATTCCTCCCTTCGTGATTTGGTTCACTTATATTATATCCGAATCGAACGAAATGTGCAATAGAATCGAACGAAATTATCGAGCAGAATCTGGAGCATTTTCAGTTGCGACCTCGACTAAATCGGGAATCGTTGCTTCGATTTTCTCCACGGCCAACGCGCAGAGCTGCGGCAGATATGCTTTTTTGAGCTCGCTGACAACTGTACTGACCGGCAAATAGACCCTGTAGGCTTGCCCCACAGACAGCCGCTTGTTCTTTTCTATGCAGAAAACAAGCTGCGCACCATCCGGTTTTTGCAGCGTTACCCTGCGCTGCCGCTGAAATGGAATGCTGGAAACCGAAAGACAAATGCCTTCCTCTGCACAATAGCGTTCGTTTGTAAGCATCACATAAAGCTCCGCACAGCGGATGCCGCAGAAAAGCAGCAGCAATGCGCTGAGGATCAGAAACGTCCGGTCGCCGGAGAAGGCGGAAATGATGGCTGCGGCCAGAAACGGCAGACAGAGCAGCAGCGACAGCAGCCACTTCTGCAGCAGCGGCGCGGGCCACGCAAGGATCTTTTTCATATTCAGCACCGCTCAAAGACGATCTGCTTGTGCAGATACAGGTTTGCGATTGCCGCCGAGACAGGGCGCGCCTGCCGGGACGCTGCCATCAGGATCGGCAGATTCTCGCTGGTGGTCAATTCATCGTCATACAGGCAGTCCATGAGCTGTGCGTCGGAACGAAGCGTCCGCACACCGCGCTCGGCACATTTGATCAGCTCCGCACTGCTGAGAAGCGCCTGATTCGCCAGCCGCACGATCTGCCGTTCCGCTGCATCCTGTTTTGGGCGTGAGAACAGGCGAATTGCTTTAGAGAAGGGCGCACCGTTCCAAATCCAGAGCTTCAAAAACGCGCCGAGCCGCAGAAACGGATTTGCAGATACCGGTGCGATATACAGACGCGAAAGCAGATCGTAGAGCGATTCATACTCGCTGCCACCGCGCCCCTCTGCGACCAGACCGCGTGTGACAAGCCTGTCAATACAGTCATCTAGTGTCCGGCGTGACGTAAACGACAGCCCGCGCGTCAGCTTCAGATAGGCTTCCGCGATCTGGCTGCGTGACAGGATCCGCCATGCAAGACTGCTCCAGACGGTCATTTCCTGTACGTCGAGCATATATTCCTTCCGACCCACGATGACAACGGGATATTTCTTGCCGTCCAGTGTGCGATGACATTTGAAATGCCCAACGGCTGCGTATTTCGTGTATTCCATAACAGTACCTCCAATGTGCTTTTATTTTTCTTTTACGGGTGTGCCAGAAGAATTTCAACAAGCGATGTCGAAAGCGTCCAGAAAATCCGGGTCGCTGCGGAGCTTCTTTGCCGCGCGGGAGATCCATGCGCCGACATTATTGGAACTGGTGTGATAGAGAACCGCAATATCCTTGCAGTCAAAGCCCTTCGTTTTGAGGACGAGCGCGTCAACGCCGAGCTTTGCAACACCCCGATAATGTTTCTTGCAGGAGGTAAGCACTGCGCCGGTGTCCACACCGGAAAAATGCGCATGGTCTGTGCAAAACGGCGTTGGGAGACCTGCGTCCGGGTCATCCAAGGACTGCTCGGAAATATACTTACGCCAGCTTGTCTGCTTGCGGCAGCAGTCGATCAGATGGTTGCGGATGACCGTAATGGCGTAGGTCTTGAACGAAGTGCCGCCATGATAGCTTGCCGCCGCATGGCACAGCGCGACGCAGCCCTCCTGAAAGAGATCGTCATATTCCATACGGCAGTTGCTTTTGGGAATAAGATTTGCAATCGTCCAGTGGACAAATTCAAGGCTGTTTTCTACGAGAAACTGCTGCTCAGCGGTCAATACGATACTGCTTCGATCCATTTTGTTTCACCTTCCTTTGTGCGTTCAAAAAATCCTTGCAAAGCAATATAACTTGGTCACAGCGATACTCCGAGAAGTTGGCAATATGTGCGTCCGCTTCCGGGATGCCGAGCCGGACGCACAGCCATGCGTAAGCATCCTGTTTGCGCATGAAACCTTTCTCCCAAAGCTGGTTGAAGGTCCGATGTGCCTGCATCCGCTTCTGCCGGAGCTCTTTGTTGGCAAGAGTCCCCATTGGAAGTCCGGTCGCCTTGTGCGCCTGTACATAAGCGTCGCAGGCGGGATACCGGGAGCAGACGTACAGTTTCGCTGCACTGTCTTTTGTGTGGATGCCGTAGATGCTGCTGGCCGGGCGAAGCTGTGCCGGCGCGTGGCAGTATGGACAGGTAATGTGGGCTTTTTTCAAACTGAGATCCTCCTATGTATTACTCAGAAGGAAGAAGGGAGAGTATCTGTAAACAACAGCTTTCATCGTCTGACAAGCACCAGTTGAGATATAACGCGTAAATATCCTCAAAGGCGCTGCGGGAGATGTTGCCGCGGCATTCGCTTGGGTCGATCCGCTGCGCAGTGAGACGTTCATATTCGGCAGCGGGGATCAAAACAGGCTTGCCGCCGTCATCTGCGCTCATCAAATAACCAGAACAGGGCGAATGACATTTGCAGACGCCGCAGGAGATAAAGCAGGCATTTCGCCAGTTCCCGCGGCAGGCGGTCAGAAATTCTACAAGCTGTTGAATGGTTGTCCTCATAGGTTTGTCCTCCAAATCCTTCTATAACAATACGCACCGCAAAACGACAAAAAGACCACTTGAACCTGTGAATTTTCTGTAAATTATGAAATGCAGTGAAAAAAGCACCCGGTCAGCAATGCTGATCGGGTGCAAATTTCAGCCAATGATCCAGAACGGTCCGCCGGAACCGGCGGCTTTGCTGACTTCGTTCAGAATGATGGACAGTTCCCAGCTCTGTTCGCTGCGTGTCCGGCTGGCAGGGTCGGCAACGAGAATCTTTTCATCCTTGACGCCGCGCAGCACAATAAAATGTCCGGATGAGGTAAAATGCCCGGCAGACATGATGGCGACGATCAGCTTGCCGCTGGAAAGCGCGTCTGTGATCCGCTGTGGCTCCGATGCGGTGCAGCCGGAAACCGGCAGGCCCCACGCTTCGGCGGCTGCCGGGATGAGCGCGTGATACGAACCGCTTCCGCTGCACCAGTAGCCGTTGTCGTATGACCACTTTGCCATCTCCACGGGATCGACCAGATCGTCCGTGAGGGAAGATACTACCATTGCCATAGCAGTTGGGCCGCAGCCGTAGCCGCCGATATCGTCGGTGCCATAGGGCTTGTTCGCATAGCGTTCATCGAGCTGATTGTAATAGACGACCTCCGTGCTGCCATCTGTGTAGCGGATGTCGCCAAGCGCAGGGATCGTGAAGCTGCTCTCAGACGAGGAAAGATTCTGAAACAGGCCGTCGCCCAGAAACAGACTGAGATTCTCGGCAAAGTTCTGCGCAAGCGTCTTCTGCTCGGCGGTCAGATGAAAAATGGAATCGGCAAAATACGCTTCGCCGCGATAGGAAAGCGTGTAGACGCGCACCGTCACCTCACGAAGCTCTGTGACCTCCTCGCCGTCTTCATTGAGAATGGTTTCTTCTATCTCGCGCGTTTCGTCCTCATAAGTATAGTCGTAAAGTTCGCCAATGCCAGCGCGCAGAAGCTGCTTCATATCCTCCAGAGAAATGGCGGCAACGTCCGTATCGCGGTAGGCACAGTATTGTGAGATGAACAGATTGACGTTATTGATGCGCTCGTTTTCATACGGGTTGACGATCTCATACTGATCGGCGCTGGACGCGGCAAAATCGTCCGCGATCCGCTGCTCGGCATCGGCAATACCACTTCCAAGCAAGTCGCTGACCGCAAATGCAATCTCGTTCATGTTTTCGGTGATCGCTGCCTGATCGTTCAGAATGGTGGTATCGCCGGTGGTTTGCGCCGTGCCGCCGAAGATCAGCGTTGGAAGCATCACAAGGAACAGCAGCGGGATCGCAAGGATGGCGAGCAGCGCAAGAAGAATCTTCTTCCCGTGCTTGGCTGCCGCGATTGCGACACTGGCAGCCGCGCCGTAGGGACCGCCGAGGGCGGCCCCATTTGCAGCTGCGGCCGTGATCTTGCCTGCTTTTGCGGCGCCTTCCACGACCTTTGCGGCGGTGCTGCCGACCTGAACGGCTTCGTCCAGTCCGGACTGCCGATTTTCATTTACGCCCATTCGAGTACAAAGACGACCGACATGATCTCCTGCCCGGTCACAGGCTGAGAAACGGCGGATACGACGGCATCATAGTTGATGGAGAGCGCATCTGCTTCTTTGACCGTCCACGGCGCAGCCAGTGTGAAGACCTCAGAATCACCGGTCTTGCTGGTCTCGGAAGAATTGATCTTGAAGCCGACCTGCTTGGCATCCACTTTGGCCCTTGCCATGTTGGTCGAATACGGCACGAACTCCCAGCCATTTTTGCTGGTGACGCTGACGGAAGAAACTTTCACATCACCGGTGGAATTGTTGACGATGGAAGCGGAAGCGACATAGACCTTGCCGGATTCGTCCACAACGAGCGGCAAAGTGGCCGGAACTGTCACCGAAAACAGCTCAGTAACTTCCCAATGTGCATAGTACATTGTCGCGGCGGTTTCCTTGAAAACAGTGTTTGTCGTAACTTCTGTGCCGCCGTCTTTCTCCGTAAACCAGCCTAAAAATTCGGCGTTTTTACGTTCCGGATCGGTGGGGAGAACGAGTTTTTCACCGTAAGTCTGCTCGGTTGTTTCCGAACGTCCGTCGCCAAGGTTCCATGTCACAGTATAGGTGTTTGCAGTGAATTGCGCATAGAACGTCTGGCTGGTCGTAATCGACGTGACGGTGTTATAGAGCTTGCCGCCCGTTTTTTCGGTATACCAGTTCTTGAATGTGTATCCGGTTTTCACAGGAGAAGCGCTGGGCGCGGTCGGCTTGCTGTTCGGCTTCATGGTTTCGGAAAAGCTGGCCTTGCCGTCGATCGTGCCGCCGTTGCTGCCTGCGTCCCATGTGACCGTCAACGAAACCGTTGCGCCGCAATCGTCGCACTTTCCATCGCCGTTCGCATCGGTGTGGTCTGCATATTCATAGCCAGAATCTCCGCAAGCCGAGCACGTCTTGGTACGCTTATGCTGCGTTTCGCTGTCCGAAACCCACGAACCGTAGGAATAGCTGTGATCTGCATAATCATAGGTAGACGCGCTACAGGACGTACAGGTTTTTGCACGTCGGTGCTGCGTATCACTGTACTTGCTCCATGCGCCAGTGGAATAGCTATGATTTCCGTATTCCGTTGTGGAGTACCCACAAGTGCGGCAGGATGCCGTTCGGCTATGTTGACTGGAAGAAGAATTGCTCCACGAGCCGTAGCTCATGCTGTGGCTGGCGTATTCGTAATCCGAATCGCCGCAGTTCCGGCAATAGGCTTCGCGCCGGTGCTGACTGGACGAATACTGCTCCCACGAGCCATAGCTATAGCTATGACCGCTTGCATAGATCGTTTCGCTCTTGGTCTGACCGCAGGCACAAGAATAGCTTCTGTAGCCATTGCTGGTGCAGGTAGCCGCCTGCTGACTTTGCAGCACCCATGTATGACTGCCGCAATCCGGGCAGGTGCCCGACCCATAAGCACCGGATCCGTGGCTCTTGGTAGTGTATGTTCCTAAATATTGAACGTAATGGCAGCTATTGCATTCATTATAGTTGGCATGACCACGCGAGGAATGTGCGACTTCGACGTATGTGCCCTGGAACGAATACTTCCCACACGACGGGCAGTTGCCGATAATCGAGCCAGTCGAGGTGACGGAAATGCCCGGCGCACTCATGATGCCAACGGCTGCGGGGGTATCGGAATATACGCCGTACAAATCGTAGAAGTATTTGTTGTTCCGATTGGAGCCGGCCCAATCATAATCGTAGAACGGCACCGACGATTTGGGATACCCGATGATATAGCCGATATAGAGTGTATCGCCGCTGTCCGATTCCCGCCAGAAGGCTTCTTCGCCGATGGATTCCAGAATGTCCTCTCCGTAATAGATCGTGAGCGTGGATAGCTTCGGGCAGTTGTAAAAGGCGTGTTTGCCAATCGTCGGCGTGGTGCTGGGGATTTCGGCTGTGGTCAGATGGACACAGTCTTCAAACCAGTACGCAAGGTCAACGATATGCAATGCGTCCATATCATCAAACCAGACCTGCGTGATCTGCTCCCGGACAGCCGCCCACGGCTGGTCATCCTTGCTTGTGAACGGCTCACAGTCGCCGGAGCCGGAGATCGTCAGCCAGTTGTGTTCGTTCAGCTCCCACTTGATCTTGCTGCCGGGGATCGTGCCGGAGGTAGTTGTTTCGGCAGAAACAGTAGCTTCTTCGTCAGGGGCGCTGTCGTAGATCGTGTGCGCTTCCGGTTCAGCGGCGAATGCGGCCACAGACAGCGAAAAGATCATACAGAGGGTCAGAAGCAGGGCTGTCAGTTTTCTAATCTTCATGCGTTATCCCTCCTCCATGACGGCAGAAATCGTGAAGATCACGGTTGCCGCGTTAATGTTTGTAACAGCTTCACTGGCAGATACCTTCGCTTTGTAGCGGATTGCCAGCGACTTCTCTGCGCTGATAGACGGAAATGCACCATCCACAAGTGTCAGGCTGCCTGCGCCTTTTGTGCTGCAACCGTTGATAGACAACGCAATGCTGTTTTTGGATGCCGAGAAATCATCGTAAAATTAGTGTTGAATCGTAATTGTAATGATTGCCCCGGCTGTGCCGATGATTTCGCCACTGACTGGGTCGAGATTGTGGAACATGGCTGTGCATTCGTATGTGCCAGCCGGGAGCTCCACGTCAAGGGCAGCACGTTCGATCTTGCTGCCCACAGGGATCGCTTTGGACTGATAAATGACCTCCTGTGTGTCGTTGCGGATGAACTCGACCTGCTGGGGATAGTTGTTGATCGATTCATTTACGATCATGACATTGCCCTCAGCCTTGCCGTCCTCGAAGTACGGCGCGGTGTTCATGGAAATGTTGATCATGCCCTCGGCTACTTTCTCATTCAGCTTCTCCGCGATTTCTTCCGGACTGAGATTATCCCAGCCGCCCTCGACGGCGGACGAATCATAAATGATCCCGGATTTGCTGCTTGCAAGCGCCGCATCTGCGGGTTTATGCAGCAGCCTGACTGCGAGGAAAATGCCCGCACCGACCAGCAGAACGAGGAAAATAATCGCATAGACGGTGATGTCCTTGGAGCGTGTTTCACGAGGGGCGTCAATGTATTCTTCTTTGGCTTTCATAGAGAAAACTCCTTTGTATATTAGTACCGTCAGGGAGGCACCCTCAGACGGCGCAGCAGCGGTTCCAGTGTGGGCGCTGCAAGAAATATGAAATCAGTCATAGGCAGAACGCTGCCGGATTACAGGTTCCGCTTGATGATCCGCGTGATAATGCCGACGGCAATGCCGTGTTCTTCATCCAGCCGTGTGACCGCAAAGCTGACATCGTCCTTTTTGCCGGGCATTCTGGAATCATAGCAGGTGTGCGCGATGGCGTTGACGCCGTTGTTCAGGCGGATATACACAACACCGCCGCGAAGATCTGTTACCTTGCCGGCGTACTTGCTCTGTACCTGACACTTCTTCAAATTGTCCACGCTGGTTTCGGAAAACGTGCTGCGGATATCTGCCCGGATGGAAAGATGCTCGACGTCTTCACAGCTGATCTCCTGCACGCGAACCAGAACACGGTCGCCGACGCTGTAAAGATCGCGGACGTCGGACACCCACTGCCAGGATAAATCACGGGCAAAGATGGCGCATTCAATGCCAAAGGCTTCGACGCGCAGCACCTTCTCCGCGACGGCGATCACGCGCGCCTCGACCAGACGGCCGGGATAGATGTAAGGATTTCCGGACGTGTCTTTGCTGAGATAGAACGTCTGCCGCTTTCGGAGCATGGCTTCCCGGCGGCTGGCAACAGCGCTGTGTGTGGTCGAGTCAATGCCCTTGACGATGAAATCAATCTCCGCGCCGAGCATCGTGCCGAGGATACGGTTCAGCCGGTTCATGTAGTCGGCATATGCTCTGCCGGACGGCATCCGTTCCTCCAGCACAAGCATCTCACGGATCGGGATAGCGATGCGGAAGCCGTGGAAGCTGACCGTCGCCAGCGTTTTGCCGCCTGCGGTCTGCTCAATGCCGTCCAGCGTGCCGGTCAAGATCCGCCGCGTCCGATAGGCGTTGCGGATCTCATGCCAGAGTTCGTCGGTGGCTTCGGCTTCGCTTTTGATGCGCGTTCTGGCCGTGATCGTCAGAACTGCGTCATTGCGCGGCACGGATGGAGATTCCGAGGCTTCACCGGACGGTTCTTCTGCGGAGATGGTCAGCGCCGGTTTCTCATCCGCCGGCGGCGATTCCGTTTCGTCAGACGGAGCAGGCTGCGGTTCTTCCTGCGCGGGAGATTCGTTCAGCGCCTGAAGAAATTCCGTGTATTCTTCGGACGGCGCATCATCCTCCGGCGCGCCCTCATCGGGTGGGCTTTCTGTGGGGATGGGCTCCTCCTGCGGCTCGGTGAGCGGCGCATCGGGAGACTCCTGCGGTTCAGTAGAAAGCAGGTCGTCCTGTTCGCCGCTGTCCGGAACAGGCAATTCCTTTTTTCTGGGCATGGGTCATTCCTCCTTTTTTGGTTTGGATAAAATGGATTCCTTGCTGGTGGTTATGATCTTCTGCTTTTTTGCAGGAGTATCCTTTTGGGGCGCTGGGGTAGTGCGCGGAACAGGGGCGGCAGGTGTTGGAGACGCTTCGCTTTTCCAGCGCGGGATGTGTGCCGCCGCTTTGTCCAGACGCAGTTTCTTCGCCTCGTAGTGCTTGGAGTAGTCAAACTTATCGACCTCCAGAATGTTTCGCCCGCGGATGATAACAAGCGCCTTATCCACGTCCAGTCGTAAAACCTCGTCCATCGTGAGCAGCCGCCTGCGGCCGACACCGCTCGTTTCGCGGTATTCCGGGGTGTAGTTGGAAATGCGCCATGTACCAAGCTGTTTGGCCTGACTGGTCACAGCAACGCTCGCTTCGCCGGAGCGTGAGGAAATAAACTCTGCCGTTAGTGCATCCGTACAGCCAAGGAACAACTGCACGTCGCAGTTGCCGAGAATTTCCTGCCATTGGTTGTTGGGATAGCGATTTTGCAGACCGGCGAGATTCTGAAACACGCAGGACATACTGATGTTCCGGGAACGGATCACGGAGATTTTTCGGCTGAGATCGGGGATAACGCCGCAGGCGCAAAGCTCCTCGCCGAGCACATGAACAGGAACCGGCAGACAGCCACCTGGACAGTTCTGGTCGGCGTAGCGGACGAGTTTGATAAAAATGAACGACAGAAACAGCGAGGACAGGAAATCAAAGGTACTGTCCTGATCGCTCGTGATGCAGTAATAAGCGCACGGCTGCTTGCCCGGCAGCTCCAGATCGATCTCATCATGGCTGGTGATGGCGCGAATATCTGCGTTCTGGAACACCTGCAGCCGGGAGCCGAGACCGATAATGACGCCGCCGCGCACGCTCTCCGACGATTGCCGGAAGATGCTGTACGGCGCTCTGGCCGGATGCCCCAGCGGGAGCGCGTCAAACAGTTCGTTCAGTTCCTTTTCCGAGCAGCTTACAAGCAGCTGATACGCTTCGCCAATGTTTCGCCGTTCCGGTGGATAGCTGCGCTCGACAAACAGGACGAGCGCCTTGAGAAGATTCATCTCGGCACTGTCCCAGAAGTGGTCTCCGCGGTCGCTGCCGGTGTTGCGGATGATAACGTCGCAGAAAAGCTGCGCCATCAGTTCCTGTCCGTCGATCTCGGACAGGCAGTTCCACGAATCCGACGACGCGGGTGTGACCAGATTGAACACGCGCACGGTGTAACCCTGATCGCGCAGATAGGCGCTTGTTTTTTCATATAGTTCCGATTTCGGATCACAGATGACCAGTGAACTTTTTCGCGCCGCGCACTGCAAGATCATATTGACGCAGAACGCGCGCGTCTTTTTCGAGCCGCTTGCGCCATAGACGGCAAGATTGCCGTTGAAGCGTGTTTTCTCCGGGATACAGACCACGCGGCCATCCACTTCGCCGAGGATCGTGCCGTGATGCTTGCGCAGGTCTGGAACGAAGTCGAGTACCTGGCCGGCTTCCTTTGGATTGAGAAAACCGGCGGTTCCGTAGGTGCCTTTGTGGGAATAGGTCAGGTTTCTGGTTTTGTCGTATTGCCCATCGCCGCCGGCGCCCATGTGCATGATCGCCACAACGAGAAGTACGATTGCTGCCAGAAAGATTCCCATGCCATATAGACCGTATGGAAAGCGAAACACGAACCGCAGGCAGATATCGAACGAAGCATCCGGCATCGGCGGCGAAGTGCCGCTGTACGGCGTGCCGCCTGCGGCTGTCCATGCCTGATAGTTGTAGATGAACTGTGCGAGATAGCCGCCTGCATAGAAAAGCGCGGCCAGCGCAACAGGCAGAAAACAGACCAGCGTGATCTTCTGTTTCTTATTGATGGAGCATCATCCTTTCGTAAGCGGCAAAGTCGATGCTTGTGATATTGACCTGCGCACCGAACACCGCCCGCAGTGCTTCCGCCTGATAGTCAAAGCAGAGAAGGCTGCCGGTCTGATTGTGCAGCATCAGCGCACAGCGGAACCGGTGCAGCCTTGGCAGGTCGCAGAGATACGAAAACAGGACGGGCGACCCGTCCTGCTCCAGCGCGTCATGTTCGATTGGCAGTGCAGGAGACGGCGGCAGGAGGTTTTCGGAAAGAATTTCGTTCAACTGCTCCTGCGCATCTGGTTGACATAACTGAAATGCACCAACCTCACCAAAGTGGTCGAGCGTCAGAAAATAGAAATGCGGATAACTGCCATCCAGAAGGAAATGGTTCTGCGCCATCTCATTCAGGATCGCAGGTATCTGCATGGGTGAGCTGCCGAACACAATGCCGTTCACAGAAGATTGCGAACGGCGGCAAAATTCGGTCTGTAAGACAGCCTTGAGCCGAATTTCGGCGTTGTACGCCCATCTTGGAAAGGTCGAAGCCATGTTGTAGATCGGGAAGATAGCTTGTTTTGTGAACAGCACGCCCGTCATGCGGGAATTGCGGATTTTGGTGCAAAGACTGCCGAGAGATTTGAACTCGCGGGAGGAATAGTAGACCGGAAATAGAGTGGGATTTGAGAGCCAGTCTTGAATAGATGGCTTTTCCCACGGCAGCGACGGGATTTGCGCGTTGTGCAGGATCAAAAGCGCCTCGGCCATCCGGTGCAGCCGCAGCCGGCGCTCTGGTTCTGACTTCAAAGAGTTTGTTTTGGACGTGCCTGTAAGATAGGGCGCAAGGTCGACCGGATATTTTTGAAGCAGCAGCCGTTTGGCGCTTGTGGTCAGCCTGAGTCCGCGCAAACCGTTCTTGGTATACGAATGGAGCAGCCCGTCCTTTTTGAGCTTGCCGATCACGCTTTCGATATAGCTGCTGCCGCCCGGAAAGCGGCCGGAAAAAGCGGCCGGGAACTCGCCGGAGATGGATACTATTTGCAGCACGAGAAGGGGCAGTGTACCCTCGGCGGGAAGTTGCGTCGGATTCATAAACGATGACCTCTTTTACCGTATCGGCTCTTAACTTCGGTAATTTTTGCGCTGTCGGTCAAGCGAAAACGCCTGATGTTTCAAGGGAAAACGCCATGCGCGGCGGTATCTGAAAAAGAAGGACGAAAAATGCTTAAAAATCCGACATGGTTTCCAGCGCATTTTGATGCTCTTCCAGCCAGCCCGGAAACATATCTTGATCCATTACAAAGAGCTTTGTGACATCTTCCTCGCCTAACTCCGTGGTGTTATAGACGTTGCACAAAAGCCCATTGTCATCCATCATAAGATAGGCGCAGACAACGTCCAGAATCTGCTTCATTTCCAGATTGTCGTAGTCCCGGATGCGACCGCGTCCGCCAGATACCGCATAGATATGGCAGAAGCAGATGATGCACGACTCAAAATGGGAAAGAGGATGATCTTTAACAAACTGTCCGAGCGCCTGCTCCAGCGGGTCGGTCAGATATTCGGCGCTGCGCTGCTTTTTCTTAGGAAGCAGACCCGGCAGCGTAATTTCCACCAGCCCCGGCTGCGCAGTGATCGTGATGCCGAGGACATTGGCGGCAGAGGTCAGGTATTCATGCTTCTGCACGGTGGTAAAGCCGTAGACCAGATGCCGCATCCGGCAGGCGATCTGCTCTGCGCGGAGGGCTGCGTCGGTGGAGAGCAGCTCATAGTTTTCCGGATAACGCTGCAAGTCAATCGTGTTCATGGCGCAAAGCGCATTGCTCAGCCGCGAGACCTCTGCCAGCAGCGAGGATATTCGCTTGGATAAAAGCGCACGGTTCATAGATAACCTCCATAGTGTGAAATAGAGCTTCAAAAAAAGAAAATTGATTTTATTTAGAATCTAGGCTATACTGAACTGAGAAAATACGATGCGTGAAAGGAGCGGTTGTTATGGATCAAATACAAAACCGCCGGATTGCTGCTGTCAAGGCAGCCGACGCGATCAATGCGATTGAAGGCGTTCCGGTTTCCGATTATGCAAAGACGCTCTCTGCTTGTTGGGCAAAGGGTGAAATCACAGACCAGCAAATGAAATCTGCGCTGCTCGCTTCTCACAGAAGGCTGGTGGCAACAGTATATAGCAACGACTGAAATGTAATTTATATAGTTTATTTTCTGAACGGATGCAGACTTTGCATCCGTCCTTTTACATGAGTTCTTGAAGATATTGAACACTTCCATCACCATCCAGCAAACAGTATGCGCGCACATTTGGGATGGCGAGCAGATCGACCTGCGCGGCATCCTCCAGAATGACCAGCCGCGCGGGCGGTTCTTGTTCCGGACGTGCAAGCAGCAGATTCAAAATGGCTTCTTTGCCCGGTTCGGCGTAGAGAATTTCATAGACCTCGCCGCCGGCAAGGAAGATGATCTTCACGGGATATTCTCCCGCAGCATGGTACTCGACCTGCTCCATAAAGTCTGCCAGGACGGTCACCGCTGCTTCCAAACCACGGTCGCGGTCTTTGGGCAGCTCCGGCGTCAGGGAATAGAAGCCGTCCACGAGGAACAGCCGCTTTTGCTTGCAGAGATAGGACAAAAGATTTTTGATCTGCTCGTCTTTCTGCGGATACAGACCAAAAATCTGTTTCTGTGTCAAGACACCATAGGTCGAAATTTCCCGCAGGATGCCGCTGGCTTCGTGCGAGTAAATCTGGGCGCGGGTTTTCATAGAAGTCACCTCTAATTTTTGTGCGTATAACTGCCGCACAGAATACGTACAAACTGTAGCCGTCAGATCTGAAGATGGCTGCTGTACGTATAAAAGACGTATTGTGTACGCAAAGATGATTTTAGAGAAAAGATGTTGCTTTCAAAGCTGCAAAATTGATTGCAATTTTAGGCGTATTCATATATGCTGGAGACAAATGGGAGGCGATTCGTTTGGATACGAGAACGGTAACTTTCACGACCCACGCAGAGCCCAATGTAGGAAATTTGGTAGATGGGATTGAGAAGCAACACGATATTTCAGAGACACTTGTCCGCGTTGAAATGACGGATGCTGAATTTAACGCCATGATGCAAGATGGGCTGAGTGCTGCAAAGGCTGACCATTCCAGCGCTGTGTCCGAAGTCTTTGCAGATTTGCGTAGAGAACTCTGTATATGAATGGGCTGCTCGAATTTTTGAGCGTTTACAGAAAAGTTAAAAACCATCCTGCGTATGCTCCCTTGATAAAATGAGAAAGCTATGATAAAATACGATTGACCATAGATTATCCTAAAAATGTGGAGGGCGTTATGGCATATATCACACGAGAGCTTGAGCGTAAGTTCTTAAAGCTCAATGATTTTTTCAAGGTCATCCTTGTTACAGGTGCGAGGCAGGTCGGTAAAACGACGATGTTAAAGCACCTTGCAGAAAGCAGCAGAACCTATGTCACGATGGACAATACAATGGCAAGAGAGCTCGCACAGTCTGACCCCGTGCTGTTCTTTCAGACCTATAAGCCGCCGGTCCTTATTGATGAGGTGCAGAAAGCACCGGAGCTGTTTGAGCAAATCAAGATCATTTGCGACGAGAGTGATGAAAAGGGCCTTATCTGGCTGACTGGTTCTCAGCAGTACAATATGATGAAAAAAGTGCAGGAAACCCTTGCCGGAAGAATTGGCATTCTGGAGCTATACAGCTTATCCGCAAGAGAAAAAGCAGGGTTTGTATTCGATACGGATCTGGATTTTTCGCTTGCCACGCTGCAGGCAAGGCAGCAGAAAGTTCCGAAGAACGATGTAATTCAGGTATTCCAGCACATTTGGGAGGGCGGTATGCCGCAGGTGCAGGGCGTGGATGATGAACTCAGACAGGAGTATTTCAACTCCTACATCGATACCTACCTGATGCGTGATGCAACCGAAGCCGGCGGCATCACCGATGCTGTGCGTTTTCGCAAGTTCCTTGTTGGATGCGCCTCGCTCGTGTCGGAGCAGGTCAATTATTCCACATTGGCTGAGTCGGCCGACATTGCTCCGAGTACGGCGAAGGAGTGGCTGAACGTACTTGTAGGATTGCGTATCGTCTATCTGCTTGCGCCGTATTCCAACAATGAACTCAAGCGTCTCAGCAAAACGCCGAAGCTGTACTTCTGCGATACCGGGCTATGCGCGTATCTATCCATGTGGCTGACGCCGGATACACTGCGCAGCGGCGCTGCAAGCGGGCATTACTACGAGAACTATGTTGTAATGGAGCTGGTCAAGAACTACGCCTACGCGAAGTCCAAGGTGAATCTGACCTATTTTCGGGATTCCAATGCAAAAGAGATCGACGTGTTTGTTGAGGAAAACAATGTCATTCATCCGCTCGAAATCAAAAAGAGTGCTGCGCCCGACCGCCGGGAGGTCAAAAAGTACAGTGTAATCGACAAGGCATCCTTGAAGCGTGGAAATGGCGGTATCATCTGTATGTGTGAGGAGCCGATTCCAATCGACGCGGATAACTGCTTTATCCCGAGCAATCTAATCTGAACAATTTCAAGCAGTATTAAGAAAGCATCTCTGCGGAGGTGCTTTTCTTATACCCAAAACCAAAAGAAAGAGGGCAGACCGCACCGCAAAGCAGAGTATCACAGTATCTTCCAATCCTCCAATCAGACACGCTCTATTTTGCCGTTCCGTTTCAGTAATTCCTGAAGCTCCCTGCGGTCGGTGGTGATGAGTTCCTTTTCCAGTTCGCTGCATTTAATCTCAACGGCGACATTATTATTGTTCGTGCTGATAAGGGCGCTGCCGCGCTCAAAGTGCGTGATCTCCATCAGCTCTGCTTCAGAAAGATGCAGAATGGAGCCGACGCGCTGGGCTTCCTCATCCTCCAGATTCAGAATCACCTTGGTCTTAGAGTTGTTAATAATGCCCTTGCCGTATTTGCCGTCCTCCAGCGCGAAAAAGTCATTGAGGTCCTGCGTCGCGCAGACGGCCGAGCCGCCGTAGCCGCGGATGATCTTGAAGATCTCCAGCACAAACTCCGCTGCCAGACGGTTGCTGCTGGCGCCGATGAGCTGCCAGCACTCGTCAATGAAGATGGCCTTTTCCTCGGTGCGGTTCTCCTTCGCCTTATCCCACACAAAGTCCAGCGCCATAAACATGCCGACGGTCAGAAGGTCGCCGGTCAGCTCCGAAATATCCAGAACGATGTATTTGTTATCGAGAGACACGTTCGTCTGCTGGTTGAACGTTTTGGCAGAGCCGCTGACGAGCCGGTTCAGAATGTTTGCCAGCCGCAGCGTGGAGGAAGATTCCTTGAGTACCGCGTACAGATCGCCCAGAATTGGCATCTCGCGGTACCGCTCCGGGTGCTTGGGGTCGCGGAGCGTGTCATTGTTGTGCGTAATACCCTTCTTGGCGTAGGTGCGGATCATGGCTTCATCGAGAAGCTGCCGCTCCTCGTGATTCATGTCGGGGATCAGCAGGCTGAAAAAGATGTGCAGCCGCTGGATCTTGGCGGCCAGCATGGAGTGCTCCACGGTGCTGCCGTCGAGTTGTTCATCGACCGAGCGGTCTGTCTGCCGGATCTCCATGACGTTGATGCAGTTGGGGGATGCGGGCGAGATCTGGATGAACGCCCCGCCGATGTTGGAGCAGGCCCGATGAAATTCGTGCCCTTTGAGCGGCGCGACGATAAACACCTGGATACCCTTGCGCCGCATCCGCAGCGCCATGAGCTGCATGGTAAAGGTCTTTCCGCTGCCGCTCGTTCCGAGAATGGCAATGTTGGCGTTTTTGTAGATACGCGAATCAAAGATGTCCACGATGATGAGAGAGTTATTGTGCTTGTTGACGCCGAGCAGGATGCCGTTGTCATCACACAGCTCATACGCCGTGAACGGATAGCAGCTTGCTGCGCCCAGCGTCAGCACATTCCGCTTGCTGCGTTCAAAGAGCGATTTATCCAGCTTCACGAGCGGAAAAGACGAGCGGAGCGCCTGTTCCTGACAGAAATTGCAGCTCTGCACGTTCATGTCCTGCGAAATGAGCAGCTTTTTCATCTCTGCGCACTTCCAGTCCAGATCATCCGGATTGTCTGCGGTCACGGTGATAAGCAGATTCAGGTAGTAGAAATCCTCATGGTTGCTCAGACCATCTTTCAGAAAATAGCCGCTTCGGATAGCGCTGTCGAGATCGTCAAAGTCCGTGTTGGTGTCGCTGGTCTCCTTGATCTTGCTGCGGTTGATGCGAAGCTGTTGGCCGAGCTTGCGGATCATGCGATCCTTCGGCTGGCGCGTCAGAAACACATCGAGGTCAATGCCATCCCCGGCGTTGACCAGCAGACTCAGCCAGCCCGCGGGAACCTCGGACTTATACCCGTCCGACGGCACCAGCAGGTACGCATAGTACGTTCCGTCAATGCAGAGATAGCTGCCATGCGTGAAATCCAGCTGTGAGGGCGCAAAAAAATCACCGACGGGAATTTCGTCGATGGAGCAGCCGGCTTTTATATAGTTGGATGTGATATGAAAGATGCGCTGTAGGAACGGAACGTCCGTGCTTTCTCTGCGGCAAAGAAACGTATAGAGCATTTCGGCAGCGGCTTCGTCCTCATTCTCATGCTGGACGACGCTGTTGCCGCATTGCCGGAGATAATTCGCCGCCGTCCGCGCCGCCGTTTGAAGTGAGGAAATAGCGTCGGCTTCCTCTCGGTCCTTTTTTGCACCAGGCAGCAGTTCATACTCCATAATGAGAAAGAAGCGCCGCGCGATGGCTTCTCTGGAGCCGAGCTTTTTGAGCAGCTTCAGATAGTCCTCTTGCTGCATTCGGCAGCTTTCATTCATTTCCTGCGCCATCTCCCGGCGCACGGTTTCAATGTGTCGGTTCATATCCGCACGTTTCGTGATAACCTTGATTTGCAGCTTGACCGGCGCGATTTTGAGATAGCTGATAAACGAATACACGATGTTCCGCTGCTCTCTTGCGCTACGGAGTAAGAAGTTAATCGGCACGATCTCCAGGATCTTGATAAATCGGTGGTCGGTCGTGTAGACAATGCCGTTTTCGATTTTCTGAATCGGCACATACGCTGCAAGCGGATTGCCGGGGTGCTCGGCCTGCTTCTTTTGCCGATAGGAGGTGTCCAGCATCAGGCGGCGCGTATCCTTTGCAAAGCGGATGCGGCTGCCGTCCTTTCTATAGGCGGCGGGCTGCACAGCCGTGCTGGGGCCGGACTTTTTATCCCATGTCGGGAGAATTGCCTGCTTTCGGCTACTTTTGCCGCCGCTCTTACTTAGACTTCTGCGGTTGCGGAGGAAACGAAAAAACAGAATGATATAGGACGAGAGCGGCATTCCTGCGATCCCGATGAGCGCCAGAAGCGCCAGCGGCAGCGAGGTCAGGCAGAGCAGGATGATCCGGACGGTCAGCGTCAGCGAGAGCGTCAGGATCGGAAGCCCGGTGCCGGCGGCAAGAATGACCGCCTCGACCACATTTCGCGCCTTGAATAAGCCGCCGAAGAACGAACCGCCCTCAATAAAGTTTGGCGGGATCACATAGCTGTCCCGCTGTTCCTGACTCATAGGTTCTCACATCCGATCTTTTCTTTGCGGTGAATTCGGCAGCTTCTGCACGATCTTTTCGTGATAGGCGATCTTGCCGTCCTCCGTTTGATAGGGCTTGCGTTCCACGGTGTCCGCTGCGTACTGCTTATACCATGCGGCGTCGTCTGCGGAGTAGACCTTGCTATAATCGCCTTTCGGCTGGGCGTACTGGTCAGCATGATACATACAAAAATCAATGCCGCCCGGATGCTCTGGCGTGAACTCGCGTCCTGTGATGCGGCCGCCGCCGATCTCCACGTCCTGATAGCGCGGAATGTTGGTTGCGTGTTCTCCCAACGCGGTGAAGCCCATATAGGACATCAAAGAACGTGTCGCGGTCTCGCCGGTGATGGAGCCGGTCGTGCGATAATCGCCCTTGGCGACCGTGCCGATCACATCGTTGGCAAACGCGCCGCCCTGATAGAGCGATTTCGCAAACAGTGTTCCGCCGAAACTGCGGAACTGCGTCGGTGCGGACGGGATCGGCGCAGGCCGGGCGGCAGGCGCTTCATTTGCCGGGGCAGAAACGGGCGTGGCAGATGGTGTTCTGCTGTGCAGGAATCTGCCGGGGCGCTCCTGCGTCTGGACAGTCCGCTCCGCAATGGTGGTTTTGGAAAGTCCATTGCGGACGGAGAAAAACTGTTTGTCGGATTGCGCAGTATGCTGCCGGGATTGCGATTCCACCTGCCCGAACGTGGCAGCCTGCGTATCCTGCTGGGTATGCTGCGTCTGCTCACGCTGCGTGATTCCAGACTGTTCCGTGTGGAAACCATCCATCGTATCATGCTGTGCATGGTGGCTTTCCTCGGACTGCACCTCGCGCTGGGTAACACCGATCTGTTCCTGTTGCAAGGCAGACTGCATGACCTGCGACTGTTCCGTTCTGGCTTCTTCGCTGCTTGCATCAAATTCATCCGACTGCACCACAGAGCCGACAAATTCGCCCTGTTCCGACTGGAACGCCAGATACGATGCCTGCTGATCCTCCGTATGCAGCGCCGCGTGGAACTGCTGCTCCTGCGCAGTCTGTGTATCCTGATGGATCTGGCTGGCGTCTACGGAATGCTGCGATTCATGAAGCGCCTGCTGGGAGTTTTCTCGCTGTTCCGAGTTTACAGCGCGGGAAGAAACCGTCTGCTGATTCTGGTCAAGCTGGCTGGTGTTCTGCCGCTGCTGCTCGGAAGCGGACTGCGAACCGGAATGGGTGTCGCTGCTCGCGTGTGTCCGGCTGACTGTCGCCTCGGCCTGCTGCGGCTGGACGATGTTTTTCTCTGTCGTCGCCGTGCGCACAGCATCGCTCGCGATTTTGCGGCTTGCCATGCCGACGAGTCCGCCGCTGAAAAAGCCTGCCGCAGCCGCACTTCCGCCGCCGGGTTTTCCGGACGCAGGCGCAGAACCGTGACGGCTGTGGCTTCCCAATGCGCTGCCGACTGCGCTGGTCGCGGTGTTGATGGCGCGCATGGCGATCATTGCTTCTGAGAGCATGGAGCCGCCGGTATGCCCAACGTTCAGACCGAGACTGGACAAGAAGCTGTCGATTTTCTGTGACACCTTTAAGAACGCAATGGCACACAGGAACCACACCAGCACGTTGCCAGAAACAGCTTCCTTCCCGGAAGCACTGACTGCAGATTCTACGTCACTTTCCGAAATGGCGAACGCACTGGTTGACATAACTAAAACAAGAGTGAGCATCAGCAGACAGTTCAAAAAGAATCGTTTTCTCATGGATACTCCTTATAGGGACAAAGGATTTGCGATAAACGTGCCGACCATGCTGGTAAACAGCCGTAGGCACCATGCGTTCATGAGCAGCAGAAACACCTGCCCACCCAGCATCCGGCACCATGCCTTGAAGATGTTTGCTGTGGACTGAGAGCCGCCCATCGAGAACGCGACCGGCGCGGTGTAAACAAGAACGCCGAGCAGGATATACCGCTCGGCGGCTTCAAAGAGCAGCTTCAGATAGTTCCACGCCAGCAGCACAACGATGATGAGCACGATCAGCGTGACCGCTCCGTTTGCGCAAGCGCCGATGATGACCAGCATGACGGAATTGAAATCCGCAAAGCTGAGCGGCGGCAGCTCGGATGATAAGATCCAGTCATACGGCGTGCCGCCGATCTTCAGGACGATCTCGACAATGCTTTTCGCACAATAGGTGAGCGTGATGAAGATGATCGCGCGGAAGGTCAGCTTGACTGGATGCTCCGCTTCAAAGCCAGCGCCCAGCCAGTAGTTTTTGAACAGGTTCCAGACCCACATCAAGAGAATCAGCCCGATGCCAATGGCGGTAAAAATATCGTACATCGTCTCGGCTGCCGGGAAATAGCGCAGAAACGTGTCCATCCCGCAGCCGAGCGCACCGAGTACCGAGGTGTTGATGAGGTCCAGCCCGTGCATGATCTGTTCGGAGATCCACTCGACAACGCCGTCAAGAATCCCCATGCCTTATGCCGTCCACTGACCGCCGGAGAAGAACGGCGTGACGTAGGCCATGATGAAGCCGAGACCGTTCAGAATCGCCCAGGTGATTGCGATGCGTTTGAGCCATGCACGCGATTCCTCGACCGTCCGGCCGCTGCGGGAAAAGTTCATCATCAGAAGCGCGACGGATGCGGTGACGATGGCGGCGATGGTGGAGATGAGAAGAATTTGCTGGTAGACGTCCTTCATGATTTCCGTTGCCTTTTCCCAGATCGTCGTGGCCGAAGCCGGCTGGACCAGAAGCGGCAGGATGCTGATGCCGAGCCATGCAGCATAGAGCCAGCGCCCCGGGGTTTTCCTCGGCGGTGGAAGCTGCGGCAGGTTGTTGGTTGTGTTCAAAGATGCTCCTCCTTTTCCTTTCCCGATGCAAAAAGCAGACGCCCGATCCGGACGTCTGCTCGCAACAAGATTCAGCTTTATATGCTTTTGAGCATCTTCAGTATAGCATATCCGGATTTGCGCCGAAAGAGCAAAACCGTGCCAATATTATGACAATGCTGTGGCGCGTTTTTCATTATTTACGGCTACCATTTTAGAAGTGATTTTTGTAACAATACACACTTTTCGCTTCTAAATTCGATGCCGCCGCCAACTTGATTATCGTTTTTTCGTATTTTCTATTTTGTCAACCGGGAATGCGTGTCAATATAGGCATCCCAATAAAGTGTTCGTTTTCGGCAAAAGAACATCAAAGAGAAGGTCGGATATGATCGTGTACTTCCGCAGCTGTTTCATTGAAATGTTGTCGGGTTTATCTTTGAACTTTTCAGCGAGGCCGTTGATTTTTCTCTCGCGTTGGAGTATAATATTTATTGAGAAGTAACATGATAATACCGGCAAGTTTTCAATGGAGGTTGGGTTATGGAAATAAAACGAGATCGCTATTTGAAGAGAATCATCTCCTTTATGTGGGATGGGCAGGTAAAGGTGATCACCGGTATTCGCAGATGCGGTAAGTCCTATCTGCTTCGCAATCTGTTCAAGAGCTATCTTCTTGGTGAGGGCGTCGCAGAAGACCACATCCTGTCCTTTGAGCTGGATTTGACCCGCGATATTCGCTATCGCAATCCGTTGGAGCTTGCCTCTCATGTCCGGGAGATCGTGGAACACAGCGCAGACCAGTATTATCTCTTTGTAGACGAGATTCAGATGTCGGATGAAGTTCCGAATCCCTACAATCCGGACGGAAAGAAGATTACCTTCTACGATGCGCTCAACGATTTGAACTCCTTGTCCAACTTAGACATTTATGTGACCGGAAGCAACTCCAAAATGCTGTCCTCTGACATATTGACTGAGTTTAGAGGGCGTAGCGATGAGATCCGTGTGCATCCACTTTCCTTTGCCGAATACTACTCGGCTGTCGGCGGAGATAAACAGGATGCTTTTGATGAGTTTGCTTTCTACGGCGGTATGCCGCTGATTCTTTCCCGTCCCACAGACGCTGCGAAGATGGCTTATCTGAAATCGCTGTTTTCCGAGGTTTATCTGAAGGACATTGTGGAGCGTAAAAAGATCAAGCGCGAGGATGTACTGTCTGCGATTCTTGATCTGCTGTGTTCGTCTATCGGCTCTCTGACCAATCCGACAAAGGTTGCCGCCACTATCAATACCGTGCAGAAGCGCAGCGGGGAGAATGTCGTTGCCCTGAACACCGTGAAAGCCTATATGGATCACTTGTCGGATTCCTTCCTCTTCACCGAATGCAAACGCTGGGATGTCAAGGGCAAGAGCTATTTTGACTATCCCAACAAATACTACTGTGAGGACATTGGACTGAGAAATGCCCGTATTGGCTTCCGCCAGCAGGAAATGACGCACATCATGGAAAACATCATTTTCAATGAGCTGATGATCCGTGAATGTGCCGTTGACATCGGCATCGTCTATGGCAATGAGAAAAATGCCAAAGGAAAGGTCACTCCGGTTGTGCGGGAAATCGACTTCATTGCAGCTTCCGGCGGCAAGAAGACCTACATTCAGTCCACCTACGCATTGGGAACGGAGGAAAAGGCAATCACTGAAAATAAGCCCTTCACGCTGACCGGCGATTCTTTCCCGAAGATCATCGTGCGTCATGACATTCGTAAGCGTTGGTATGATGAAGGCGGCATTCTCAATATCGGCGTCATTGACTTCCTGCTGGATGACACGCTTGTCTGAATCCTCTCAAAACAAAACTGCTCACCGTGATTCGCTCATGGTGGGCAGTTTTTTAGTCCGAGAAGAACGCGTCCGCCCGGCGGCCGAAGCTGCCCGCAGCGTCCTTTGCGGCGTTGCGGTACAGGGGGGAGGCGGTTCTTCTCGTATTCAGCGTAGGCGGTCATAATCTCAGCCATCTTCTGAATGATACCCGCGTCCTTCGTGCGCACATCTGTCACCATCTGGATGATCTCGGACATCGTGAGCAGATTGCCGATCATGGTCTCATAGGTTAGTAGGTGAAATATGCAAAAAGGGGTCGAATGATTTACAAGCACAACATTTTTCAGCGTGTCTCGCCCGCAAATATTCAACTTACTGCAAAAACTCCCGCACGATCCCTGCGCTATCCTGCGCCGTATATCCCCACAGCACCGAGCTGAGTACTTCGACGGCTTCTTTGCGCTTCCTGTAATACGTCCGAGCGCTGATGTCGCGGATGTGCGGGCGAAGCTGGTCGATGATCTCCTCGACGTTCTGCAGCTCCTGCGGGGAGAGGTAAGCGTAGTAGAGCAGCCAGTAAAATTCTTCGCCGTTTTTGTGTTTGGCACGCATGAGATCCACAGCGCTGTCTACAAGGCAGAGCATTTTATGGCTCTGCTCGATGCACTTCGCCTGATGTTCCAGTTCCGTGCCGGAGAGATCCGCACCGGCCAGATAGACGGATTCCAGAAAATCCTCGATCGTTTTGCCATAGTCGATCCGGAACCGATTCCGAACCTGACGCACGGAAACCTCCAGACTCCAGACAACGTCGCGGTACTTCCGCAGCAGCGTCCAGGTATCGTGATAGTGCGGATCTTCGGTCACGTCTGCCGTGGGCAGCTTATTCTTCGCCATTGTCGTTCGCTCCTTTCTGCCGGATCGTGAGTTCAAAATACCGCGTCTGCGTGCTGCCGCAGGAGAGCATCAGCCCCAGCCGAAGATCCTCCGCTTCGTGCTCCCATAAGACTCCGACGCAATCGGATAAGGGATATAACCTATGTTGAAACCGGGGGCAGGTCGTGCAGCAAACGCCCTGTGTTTTCAAGAGCTTCAGGACTTCGGTAATCAGAATCTCCGTGTGCGATTTTGAAACGCTGATCGAGCAATCTGATGCGCAGTCCGGCTGCGCCATATCCTGCGCACAGTCCTGTACGCGGATGCAGAGATTCAGCGCCATTGCGACTTCTTCTTTGTCCACCATGACATCAGAGATCTGGAACATGGTGGACAGATAGTTCTGAAGATAGATTGCCGTTCCGCTGCGGCCGGGGAATGAAAATGTCTTGATGTATTCCAGCCGTGCGAATTTGCTGAGGATACGCCCAGCCGTCGCCTTGGACACGCCCCAGCGCTTGCCGAGTTCCGCATAGGAAACGAGCGGGTTGCCAGTGCCGTTTCGCAGATAGACCACAGGACCAGCCTCAGAACCGGCAACCTGATGGTCATTGTAGATCGCGTTCAGCCAGAGATCGAGCAGAGCGTCCATTTCGGAGCATTTACCAAGACCGAGCAGCCGCGACGCTGCGCTCATCGGCAGAAAGAAGAAGCCGGAATCCTTCTGGCACGGGCAGCTATAATCCAGCACGGTGTTATAGCGCGGCCAGTCAAGGATGCGGTACTGCACAAGCTGTCCGCGGCCGATCAGGTCATATTCGATGAAGTGGTGCCGCTGGAGAGAATCAAGCTGGTGCAAAAGCTGACGGTTTGTACGCGCGCGGAACCACGTCCGCAGCTCCCGCAGCGGGCAGATCCACTGACCGGGATGCACGACGTAGCTGATGCCGTCATACCGCTGATAGGACGTGCGGAAGTTCGCATAGCAACAAAGCACCGCATAATGAAAAAGGCCGGAGCACCCGTTTGTACGGATGCTCCGGTCTGAGATCAGACTCTGTATGAATTGCCGGTAGATGCGGCATTTGGGGTAGTCTACGATTTGCTTGATTTCAAGTTTATATTCCGTCATTTTGACACTCCTTTATTCGATTTGTAAGTCCTCAGAAAACGCATTTCTGTTTCGCGCTGCTTTTCTGACTGCACATGGGCGCAGATATATCTGCTGGAACAAACGAAGTCGATCAGATATTCTTTTGGTATCCGATGAACCCCATAAGAGTAGGCTTTCAGTTCGCCCGCTGTGATCCATGCGCGGACGCTGGAAACAGAAAAGCCGGTCAATGCAACAACATCTCTGGCATAAAGACAATCAGGCACTCTTGCAAACTCTTTCTGGTAAAAGCTTCGCAATGCAGCCTGTCCCTTTTCGGCTCTTATGATTGAAACCATCCGTCTGATATAGGCTGCACGGCTGGATTCTCGTTTGCGCTTTGACGAGAATTGCCCCTTTGGATATGTGTAAATTACGCGGTCGGATTCCTGATCTTTCTGAAACGCGGTCGCGTCAGAAAGCTTTATCTTATATCGATGCCGCTCGTTTCCGCTGCGGACACAGGGAATGATCTCGTTATCCAGCAGCCATTTTGCTTTGCGCTTGGAGATATGACAGAGCTTGCAAAGCTCCTCCAGACAGATAAACCGGTCGATAAATACGAACCCATCGTTTTTTTCTCCCGTCATGGAAGCACCACCCTCAAAAAGTTCAGCAATGGCAGGTGGTTGCGTCTCCCGTTTTTTCTCCCCTTTTTCTCCCGCATGGTCAAAAAAAGCGTGATTTTTGGCCTTCCACGAGGGAAATTCTGTGGGTTCTTATTTTTTCAGGATTTACGAAATGAGATTCTATAAAACTCTGTGAAATCAATGGGTTGCGGGATTCTTCAATCCGGCTTGAAATGCGGTAAAAATACGTCAAGTGGCGTGAACCTTAAATGACTCGAAATCAGGTGTACCGGCAACGGTACCGTGGGTTCGAATCCCACCCACTCCGCCAGAAACCTCGCCAGTAGCCGGTTTTTCCGGCTGCTGGCTTTTCTTTTTCAATTCTGCGCAAAGCCTAAACCATTGAGCATTGCATCCGCAGAGGTCAGCTTCGAGCTGTAATCCAGATGTGCGTAAATGTTTGCCGTAGTTGAAAAGTCACTGTGCCCAAGCCATTCCTGAATCTGCTTCATAGGTACACCGTTTGCCAAAAGGAGCGAAGCACAGCTATGCCGGAGATCGTGATACCTGATCTGTCTCATTCCCTTTGCCTTGAGCAGTTTCGGAAAACTCCCTGTGACGTAGTGGGGCTTGATCAGATCGCCAATCTCATTGACACATACATACTCAAGATAACATTATTCTTTGCTGGGTCATGCATGAGCAATACATCATCGATATAATGATTGTAACAAGTTCGAGTAACACGAAGTCAAGAGAAAATTTGAGGTGCAGCCATGTATTATACGATCAGGCAGATGGCAGAGATGTTCGAGGTCACGGAACACACTCTGCGGTTCTACACAGATAAGGGATTGCTGCCCTGTGAACGGGATGGCGGAAACCGCCGGGTGTTCAATGAGGAATCCGTCAACTGGATGCAGGGCATCCAATGTCTGAAGGGCTGTGGAGCCTCCATTGAGGACATTCAGGCGTATTGCCGGCTGTGCCTTGCGGAGGAATCCGAGGAAAACCTGCGGGCAAGGTACGCCATTATCCTGAAGCAGCGCGAGGAAGCCTATAAGCGTGTGGAGGAAGCAAAGGCAACCGCAAAATATATGGATGACAAGGCAGCGCACTATGCGGCGATCCTTGCCGGTCTTGCCCCGGATGATACCAACCCGAAGAACTGGACGGCAGCAAATCGTCCGAAGCACAAAGCAGAGAAACTGTGATGGATACGCTGGATCGCACGTTTGTTTTCCTGCTTGATCCCTGCTCTCTCGTGTTCGGATCATGCACGCAGCCGCTGACGCGGCTCGCGGGGGGAGCGTTTTGTCTGCTGTGCCGGAAAATTGCGAGGTTCTCACCTCCCTGTAAAAACATTGGGGCTGCAGCGATTTTGTTTCGCTGCAGCCCCGTTATCCGGCATGGACAAACCTGGCCTGAGGGAAGCAGGCCTGTATGCTTATGCCTTTTCTGCGAGAGACTTTCTGTATTTTTCGCTTTCCCAGTTGGCGATGAAGCGCTTTGCCGCTTCTCCCATTGTGGACACGGTATAGCCGTTTTCGCGGATCGTATCCATGATGAACGTGACCGCCGTCAGCGTCTCCGCGACGACCTGTGCGTTTTTCTCCTTCATCCGCAGCAGGACTCTGCCGGTCCTGAACTCGACGGAGGCCTCGCCCTCTGCCAGCTCCGGCTTGTTTTCAAACAGCGTGCCGATCAGGAAGACCATCTGATCCGGGTACAGCGGAGACTCTATCAGCGTCCGGTAATCATACCGGCCGCTCTGCAGCGCCTCCGTCAGGGCCGGTGCGTCGACCTCGTAAAGTCCGTCTGCGATGGGCTTTACCGCGACCTTCGGGAAGGAATCTCCTGCCTTGCCGAACTGGGCGGCCAGCCGGCCGTTCGCGTCGGCGTTGATGCGGAGGCATTCGTCCGCGCTGTCGGAGTGGACGATGATCCCGTGGTTCTGCATCAGGATCACAGCCGGGACGCGGCCCGTCGCGTGCTCCACACGCGCAAGCTCACGGCGGATGGCGAACGTCAGATTTGCGCCGGGATCCGTATACGGCACCCAGCCCCAGCTGTAATCCGCACCAGCAAACGCCTTTTCCGCAATCTCGCGGCAGGCGGTCGAGCAGCAGGCGAAGTTCGCGTAGACGCTGTGCGTGTGGCAGACAAATTTGCGCAGGATCGAATGGAAGCCCGCCTCCACGGACGGACGCAGCGTGGGCAGGCCCTCGATCTGCTTCGTGTTTTCCCTGGCAAAGGCCGAGCCCTGCTTCTCCACGTCTGCAAGCTGCTCTGACTCATTGCCGTAGTAGAACCGGCGCAACGCCTCGTAGTCCAGCACCGCGTAGGCCGTCTCCGGCGTGATATCCGACAGGCAGTAGCCGGAGGCCTTGATGCCCATCAGTCCGCCTGCAAGCTTCGCGGACGTGTTGCCGCCGCCGCCCTGCACATAGTCGTTCCGTGCGCCCGCGCACTGCGACATACGGGAAAACGCCTCCAGATCCGCCGCATTCTCTTTGATAAAGGAATTCATATCGTACCTCCCTGTTATGGCTGCGGCCCGGCAAACTGCCGGGCCGCGCTGTGTTTCCTGCTTTTTCTCAGCCCATGGGCTGCGCGATGGTCGTCATGATCCCCAGCGCGCGCTGTCTGGCATCGGCGCGGGAATACTGCACGGCGACCGGCTGCGTCGATTCGACGACAGCGGCATACGGCGTATCCATCGGTACACCGGAGCCGTCCGCAGTTCTGGCCTCATCCATGCGGATGTGGACATTCCGGCGGGCCGGGCAGCGCTGCGGCGCAAGCTGCATGGGCTCGCGGTCTTCAAAATAGAGCGTGATGGTCAGCCCGGCGTCCTGATCGTTCGTGTTGAGCACACAGATGGCCTCGTGGCTCTTGATGGGACCCTCGATGCTTTCCGACGGATAGTACATATCCGAGATCAGCCAGCGGCTGTAAGTCGTTTCCTGCATAGTATCTCCTTATTTCGATTTGCTGTTGGCTTTTTTACGGAGCACATCGACAATGACGGCGATGACAATGATGCTGCCGGTGACCATACGCTGCGGACCGGTCGGGATCAGCAGCAGGTTCATGCCGTTGGCAATGACACCGATGAGCATCGTGCCGATGACCGTGCCGATCAGGCTGCCCTCGCCGCCGCTCATGGACGTACCGCCGATGACGACAGCCGCGATCGCGTTCATTTCATAGCCCTCGGCGTTCGTCGGGACTGCCGAGTCCAGGCGGGACGTCAGCAGCAGCGCCGCGATGCCGCAGCAGAAGCCGGAGAACGTGTACACGATCAGCTTGATGGCCTTGACGTTGATGCCGGAGAGTCTGGCGCACGACTCGTTGCCGCCGACTGCGTAGACATACCGGCCGATGCGGGTGAAATGCAGCACATAGTAGGCCAGGACAAACAGCGCGATCATGATCAGCAGCGCAACGAGCGGAATGCCGCGGACGCGCCCGGAGATCGCGAGGAAGCCTGCGGGCAGCGTATAGATCGGCTGACCGGCTGTGACCGTGTAGGACATACCGCGTGCAAGCTCCATCATGCCGAGCGTCACGATAAACGGCGGCAGGTCAAGCCCGGAGATCAGCACGCCGTTGATGAGGCCAAGCAGGCTGGCGCTCAGGACCGCGATGATAATGGCCGGAGCGACGGGGATGTTCCAGTTCTTCATCATGATGGCGACAAACATACCGGTCAGCGCGGTGATCGAGCCGACGGACAGGTCAATGCCGCCGATCAGGATGACGAAGGTCATGCCGATGGCAATGGTGAAGTTGATGGAGATCTGCTGCAGGATATTCAGCAGGTTGGTCTGCTTCAAAAAGGCCGGGGATGCGATAGCCATAATGACGCACAGAACCAGGAAGGCAAGCAAAATGCCGAGAATATTCAGAGATTTGATACTGCTTTTGAGAGAACGTTTCATCTTTATAGTGTCCTTTCCTGCATCAGACAGCGGCGCTGCCGCCCGTAGCCAGATACATCAGTGATTCCTGCGTGAACTGTCCCTTGCGCTCCTCGCCGGTGATGGCACCGCGGCACATGACGACGATCCGGTCGCAGATGCCCATGAGCTCCGTCATTTCCGAGGAGATCACGATCACGCATTTGCCTGCTGCGGCGATCTCGTTAATAATATTGTATACCTCGACCTTCGCGCCGATGTCGATGCCGCGCGTCGGCTCGTCGAGGAACAGGACCTTCGCGTCCGACATCAGCCACTTGGCAAGAACGATCTTCTGCTGGTTGCCGCCGGAAAGATTGACGACCTTCTGCCGCAGGGACGGCGTTTTGATATGCATCTTTTCCACGTAGTCCTGGCAGCTCTTCTGTTCCCTGCGGAGGTTCAGCTTTCCGCTGCGCACAAAGTCGCGCAGCGCGGCGATGGAGATATTTTCCTTGCAGTCGCGGCAGAGGATCAGGCCCTCTGTCTTGCGGTCCTCGGTGACAAAGCCGATGCCCGCGTTGATCGCGTCAAGCGGCTTGCGGATCACGGCCTCTTTGCCGTCAATGAACACACGGCCCGCATCCTTCGGGTCGATGCCGAAGATGGCCCGCGCCGTCTCCGTCCGGCCTGCGCCGACCAGACCGCAGATCCCGACGACCTCGCCCTTGCGGGCCTCGAAGCTGATGTTGTTCAGGATGCCCTCGCGGCTGATCCCCTCCACGCGGAAGCCGACCTCACCGATGGGACAGTCGCGCTTGGGGAACTGCTCCTTCAGATCGTGTCCGACCATGCCGCGGATGAGATCGTCGATGGTGATATCGCTGACGTTCACGGTCGTGATCGTCTTGCCGTCGCGCATGATGGTGGCGCGGTCCGCGATCTGCATCGTTTCTTCCAGACGGTGCGAGATATAAATGACAGCCACACCTTCGGACTTCAGCTTTGCGATGGTCTTGAAGAGCTTTGCGGTTTCTTTATCGGTCAAAGGCGCGGATGGCTCGTCCATGACGATGACCTTGGCCTGATGATTCAATGCCTTTGCGATCTCGACCATCTGCTGCTGCGCAATGCCGAGACTGCTGATCCTGCTTCTGACGTTGATATCCACCTCCAGCGAATCGATAATGGTCTGCGCGTCGCTGTAGACGTGCTTCCAGTCGATGCACGCGGGGTTTTTCATCGGAAGCGAGCTGAGGAAGATGTTTTCCGCAACGCTCAGCTGCGGAACAAGATTGAGCTCCTGATAGATGATGCTGACGCCAAGCTCCTGCGCCTGTCTCGGCGAGTTGATCTGGACGGGCTGGCCGTCGAAGATGATCTCGCCGGCATCCTTCTTATATGCGCCGGACAGAATTTTCATAAGCGTGGATTTCCCTGCGCCGTTTTCGCCCAGCAGCGCGTGGACCTCGCCGCGCTCAATGCTGAGGCTGACGTTGTCAAGCGCCAGAACGCCCGGGAACCGCTTTGAGATGTCCCGCATTTTCAGTATTTCAGACAATTGGCATTCTCCTATCACACGATGGCGGAAATTTCGATTCAGCGGGGATATGCAGCGCATATCCCCGCTGGAGTATCAGAGTGAGCGATGCGGATTATTCAAAGGTTGCCAGATACGCGTCGACATTGTCCTTGGTGATGACTTCCGTCTCGATCGTGAAGAACTTGTCAACAGTTTCGCCCTTGAGGATCTTGTCGATCATGTTGACGCACTCCTCGCCGGTCTTCAGACCGCCGATGGACAGCGTGCACATCAGGTCGCCGGACTTGACAGCTTCCGCCGCGTTGGGGTTGCCGTCGAAGGAGAAGACGAGCTGCTTGCCGTTGGCCTGCTTGACAGCCTGCACAGCGCCGAGGCTCATTTCGTCGCAGAGGCCGAAGAAGGCGTCGATGTCAACGGACTGCATCATGTTGGCAGCTGCGTTCATGCCCTTTTCACGCTCCCAGTCGCCGCTCTGAGACGCGACAACATGGATGTTGGGGTACTTCTCGGCGACGCGGTCGGAGAAGCCGCCCATACGGGCCGTGGTGTGCTCGGAGGGCAGACCCTCGATGATGGCGACATTGGTTTCGGCACCGTTCACGACCTCGGCCATGTAATCGGCGACCTTTGCGCCGCCCTCACGCTGGTCATAGGTGACATAGCAGTCGACCTTGCCGTCGGCCAGCTCGTCCTGAACGTTAAACATGACGACGGGGATCCCGGCCTCGTTGGCCTTCTTGACAGCGGTGACGATGGCATCGGTGTTGATGGCACAGATGATGATGCCGTCAACGCCGCGGGCGATCATGTCCTCAACCAGCTGGACCTGAGAAGCATAGTCGCTCTCGGAGTCGGGTGCGGAGACGAGCAGCTCATAGCCCAGAGCCTCTGCCTGCGGC
>ERZ773168.344-NODE-344-length-47657-cov-28.794883_pt1 | contig 47657 bp, 65 predicted proteins | sample MGYA00511261_ERZ773168 | MGnify/ENA primary metagenome ERZ773168 (study PRJEB29015, sample SAMEA2737855) | human gut metagenome | biome: human gut; feature: human-associated habitat; material: faeces | place: China | collected 2012 ... | reverse complement strand
GAAGACAAAACGAAAATTTATAAAACTCACATGAGGGTGGGTGTGCTGATATTACTATAAGGAGGTGGTGAAATGGCAGATAGAAAAGCTGTACAAGAATTAAAAAGCAGTGAAAAATATAATAAAATTAGACAAGATTTATTAGACCAGTTAGATAGAAATGGCACGTATGGAGAACAGTTTAGAGATTTAGTAGAAGATTATATGGCATTTTGGATAACAAAATCACTCCTTATAGAAGATATAAATAAAAGAGGAGTAAATGTAAAATACAATAATGGCGGAGGGCAATCTGGTTATAAAAGAAATGACAGTGTAGGAGAATTAAATAAGACAAATGCTCAAATGCTTAAACTTTTAAATGAACTAGGAATTAAAGCTACTGTAGCAGACAGTGGTGATGACGATGAATTATAATAAATATATCAAAGAATACTTAGATATTATTGATAATGAAGTATTTCCAATGTGTAAAGAACAAAAATTATTATCCAAGTTCATAAAAAATATATTTGATAATGAAAAGTTAATAATAGATGAAGAAAAAGTAGAAAAATATTTTTCTTATCAGAAATACTTTCCTTTTAATTTATTCCCATGGGAGAAATTTTTATTTGTTTTACATAACTGTGTATTTAAAGAAAATGGATTACCTAGATTTGCTGACTTGTTTATTTTAGTTGGAAGAGGCTCTGGTAAAAATGCTTATTTAGCTTATGAGGACTTTTGTTTAATTACTCCTACTCATGGAATAAAAAATTACGATATAGATATATCAGCTAACTCAGAAGACCAAGCTAAAACAACATTTAATGATATATATAATATATTAGAAGATCCTAAATATACAAAAAAAATGAAAAGGAATTTCTATTGGAATAAGGAAGAAATTATAAATCTTAAGACTAAAAGTAAAATAAAGTTTAGAACTAATAATCCAAAAGGGAAAGATGGTTTGCGTTCAGGTAAAGTTGACTTTGATGAAATACATGCTTATCAAAACTGGGCAAATATAAATGTATTTACTACAGGTTTAGGTAAAAAAGATAATCCAAGAAGAACTTACATAACAACAAATGGAGATGTAAGGGATGGTCCACTGGATAATTTATTAGAAAAAGCAATAATGATATTAAAGGGAGAAGTCGAGGATAATGGCTTTCTCCCTTTTATTTGTAAGCTGGATGAAGAAAAAGAAGTTGATAATCCAGATAACTGGGCAAAAGCAAACCCTTCTTTACCTTATAGACCTTCATTAATGGAACAGATGAAAAAAGAATATGCAGATTATAAGATTAATCCTTATGTAAATAATGCTTTTATGACCAAGAGGATGAATATTCCAAAAGGTTCAAAAGATATTGAAGTAACTTCATGGGAAAATATATTATCGACAAATAAAGATATACCAAACCTTGAGGGAGCAAGCTGCACTATTGGAATTGACTATACAAAGGTAAATGACATGATGAGTGTAGGGTTACTTTTTTTAAAAGGTGGCATATATTATTGGGTTAGTCATAGCTGGTTTTGTACTAATTCTAGAGATAAGGACAGAATAAAAGCACCTTTAGAAGAATGGTCAGAGCAAGGATTATTAACTATAGTTGATGACATAGAAATTAATCCAGATATGGCCACAGAATGGATACAAGAACAGCTAATAAAATATAATTTTGTTAAATTAGGAGTAGATAATTTTAGGTTGGCTTTGTTAAGTAAATCTATGAAGAACATTGGGATAGATGCAACAAATAAAGAACAAGTAAAAATAATTAGACCTAGTGATATTATGAAAATTGTACCAGTAATAGATAGTTTATTTAATAATCACCAAATAGTGTGGGGAGATAACCCACTTATGAGGTGGTTTACTAATAATACTAAACTAACGGATAAGAATTTAGGTAACTATGTATACGATAAGATAGAGCCTAAATCAAGGAAAACAGATGGATTCATGGCATTTGTCCATGCTATGATTGCTGCTCAAGATGTATTGGAGGATGAAGATAATAATGAATTATTCTTTATGCCTCCTATTATATTCTAAAAGGAGGTGAGGAAATTGTGAGTATAAAAACATGGTTTATGGACTTTTTAGGGAATGTTAAAAATGAAAAGGGTGAAATAACCGAAAATATAATAGAGGAAAAGATACAAGAAATATATTATAAGGAGTTAGCTATACAAACAGCTATATCTCTTATAGCGAATGCAATAGCTAAGTGTGAAATAAAAGTATATGAAAATAATCAAGAAGTAAAAAATAAGCTTTATTATATTTTAAATGTGTCACCTAATGCAAATGAAAATAGCAGTCAACTTTGGCATAAAGCCATTGAAAAAATGATATATCAAAATGAATGTATATTAGTTGATGTAAATGATAATTTATATTGCGCTGATAGTTATACTCCGGAAGAATATCCAATACTAGGAAACTTATATAAGGGAGTTGTAATAGGAAATTTACAGCTAAATAAAACTTTTAAAAGTAGCGAAGTATTAAGATTGCAATTAAATAATTCTAATATAAAAAAATTAATCGATAATTTATATGAGCAGTATGGAGAACTACTTTCTTATGCAGCAAAAAGTTATAAAAAGAGTAATGGAGCAAAATATAAATTAGTTCTAGACCAAGTTAAAGCATCTGATGAAAACTTTCAGAAAACATATAGAGAGATAGTACAAAAACAACTTAAAGAATTTATGGAAAATGATAATGCTGTATATCCACAATACAAAGGGTATGATTTGCAGTACATGGATGGAACTAATACAAATAAGGATAGTTCTGATTTTAGGGCATTGAGAAAAGAAATGTTTGAAATAGTAGCTCAAGCACTTCAAATACCAGTTAGTCTTATGTTAGGAAACATTACAAATATGAATGAAATAGTAAAAGTATTTCTTACATTTTGTATAGATCCAATAGCAGATATGATTTCAGAAGAAACTACAAGGAAAACTTCAGGAGGATATGATAATTGGACGAAAGGAAATTATGTAAAAGTAGATACATCAACTATTAATCATATAGATATATTAGATGTTGCTGAAAAAGCAGACAAATTAATTGCATCTGGTACGTGCTGTATAGATGAAGTTAGAGAAATAATAGGATTTGATAGGCTTAACACTAAATTTAGTCAACAACACTTTATAACTAAAAACTATGATACAGTGGAAAACAGATTAATAGGTGATGGACAAAATAATAATGGAGGAGGTGAAGAAGATGAATAAAAAATATTTCCAACTAACTCAAAATAATAATGAAGTTGATATACAAATATATGGTGACATAACATCTTGGGAATGGCTTGAAAGTGATGTATCAAGCTATACACTATCTAAGCAAATAGAAGAGTTAGAGTGTGACCAAATAAATGTATACATAAATTCATATGGCGGAGAGGTGGCGGAAGGTTTAGCTATATATAACCAACTTAAAAGACATAAAGCAAAAGTGAAAACTGTATGCGATGGTTTTGCATGTAGTGCCGCCAGTGTAGTTTTCATGGCTGGAGATGAAAGAATAATGTCTACGGCATCACTACTTATGATACATAATGCATGGACGAGAGTAAAAGGAAACTCTAAAGAGTTAAGAAAACAAGCTGATGATTTAGATAAAATTACTCAAGCTAGTGTCAATGCTTATATGCAAGAAATAAATATAACAGAAGATGAATTAAAGCAAATGCTTGATGATGAAACTTGGATAACTCCACAGGAAGCTATAGAAAAAGGATTTATCACGGCTATAGTAAATGAAAAAGAGGCCGAAGAAGTTAGTCAGTCAGTTAAAAAATCATTAATGAAACTTATTTTAAATGCTAAAAAAGAAGATGATTTAAATACAGAAATTAATAATAGCGAAGAAAATAAGAGTAAAGAACCGGAAGAACATACTAAATGTTCTTTTTTTAATGAATTTAAAAATAAATTAAATAGAAAAGGAGGCCAACAATAATGGCAATATTAAATAAAGATATAAAATTTAAAGAAGAAATAACTAAGTTTTTAGAAGCAGAAGATAAAGATCAAGCAGTAATAATACTTAGTGATGCACTAGAAGAAAAAATGCAAAAAATAAAAGATGATGCATTAGAATATCAACAAACTCAAGACAAATCAGTTTTAGCAGATAGAGGTTATAGACAACTTACTACTGCTGAAGAAAAATGGTATAAAGGATTTATAGAAGCTGCTAAATCAAATAAACCTCAACAATCATTCGCAGATTTTATAGGCTCACCAGAAGGCATAATGCCAGAAACTATTATAACTGATATATATAAAGATTTATTAGAAGAACATCCACTATTGACTAAAATAAATTTTGTAAATGCTAAATATCTTACTAAATGGATATTAAATGATCATACAATAGATACTGCAGTTTGGGGACCACTGAACAGTAAAATAACAAAAGAACTTACTTCTGCATTTAAAGCAGTAGACATAACTCAAAATAAATTATCTGCATTTGTTTCAGTTCCTCAAGATATGTTAGATTTAGGACCTACATTTATAGATGCTTATGTAAGAACTATAATGAAAGATGCCATAGCATGTGGAATAGAAAAAGCAATAGTTAGTGGAAATGGTATAAATTCTCCTATAGGTTTAGATAGAGATATACATAAAGGAGTGTCATACTCTACTAGTACTGGATATCCTCAAAAAACTGCTATAAAAATAACAGATTTTTCACCTAAAACTTATGGTGATTTAATTTCAAAAATGGCTAAAACAGAAAAATATACAGATGATAATAGCAAAGAACATGGCGGAAGAACTAGAAAATTTGGTTCAGTATTATTTATATGTAATCAAATAGATTACTTAACTAAAGTAATGCCAGCTACAACTTTACTTAATGTAAATGGAGTATATGTAAAAGATGTATTCCCATTCCCTACAGAAGTTGTAATATCAAATGAAATTGCAACAGGTAAAGCTATAGTATGCTTACCACAAGAGTACTTTATGGCTATGGGTGCAGCAAAAGATGGAGTAATAACTTATTCAGATGAATATCAGTTTCTAGAAGACAACAGAGTTTATAAAATAAAAACTTATGGAGAAGGTAAAGCATTTGATAATACATGTTCTTTATTACTTGATATATCTGAATTAGAAGAAGCAGTAGTATACACAAAAGTAAAAGGAACTGTAGAAAGTACAGTTAAAGGAACTGTAACTACTAAAGCGGGACAATAGTAATAAGAAAGACTAGTCTATGGCTAGTCTTTTCTTTTTTAGAAAGGAGAAAGTCATGGATAGTTTATTACAAGATTTGAAAGATAAATTAAACATTACCTGGGATGAAGAAGATACAGAAAGAAAACTTAATATGATAATAGAAGATGCTAAATTAACATTGAATTATAAACTTGGGTATAGTATAGACTACTCTAAAGAGGGTATAGAACATAGCCTTTTTCTTAATTACTGTATGTATGCTTATAACAATTGTATCAATGAATTTGATGATAATTATTTCAATGAGATAATGCAAATAAGGCAAATGTATGAGGTTATAAATTATGAAGAGAGTAAGTAATTACAATGATGGATATATTCGAGTTTATAAGGGAATACCAGTTAAAACTAATTTTGGAGCAAAAGAGAATATTAAAACAAAGGATAATCTTGAATTTATTGTTAAGTTAGCATATGAAGAATGTAGTAAAAGGCAACAAGATTTAGATTTTGCGGAGTCAAATGATAGAACTTTAAATGTAAAAGTTAAAACTAGATTCTATAAAAATATAAATAATGAGTACAAAGTAACAATTGAAAATACACTGTATGACATCATCTATATAGATGAAGATAGAAAGAATAGAGAGTTGTATTTTTATTTGGAAGAGGTGACAGAAGTTGAGTAAATTAGATGGAATACTTGAACAAATACAATCTGTATTGGAACAAACATTTGAGTTACCGGTATGGTATGGAAGAACATTTACAAAAGGAAAAGATAAATGGAATTACTTTGTATTTAACAAAAAGGAATTTGATAGAAGTGGTAAAAGTAAACTAGATTACAACTATTATTATCAGGTCCATATAATTATGGAAAATTATATCCCAGAAGGTTTTGAACAAAAAGTAATAAAAGCAATACAAGATAATACAAGGTTAAAACTAACAGATCAGTCGATGCAGTTTAATTATATTACAAAAAATAATACAGATATGGTGGTTGAAATGCTGACTTTAGAATTTACAAGAGCATTTAAGGGATGTGATTTAGATGGCTAGAGCAGTATTTGGATTATCAGCCGAAGATGTTGAAAGATTACAACAGGCCATAATGAGTTATGGAGATGGGGCAGAAAAGGTAATAAATAATTACTTAAAAAACGAAGCTAGCAACATATTTACTCAAGCCATAATAAATTATATTCCTGTATCAAATCGTGATAAGCAACATGCGAAAGATAGCTCACCATTGAAAGCTGAACAGAAAGAAAATTTATCATTATATATACATACAAAAACACAATACAATTATTTGTATTTTCCACAGGAAGCAGAAGGAGTACACTTCCAAGGTAAAGTTCCAAATGATTTTATGCAACATGGGGTAGATGCTCAATATGATAACGTAGTAAACAATTTATTAGAAAAACTACAAAATAATTTTAAATAAGGAGGATTGATAAGATGGCTATATATCAAACTAATTTCGCAGAATATGAAGTCAAAGAATCATCTGTAAAATTTAATGATGCAGCAGAAAGCTCATTTAATAAACTAGGATGCGTAGGTAAATTAGATGAAGAACTAGAATGTAAAGTAGTACAAAAAAAATGTGAAGGTATTGTTGCTAAAACAAGAACAATAGGAACTGGTAATGGTACATTAACTTTATCTTTACATATTAGATATGATCTTTATGTAAAAGCATTTGGAATGGAAAGTACAGACTTGAAAGATGGGGTAGTAGCTTATGGTAGAAATAGTAGACATAAAGAGTTTACTTATGTAGCTAAAGTATTAGATGAAGATGGGCTAGAAAAGATGATAGCTTATCCAAGATGCATAATGGCTTCTGCACCAAAAAGAAGTATTGAAAATGGAGTAGAAGAAATAGCGGAAATTGAAATAGAAATATCAATAATGCCAGATGACTTTGGTAATGGTAAGTATGAAATGGTAGTGACTAATGATGTTGATGAAACAGTAAAAAGTACATGGCTAACTGCATTCACACCGGCCTTAGTAAGAAAATCAAGTGTATAAGAAATCAAAGGTAGGTGATATATAATGAAATGTACTATGCTAGAACTAGAATTAATAGATGGATCTAAAATTGAACTAACTTTAAATTTTGCTCGACTATTAAAAGTAAAAAATAATAATAAAAAGTTATATGAAGAATATATGAAAGCTTTAGAAGGCGGTAAGGGTTTTGACCCTATCTTTGATAGCTTAAAGGTATTATATGTTGCTTACCTTTGTGCTAACTCAGACAAATTAGGTACAGATGAAGTAATGAGCGAGGATAAATTCATTGAGATGGTACCTCCAGATATGGAGCTTATAAACACTGTAACAGCTGAATTGATACACCCTAAAAAAAAGTAGGGTTTAGACAACCATTCATTAAAGCTACAGGAAGAGTAAATAAATCAAGAACAAGAATCCCAAAGTTTATCCTTGAAGATTGGGAGGATTATTATACATATTTTGTATTAATTTTAGGAATGAGTGAAGAGATTTTCTTTAATGTAGATTACTCTTCACTTTTATCTATTTTAGAAGATAAAATAGCATACGATAATTACATTAACTATGTAAAAGAAAAAGAATATGAAAAACAAAGACAAAGAAGAAAATAAAAGGCAGGTGATAAAATGGCTAATAATAAGGAAGCAAAGATAACCTTTAAAGCAGAAACTGCCGAGTTTACAGCTGGAATTAAAGAGATGAATAGCAATATTGGTACATTGAATAAACAGTTGAATCTTAATGCTACTCAACTCAAAGCTAATGGTGATAGTGTTGAACTTTTGGAAAATAAACAAAAGCTACTACAAGATAAACTACAAGCCAGCGCTCAAAAAATAGATTATACAAGAGAATGTCTAGAAAAAGCTAAACAGATTTATGGTGAAAATAGTGAAGAAGTAAAAAAGTGGACAGATAAGCTGATAACTGCTGAAACTCAAAATGCTAAGATACAAAACACATTATCTCAAACAAGTTCAAAACTACAAGAATTAGAAAATTCTACAAAACAATCTGAAAGTGCATTAGGTAAATTAGAGTCTACTATTAGTAAACAAGAAAATGAATTAGGACAGTTAAAACGAGAATATCAAAATGTATGTCTTGAACAAGGTCAAGGTTCTCAGGAGGCTAAAAATCTAGAAAGTAAGATACAATCACTATCAGCAGAACTTAAACAAAATAAAGATGCACTAAAAGAAGTAGAAGATGCATCCGAAGAGTTGGCTAATAATTATGAAGAACTAGGAGATAGTGCAGATAATGTCACAGATATAATGAAAGGCAATTTAGCTAGTGATATAGTAAAAGATAAATTAGATGCACTTAATGATACAACTAAAGAGGTTGCAAGCGGATTGATTGAGTTTGGCGTGGATAGTGACAAGGCGCTAAATACTTTAATTACTCAAACTGGAGCCACAAAGGATGAGTTCGAATCTCTTGAAAATGTAATGCATGAAATTTATGCTGATAATTTTGGAGAGGATATGAACGATATAGCTGAAACCATGGCTATAGTTAAGCAACAAACTGGAGAAACTGGCGAAGAACTTAAGAAAACTGCTGAGAATGCATTTGTACTACGTGATACTTTTGATATGGATGTTGCTGAATCAGTACGTAGTGCTAACATGCTTATGCAACAATTTGGTTATACATCCGATGAAGCATATAATCTAATTATTCAAGGTGCACAAAATGGCTTAAACAAAAATGATGATTTATTAGATACTATAAACGAATATTCAGTACATTTTAAGCAAATAGGTTTAGATGGCGAAGATATGTTCAATATGCTTCAAAATGGTGCAGAATCAGGTACATTCTCAGTGGATAAATTAGGAGATGCAGTAAAAGAATTTGGCATACGTGTTAAAGATGGTACAGCAGATGATGCATTTAAGAAGTTAGGACTTAATGTTGATGAAACTACTGCTAAGTTTGGGAAAGGTGGAAAAGAAGCAAAACAAGCATTATCACAAGTTACAAGTGCTTTATTTGGAATAAAAGATCCTATAGAACAGAATACATTAGGAGTGCAATTGTTTGGTACTATGTGGGAAGATTTAGGGGCAGATGGAGTCAAGGCATTAATGGATATATCAGGTGAAGCTGATAAGTCAAAGGATTCACTAGGGCAACTAAATGAGATCAAATATAATGATTTAGGAAGTGCTATAGAAGGTATAAAAAGAACTTTTCAAGAAAGTTTAAAACCGGCCATAGATGTAGTTTTAGATGCACTTAATGGTTTAGCTAACTGGTTTAACAGTCTACCATCTGGCATACAATCAACCATAGCAACTATAGCAGCAGTAGCAGCTATATTATTATTAGTTGGTTCTACAATTGGGACTTTAATGTTAACGTTACAACCATTGATAGGACTTTTTACTGGATTAGGTGCAGTTATAGCTGGTATATCAACTCCAGTACTTATCGTAGTGGCAGTTATAGCCTCATTAATAGCAATAGGTATAACGTTGTATAAAAACTGGGATACAATTAAAGCAAAATGTTCTGAGGTATGGAATGGTATTAAAGATACTATATCAAACGTATGGAATTCAATTAAATCCATTACAAGCACTGTATGGAACGGAATTAAGACTGTAATTTCTACAGTATGGGATTTAATAAAAACATCTATAACTAATCGTATTAATTTAGTTAAGTCTATAATCACTACAGTGTGGAATGCAATCAAAACTGTTACAAATTCCATATGGAATGGTATCAAGACTGTAATTTCTACAGTATGGAATGCAATTAAATCTACTATTCAAGCTAAGGTTAATACTGTGAAATCAGTAGTGCAAACAGGATTTAATTTAGTTAAGACTTATATAATAAATCCAATTAGGTCAGCTTATAGTACAGTCAGTTCAATATTCAGTAGTATTTATAATACTATTAGTAGTAAGATTAATGCTGCTAAGGATGCAGTTGGTAATGCAATAAATAGAATGAAATCATTCTTTAATTTTTCATGGTCATTACCAAAGATAAAGTTACCTCATTTTAGTGTTAGTGGCAGTTTTAGTCTAAATCCTCCAAGTGTTCCTTCATTTGGTATAAGCTGGTATGCTAAGGGTGGTATTATGACACAGCCAACCCTATTTGGGGGTGGAGAAGCAGGAGATGAAGCTATATTACCTTTAAATTCATTTTATAATTATCTAGATGATAAGCTTGATACAATGGCGAGAAATACAGCTATTGATTATGATAGAATGGGAGAAGCTATGGTCGATGCACTAAATGGCATTGGTATGTATATGGACAGTAAGAAAGTAGGCCGCTTAACATCAAAACCAGTTCAAGAAGATATAAGCAATAGAACAAAAAGATTAAATAGATTAGGAGGTATATAATGCATAGATATGATAATGTAAAATACAATGGCTTCAATTTATCTGAAGTATGTGACATTGAAGAAATAAGATTGCCTATATTACCTTCTAATAAAATATCAACGCTTGATATAGCATCCAGAGATGGAGAAATATACAATGGTAAGAAATACGAATCATATGTTATAGAAATAGACATATTAATTGACTGCGATACTAAAGAAGAACTTAATGAAAAGTTAAAAGATATAAGAGATATATTTGATGTAGATGAGCCTAAACCTTTTTATATTAACAAGGAAAGATTTATTTTAGCTATACTACAAGATAAAATAGAAAAAGACCCTGTATGTTTTTATTCTTATGAATCTACTATTAAGTTATTTTGCCCAGAACCATATTTTTATTCAGATGAAATAACTGCAATAGATGCAGAAGGTAGTGATTTGACATGTGATGTTACTGGCAATAGGGCAATATCTCCAATTATCCAGATAGGATTTTCAACAGATGCATATTATGCTCAACTTGAGCACAAAGAAACAGGGGAAAGAATATTAGTAGGCAAATATCCTACATTGTCTCTATCAGCAGTAAAACAATCAACGAAAGTATTATATGATAAATGTGAAGATACATCCGGATGGACAACATCTTCTGCTAGTATCGGTTCTGATAGGACTGTAGGCGGAACTCTAGCAGTAAGTGAAAGTGGAAATAGTGTTATTATGGGGACAGTACCTAGTGGTGACACTACGTGGAAGGGAGTATGTGTAAGACAGGATTTAAGTCATAGTGTTGATGAGTTTAAATTAACAGCATTTATGAGACATAATAGCACAGGAAAGAACGGTGACCCTAGTAAACCTAAGTATAAGAATGAAGATGAAAAAATATTGTCAGGCAAAAAGATTCCTTATTATGAAGTAACTAGTTCATCACTAAATGTTCGAAAAGGTCCAGGAACAAACTATAAAAAGATAGGTACATTTAAATATGGTCATAAGATTAAAAATGGAACACTAAAGAATGGATGGGTTAGTTTTGACTATGAGTACACTGATAAGAATAAGAAAACAGTAAAAACTACTGGATATTGTAGTGCTTCCTACCTAACAAAACAATATGATACTACGGAGGTTAAATTAACAGTTAGAAACTTCGTAGCAATTGCTCCAGATAATAAAGAAGATAAGAAATTAGCAATAAGAAAGTCAGCCAAGAAATCAAGTAAAATGGTGGCTACTGTGCCAATAGGAGATTGTGTAAGATGCATAATAGAAGATCATTATGATAAAGATAGTAAGCTTACATATTATAAATTAGCTAAGAAATACAAAGGATATTCAGGGTATATAGCAAAAGACTATCTGGTTAATGCTGATAATGCAGTGTATAGTTATCCAGATGATGAAGACTTTGAAACTGCTGATGATAAAACAGGAATAATTGAGTTATATGGTTTTGGTGTTAATGGGGAAAAATTATTTACTTTAGGAATGCATGATGATAATGCATGGTATGAGTACACATATCCTAAATGTACTGTAGGCTCAAGAACAGTTCTTAAAGATTCAACAAAAGTACCAAAGCCTAATACTAAAACATACATAATTACTGATAAATCAGGAAAATCAGTTGTTACAGTTAGTAATAAACTATCTGGGAAATTAGGTAGTTGGAATGAATATTATGGCCAATGGACATTGTCAAGAGAAAAAATTAATAAGAAATATGTATGGAATGTTACAGTTACTAAGATTAAGGATGGCAAAACTATAAAAAGCCAAAGTAGTAAAAACTTAAAATATTCTGATTTACCAACTGAAAAATTAGCATATGTAGTTTTATATATAGGAACTACTAGCACTCTTGATAAATCAAGTGCTATGAGCTTAACACATATTAGAGTTGATGAATTAAATCCTAAAGAACAAGAAACTCCTAAAAATATTGTATATTTTCAAGAAGGAGATGTGCTTGAAATAGACTGTGAAAATCACAGATGTTATTTAAATGATGAGCCATGCGATGATTTAGTTGACATAGGTAGTCGTTATTTTGAATTAGATACAGGAGAAAATAATATAAAAACAAACAGCAATGATACAGATACTACAACGAGTGTGATATTTAGGGATAAATGGTTAGGAGAGTGATAAAGTGCTAGGTGAATTAATAATTTTAGATTCCGATAAGAAGATATGTGCTAGGTTAACACCTAGCCTTTATTTTGATTATTCATATCATCCATATCTTGAAACTGGAGCTGAAACCTTTGATTTTTCAGTTACTCTTGATGAAGAATTAGAACAGGCAATAACTGAGAGAAATTTTGTATTATTCATTCGAAATAATAAATATAAGATGTTTCAGATTATGGCTTGTGAAGATGAAGAAAATATTGATTCAGTAGTAAGGAATGTACAATCTGAAATTGTAGGGATTGAATTAAGGAATGATTATATAAGAGAATCTACTATAACTGGTAATATGAATAAATTCTTAGATACTATTCTTAAAGACACAAATTATAAAAAAGGTTATGTAAGCCCAGAACTTGATGATATATCAGTAGAAACTAGTATTACAGAGCCAAAAGCCGTTTACACAGTAATTCAAGAATCAATAGCTAGATATGGCAATTGCGAATATGAATTTACAGTAAATCCTATAGACAGTATTAATGGAAATTATGAATTAATTGTTAACTGCTATGCAGATGGTGAAAGAGGGAATAAAACATATAAAAGATATGATTATGATTTCAACAGTTATGGCATGAAAAGAACAGGCGATGCTACAGACCTTGCTAGTGGGCTTATAGGTGTAGGAGCTAATGGTATTACATTCAAAGATATTAAATGGGAAAAAGACCAAGGCGACCCTTTAGATAAACCATTAGGACAAGATTTTCTATTAGATCCAGATGCACATGATATGTTTTCAAATGGGGACAAGTATATATTAGGTAAATATACCAGTGATACAACAGACCCAGGAGCATTGTTATTAGAAACATATAAGAAATTGCAGGAAGTTAAACAAATAAAATATTCATATGAGATACCAGTATATTTAACAGATGATGAATATGATGAAATTGAGGTAGGAGACACTAATTATATAGTAAATGATAAGTTTAATCCTCCTATACAATTGGAAGGAAGAATAAGTGAATTAGAATTAACAGACAGTGAAAATAAAATAACCTTAGCAAACTTCAAAGATGTAAAAAGTAACATCAAATCGTTAAAAAAAGAAGATATTATAAATGAAACTATAGATATTATTAAAAAGACAGGAAAACTAACTACAAGCGATATATTAGCAATAAGGCAGTATCTACAACAATTAGGTGTCGATAAAAAAACTATTGATAACCTTATAAAGAAATATACAGATAAAGTAGTACCTGACCCAGTAAAACCCGGAGATGATACAAGTAAAATAAGTGAGGACACAGAAGATTATAGAGCTATAAACATAAAGAAAATAGATAATGGTCTATGGATAGGAGATAGTAGAATACATGACTGTATTAAATATAAATGTGGAGAAATAAAAGGTAAAACACCTACTACTCAACCACAACCTGATAAAAAAGAAGATAGTAGTAAAACTGCAAAACAATACAAAGCGGCCGTAGATTATTATGCAGGATTTGGACTAGGTAAATGGAGTGATAAATATAGCGATGTTAGAAATATGAGAAGTAAATCTAATCATTGGAAAATATATGCTCCAGTTGAATATTATAGTAAAAAGTTTGGACTTGACCCTCAACTAGTATATGCGATGATATACGCTGAGTCTAGTGCTGATCCATATGATGCTACAAAAGACTCAACTGGTGGATATGGACTTATGCAGTGTGAGAGAGGTACTTATTTTAATAAAAAAATGAAAATAAAATATTTAGATGGTAAAGTTGAGTACTTTACACCAAGTTATTCTAATATGAAACCTAAATCTTGTGGAACTAAGAGAATAAACGGTGTAACAGTGGATAAAGCTATATGCAATCAAATAATGGTCGGTTGTAATGAGATGAGAGCTAGACTTGAGGACTACCATTGGAATATATTAGCCGCTCTATGTGGATACAATTTAGGGATAGGTGGTTTTCAATGGGTAGTTATGCATTATATAAAAGATAGATATAAATTGAATATATATGTATCACCAAACGGTAAAAGTTCATTGTTATATAAACAATCCGCCGCAGTTAAAAAGAAATATTGGGAAGTAATAGACACAATGCAAGCACCTTGGAAAGACTATAGAAAGAAATATAAACAAGTAACCGGATGGGGTACACCTACTAATATAGAGTGGTATCTTAGATGGTACAAGGTAGTAGATGGTCAATTACCATATTGCCTTGATAGTAAAGGCAAGAAAAAAGGTTATGGAGCAGTAAAACCAGCTACATCAAATAAGAGTGCAACTGCTACTGCGGTATTAACAGAATCATCTATGACTAGGGCTACAAGTGTTAAGAATGCACCTACATGGAAAATAGACGGTAATACTACTACAAAAAAAGGCGTTGCAGAGAATGTTAGAAAGAAAATAGTTAATAAGGCTAGAGAAATAGCAGAATTACATCAAAAATATAAAAAAGCTACTTACTATGGTGGCGCTTGTATATATGATGATAGTAAAAGATTTAGAGCAAGCGGCACTATAAATGGTATATATAGACCTTATTGTTATGTGTGCAGTTCGTTAAGCTCATGTGCTTATCTATATGCCGGACTTAGAAGTGTAACTCAGAAATATGGAGGAGCTAACTGTGCTTATGGTACTTTAGTTAAAAGCGCTTGTAAATATAGCGGTTATACCCTAAAGAAATTAACAAGCACAACAATAAATGAACTACTACCAGGTGACTTGATAATGCTAAGTAATGCCACAGTTCCTTCAAATGTAACAGTTGCATGGGCATCCAAGTCTGGAGGTAATTCTAAATATGCCACTGCTGGTACACATCACGTAGTTGTATATTGTGGTAAAGTAAATGGTAAACGTATGATATCCCATGCAAGTGGTAATAAAAAATGGCCAAGAGCTATAAGATATGAGGATATGTCTATAACATATAGTACAAGAGGTAGTATGGCTCACTGGTATAAACACGGCATAATACTAAGACCGTGGGACTTAGCAAGAGCCGATAAAGAAGCGAAAGTAAAAGACCAATCACCTTCAAAACCAACACCTCCAAAAGATATAGTAGATGACCCTGATAGTACAACATATGAAGTCACTTTCAAAGGGCTTAAAAGTGCTGCACCTAAGGACTTTGCGGAAAATGGAAAACTTATTACTGATATAACAGTAAATGGAGTTACAGACAAAACTCCATACCCTAAAACTGTTAGTCATATAATGTTAGCATTTGGAGTACCTTCTATAACAGATAATGTTGATAGTGTAGTAGAGGACTATACATCACTGATAAAAGCTTTACTTAAAAAGTATCCAAAGAAACCTATATTTGTATGTGAGGAATGCCATTTAACAAGTGCTTATGGAAGTGATTATAAGAATATGAATACATTAATAAATGATTTCAATACAATGATGCTTGATTACTGCAATAAGACAAAATATGTAATATTTCTAAGGAAACCAAAGGATATGTGTAATACTAGTGATAAAACATTGTGGTTAAGTAGTCTAACTTCAAACAGTTGGACTATGAAGGATAAGGCTAGTACTCAAACTTATTATAAGGAATATAAGAAAAAGATATTATACTTTGGAGATGGAGCAGATTGGGAAAGTAATAGTGTAACTAGTAATAAGATGTTAGATAGTCAACGTGTATATACTTACAATAAACCACTGAAAAAACTACAATTTAGAGTACCTGCAACTTCATCCACTAATTACAATGATAGTTATTATGCACGTATTATATTCACTGCTGCGAAAGGATTTAAGCTAATACAACCTGATACAGTGTACTTAGAGGGTGTTGACTGTAAGAATGGAGTACTAATACCAAAGGTAAACACTACTTACAGTATATCAGTATATTATAATCCGGATACTACAATTAGTGATAAAGCATACCTAGGAAGTGTTGGAGCTAAGAAAAAAGGCAGTAATTATGCACAACCATTATTCAAATATGCCTCAGATCTGGTTAGAATCGCCAACAGTTATTATAAAAATAATAGTAAGTTCAGTTATAACACTACTACTCCATGTGACTTCAAGAATCCAGCAGAAAATATCAGTAAATGGAAAGTAAATGGAAAATATCAAATAGATGATAGTGCTTTCCTTAATCTAGTATTAACAGGTTGGACTTACGAAAAATCACCATATGGGGATGAAAAGAAAACTAATAATAATAGAAATAATAATATGAGTTGGGCAATACCTAGTACTAGAAATGAAGCGAATATCGGTAAGTATTTTGTACAAAAGAATTGGGTTGTAGATGTAGCAGACTTACAAACATTTACGAACTTAAGTGTTGGAGATATTATCTTCATGGATGCTGATAGTAAAAATAATGGTGAGTTTATGGCTATATCACATACTGCAATAGTAGTAGAAAAGGATAAAGACGGAGACTATGTAGCACTTGAATGTACAAATGGTTTATCCAGCGGAGTATTTAGAAAGGTGAAAGTGAAAAACCTTGCAAGTAAGAATATATTATTTATAGGCAGATTTATGATAGGATAGGAGGTGAATATATGATAGGTGATGGGCAAGAGTATGAGGACAGACCCGTGTATGATGACGACGGCGAGATGATTATATGGCCCACTGAAGACGAGGAAATGGAAGAATTTGCAGAAGAAGGAGAAGTAGCAACAGTGGCTACTTCCGATGATACCACAACGGATGATACGTATTATGAGGTAGATGATACCGTTGAAGATGATCAGGATAGACTTGAAGTGCAAATTGAGAGTATAGAGGACGAAGAATGCGAGGACGCTAAAATAGGTGATATACAACAGGCTGGTGAAGATTATGATGAGGCCATGGATAGAATTGTTAGTATTCTAACACAAGCACTAAATACAGAAGAAATGACAGAGGAAATGAGTGCAGAATTACAGGACGCAACTAATGAAATGGAAACTGCAAAACAAACAATAGTGGACTTGTGTGGCGACCCTGAAACCAAAGCACTACAAACTGACCCTGATACCAAAATACCACAAGACCTACAGGAGATGTTAGAAACACTTACAAAAGATGGAAAAGCTCCATGGCTATATATAGATGATGAAGGTAATTTATTATTAGATGGAGAGAGTGTACCAAAATTAAAAGTAGTAGAGTTAGAAGCACAAAAGATAAAAGCTGACTATGGTGAGTTTAAAGACCTTACTACTAAAAATTTTACTGCAGTTAACGCTAAAATAGATAACCTAAAAGTTGGAGATTTAGATGCTATTAATGCGACTATCACTAAATTAAAAGCTACAGTAGCGGAAATACAAACACTAATAGGTGGACATTTAACTATGGATAATATACAATCATTAGTGCTTACTGCTGGTAAAGTTACAGTTGCAGACGCTTTTATAAAAGACGCTATGATTGATACTGTCAATGCCAATAAAATTAATACAGGTATTCTTAATACAAATAATGTGCAAATACAATCACAAGATGGAAGTATGTTATTACAAGGTAATTTACAACAATTTAAGGACGACAAAGGCAATGTACGTATTCAAATAGGAAAAGATGCCAAAGGTAATTTTACATTTGTGTTATATGATGAAACTGGTAAAGGACAACTTATTAACCAAAATGGTATTCAATCAAGTGATGCGATTAAGGATGGATTAATAGTAGACGCTAAAGTAGCGGATAACGCCAATATTGCAGGTAGTAAATTAGATATTAGTAGTGTTATTAGCAGTATAAACAATAACACAAATACTATAAAAGCAAGTCATATTAAATTTGATGATACTGCACAAACTTTGGACGTATCATTTAATCAACTTAAAAAGACAGTTGATACAATTAAGGATATTACTGTAGATGGGGACTTAAGTAGCGTAATAGAACAAGTGACTACTAATACTACTAATATTAGTGTAGCACAAGGACAAATCAGTCAATTAATTAGTAACACTACTATTACTAAGACAGATGGAACTGTAACACAGTTAAAAGACGAATATAACAGTACAAAAGATACCGTCGATAAACATACAACTACAATTGGGAAATTAGAAACAAATGTAAAAGATGTAACTAGTAAGCAGTCAAAATTAGAACAATCATTGGATGGGTTTAAAATGACAGTTAGTGATACATATGCAACAAAAGATGGGTTAAACCAAATAAAAGAGTCAATTCAAAATTTAGATGGTTACACTATAATACTTAGTAAAGAATGCTTAGTAACTACATGTGATTAAGTAAGGAGGTAATAAAATGGCAAGTATAACAGTTTCAAGTAACCCCAGTACAACAGGGGATACATTAACAGTCAATTTTACAACGGATGCCACTAATATTTCAGATATATTGCTAAGTAAAGATGGAGGTAGTACTTATATAAGTGCTACTTCATTTAACAGTACTAGTGCCGTTTTCAACGTTAGTAGTTGGAGTAATGGAACATACAGTGACTGTAAATTAAAATGCGTATATACTGAATCCAGCAGTGGTGGAGATACTACTGAAACACTTACTATAAGTAATATATCAAATATAACACAAAACACTAAAACATCATTCTATATAGAATATACTACAAATATAGCGGTAGCAAAACATGAAGTATCATGGGATGGGGGACATACATTCTATGATAAAACTAGTGAAGTTACGTCTAGTGGGAATAACCATAAGTTTTTACATGATGATAAAGCGAATGCGGGAACATATAATATGGCTATAAGAGTTACAACTGCTAAGGGTACAACTAAAACAAGTAATATATTTACAGTTACATTAGTGGATAATAGTGGATTAACTTTCACTCAATATAAAAAATTAGATAATGGTGTAATTACTGATACTACAGATGGAAAATACTATAGTACAATTGATAAAATAGCAGTAACTTCATCATCAAAATATACACTTGATTTAAAACCTGTAAGTTATGTTTGTGTATGTTTCTACAATAGTAGTGATACTTATTTGGGCAATGACTCAGGTGGATATATAGAAAATAATACACCAGATTGGTCAGTTGGTTCATTAGCAACAACATTTACTGTACCAGCGGGTGCTTCATATATTAGAATATGTGGTACAAGTGATAATACGCAAGTAACAGGAACACTAACTAAAAATTCATCTGGTGGTACAGGTACAAGTGGATTATTAGATAGTGATGGCGCTTACGTTATAGACGACTTTTCAAGTAATACAGTAGATTCTAATAAATGGTCATATGAATTAGGTTATGTAAGAAATGGTGAAACTCAAAAATATACAAATACAAACGCAGTAGTTAATGATGGTATATTAGCTTTAAGAGGTTTAAAGGCCAGTGACGGTTCTTGGACTTCTGCATCTATAATCTCTAAAGGACATTTTGCTTTTATGTATGGTAAAATAGTTGCTAGAGTTAGAGCTTGTAATTATAATGGAGCCTTTGGTGCATTTTGGACTTTAGGTGATAGTTTTGAATTTGGATATAAAGAGAATGGTAACCCTGATACTTTAGGTGAATGGTGGGCATATTGTGGTGAGTTTGACGTAATGGAATTTTATAATGGAAAATTAACTTGTGGTACATTCTTCAATGAAAAAGAGGAAAGTGGCCGTGTATGGTATAATAATTATCCAACTGGTGACTGGCACGAATTTGCAATGGAATGGAACACAGATGGTAGCTTAATCTTCTCTATAGATGGACATGAATTAAGCAGAACAAGTGCTACTGATAATAGAGCATTCCATATACCACACTTTATTTTACTTAACCAAGCGATTGGTGCTAGTGGTGGTACTCCGGATAGTAATACTACAGAAATAACACAATATGTAGATTGGGTTAAATACTATCCATTAAGCACAGATAATGTGGTACTTAATAGTAGTGACTTTACATTAACAGCTATGGATTGGAACGATAGTTCACATAACTGTATGGTAAGACCTACTTTTAACGATAACTGTATTAATAAATCATTAACATGGTCATCTAGTGATAGTGGATTAGTTTGGGTACATAGTGGACTATGTAATACTTATGCAGGAGCTAATGGTAGCGTTGAAATAACTGCTACAACACAAGATGGCGTATCAAGAAGTGTAACATTAACAGTAAGTAATGGTACATTGAGATAGGAGGTGTTCATATGGCTGAAATATATAGTAATTCATTCACATCACAAGTCAATAGAGCGACCACAAGTACTGCTATATACAGTAATACGTTTACCACAACAGTAAATAAGGTAGTGGTGGAACAAACAAGTAAAAATACCAGAATTGATATATATAAAGGAACTACTCCTTTAGTCGCAGTTAACACAACACCAACTACAGGGCAATATAAAGTAACTATAACAGATACCACTAATTGTACTGCAAAATTAGAGAGTGATTATAAAACTATCACTCTCCTTACTGCAACAGGTAATGCCGGGGAAATACACGCCACTATTAATATAGAAGGAAAATCCACTGTGAACAAAACTATACCGGTTGCATCAATTACTAAAAGTTCAGTAATTAAAGCTAATGAGACAAAATACCAACAATTAGCAGATAGATTTTCTTGGATGGTTAGGGGTAATAGTTCTAGTTCAATGACCTTAACAGATGAAATGTTAGCTGTTATAACAAAACAAGTAAAAGTAGATGGTGATATGCTAGTTGACGGTGCCATAGACGGTAAAACAATTACAGGGGCAACTATAATAGGTAGTACTTTTAGAAATCAAACTAATACTTTTAGTGTAGACAGTGAAGGTAATATAGTTGGTGCACAAATACAAGGTAGTGAAGTTATAGGTGATAGTTTTTCAGTTGAGGGTGAGCTTACTGCCGACACTATTACTGCCAACAAAATAAATAGTGCTCAATACCCAAGTACCTTGGATGATGATATACAAATATCTATTGCTAGTAGTGGTAATGATGAAAATGACTTATATGATGCAGTAACATTCCAAACAGTAGCTAGGGCACTAGATGCCTTACCTAAGTTCCTAAATGGTAAAACTGTAAATATATGGATACAAGAAGATATTTATGAAAATATAGATTTTCAATTTTTTACTAGTGGTGTAATAAATGTGTATTTGGACGGTAATACCGTATATGGTTATATAAGAAATTATATGAGTTCTACTAAAGTCCGTGTATATGGTGGCTGGATGGGACATGAAACTGGGTCAGTTGGTATAATTCATCCAAGTACAGGCTGCGCAGTTGCCAGTAGAACTGGTAGTTTAGTTGGACAGGAAAGTTCACCAGTTAATGGATATAGCTTAAAAATATACGGTAGTGATAACAAAGCCACTGACGGAAATTCTGCCACTGTTGGTATTATAGGTGACTCATATTCTACTGGATACTATAGAGATGTACAGTTTGTAAACTGCGACGTAGGTTTTAGAGGAAGTGGTGGAGGAAGAATACATGATGCAGGTTCAAGTGGTGTTTGTAAACAATATGCGTACCAAGCTACAAGTGGGGCAGTAATAACAATAGCAAATGCAGCACACTGCGGAGGTACTACTGCAAATATTGCTGAAACACTTCCAGCACAAATAATAGCACATGGTAAAGCTACATATGCAGGAGGTAACCAAACTACAGACGATACTCCAGCACCTTCTACAACAACTAAAAAGGTTGTAACAATAAAATCTATTAGTGGTGATACTTATAGAAGTTCAGTATATAATAACTGGAAGAAAGATAATACTGCTAGACAAGGTGACTATGGTTATGGAGATTGTAATGGTTGTTGGTTCTTTGGTACTCAGTTCAATCAATTTAAGGGTAAAACTATCACTAAGATAGAACTTACTATTAAAAGGATTACAGGTGGTTCCTATGCAGCAGTTCCTATAGTAGTTAGAACTCATAACTACGCAAGTAGACCTAGTGGAAACCCTTCATACGTGTCAAGTTGTGGAAGTGTTAGTATAGCAGTCGGTAGTAGTGGAAAATTAACTATAACTAATAGTACTATACTTAATGCACTTTCAGGTGGTACTATAAAAGGATTCGGTATTCAATCAGCTTATAATGCTAGTAGTTATGCAGTATGTAGTGGTAGTGTAACAATGAAAGTAACTTATACAGAATAGGAGGTGATTGAATGGATGCAATAAATATAATAACTGAAATATATAAACAAGAATTGGCACAAGCTAATCATCAAAAAGTACTATTTCAGGCACAATGTGAAATATATAAACAACAAATAGAAAAACTTAAAAAAGAAAATGAGGAATTAAAATCCACAGATAAAATAGGAGAATAGAGTAGAGAATTAAAATTATTTTTAGTTCTCTTTTTTATTATGTTTTTAGAAAGGAAGGTGCAATAAATGATATATAAAAAATGTGTTATGACAATTGAAAAGAACAAAGCAACTCTAGATGAAGACATATATTTATATCGACTTGATAAAAATATTGAATTGTATTTTACAATTGTAAACAATAAATACCGCTTCAATAAAAGTGATATGAATAATATAATAATGATGACAAATGCAGCCTTTTTCCAAGTTAGATTATATAAAAATGCTGAGATAAAATATACATTTGCAATACAACCAACAGACGGAGGTCAAGCAATACTTACAATAACTGATGATTTAATAGATGATCCAATAGAAGTAGGTGATTATGATTTTCAAATATCATTATTAGACGAAGAAAAAACAAGTATGATTTCCATGCCTATTGTATCAAAACAATTACATGTATGTGAGCCTCTTGTAAGTGATGATGCAACTATGGGTAAGGCTATATTAGGATTAAGTAAATTAGCGACCGGAGAAATAAAAAATGCTTTCGATAGTGAAGGTAATTATATTAGAGAAATACACAAAGACGGTGATATATTATCAGCAAGTATAATCAATAAATTTGAAGATGCACTAGATTCTAATACTAAAGCTATAAAAGCTGGCACTGGTAAGGCCTATGACGATACTGCAATAAAAACTGATATAAATACCATTAAAACTGATTTGGGTACAGAAACATTAACTACAACTGCTAAAGATGTTAAAGGTGCAGTAAATGAAGTTGCTGCACAATATAAAGATATTGCGAATAAAATTGAAAATGGAAATATTGGTAATAATATAGAACCACAACTAATGGATATGCCAAGAATATACTTTAGTGAGGGTACATTACCAACCTCTAAAACTGCCACAATGATGAAATTTGACTATTACAGTAAAACAACAGAATATCATGGTTGGGTGGAAATAAAATGCCAAGGTAATAGTTCTATGAGTTATCCTAAAAAGAATTTTACTATAAAACCATACCAAAACAAAGCAAAGACAAAGAAATTAAAAATAGACTTTAAAGGCTGGGGCAAACAAAATAAATTTGTACTTAAGGCAAACTGGATAGATATTACACACGCTAGGAATGTTGTATCAGCTCGTCTTTGGGGAGATATAGTAAAAACTAGACCTGATTATGCAACAGCACTACCTGAATTACTTAGAACTTCACCAAACCAAGGTGCAGTAGATGGATTCCCCGTATTAGTTTATTCCAATGGAGTTTATCAAGGTAGATACACTCTTAATATTCCAAAAGATAAATGGATGAGTAATATGGACGACACACTAGATACTCATTGTATTTTATGTGGTGAAAATTATGTAAGTGGTTGCTTTAGAGCATTGCCACAAATAAATGGGACTGACTGGACAGATGAACTACACGATGTAGTCCCTGCAACTATAAAAACTAGTTGGACTAATGCAATTAAATTTGTTATGAATTCCACTGATGCTGAGTTTAAAGCTAATTTAGGTAATTATTTTGATGTTAATAGTTTAATTGATTATTTACTATATGGTATAGTTAGTACAGGACTTGATGCCTTTGGTAAAAACCAAATATATTTTACTTATGATGGAATTAAATGGATTGCAAGTATGTATGATATGGACAGTACTTGGGGATTATACTGGAATGGTAGTAAAATTCTTCCAACTGATTATAGACGAAATCAATATGAAGACTATGCAAACAATACAAGCAACTTATTGTACAACAGACTTGAGCAATTATATAAGGCACAATTAAAAACAAGATATACAGAGTTAAGAAAAGATGTATTATCCGCAAGCCATATAATACAAAAGTTTGAAGAATTTAATGATGTATGTCCTAAAGACATAGTACAAGAGGATTATGCAAGTACAACTGGTGCAGGAAAATTCACTGGTATGCCTTCTCTAACAACAAATAATATTCAACAATTAAGAAATAATATAGTAGGAAGACTTGCATATGTTGATGAATATATTAATGCACTAAAAGAAACTGTTGCATGTACTAATATTACATTAAATAATGATGCATTAACATTTACAACAGATGCTGCACAAACATTAACTGCAACAGTAACTCCTACTGATACAACAGATAAAGTAGTATGGAGTGTATCTCCAAGTGGAATATGTAGTGTAAATAATGGAGTTGTAACACCTATTTCAAATGGTAGTTGTAAAATAACTGCTACTTGTGGAACTCATAGCGCTACTTGTAACGTTACAGTAAATTTACCTGTGGAAGCAGTAACTGCATTAAGTTTAGATAAAGATAATATTACTTTAGGTGATACTACAATAAATGTAGACACTACTACTAATTTATTTGCACATCCTACAAATGTAACTACTACTGCTAATGGAAATATACAAGGGGATATATTATTGGAAAAAGGTGTTTATACAATTAAAAATATAAACGGTGGTACATTAACTTGGTTAGGTGTTAAAATAAATAATGTTGCTTATGAAAGCAAAGATAATACTAATGATATGACATTTACATTGAAAAATGAAATGACTGTTATTATACACGGATTCCCAAATAATGTTGCTACTAATACAATCGATAAAATAGGAGTATATCAACAATACGCTTTAACTGATAATGTTATTGCATTTACAGAGGGCGGAGATGGTTATATTGATGACAGCACTAGGGAAATTGTAGCCAGCACAAATGATAAATACAGTCAACCATTAACAGTAGATAGTAACAAACGATATGTAATAATTGCTTCAAAAAATGGGCAAATGAACATATTAAAAGATAATAAGGTTTATTTAGTTAGAGGAACCTTTATATTTACAGGTGTTCCAACAATACAAATATCTATAAAAAATAGTGAGATGTCATTAAGTGATGTAAAAGTTATAGAAATTGTAGATTCTTATAAAGAAACTGTGCTATCATCAAAAATAACTGCTACATTAACTCCTGCAAACGCAACTAATAAAAATGTAACTTGGAGTGCTGATAATGAAAATGTTCAACTATTGTCAAACGGATTAAATTGTACTGTAAAAGCAAAAGCAGTAGGTAACTCAATTGTAACTTGTACTTCTCAAGATACTACTAATGGAACTATATCTGATACTTGTAATGTTACTGTTAGTGGTATAAGTTAGTTCACAATCTGAATCAATTGCGTAAGAAATATGTTTATAAAAATGAAGTCATGTTAATACTCTAAATAAAAAGGAGTGTTGGCATGGCTTTATTATATATAGCATTAGTATTATGTTTAATAGGCATATTAATAGGTATTCTGTCTATAATAGGGATAATTGTACTTTATAAATCAATATAGAAAGTTAAAGGACTTAATTAATTTTAGGTCCTTTTTTAATACAAAAAAGGGGTGATATTATGGATTTTCATTGCTGGAATGAAGAAGGATGTACAGTAGAATTAGATGAAAGAGAGAAACAAGCATATATAGATTATGTTCAAAAGAAAAATCCAGGGCAACAAATTAAAAGTCTGGTTGTAAAATTAGATGGGGATTATGTTGATTTGAAATATGAAGTAGTTCCAATTCCATTTGAACATATAAGACGCATAACTGGCTATCTTTCAGAAGTGAAACAATTTAACGATGCCAAACAAGATGAATTAAAAGATAGAGTAAAACACACAAAATAAAAGAGAGGAAGGTTTTATCCTTCTCTCTTTTTTAATAAATCTTCAATTGCTTCATCTAGTAATTTACTTATAGGTACTTTGCTTTCTCTTGAATACTCTCTTAATCTATTTAATAATTCTTTATCAATAGCAGAGCCTATTCTTTCTCTATTTTTTAACATTATTATCACCTCAATATAAGTATATTAATTTACTAACTTTATTGCAAGTGGTATCACTTTGCGATATAATATAATTAGAAAACTAATAAAGGGGTGGTTTTGTATGAAAGAAATATGGAAAGACATAAAAGGATATGAGGGACTGTATAAAGTGAGTAATTTAGGAAAAGTTTATAGCATAGCTTATAAAAAATGTTTAAGTCCTAGAAGTGATAGAGGATATTTATGTATTTTGTTACATAAAAGCGGAAATAAGAAATATTTTCTAATACATAGATTAGTAGCAGAAGCATTTATACCAAATCCAAATAATTATCCTCAAGTTAATCACAAAGATGAAAATAAACAAAATAATCATGTAAGCAATTTAGAATGGTGTACTAGAAAATATAATATGAACTATGGTACTAGAAATAAGAGAGCTAGAAATAGTCTTAAATGGAAATTTACAAAAGTAATTTGCATAACTACTGGAGAAGAGTTTGATTGTATAAGTGCAGCATCAACAAAATATAATGTAATGAGGGCAAATATAAGAGCTTGTTGTAAGAACAAAATAAAATCAGCAGGAAAGCATCCAGTAACGGGTGAAAAGCTGGTTTGGAAATATATTGAAGAATAAGGCATAGAAATATGCCTTATTTTAATGAATAGAGGTGTTGTCTATGAATACAGAAATAATTGTTGCAATATTAGCATTTGTTGGAACCCTAGCAGGTTCTTACTTTAGCAATAACAAGACAACTGCAGTAATACAAGAACAGATAAAAAATATAAAAGAAGATATATCTATTCTGAGTAATAGGGTAGATAAACATAATAATCTTATAAGTAGAATGAGTGTTGTTGAAGAAAAAATAAAGGAATTAGAAAATAAAGGAGAGAGATAATATGGATTTAAGTTTTATAAGTGAATATGCAGTACCAGTAATAGTTGGTATATGTTTGTGCGTGGGATATGTTATTAAAACTAGTTTTTCTAGTATAGACAATAAGTATATCCCTTTAATTATGGCTATTTTAGGGGTGCTATTAAATATATGGATAACTCATACAACCAATCCAGGAGTATTATTAGGAGGATTATTTAGTGGACTAGCATCTACAGGGCTTCATCAAGCTTTTAAAAATTTAATTGAAAACCAAGAAGGTGATAAATAATGAAGACTAAAAATGGTTTTACATTATTAGAAAATGAAAAAGATGTAAAGGAATGGTTATCTAAGCAAAAAGTAACAAGAAAAATAACTAGACTTCAGGTGCATATGATGGACTTACCAAATTATAGTACTTGGGAAAAGACTGATAAAAAAGTATTTTCTGAACCTCATTTTGGAAGAACTCAATCTTTAGATTCTTATGGAAAAAGTAAATGGGGATGCAGTGATGGTCATGGACATTACATAGCCCAACATTTAAATATTTTTCCTGATGGTAAAATAACAACTGGTAGAAATCTTAATTCTACTCCAATAGGAATTAGAGGTTGGAATACAAATGCTATCTGTATAGAAATATATGGATGCTTTAACAAGGGCAAAGATAAGATGACTGAAGCACAAAAGAAAGCAGTAATATATCTTTATGGATTACTTTGCAAAAGATTTAACATACCTGTAGATATAAGTCATATAAGACCTCATTGTTGGTTCACTGCTGGAGGAACTTATTTAGGAAAATATATTCCTTCAAGAAGTGCTAAAAAATGTCCCGGTACTAACTTTTGGGGATATGGATGTTCACCTGAAGGATTTGCTCACTTCATAAAGGATGTAAAAAACTATGTAGATGGTAAAAAAGCAGAACCTAAGAAGAAAGAACAAACTAAGGCAACAAAATTTGAAATAGTAACACTTGATAAACTTAATATAAGAAAAGTAGCAGATTGGGATGCAGATCCAGTTACAACAGTTAAGAAGGGGCAACATCTACAAGTAATAGATACAGTAGATGCTAAAAATGGAAGTACTTCTATGTATCGCTTAGAATCAGGGCTTTACATAACTGCATCTGATAAATATGTAAAGAAAGTATAATAAAAAGGCTGGTAGGGATTAATTTCCTTACCAGCTTTATTTTTATTGGTTATTATCTTGTTGTGCAGGTGTTTCTTCTTGTTCCTGTTGTTCATCATTATTAATATTCCAACTATCCTCATCCATAGGCTCATCGTAGTAGTCCCAGTTATAATTATCATCTTCTTCATCAACTGTATTGCCATCACCATTACAGTGACAATCATCTACTGGATAACCACATTCTGGACATTTGGGTTGTTTATCATACTCTTCTGTCATATGATCATGTTTTACTAATGGTTGACGATTACCATCTTCATCGACATATACGTTATTTTTTTCATCTACATATGGTTTAGTTTTTTCCTTTTGTTGTTTTTCTTCATTTACTGTTTTCCTTTTAGTTTGTTGAACTTTCTTAGTTGTATTTGTTGACTGATTATTGTTCTCTAATTTATTATTATCTGCTGATTTACTATTAGTTTTATTTTCTTTATTTTGATTTGATTGTTCTTTTTTAATTATTGGAGTCTTGCTTAAGAAATAAGCATTAATTTGGAAGTATCTTTCATCTGATCTTTTTCTAAGTCCGCAACATCTTCCGTATGCTATTATTGTATCACCAACCTCAAATTTAACATCAACCATGTTTTTAGGGATGTGTACATATACTGGTAATATTGCTTTTTCAAAATCTAAAGTAATTATCATAGTGTTATATTCAGTTTTGAATTCTTTAACTGTACCTGTTATTTCAACATATTCATCCTCATAATCATTGCTAAGGGTTAATTCAGTTACTTTTTTATAGTCATGTTCTTCTTTCTTCGTTATGGCTAATGCTTGTTTTCCTTTTTCATCTAAATTCTTTGTAGTATCCTCACTACATCCAACCATTAAACTTCCTGCTAATATACATGATGTTAAAATGCTTATTAATTTTTTATTCATAAATAACATCCCCCTTAATAATTTATATTATTTCTCCATATAACTATATATGAATTTATAATCTTTGCATTTTTTATTATTCATACTATAATTCAATTGTGTAAGTCCTATATCATATCCCTTAGCACAGTATGATTTTTCCCCATCAAATACGTAAGCATTTGCTTCACGATAATGTTTACATTCATCACATCTCTGACTCACTATATCACCTCCCTCTCTATATACTTGTTCAAAATTCTTTTTAAATTTGCTCATGAATAACAACCCCTTTATTTATCTTTTTTTAAATTTCTTATATTCTGATTTTGTTAAATTGTACGTACTATTACAATGAGTGCATTGTATTACTGCCCCACCAATCATTGCTGCAATAATCCCAATTACTAGGAAAATAGTTCCTAATATAAATGCAAGTGGTGCACCTATCCAGCCTATAATTGGTATCCAAAGTAAACAACCTCCTGCTAACCACAATATAGCCCCTGCACTAAAGAATATACTTGATGCAGATTTTATAGTTGCTTGTTTGCCACACTTAGGACATTCAATATAAGATTTATTTTTTACTTCATTCATATTAACATCCCCCTTAATAATTTATATTTTAGAATTCTATTTGATTAGACAATTTCCTTTTTATTATTTAATTTTAAATAGTCTTCATAATACATCCATTTTAATGGAGTTCCATCTGATAATTTACCAGTGGTTTTTTGCAAACCTCTGCAGCAGTTGCTTATACAATTATGATTTAAGGTATATTTTCTAGAAGCATCAGCAATACTATCAAATATTTCGTTTATAGTAATACAAATCACTTTTCTTCTTCTGCTTTGAAGGTTTGAATTACTTTGTTTTCTTGAATTTTTACCTTTACTTAATTTTTCTTCAATATCACTTATATTCATTTTTAAAAAATCTTCATAATATACCCAAACTGCATTTTCACCGTTATATTTACCAGCTGAGCAACGTTTGTTTTGGCAACACAATACTATGCTTGATGCAGATTTTAAATGTACATATTCTTTACATTCTTGTAAGCCTTTAAATATCTTTCTATTATTAAGCAATACAAATTTTTCTTTTCTACTTTCCCATATTTTTTCCATTTTTTCTTTATATTTATCAGAATTAAATTTTTGTTTAAAAATATTGCTCATTTTTTCTTTATATTCATCATTATCCCATCTTGCTTTTAAGTTTTTTATTCTTTTTTCCCTATATTCATTCTCCAACCAAAGTTTTTTTGTGGCATTTCCCCTTTTTTGTTTATTTTCTTCTGTAGCAAAAGTTTTTTTCATAGAATTTATTATTTGATTACGATTATTCATCCAATATTCTTTTGTTCTATTACTTTGTTTGATATGTTCATCCTCATTTTCCCAACGTTTTAAGTTATATTCTATAAGATGTTCAGGGGAAGGCTTATAAGTCCTATTTTTTGCTGAAATACTCATTTTCTTTCGAGTTTCTGCTGTAAAATAAATTCCTTTAGCCCCATCACCACCCAAAGTTCTATTATATCCATTATTTGGATTATTACTATCGTATAAAGCAATATACATTTGTTCCATTAATTTAGCTTCTTCTTCTGTTAGATTGTTGAATAATATTTCATGTTCTATGTTGTCCCAGCCATATTTATTGATTGCATTGTAAAAATGCTTATTATTAGTATATCCATATCCATTTTTCCATCTTGCTTGAATATCTTGACATGTTATACCTATATAAACTTTTCCACTTGGGCTTGTATGCTTATATACTACAAAGTTTCTTTCTTCCATAACTATCATCCTCCTCATAGGCTACTCAAAAGAGTAGCCTACTTTAATTTTATAAATCTTTTTCTATTTCTATTATAGGTAAAATATCTTTTTCTTTTAAAAATTCATACAAGAATAATCTTCCCTTTTGAGTCCATTTAGTAATAATACTCACATCATCTCTGCCATCTTTATGTTTGTAATTTACTGTTTCAGAATGAGTATATCCCTTATTTTGATATTTTTTATATAAAAACCATTGATTACCTAATCTATATTGTATTTTAAAATCACAAAGTAATTTATTAAACTCTTGAGCAGACATTCCATAATCTTTTGCTATTGATGTTACTTTGATTAATCCTTTATTTTGTAAAATTATATCTGTATAATGTGCTTTAGGTTTTAATACTTTTATTTCATCTTGTAGTGGTTCAGTTACTACTTTTTCAAAATCTTTGATTGCTATGGCTTGTTCTATATCTGTTTTTGAATTGATTATATTTAATATTGCTTGGTCGTGGTTTGTTAATTGTGGTTTTGGATTAAAATAATTTTCTTCTAATGTATCGAACATTTCCCATGCTTTATCAGTTCCTAACATTTTACAGTGTCTACTAGCGCCTCGTTTAGTCCAAAGTATTAAGACTGAAGCAAATTTAATTTCTTGATATAAAGGGTCTTCGTTCTTAACTAGTACCCTTTTGAATTCCTTTAAATCATTGCCTTGTAGTTTATAGTAATGTTTTCCTTCTTTGAATTTTTCTTGGTTGCTATTGAAATTTTGTTGTATTCTTATTTCTTCAGTCTCATAAACATCTGCTAACATTTTAGTAGTTATAACTACCTCTTCATTAAATTTTACTGGTATTAAATCTTTCATACTCTAATCCTCCTCTTGATTTTTATCTTTAGAGAATTTATAATATGATAGAGAAGTTTTTATAAGTTCTCTATGTGTAAAGATATCCTGTTACTTTGGACGGTAGGGGATATCTTTTTTATTTGTCTTTATCGCTATTTAGATATTCATGTATAGCCTTTTCTAAAACTTCCTGAATAGATGTATTTTCTTGCAAAACTTTAATTCTTAATTTAGTTCTAGTGTCTTCATCTACTCTAACCATTATTTGCTTTTGGTCATTCCTTTTCATTTAATTACTCCTTTCTCTCTATCTAATTATATGTTAGCATGGTAACTTGCTAATATCAACTATATTTTAAAAAATATTCCAATAATCGTTCGACAAAAAAGACTAGGAAATTTAATCCCTAGCCTTTCCTTTATTAGCAATTATAATATTTATTTTCTATATTATTGTATCTCTTTAGAAGAATATCATTTTCTCCCCAAAATCTTGCTTCTACTTGGTCAATATCAACTTTTTCCTTACAAATTTCTCTAAATAGATTAATTGCACTTACATAATCAGTCCAACCACTATATAGTTCTAAACCTTCATTATTTATCCAACTAACTTGAAAATTATTCATTTATTTGCCCTCCATGTCTTTTAATATTATATTTATAAGTTCTTCCTTAGTAAACTCATCTTCTGGATAATATCCTCTTGCATCATAGAAGTATTCTTTTAACATTTCCATGCTAGTTTTTTCTAACATTTCTTTCATTTTCATATCCCCCTTATTTTTTTATTTACTTATATATATGCTAACTATATTTAAAAGTTGCAAAATATTTTCTTAAAATAAGGAAATATTATTGGTATATGTGCATATATTATTGTCAAAGGGGTATTCGCATATATATTCGTATGAGACGTATATGGAATATTTAAAAAAAGATTCTATATACAAAGATTGGCTTATTTTAATGCGAAGAATATATTTGCCTTAATACCTATATTTAGGAGGTATATATATGAGTAATGCACTTCAACCTATATTTGATTTATTTTGGGATGCTGGAAAAATATTTTTTACATGGGTATTTGATGGATGGATAGAGCCAAAGAAAAGTTTGGATGTTTTTTTTAAGGCAGCAAATATAAAAAATAGTTTAGGTGAATATCCAGAGGTTGTTATAGATAATAAAACTGTATTTGTTGTATTTGTTCCTGCTGGATTAAGTGTTGATGATTTTTTAAAGCATAAAGATGCACTAGAATTATATTTAAACAATGAAGTTAAAATGGAAGCATCTAGTGGCTGGGTTAGAATAGAGGTGTTAAAAGAATTACCGGAAATTATAGAATATGAAATACCAAGTAAAACAAAAGAATTATGTATCCCATTTGCTAAAAGTATTGATGGAATAGAATATATTGATTTTATAAAAGAGCCTCACATATTATTGACTGGTTCTACTGGTTCAGGGAAATCAATAACTTTAAGAAATATAATAACAAGCCTAGTTTATTTATATCCAAATCAAATAGAATTAGTATTAATTGACTTTAAGATAGTGGAGTTATCAATATTTAAAAGTTTGAAACAAGTAAGACAATATGCTACTGATATAGAACAGGCTAAAGAAGTTATATCAGGCGAACTTGAGGAAGCTAAAAATAGATATAAGTTATTTGAAAAATACGGAGTGACAAATATATATGATTATAATAAAAAAGTATCTAATGATAAGAAATTAAAATATAGATTTATAGTTATTGAAGAATTTGTGATGTTAATAGAAGATAAGAAAAAAATAGCAATGAAAATGTTAAAACAATTATCTGTTATAAGCAGGGCATCAGGGCAATTTATAATTATTACTGGACAGAGATTTGATAATACAGTTATAGATTTAGTTATTAGAGCACAGTTTGGAAATAGACTATGCCATAAAATGCAAGATGAAGCTAATAGTAAATTAATACTAGATGATGTAGGAGCAGAAAAAATTAAAACACAAGGAAGAATGATTTTTAAACGAAATTCTGAAAAAATAGAATGTCAATCCTATTTTATAAGTGATTATCAAGTAAAAAACATTATAAAACCATATTTAAAGCTTAAAAAAGAGGTTAAAAAAGACATGTTGCCTTCTAATACAAATAAAGGTACTTTAGAGAAGAATTACATCACAAATGATAAGTTACAAGGCAAAGAAAATAAAACGACTCCTGTTGCAAATAAAAAGGTCAATTTTGAATATGATTTAAGTTTTTTAGATAAATTATAGGTAATAGTATGATAATTACAGATAGGGACCAAAATATTAAAGATTTTATTGATAAAATGGGTGTTTGTAACACTAAAAGTTTGTCAATTATATTTTTTAATGGGAGTTTAAGAAGTTGCCAAGCACGAATGAAAAAATTAATCACAATAAATTATGTTAAGTGTTTTAGAGAAAGTATACCGGGGCAAAATATTTTCTATACTGGAAGAAAACCAGTTCAATGGAAACATAAAATAGTATGTTCACAAATTATAGCTGAACTTATGAAAAATAATATAGAAATATTAAAAGCTAGATGTCCTTTTAAAATTGATAAAGTTATAGTTGATTTGTTATTAGTATTAAGAATTAACGGAGAAATAAAAATATATTATTGTGAAGTAGAAAGAACTAAAAAATTAGATTTGAATAAATATTTAGATTTGCATTATAAAAAAGCATATAAAGAATATTTTCCTTTTGAGCCTTCAATTTTATGTGTAAGTAATAAAAAATGTAAAAATGATAATATATTAGATATAAGAGAATGTAAACTTGATTTAAGTGATTTAATAGAACGAATAAAAGAGTAGGATAACCTACTCTTTTTTTATTTCTACGACATCTTCTATTTTGCAATTTAGGCATAAACAAATCTTTTCTAATATACTTAATGTCACAGATTCATTCTTAGAAAGTTTTGACAAAGTATTTGTACTAAAGCCTACTTTTTCCCTCAATTCTGTTTTGGTAATTTTTTTATCTATTAGTAGTTTCCATAATGGATCATAACTTATCATAAAGTATACCCCCATTTTTTATTTTAATTATATCATAAAATAAGTTGTGGATAACTTCTTAAAAACTGTGGATTAATCATTAGTTTTTTATGTTTACTGACTTAAAACTGACAAAAGTTATGAATCAACCAAGCGTACACTTTAAAAATACACACTTTTATACATATAGAAGTACTCAGTATATGAGTAATTAAGTATAAGTAAGCAGTAATATATATTTATATAAATGTGTATACTGCTTACTCTTCTTAATATATATTGATATTATTTGCTATACATTTAACTTGATTTTTAGCTGACATTTTTATAAAACTGACAAATTGACTGCCACAAAATAAGGCTTGCATTAATTGCCTGTTGACTTTTGGTTAAATAATATATTGCTAAGATTTTCACTTGCCTTTCTATCCATTTCTTCTAATACATGACTATATTTATTCATTGTTATTTTGATATCTGTATGTCCTAACCTTCCAGATACAGTTTTCATATCTGTACCAGATAATAATAATAATGTTGCGTTAGTATGTCTTAAATCATGTATTCTTAACTGTCTAAAATTATTTTCTTTGCAAAACTTTCGATAGTATCTATTTAAATCATCATTTTTATATGGTTTTAATTCTTTATTTAAGCAAACCAAATTATATTTATTTTCTAAAACGCCTTGAAGTTTTAATTCATTTTGTTTTAGCTTTTCCTTTTTTAACTTATCCATGAGCTCAATCGGAGCAGATAATAATCTTTTACTATCAGTTGTTTTAGGAGATTTAAAAATTAAACTTCCATCTAGATAAATAGAAATTTGTTCTATTTTAACTGTGTTGTTATCAAAATCAATATCATCCCATGTAAGTCCGTATGCTTCACCTTTTCTAAGTCCTAAAAGTACTATAAGTAAAATCGGAAGTTCAAAATGCTTATCTTCTAACAATTTAAAGAGTTGTAAAATTTCTTCCCTTGTATAGACATCAGCTATACTTGAAGCTTCTTTTTTAGGGCTTTTCACAAAGTCACATAAATTTTCTTTTATTTCTTTCATTCTATAGCATTCTTTAACTACTGACCTAAAAAAACCAAATCTTGTTTTAGCACTTTCAACAGTAAAATTTTCATAAAGATAATTTAAATATCTTTGAATTTGGTGAATTGTTAAGTTTTCCATTTTAGTATCTTTGAAAAATGGAGCTACATTTAATTTTACCCAACTTAATCTATTTTTTACTGTATAAGGCGACCAATCACGTTTATTTTCATTAATATATCTGTAGCATCTATCAGTAACAGTTATATCATTACTAAACATATATTTCTCATTTTGTATTTCTGCTTTTAGTTCTATTAGATGCCTTTCTGCTTTTTTCTTTAATCCGTATTTAGCAATACTTTTTTGTTTTATTTTGCCAGCTTCGTCATAGTATTCAACTATAACATTGTAGTTATTATTTCTTTTTCTTATAAAAGTACTCTTGATATTATCCAACTTCAAACACCCCTAATTCCTTGTCTATAAACCAACATGCAAGTTCATGATGATTTATTTTTAATATATTTGCTAATTTTACTATTTGCTTGATAGTTACATTCTTTTTATTATGCTTATTTTCTAATTCACTCAAAAAACTTTGCGACAAATTACAACGTTCTGCGAGTTCCTTCTGTGTTAATTTATGTTTTTTTCTTGCTGTTTTAATCAAAATTATTTCACCTTTCAAAATATATTTGATTAATCCACAGTTTTTATTATTATGTCAGTTTAAGTCGTAAATATCGCTGATAGTGATATTTTTTATGTTACAATTTTTATAAATAAATATATAAAAGCTTGTTGATAATAGAACGTGTATTCGCTATTATATAAGTATATATAAGGGGGAAATTAAATTGAATGAAAATGAGAAAATGGAAATAGCAATATTGCTAAATGAATTATTTAATAAATCAAAAGAAGATTTTGAAATGATTGAAAAAAAAATTAAAGAAGTAATCAGAGAACCGAATTAAAGGTTCTTTTTACTTCTTTAATAATTCTCTTATCAATTTTTCTAAGCTATCAGCTTTAGATTTTTCAATAGATGAAAATAAATTTGCAACTCTCTTAACTTCTGGAGGAAAATCTTCAAATTTTTTTATGTCAGTCCTTCCAATAAGATAATCTGCAGAAACATCAAAATATTCCGCGATTTTTTTTAAACCATCTAAGTCTACATATCTTCGACCTTGTTCATACATACCAATTGCACTACTTGAGCATTCTAATATTTTAGCTAAATCAGATTGTTTCATATCTTTTTCTTCTCTTAATTCTTTCAATCTTCTTCCAAAAACTTTATCCATTTTATTCGTTCCTCCCAATAATATTTTAACACATGATGTGTTTTTTTAGAATAAAAAACACAAAAAGTGTAATAATACTATTGACAACACAGAAAGTGTGATGTACTATGTAAATATAAGGAACACAAAAAGTGTAATAAATAATAAGAGAGGTGAATATAATGAATAGTTTAGTTGATTTTAGAAATCTCAAAAATTTATCACAAAAAGATATGGCAGCATTAATAGGAGTAACACTTAGCCTGTACTCTAAAATAGAATTAGGGTTAAGAAATCCAAGCTATAATTTTTTAACTAAATTTAAAGCAGCTTTTCCAGATTCAGATATCAATAAAATTTTTTTTAGCGATTCAATCACACGAATTGTTTAGTGAAATTTTAACATAGTAGAAAAATAAAATCATTAGGGGAATGATGGAATATGAAGAAAGTTTTAACAGTTAATGATGTACAAGAAATACTACAAATATCTCAAAAAACAGCTTACAACTTAGTAAGACAAGCTTTAACAACAGGAGATATGTTCAAGGTAATAAAAATAGGCGGAGTTTATAGAATTCCAACTGAACCTTTTTTAAATTGGCTAGACCAAATGGATTAAAAGGAGGGGAGTAATAAATGTCAGTAACTTGGATACTTAAGATTTATTGTAATCTTATAAGAACAGGTGAGGCAGAAAATGACTGGGGAGAATATTTTAAATTTCAAGATATGGTATTAAGAAAAATAAATAAGGGGGAATAGTATATGTCAGATTTATATCAATCTTACAAGACATTTAGTAATAATGAATTTGGAGAAATAAGAGTATTAGAAATTGAAAACGAGCCTTGGTTTGTAGGTAGAGATATAGCAACTGTTTTAGGTTATAGCAACCCACCAAAAGCAGTGAGAACTCATGTAGATGAAGAAGATAAAGGGGTGAACGAAATGGACACTCCTGGCGGCAAACAAAAAATAATAGTAATTAATGAAAGTGGATTATATAGTTTAATTCTCAATAGTAAATTACCAAATGCTAAAAAATTCAAACGTTGGGTAACAAATGAAGTTTTACCTTCTATAAGAAAACATGGAGCTTATATGACAGAGAATACAATAGAAAAAGCATTAACTAGTCCAGATTTTCTTATACAGTTAGCAACTAAGTTAAAAGAGGAACAAGAAAAATCTAAACAACTAGAGGACAAGCTAGAGAAAAATAGTAAGATGCTGAACCAAATATCTGCTAGTAAAAATTCCTTATTGGTTAGAGAAGTAGCTAAGATACTAAGTAATCACCACGGCATAGTTATAGGAGAAAAGAAATTGTACCAAAAGCTTAGAGATTGGGGCTGGATATTTAAGAATAGTACAGAAGCTAAGCAAGAAGCGATAATACATGGATACTTAGAAGTAAGAGAAGGGACTAGAGAAAGTTCTAAAGGAGTATTTACATTCCATACAACTCGCGTAACCGGAAAAGGACAAAGAAAGATATTAGAAAAATTATTGGAAGAATTAGAAAATAAGTAATACAAGTTTTAACTTACAATGATTTCGTTGTGAGTGAATATTAAAGGGGGTTATATAATGCAAGACTATATTAAACATTTACAAAGTCAGATAGAGTACTGGCAGAGAATTGCCCTAGCAGAAAGAGAAAAGAATATCAAATTAGAAAAAATTATTAAGAAAATTGAAGAAAAGATATACAACTTAGAGGATAAGGAGGATTAATATGAACTGGATATTAGATGAAGTTAGAGAAAGCATACAAAATAAGATTACAGCATGTGAGAGTTTCATGGAACTATGTGATAGCCAAATAAAACTATATAAAGATAGATATAGCACAAACGATTTACAAGTTGCTTGTAATTATGAGTACTGGAGAGCATCTAAAATTAGAGTTGCATATGAAATAAAGGACCTAAAAGAAATATTACAGGAAATAGATGCAATGATGCAAGAAGACGTAAGGGACCTTGAGGAAGCAGATGAAGATGAAAGAGAAAATAGAGCAGATGCTTACATGGGAATATAAAAATAGAACCTACGGCAATAGGTCCTATCTTTAGAAAAAGTTAAGTAATTAGAAATTTACTTTTTCTATATTATATCACGAAAGGATATGATTTAGAACATGAAAATTAGAGATTTATTTCAAGGGTGTAATCAGGCTTTTAGAAATAGTGAGCCTACATTTCAAACTAGGCTATTATATGCAGAATTAAGTAGTCCTTATGATGTATATGCAGATAGCAAATGGGGTTATATAGATGGAGCAAAGGAACTGCTAGAGAGTTATAAGCCAATTGATGAACTAGAGGTTTACATTGACAAATATGAAGCTACAGACGGTAATAACACTGAATATGACAAAGCCTATATATTAGCATATAGGGACTTTATAAAACAAGAGAAGACTAAGGAGTGTGAAACTAATGAATCTATATGAAAAGTTATCGGCAATACAAAGTAAATTAAAAGCACCTAAAAATCAATATAACAACTTTGGGAAATACAACTACAGAAGTTGTGAAGATATATTAGAAGGATTAAAACCTTTATTACTGGAGTATAAAGCTACAGTTACTTTATCAGATGAAATAAAACAGATAGGCGATAGATATTATTTAGAAGCTACGGCAACTTTTGTAGATACTGAAAAAGGAGAAAAGATAGAAGTTAAGGCATTAGCTAGAGAAGACGAAACAAAAAAAGGAATGGATTTAGCACAGGTTACGGGGTCAGTCAGTTCATATGCTAGAAAATATGCTTTAAACGGGCTATTTGCAATAGATGATACAAAAGATAGTGATGCTACTAATAAACACGATAAGGACAAGTCTAGTCAGTTAGATACACCAGATAGATGGACCAGCAAGTTATCAGAAAAACAAATAAGTAGATTATATGCAATAGCTTATAGCAAAGGAATAGATAAAGATACAGTTAAGAAACATGTATTCAAAAAATTTACTAAAGATGTAGTTAATATGACTAAAGACGAGTATGATTTCATGTGTTCTGGATATGAAAATATGCAAGCTACGAGTTAAAGAAGGTGACTAAAATGATAATTCATTTTGATTCAAATGTTGCTAGTAAGGTTGGAGTAGATGGAGCAATAATGCTTAACAATTTACAGTTTTGGATAGTGAAAAATAAAGCTAATAAAAAGCATTTTTATGATAATAATTATTGGACATATAACTCGATAGATGCTTTTACAGAAATATTTCCATTTTGGAGCAGAAGGCAGATAGAAAGAATATTAAACAATTTAAAAAAAGATGGATATATAGAAACAGGGAACTATAACAAGCTAAATTATGACCGAACTTTATGGTATTCACTAACGGAGAAGGCATGGATACTCTTATCACCAAACGGTGAAATGGAAATCACCAAACCGTGTAATGACATTTCACCAAACGGTGAAATCACATTTCCCCAAACGGTGAAACCTATACCATATAATAATACAGATAAAAAACCAGATTTAGATATATATATAAATGAAAATCTACCAATTATGATTAGCTTATATGAAAAGAATATTGGTAAAGCAAATGGTAAAATAGGTGAGTATCTTATAAAGCTATCTAATAAAATAGATATTCCTTTATTTGAGAAAGCATTAGAAATATGTACAAAAAAGAATATATTAAATTTCGCTTATTTACAAGGCATAATAAAACAGTGGTTAGATAAAGATATAACCACTCTTGAACAACTAACATATGAACTGCAAAATAAAAAACAATCTACTAAAAGTATTTCACAAAATAAGAAATTTATACCTAAATATAAAACTGGAGCAGGAGCAATAGATAATCATATAATGGATAATTTTAATAACAGTGATGAATTAGAAGCATATCTATTGGCCATGCAAAGAGAAAAAGGTATATAGTTATGAATATTATATGCAATTGCTTTTAATATATTCCAGGGGATTTCCTCTGGTAAGGGGGGAGTAATTATGAAATATAAACATATGCCAGTAAAGAAATACCATTCTAAATATACAGATCCAAACGATAATACATCACTTAACTATTTAGCACTAGCAGCAGCAATACTAGACCCAAATCCAAAGAAAGACTCAAGAAATTACATGCTACCAGAGTTATTTAATCCAGAGGAAGCAGAAGAAAGAATAAGAGAAATTGACAATATAAGAGCAACTGGAGGAATAACAGAAGCAGAAATGATTGTCATTAACGAAGAAAATGCTAATTATGATATAAAAGTCAGAAAAGAATTAGAGACAATTAAAAAAAGAAGAGTTTTCAAGAGAAGACAAATTAGAGTGATTAACAAGTATGCAGGAGAAGAGAGAATATTTTCTTCTATGAAGGAAGCTTGTGAAGAATACGATTTAAATTACAACAGTGTACAAAATACATATAAATATTATCAAAAGAGATACGGAGCAAACAAAATTAAATATCATGGATTAATCATAGAGAAGATGTAGAGGGGGAACAAATATGATTATCGATAAAAATATTGTTGAATTGTTTGAAAAGGCTCAAAAGGGAGATAGAGAGGCTGTAACAAGCATTGTTGAGGATAATATAGGGCTTGTATATAAACAAGCAAAGAAATTCAAAGGTAAAGCAATAAGTTACGATGATGCAATTCAAGTTGGAAGTTTAGGATTATTACATTCTATACAAAATTATGACCCAGAACTAGGAATAAAATTTTCAACTTATGCAACAAGCAATATAATAGGCAAAATAATGCATACTGTAAGAGATCATAGAGAGGATGTACCATTCAGAATTCCGAGAAAAAATTTTAATGAATATAGACAAATCAAGCAAATTAGAAAAGAATTCGAAAAAATGCAAAGAGAACCCACTCTAAAAGAAATGTCAGAAATTATGGGAATAACAATACAAGAAATTACAAAGACACTTCATCTTATGGAAGGCAAAATTCCTATGGATAGCACAATGAGAGCATCTAAACATAAAACAAAGGCTGTAAAATTTTCAGAAACATTAGAGAGTAATAGCATATCAGAAGACCAAATAATTTTCAAAATAGACATCCCTAATGCTATTAATAAGCTACCAGAAAGGGAAAAATTAGTAATAATAAAAAGATTCTATGAAGAAAAAAGTCAGTCAGAGATTGGAAAAGAATTACAAACAAGTCAAGCACAAATTCACAGAATAGAAAAAGGAGCATTAAAAAATCTAAAAGATATTTTGAACGGGAAGAATATAGAAATATTGGACTTGGACAAGCCAGTAGCTAGAAAATACAAATATATAGATATGGCTACAACAGATTTAAGTTGCCTTACGGAGCGACAAAAGAAGTGTGTTGACTTAGTATTTGGCGAAGGGCTAACACAAGCTGAGGCAGGCAAAATATTAGGTGTGAGTAAACACAATGTATATGCAGCAATAACAGAAGTAATGAAGAAGTTAGAGAAAAAGAAAATTAGTTAAGGGGATGAAAACTAATGAAAAATATTGTTGGTGCTAAAGAAAATGTGTGCCCTCATTGCCAAGGCACAATGTTATATATAAAAATCAATAAAGCTAAAGTTATTAGTCAATGTAAATGTGGATGCACTATAGATGGAAGAGCAAAAGATGAAGTTAGAGTATGGAGTTATGATCCAATAACAGAAGAGGTGAAGTAATGAAATTAACAGGATTAAAAATAAGAAATATGCAAATGCTACAGGATCTAGAAAAAATGATAAAAGAACTTGAGGTAAAAAGGATAGAGCATGATTTATTAAATAAAAACAAATATGCTGAACTATATAAGGTTTATCATAGATTGTTAGAGGGGATTGGATATGAAAGAGGTTATAAAGTTCGCTAAATTCTATTATGAGCTAGGCTATAGCTTAAATGAAGCGATAACTATGGCTATTAATATAGCTAGAGAAGTGGAGATGAGTAAATATGAGTGAAGCACAAGAGCAGAAAGCAGTCATAGAATGGTGCAGTTGGAATTCTGATAGGTTTGAAGAACTTAAATGGATTTTTCATTGCCCAAATGAAGCAAAAAGAAGCAAGATAACAGGAGCAGAATTAAAAAGACTTGGCATGCGAGCTGGAGTTCCAGATTTACTACTTTTATCGCCTAAAGGTAAATACATAGGACTAGCAATAGAGATGAAATATGGAAAGAATAAATGTACCATAGAACAAGTTAAATGGCTAGATTGGTTATATAAGCAGGGATATATGTGTAAGGTTTGCTGGAGTGCAGATGAAGCAATAGCAGTAATAAAAGAGTACTTGGGGATAAAATAAACAATTAAATAGGGGATTATGCAATACCAGTATAGTTCCCTATTCTTATTTGACTATCAAATGAAAATATGGAGGTGATATTATGCTAGACGAGTTAAAAGATATACTTAGCAGTTTATATTGCCAACTAGGATTGACAGATGACGTTTTAAGACTGTCACAAGTAATAGATGAACTAATTAATCAAGAGATGAAATAAGGGGGATTAAATATGTTATTAAATAGAAAATATATAAATGACCTTGCAAGAGAATTAGAAAAAGCACAAGGCGTAAATGAACATTTACACAAAATGATTGATTTTTTAAAGAACAGAAATAGTAAGTTAAAAGAGGATATAGAAGTTAAAGAGGACTCAATAGAAAATTTACTAGATGCTAATAGAGAACTAAGCCTAGCAAATACTTATTTAGAAAAACAAAATATATTATTTGCAAAGGAAAATGCAAAGTTGGAAAGGGAATTGAACCAGTTAAGAACTAAACATAGCAAAACTACAGGACAATTGGACAAGTTAAGAAATTACTGTAGACAGTTAACAGGCATAGATATATTAGGAACAGGGGAGGACGAATAGATGGAAATTAGAATAACTGTAACAGATGTTGGAGGAACTTATAGAGATGTAGCAGATGCAGCAAGAACTACAATAGGATTAGAAGAAGGGGAAAAAGAAATATCAGAAAGTTATATGTACAAAATGTATAAATGTGAGCATAGTCCAGTTAGATTAAGAGAATTCAAGATAGTAATAGAAAATTGTCCTACATGGGTAGCAACTCACTTTGTAAGACATCATATAGGAGTAGAAAAGTTTGTATCAACTCAAAGAACGGATAGAACAGGAATAGATAGAAATAAATTACCACAGGACGCACCTGTAAGATTGCAAATGAATTGTAATGCTCAAGCAATAATAAATATATCAAGAAAAAGATTATGCAACTGTGCTTCAAAGGAGACTAGAGAGATATGGAAAGAAGTTATTAATACTTTAGCTCAAATAGATAAACCATTAGCTGATTGTTGTGTACCAGAATGTGTTTATAGAGGGCATTGCCCAGAATTTAAAGGATGCGGGTATGATAAAACTGAAGCTTTTAGAAAAGAGGTTAAAAAATATAGGGGGTTAGAATAATGGCTTGTAGAAGAAAAACAAAAGGAGAACGTGAATTAATAGCAGATATAAATAAGAGATTTAAAGTGTTTTGTAATGAGTCTTATGATCTAGATGGAACAGGATGCATGAATTGCGATTTAGATTTTGATTCAGAGGAAAGTTGTGAAATACAATATGTGAAAAAGTTACTAGGAAAGGATGAATAGATGAATATAGAAGAAATTAATGGAGCTATAAAAGAAATAGCAGATACATTTAAAATTAGAAATCAACAGTTAAAACTAATTGAAGAACTGGGAGAATTGACAAGGGAAATATCAAAGGATATAGCAAATGGAAGAGAAATATCAGATGATACAATTTCAGAAATTGCAGATGTAAATATCTTAATCAATCAAATATTGTATCTATCAAGTAATAAGGATTACAACTCAAAAGAAAAGCTAAAAGAACATATAGAATACAAACTTCAAAGAACTATCCAAAGAATAAACACAGGATATTATAAGTAAGAGGAGTTGAGGGAGTATGGAGAAAAGAGAATTACAAGAATACATAGAAACCAAAAGAGAATTAGATATTATAAAGGATAAAATAGAGTACCTAGAAGAAAAGAAAACAAGCATTAAAAGTATGATAATAGATGATATGCCAAAAGGTGGAAGTTTTGAAAATGATAGATTAGGAGCATTGCTAGGAGAAATAGAAGAACTACTTAATATATACCATGAAAAACAAATAAGATTACTTAAGCAACAAAGGGCAATAGAAAATACAATAGATAAATTGGAAGATGCAGTAGATAGAAATATAATGAGATTAAGATATATTGACGGATATACGTGGGAAAGACTATGTGTTTTGATGAATTACAGTTGGAATGGAATACATAAAAAGCATAGAAAAATATTAGAAAAAATAAGATAAGGGTACTCCAGTGTACTATGAAAGCTGGTAATATATAAGCATGGAAGATTAGAAAAGCATACCACACTATGCTGGAGAAATGAGAATTTAATTCTGCTCAAATTAAGTTCTGTCGAGGGATAAGAGTAGAGGTACTCTTCCCTCAATATGTTGCTATGGGATTTATATACAAGTGGATTATTAAATTGTCGACTATATATGAAACAAGTACATACTCGCGTTCAACTCGCGAGGGCAACTAATATATATATTAAAACATAGTAGTAGAAGTGAGAGGACCACTTTAAAACCTCCGGAGTAAACCGTGATAAAATCAAAATATTCATATATATTGTGTGTTAAAAAATCTATCTATCAATTAGTATTATTAATTACTTATTGTTTTACATTATATTTAAACTATATCTTTAATTTTAAACTTTTTAAGATTTTATATTCCATTTTAATGCGCCCATTGATTTGGGTGCAATATGAAGGTATGAGTATTATCCAGTGCAACTCTGGAAACCTTCTAATGATTGTTTTTATTCATTACTCCCACAAAGAGCACTAATAATTTAGTGTTCTTTTTTTATTTTGTTAAAAGGTGTGATTGGTATGAAATGGATTGATGCAGGAACTATAGCAGATAGAGATGAAGTTCCAAAGAAATTATGGAAGTATGAAAATATTATGAAACAAATACCAAAGCATAATAAGAAAGCAGGAAGTAGAAAGATATTTCAACGCAAGGAATATAGCATATACAAAGCTAGTGATGGATATATTGTACATAATACTAATAAACCATTTGAGAAAGGCCATACTCATGTACATTCATTTAATAAGGCTAAGAGTATAGTGGACTTATGTATTAGAAAGAAACTTCCGAATACGCCAAGAGCATGGGAGATAGAAAGTTTAATGAGAATTACAAATAATAATACATATTATAATAAACTAAGGGATATGTTGGAAGGATTGAAATAGAATGAATACGATTGAATTAGTCCAATGGATTAATAAATTGATAGACACGGATAGATTATGGAAGTTCTATAAGTCTATAGAGTTTAGACATATTAAAGAAGAAGTACTAAGAGAACAACATTATGAATGTCAAGAGTGCAAGAAGAAAGGAAAGATCACTAAAGCTAATACTGTTCATCATGTTCAGTTTGTAAGGAAACATCCAGAGCTTGCACTATCAAAGTATTATACATATAAAGGAAAACAATACAGGAACTTAATAGCAGTTTGTCCAGCTTGTCACAACAAATTACACCCAGAGAAGATAGAAAATAATAATAGAAATAAAAATAAATTTAAAAATGAAGAGCGATGGTGAAAATTTTTACCCCCCACTCCCCCCTAACCATTTTTAAAAAAGGGAGGCGTTTCAATTCAGTTTTTCTTTCTTTGTCTTAAATATAGA
>ERZ773168.334-NODE-334-length-48621-cov-13.874542_pt1 | contig 48621 bp, 38 predicted proteins | sample MGYA00511261_ERZ773168 | MGnify/ENA primary metagenome ERZ773168 (study PRJEB29015, sample SAMEA2737855) | human gut metagenome | biome: human gut; feature: human-associated habitat; material: faeces | place: China | collected 2012 ... | reverse complement strand
GTTTGGGGCGTAGCCCCAAGCGGGGTGAGGGCGGCAGCCCCACACTCAGCCCCTTTCCTTGGGAAAGGGGTTTGGGGATAGGGATTGTGAACAAGCACCTTTTTTTAAAAACAGACTTTTTCTACAAACTGAACCGCCGTTTACAGCGGTAATTCTATAATTCAGCTATTATATAATAACTTAAAAACCGCCGGATGTCAACGCTTTTAACCGATTTGTAATAATATTGTAACTTTTTTAAAAAATTCGGTGTTAATTTAAATAATATTGGCATTTCTTTCTATAAATTATTTTGTATAAGTTGACAAAGCGTGCTTTTAACGCTATACTGAAAGAAAAAATTCTGATAGGGTGATAACTATGTTCGGTAAAAGCAAACGTCCTAAGGATACAATGTCCGTAAAGGATATGACTCGGCTCGATAAAAGACCGCTGAAATACGTCACAATGCGTGACCCCGAAACCTATAAGGAAGTACGGCTCGGTGAAAACGGCGCAGTTAATATAATGGACGGCGACTTTGTCCTTGTGTGTCTTGGCAGGGATGTAATGCGCTGTGACCTGACGGAGGTGCGTGTAGGCGAGCTTATGAACCTGTCGGGCATAACGGTCAAGGGCATTGACAAAGGAACAGGTAAAGAAATGTCGGTTATCGCATACTTTGCAGATAAATTCTGATGCGACAAAACAGGGTTTGTTATTTTTGCCAATTCTGCAAAACGATTTTTATGAATAATCTACAAAATATCATATAGAGTGATAAATGATATAAATTTGCGATTGACACATTTTTTTGCTATGATATAATATAAATAATATTTTATGCGTATTATTTGTGTGTTATTATCACATTTTATTCCGCTGTCCGATTATCAGTTCAAAAGCACAAATTTCTTTCAATTATATTCTTACGTCGAGGTAAAAAGATGTCCTGTTATTTTTATATTCTCTGCAAATACTGGAGAAAACATTTGCGTACCGCTCTGTCACTGCTGTTTTCCGGATTACTGCTCACCGCAATAATCACATCGGTTTTTCTTTTCATTCGTGAAGAGATAAACCGTGAGGTCGAAACGGGATATGACACCTTCGGAAAATATGATCTTATTCTGAGTGGCATTCCCGATGATATAAAAAACGAGCTGATCCCTTCCGACCTGACCTTCACGCACGAAACCGTGACCGTACCGGGAAAAGCCGGTTTCTACGGCAAGGAATATAACTACGGCTATACGGATAAGGCTTGCGATTTGCTTCACGTTCCGATGAAAAACGGTTCGATGCCTGTTCTTGAAAATGAAGCCGCTGTCGAGCAGTCGCTTCTTGAAAGTGTCGGTTATCTCGGAAAAACCGGCGACAGCATAACAATAAACAGCAAGCAGTATATTCTTACGGGCATTATCGACAAGGCGTACTCCGAAAGACCGCTGTGCGAAAAAGCCGAATATACCGATGACGATGAGATACCTCCCGATCCCCTTCCGCTTATATATGTCGGAAAACCGTCAGACACTGTGACAACAGGCTACACTATCGACCTGTACGGAGGCGGCGGCATTACAGTCAAAAATAAGGAAAGCGGCGAGCTCAGCATTTTCGGGATTTCCGACCGTGAGTTTGTTACCTTGATTGAAGAAAAATATTCATTGCAAAACGGCGATGACGCATATTTACATTTCTACGCAAACAACCACGAAGAAAATATCACCGATGAACAGCATCTTATCAACAGAAATACGCTATGGCTTATTATTATGTCGTCCATTTGTGCGTTGATTGCCGTATTGTCTTTTATCTGCGTGCTTAATATAGTTTTCAGGGAAAGAGAAAACACAGGCCGTCTTTTGCACAATATAGGCTTTTCAAAAAGCAAAAGCGCTATTATGTACGCAACCGAAGCGGTTATGCTTTTTATCGCTCAGACCGTGTTCGGAATAGCTCTCGGCATACTGTTCTATTCCGTTTCCTACTCCGTGCGTACAGGAATTATGGGTATGAGCGGATACAGCGCCTTTACGACCGACCCTATCGTTCTCGGTGCGACCGCCGACCCACTTATTATCGCCGTTATATTCTCTGCAATAACCATCACACTCGGATACCTTGTGTTTATACCGATCACTCTTTCGTCAAAAAAGCAAAAGAAAAAAAGATTGCTCCACTGTTCAGATTCGGCGGAAGGGATGCTTTCACGTTCGCTCGGCAGTAAGGGCATAACGCTTATACAGACCGTCGCACTTTCGCTGATAGTATTCGGTACCGTTCTCGGTTATATGCGATACACCCGTGACGGAAAGGTAGTAATGAACTGGCTTTTGTTTGACTTTCCGCCGACCTATACTATCGGTTCGCTTGATTCACTCGATATGGAGGAGGACGGCATAGCCGATTATTTATCCTGCCCTCCGATAACGGCGACTTCTCTCGGACAGGATGAAGCACACAACCTTAAAATAGCAAATTACGGCTACACCTACGGTCTGTCTGACAACGACACGGAAAAATTCACCGATGCCCTGTCTTTCGGATATATCGAAAACACCTTTGCTGTGTGCGACAGCGAAACCTCCGCCTATAAAAACAGCCCCGAAACGACGCTTCAGACAGACGATGACACGATAGCCTCCGTTTCAGAGCTTTCCGACAAAGAATATAAGAGCTTTTTCGGCTCAGACGGTATCGGCGGCAAATTCTGCTATAATATTCCGATAAGACTTGCCGATGAAAAGACGCTGAATGCGCTTTCCTCATATATTTCCGGCGGTCTGCCCGACATTTCCGTACTTAACAGCGGAGAAAAGGTCATTATGGTGCAGGAAAGCGGCCGTAACACCTATAAGGTCGGTGACAGCATTCGGATTATGGGCGTTACCGCAAACGACAGTAATTACGGCATAGGCAAGGTAGCAGACCATACCTTCAATATCGGCGCTACGCTAACGCTGAACAATTTGTCAGATAAAACGCTCCGTTGCCTTTTAGATTTCGGCTTTCAGGAAAAAGAAAACAGCGGATGTTTCCTGCTGACCACTGCCGCAGGTGCGGCTTCTTCGGGCTTCTCAGGAGCGGTATACAACAACGTCTATTCATCGACCGATATTGACGGCGGTCTTGTTCCGCCGGCGGCATGTATGACCCGTACCAATTTAGGCGAGATGAAAAGGCAGGAAGCCATAGACAAATTCAACAGAATGTCGGGTACTCTCGCCACCGTTCTTATAATGTCGCTTCTCGGCTTTGCGGCCTATTTCAGCTGTATCGGACTTAAAATAAGAATGAAGTCTTATGAAATATCCGTGCTTCGTGCCTTAGGAACACCGCTTTCACGAATACGGCGAAAGCTGTTTATCTCAAACCTCAGAATACCGGTCATAGCGACCGCCTTTGCAGGTCTTGCCGCTTGCGGAGTACAGCTCTTTACAAGCAGGATGTACGACAAGGTCGATATTATGAAAGAACAGCTTGAAAGCGGTATAGCCGATTTTGACGAATCGGCGGCTTCGGATATTATAAACAACTGTTTTCTGAATGATGAATTCTGGATGGTTCCCCTTATAAAACCGCTTGTTATAATTTTTATCGCCATCTCGATAATAACCGTTATACTCACTGTGCTTTCAACAAAAAAATTCACATCTGAAATTTCTGTTCAACTGAACGAGGAAAGGAAAAGGCAATGATTACAACAACCGGACTTACCCGTATATACGGCAAAGGCGAAAACGCCGTGACCGCTGTAAATAACCTCAATATACGCATAGATGACGGAGAGCTTGTAGCAATAACAGGCAAGAGCGGAAGCGGAAAAACCACTCTGCTGAACATACTCGGCGGACTGGACAAGGCAACAGGCGGAAGCGTTTGCTATGACGATACCGACATAACAAAACTCGCAGATACGGCACTGGCGGATTTCAGATTGAACAAGATTGGCTTTGTGTTCCAGTTTTACGATCTGATACCGGAGCTTACCGCAAAAGAAAACATACTTCTTCCGTCAAAGCTCGCCAAAAAGGGCAAAACCGATATATCGGATACCGTAAAAAAGCTGGGTGTCGAAAACCTGCTCGGCAGATACCCGTCAGAACTTTCGGGCGGTCAGCAACAGCGTGTGGCTATCGCAAGAGCGCTTGTCAACAACCCCTCGGTTCTTCTTTGCGATGAGCCTACAGGCAACCTTGACGTTTCGACAGGAAACGATGTTCTTTCGCTTCTCATCGACCTCAACCGCAACGACAACCGCACAATAGTCATAGTAACACACGATAATCAGCTTGCCGAAAAATGCGACCGCATCATCCGCATTTCAGACGGTAAGATCACAGATTAATAAACAGCCGTATTTGCTCATAAAACAAATACGGCTGTTATTATATTCATTTATTCACACCTTAACCGAAATAATCAATCTTCATAGCCTTCTTAACCTCGCTCATAGTCCGAGCCGCACACTGACGTGCCTTTTCGGTACCCTTCTTCAGCACATCGTAAACGTAGTCCATATTCTTTGCAAGCTCCTCACGGCGCAGTCTTATCGGCTCAAGCTCCTCCTGCATTACATTGTTAAGGAACTTCTTTATCTTCATATCGCCAAGACCGCCACGCTTATAATGCTCTTTCAGCTCGTCAAGATTCTTGTAATCGGGCAGATAACGTTCAAAATGCTCGTCTGTGCAGAATGCGTCAAGGTAGGTGAACACCGTGTTGCCCTCGATATGACCGGGGTCTGACACCTGTATATGAAGCGGATCGGTAAACATACTCATTATCTTTGTCTTGATGTCTGCGGGGCTATCCGCAAGGTAAATGCAGTTGCCCAGCGACTTGCTCATTTTCGCCTTGCCGTCAGTGCCGGGCAGACGCATACAAGCCTCGTTTTCGGGAAGTAATATTTCCGGCTCAACAAGCACAGGCTCATAGATGGAGTTGAACTTGTGGACTATCTCCTTTGCCTGTTCAAGCATAGGCAGCTGATCCTCGCCTACCGGTACTGTTGTAGCCTTGAAGGCTGTAATATCGGCGGTCTGGCTTATCGGATAGCATAAGAAGCCTGCGGGTATGCTTGCTTCAAAGTTTCTCATCGTAATTTCTGCTTTTACGGTAGGGTTACGCTGTAATCTTGATACTGTAACAAGGTTCATATAGTAGAATGTAAGCTCGGTAAGCTCAGGTATCATCGACTGAATGAATATCGTTGACTTTTCGGGGTCAAGTCCTGCCGCCATATAGTCAAGCGCTACCTCGCCTATGTTACTGCGTACCTTTTCGGGATTGTCGAAGTTATCGGTCAGCGCCTGTGCGTCTGCGATCATGATGTATATTTCGTCAAAATCGCCCGTGTTCTGTAACTGCACTCTGCGTCTGAGCGAGCCTACATAGTGTCCTATGTGAAGTCTGCCTGTGGGTCTGTCACCCGTTAAAATAATCTTGCTCATAATATTTACCTCATTTTTTATACGGCTTAATAAAAAAGCTCCCGTTCCGAATAAGGAACAGAAGCCGTATCTGCAAGCCACCTTATTGTTACGCACATAAAAAATGCGCTCTCTGTGTAACGGTCAGAGCCTTCCGTCAGAAACTACTCGCTCAATCGCTTTCGGTCTGCCCTCGCAAGTCCATTCGTATCGGATAAATACACCGCTTTTCAGCTAATGCGGCTCTCTGTAGTATCTCTGCCGATATTACTACTCTCGGTCAACGGTTTGATATAGGTTTAGTATATCACCTTTTCCCACCGTTGTCAAGCACGGCGAGCGGCAATGTGCCGCCTCAAATTCGCCGTTCCGATTGTCAGCGATATGAGCAACCTCCGTTACCGGCGACAACATTACGCAACTGCGTATTTATCACTCTAATAACATCACAGCTTCCACCGCCCTCGTACTATCACTCACCCCGCACTATCACAACTTGCCTCCCCCTCAAAAAAGGGGAGGTGGATTGCCGGCAAGGCACAAACTGTTGCTTTGTTGCGTTTTGCTTGCGATACCCCTGCCTTTTTTAATTTGCCAAACTTATCTGCCGTCAAAACGGAGGGATTGCTCTCCGTCAGCACAATTATTTTAATAGACGTAATCTGAAGCGGCACATTTCCGCACCGCCGGTAACGGAGGCTGAGCCAAGCTCAATCCGTCAGAACGGTGGAACTTGGAGCGGCTCACAGCCGCAGGCGGAATCTGAGGCGGCTCACAGCCGCAGCCGCACTATGCGCCGTTGAGAACGCTATCTGTAAATTATATCCGCCCGTATAAGCCGCACAGTCGATTATCTCCCCTGCAAAATATAACCCGTCAATCAGCTTCGAGCCCATCGTTTTCGGGTCTATTTCCTTGAGCGATACTCCTCCGTCTGTGATTATCGCTTCTTCTATCGGCCTTAGTCCCGTCACCGTAAGATCAAAGTGCTTCAGCGCATTTACAATCGCCGCTCTCTGCATCTTAGTGATCTCACTTATTTTGGTATCGATCGCAACTCCCGCCTTGTCAAGCACAGGCTCTACCATAGCCTGCGGCAACAGCCCTCTCATAACGGTAGAGATCTGCTTTGTGTGCTGTTCGCCAAAGTCACGCAGAAGCCTTGCGTCCAGCTTTTTATCGTCAAGCGCAGGCTTCAGATCTATCTCAAGCCTGTAAGTGCTTTTCTTGACATAAGCCGATGCGGAAAGCACCAGCGGACCGCTGACCCCGAAGTGCGTGAACAGCATTTCCCCCTGCTCCCTGTACACAGGCTTGTTCTTCGCAGTATCAATAAGCGACAGCGTTACATTTTTAAGGCTAAGTCCCGACATATCACAGCAACAGCTTTCCTTTACGCATATCGGCACAAGCATAGGCTTTGGTTTTACTATCGTATGACCGAGCGCCCGTGCTATCTCATATCCACTGCCGTCCGAGCCTGTACCGCTGTATGACGCTCCGCCCGTCGCTATTATGACGCTGTTTGCATAAACCTCGCTCTCACCGAGCCTTACTCCTTTTACTCTGCCGTCCTCGGTTATAACGCCTTTTGCGTGCGCTGTGATAACCTTGACGCCAAGCGTACCCATGCGTTTTTTCAGTGCCTCAACTATATCCTTTGCACTGTCTGAAACAGGGAAAACACGATTTCCCCTCTCCGTTTTAAGAGGCACTCCAAGCCCCTCAAAGAAATTCATTGTATCATACGCCGAAAAACCCGCAAGAGCGCTATATAGAAAACGGCTTCCTGTGGGTATGTTACTCATTATATTGTCGTTGTCACTGTTGTTTGTGACGTTGCACCTGCCCTTGCCCGTTATGGCGAGCTTTTTCCCGAGCTGTCTGTTATGCTCTATCACAACGGTGCGTACACCTCTTTCGGAGGCAAAAACGGCGGCAGCCATACCTGCCGCACCTCCGCCGATTATTGCTAAGTCGTAGTTCATTATACGTCCTTTTTATATACCTGATTTTCTTCCCACAGCTTTTCCAGCTTGCCGAAGGTCTGCTCGATGTTATCCTTGTTTCTTGCGCTTACTGCAACGATTATCGCATTGAGCAGGCTGAGCGGAGCAACCAGCGAATCCGCAAAGCTTGCCATATCGCTCCTTGCTATAAGCAGTTCGTTCGCATAAGCGGCGAGCGGCGATGTCACGCTGTCGGTTATAGCCACAACGTTTGCGTTACATTTCTTTGCGTATGCCGTAGCCTTTATCGTACTCTGCGAATATCTGGGAAAAGATATTGCTATAAATGCGTCCTCGCTGTTCATATGTATGATCTGCTGATAGATACCGCTTGTATTGATAGCCTGTACAAAATGCACATTGTCAAATATAAGCTGGAAGTTATAATCAAGAAATCTTGCAAGAATACTGCTGCTCATAGCGCCGAGTATATATATTCTTCTTGCCGAGCATATCTTCTCTATAGCCCTGTCAAAAGCCTTCGGGTCGATTTCCTCAAGCGTTCTGCGGATACGGTCCATATCCTGCGTGAGCGTGTTCTTAAGCACTCCGTCGTCACCGATACGGTCGTTTGTGATATTGATACGCTGTACCGCTGTAAGACGGTTCTTTATCAGCGACTGTAAGCTCTTCTGAAGTTCCGGATAGCCCTCAAAGCCCATTTCTATGGCAAAGCGCACGACTGTGGACTCACTGACGTTTACTGCGTTTCCGAGCTTCAGTGCGGTCATATAAGCCGCCTTTTCATAGCTGTTTATAATATAGTTTGCTATGAGCTTCTGACTTTTCGAGAATGTGCTCATTTTATTTTCAATCTGAACAAGTAGATCTTCCTGCATTTTAATATCCTTCCGGCATTCCGCCAAATTTTGTGAATGTTTACATATGTTAATTGTACTACATTTCCTTCGATTTTGCAAGCGAAAAATGCAGGATTTCAAAAAATCCCGTCAGAACAGCCGAAATATACATTTTTTTCAAACGTTGTTTCTTTCAAATGCAAGCGATGCCGTTGTTTCTTGCGGAAGGTTCAGTCGGGCGACGATTACACAAATATATTTCTTATAGCAATTGTTAAAAGAATGTGATATAATACAAGTAACTAAGATTGATATGAGGTGTTCTGCATGGATAACGATGCTGCTATGTATATCAAAATTGTTTGCAGCGTTTCCGAGGGATTGCCTTATGTCTTCTGTAAAATATCAAACACATGATTCTTTTCAAAATCACGGATGATTGCCTTCGGGAGAAGCTCCCTGCATTGTGCCTCATCTGCCCATACATAAGCCTGATGTTCAAAGCTGACCGTAACATTCTTGGTCGCAGTTTCGCAGAGATAAACTATCAGCAGATTGAGCAATTCTCCCTCTAAAATGCTGACATAAGCGATCTCTTTTTTATCTCAATATCCGTGATGCCTGTTTCCTCTTTGACCTCTCTGAACACAGCATCTTCGGGCGTTTCGCCGTCCTCAATGTTGCCGCCTGCGTTCTCCCAGGTGTTTGCACCCGTGTGGTCATTTTCGCATCTCTGAACTAAGAGAAATCTATTTAGCGCCCTGTTGTAAATGATACATTTCACGATGATCTTTGCTGTCATTTTGTCACCTCACATTCTTGCGTTATTTCCACTATATCGTTAAGTCCGCAATTCAAGGCGGTTGCAATCTTTACAAGGCTTTCCTTTGCAACAGGTTCGCCCTTTCCTGTTTTAGTAAGTATGTTTGTGCTAATACCTGCCTGCAAGCGCATTTGCGTTTTTCTAACACCTTTATCTATCAACAGTTTCCACAGCCTGTTATAGTTGTAAGTCATAAAAAATAGCCCTATGCTGTTTACCATTATAGCACAAAAAGTCTACAAAAACAATATGTTGTCATTACTGCTACACAGTGTCTAAAAACATTTTAATATAAATCTCTTTTGTTGAATGGCGAAAGCACAGCAATATGAGGTTGTAATAACATCAATCTCTCCCCACCTTCCTCATCATCCACGCCACAGCATACTCGGTCGTCATATACCCTCCGTCCGATATACCCGCCTTTCTTGCGTCTGTGCCCACAGCGTAAATACCAAGGTCAACCCCTCCGTAAAGGCACTGAGTAACCGCAATCGCTTTTGCTCCCACAGCTATTACTCTGCCGAGCGCCGCCCTCACTCTTTCGGGTATTCCTCCTGCTCCGTAGCAACATATGACAAAACCCCTGATACCGCCCTCATACAGCATTTTTATCATATCCGGGTTGAATGACGGATGCATATCAAGAACGGCGACTTTACCGTCCGCCTTGCATAAAGAGCAGTCATACCTGTATTTACCGACGCAAGGCTCATTGCAGGTGATTTTCACCCTGCCGCTTTTTACAGTGCCAATATCCCCCTTAACACAGGTGAAAGCGTTATCTGATACGGTATCAATCTTGGTACAATCTCTTCCGTCCATAATTTTTCCGCCGAAAACAACGCAGACACGGCACACCGTACCGCTTCCTGCCACAGCCAGAGCATCCTCAAAGTTCGCCGGTGCGTCACTGCCGCTTTCAAAGAACGGACGCTGCGAGCCGGTAAGCACGACCGGCACGGGCGGATTTTCCGTCATGACCGATAAAGCGGCGGCTGTATATGCCATAGTGTCCGTTCCGTGCGTTATAACTATCCCGTCATATTTCCCGATGTTATCATTGACCGTATCTGCAATGCGCTTCTGGTCGGATATCGTCATATCACTGCTGTCTATGTTCATCAGCGTCATCGGCACAATATCATATTTTTCGCAAACCTGCGGCATAAGCGCCAGCATTTTTCCTGCCTGCTCTTCGCTGGACTGCGGCGCAAGTCCGCATTTTGTGCCTGCGCACGAAAATGTTCCGCCCGTTTGTATCCATAATATCCTTTTTCTCATATCCACGCTCCTTAAGTTGCTCACTGCTGTTATTATACACCGTCACGCCTGCTTATACAAGCGGTTTTTACACCTTGACAATGTGCCGATTTTACCCGCATAATTATGCGGTGTGCCGGCGCACCGTGTCTGAGAACATTTTAACACGGTTAGGCACACCTTGACGGCGTGAATTAGAGGTAGTTATAACAACCTCAGACTAAAATCGCTGAAATGCGATTTTACCCGCATAATTATGCGGTGTGCCGGCGCACCGTGTCTGAGAACGTTTTAACACGGTTTAAACACGTCGTTTTAACTTGACGGCGTGTTTAAACCGTGTTATAATATATTAAATATAGTCACTGAACAAAATCAGATTAAGGATATAAAATGCACGAACAGTTTAAAAACGAAAAATGTGCCGCCTGCGGCATGAAATTCTTTGATGATGAAGACATTGTAGTCTGCCCCGAATGCGGCGCTCCGTATCACCGTGAGTGCTGGAACAGGGTAGGCACCTGCATACACTCCGCCGAGCACGGCAGCTACGAGTGGAAGGGCGACAGCGCAGAACTGCGTGAACATCTCGAAAACGTCGAATCCGCAAGGATAAACAAGCCCGAAACAAGCGAGGACGGCTTCGAGATATTCCACGTTGAAAGCTATGACGAATACCGTGAGATAATGGACAGAAAACTGCTTGAACAGCAGAAGGACTTTGAAGAGATTGACGGTGTGACCGCTCAGGAGCTTCTGAAATTTGTCGGAAAGAACGGATATTACTATCTTCCTGTATTCAAGGACATCAGAAAAAACAACAAATTGCTCAAGCTGAACTTTGCGTCATTCCTATTCTTCCCTATACACTGCTTTTACCGCAGGATGAATCTGTTCGGCGTTATTATGATGATATTGCTTTTTCTGAGTACGGAAACAAGGATTCTTCTCAACTATTTTGCCGATAATCTCGGTCTGTCCTCAAGCGACCTTGCCGTTGCATATATCGTTACCGCTATGATATCCCTTGCGCTGAATATCTTTGCGCTTATGTTCTTCAACTACTTCTATCTGAAAACTGCGGTCAGAAAAATAAAGACGATAAAACAGCAATACCCCGATGAAAGCCGTGAACGCATACTTGCAAGGATTGAAGCGGCAGGAAAACCCGGAATATTCTATGCGATAGCATTCTCCTTCTGCACAGCCATAGCTATGATGCTCGTTTTCCAGCTTATCAACAATACGCTCGGCATCAGCATCTCCGTTCTTAAGGAACTGGTAAACTGATATTTTTGCAGATAAACGACATTAATGAAAGGAGGACGGCATTTTGAGCAGACTTAAAACATTTTACGGCAAAAAGGGCGAAAAAGGAATGTCGCTCCTTGTTTTCCTTGTGTTTTTTATATCAGGCTCTGCACTCGGTATGTTTATGCAGACCGCATCTCTTGAGGAAGAATTTACGGGAGCGGCGGCCGCCGCCGCATTTCTCGGCAGAGATTGGACAGGTGTAATGTCGCCCGTAGGAAGCATAAGCGGCTTCCTGCGTGGGATACCCTACCTTCCGACTATGCTCTGCCCCGACCCCGTGTTCCAGTATAAGCTGTTTATGCTGATAAATTCAGCCGCTTATGCGCTTATCCCTCTTTCCGCTTTCCGTCTGACAGAAAAACTCGGTGTCACAAAGCTGTGGCAGAGGCTTCTCGTAACAGCACTGTGCGGAATATTCCCGTCAGTGCTTATCTATTCCCACTACCTGCTTTCAGAACCGCTTTCCGCCGTTTTTGTCTGGCTTTTATTGCTTGTCATATTCAGAGGCGAAAAGGAAAACGGGAAAAAAGCAGGTGCATTCTTTGCTTCGGTCACTGCAGGCGTTCTTACCGCCTGTGCTTATTTCCTGTCGCCGTCGTGTGCAGGTGTGTTCCTCGCCGTATGCCTTTACTGCCTTTATGCAAAGCTCGCAGGAGTCAGAAAAAGCATATATTTCAGCACATACGCAATAACGTTTATACTTCTTTTTGCCGCTGATATTATTCTGACGTGGCTCACAAAAGACCTTTACGCTTATTCCGGAGGTATCGTGCAATCGGTCGCAGGCTCTTTGCAGGCTTTATCCGAAAACAGTGCGGCTCTGCTTACTCTTATAGGCGGACGTTTATATTACTTCATAATATCCTCGTGGGGACTTGGCGGCGCAGGTGTCACCTTTGCCGTAATTGCACTTGTCAGCTTCATCCGCTGTAAAAGACACAAGGAGGAGCAGTATTATGACGACAGATTCGTGTCAATGGGCGTGCTGTGTACGCTTATGCTTATATTCGCCGTTCCCCTTGACGCTTTCATAAAAGCCGATTGTGACATTTCGACACAGGATACGGTATTCGGCGCAGCGTCGGTCTTTGCCGTAACGATTCCCTTTATCCTCCTGTTCTTCTGCTATATTTTCGTGTACGGCATAAGCTATACAAGGCTTCTTATCTCTGTGACCGGGAACGGTCTTGCCGCAACCGCCGCACTGCTGATGTATAACTGCACTCAGTCTGGCGGACAGATACTCAGCAACGTAATGACGCCGGGCATCACCTCTATGCTTATCGGATGCGACTCGTCCGTCGGGCTTACAAGCTCTGATATGCTTTACCCTATATGCCTTCTTTTCACCGTGTTTGCGGCGGCGGTACCCGTTGTGTGCTGTACAAAAAACCACGCTTCCGTGATAACCGCCTTTATATTCACGGGCGTTATCTGTTATGCCTGCGTATCGTCCGCTTCAAGCGGTCTTTTCGGCTATGCGGAAGAAAGCCGTGAAAATGTTTCAGACACACTTGAGATAAACCGCTGTATCGCTGAATATTCCGGCGGCACAGAAAACAAAACCATAATAGTTTACGACAATGACCGTATGACAGCTATGAGTATCCAGTATTACAACCAGTCGTCTACGGTAAAATATATTAAAGAGGGCGGAACGTTGCCGACAGATTGCTACGTTGTAAGCTCCGACTCCGTAAAGGTCAGCGGTGCCTGCGTGCTTATCGGACGCATCAACGATATAAACGTCTATGCGATAGGAAATAATGCAATCCGCCACGATAACGGCGAACCGCCCGAAAAGCCCGGAAACAATACCCTTTCCGAGAGTAAATAACATCTTTGCAAATGCTAAGGAGAGATATAACCCAAAATGCCTAAACTCAAAAAGAAAACCCGACAAATGCAGCCGTCAAGGATGCTCGTACTGGGCTTTTCCATCATAATACTGGCAGGTGCAACACTTCTTTTCCTGCCCATATCTTCAAAAAGCGGTCAGTTCAGCAGCTTTATAGACTGCCTGTTCACCGCCACAAGTGCAACCTGCGTTACCGGAATAACCGTTTTCGATACCTTCAATTATTTCAACGGCTTCGGTCAGGGTGTCATTCTCGCTCTTATACAGGTCGGCGGTCTCGGCTTTCTGACCTTGGTAACGTTCATCAACCTTATACTCGGCAAAAAGCTGGGCTGGTCGACCGTAAAGATCGCCGCAAGCGACCTTACCGACAACGCCCTCGAAACCACACCGAAAAGACTTTTCTATGAAATTGTCCTTTACTCGTTTGCCATCGAATTTGTCGGCGCTGTCATACTTTCGTTTGTCTTTGTTCCCGACTTCGGCGCACTCGGAATTTTCGAAGCGATATTCCTGTCAGTTTCCGCTTTCTGCAACGCAGGCTTTGACCTGCTCACAGCAACACCCGGAGCAGTGGGACTCAGCGAATATACAAATAACCCTTTAGTTATGATAACTCTCATTGTGCTTATAACGACCGGAGGTCTGGGCTTTATCGTATGGCGCAATATAAGGCATTACAGCAAGGCAAAAAGGCTTCTCCTGCATACAAAGCTGGTTCTTATAATGGCCGCAGTTATGCTGTTTGTCGGCGCCGCTATAATATTTATAGTAGAATTCGGAAATCAGGACACGCTCGGACAGATGCCCATAGGCGAAAAAATTCTCACATCTATATTCTTAAGTGCAAGCTCCCGTACCGCAGGCTTCCCCTGCTTTGATATGAACGATCTTATGCCCTTTACAAAAATAATTATCACCATCCTTATGTTCATCGGTGCCGCACCTGCGTCAACAGCAGGCGGTATCAAGATAACGACCGTTGCACTTGTCGTTTGTACGGTAATTTCCGTGCTGAAAGGCAGAGAGGATACCTATCTTATGGGTCACAGGATAAAGCGTGACGCTATATATAAAACCTTCACTGTTATCGTTCTGTCGCTGACTCTTATAGCTGTTTCATTCACAGGCATACTTATGTGCTGTGAGGGTATGTCGCTTCAGAAAACAATATTCGAGGTAGTTTCCGCATTCTCTACTACAGGCTTCTCTGTAGGTGCGTCCGCAGAGATGAATGTCCCCGCAAAGCTGATAATGGTATTCACCATGCTTGCAGGAAGGATCGGTCCCGTAACGCTTATGACCTCTCTTATAATAAGAAAAAATCACAACTCGGACAAGAACAGGATTCTCCCCGAGGGAAATATACTGGTAGGCTGATATGGCAGAAAAATATGAGCGCTTCGACCTTTCCGGCACAAAGATATATGTTTCCGAGGATCATCGTTTCGGCACTGACGCATTTCTCCTTGCGGATTTTGCCGACCCTGCACCTCACCATAAGGTGTGCGACCTGTGTACAGGTTGCGGTATAGTTCCGCTGATAATGTGCAGAAACATATCCAAAAAGCCCCCGAAAGAGATATACGGCATCGAGATAATGCCTGAAGCCATAGAGCTTTTTACTAAAAGCGTTGCCGAAAATAACCTTTCGGACAGAATAAAGCCGGTGCTTTGCGACCTTAAAGACCCGCAGGGTGTACCCCGTGAATACTTCGACATAGTGACGGTAAATCCGCCCTACTGGAAAAAAGGTTCGGGCGAGGAACGCCTTTCCGATGTACAGGCGGCGGCAAGGCACGAGATACTGTGCAATATCGACGATGTTATGAAAACCTCAGCGTCGCTTTTAAAATATGGCGGAAGTCTTAAAATATGCCAGATACCGCTTCGCCTTGCCGATGTCATCTGCTCTATGCGTTCGCACGGGATTGAGCCAAAGGTTATGCAGAATGTAGTGAACCGCACAGGCGGTAAGCCGTGGCTCGTGCTTATAAGCGGAAAAAAAGGTGGCAAACCAGGAATGGAGCTTCTCCCCGATTTTGAGGTTTACGGCGACAACGGCTACAGCGATGAAATGAACAGGATCTACTACGGCACAAAAATGAAGAAAGGCTGACACAGAAATATGGCAGGAAAATTATATATAGTCGGCACTCCGATAGGAAATCTGTCGGACCTGTCACCGAGAGCGGTCGAAACGCTCGGCAAGGTCGATTTTATCGCCGCAGAGGATACAAGAGTAACTCAGAAACTGCTTACCCACTTCTCTATAAGCAAGCCTATGGTGAGCTACCACAAGTTCAGCGGTAACAAGCGTGGCGAGGATATAACCGCCCGTCTGCTTGACGGCGAAACCTGCGCCATAGTGACCGACGCAGGTATGCCCTGCATATCCGACCCCGGCGAAGAGCTTGTAAGAGAGTGCCACGAGCACGGCGTTGAAATAGAAAGCGTACCCGGCCCCAGCGCCGCAATAACAGCGCTTTGTATGAGCGGACTTGATACCTCACGCTTCAGCTTCGAGGGATTTTTAAGCGTTACCAAAAAACAGCGTGACGAACACCTTGACGAAATCAAGGACTTTTCAAGAACGCTTATATTCTACGAAGCGCCCCACAAGCTGAAAAACACGCTCGACGATCTGTACAGAGTTCTCGGAAACCGACAGATAGCCCTTTGCAGAGAGCTTACCAAGATACACGAGGAGGTTATCAAGGGTACTATATCAGAAATGATAGAACGCTACAAGGAGCTTACGCCGAGAGGCGAATATGTGCTTGTGGTCGAGGGAAAACCAAAGGTAAAGGAAAACGAGGATATTACCCTTGCCGATGCCGCACTTATGGCAAAAGAACTGGTTGACAGCGGAATAAAGCCGTCCGATGCCTGCAGACAGGTTGCAGGAAAAACCCCGTTCTCAAAGTCGGAAATATATAAGGAATATCTTAATATGTAAATCTGCCGTCAGGCTTTAATAATACCGAAAGGAAAAATACTATGGAAGAAAAAAAGAAAAAGAATTACGTCATTCCCGTTATAGGCGCTCTCATAGCCGTTGTAGCGTGCGTTGCCTATATCGTTATGAAGTTTGCGTCACAACAGCAACAGCTTGAGGATAAGTGGAGCGAATATGACGACTGCGGTTGGATGTAATTTTTCAAAATAACTATTGAATTTTCCGTATCTTTATGATACAATTAGAATGATAACATAAACGGAGGTGTTTTTATGAAGCACATTAAGACTGTTAACAAGGCTAACCTCAAGGAAACAGCTGCTAAGGGCGGTTGCGGCAGATGCCAGACATCATGCCAGTCTGCTTGCAAGACAAGCTGCACAGTAGCTAACCAGAAGTGCGAGGCTTTAAACAAGTAAGCCACGGGTAAGAGAAAAGCTTTGAAAGCTCCCGAACAAATACGGGAGCTTTTGGCTTGTTCTGTTCTGTTTTACGGCAAGGGTCAGCCCTCCCCCTGCCCCTCCCTTAAGGGAGGGGAGAAAATATCGGGGGCTGCCGCCCCCTTTGCCCCTGCTTTTTTTCATGCAGATAAGGCAACAATTTTTCGTAAAACGGGTCAACGCAGAGCAGGCAAAGCTCCCTAAAAATACGGGAGCTTTTGGCTTGTTTGAATATTTCGGCGGAAAACCGCCTTATATAACTCAGAAAAGGATTTGACCAATGAAAGAAATGATACATAAGTATGAGCAGAACGGTCAGTACATTGTACTTGACGTATGTAGCGGCGGCGTTCACGTTGTGGACGAGTTGACATATAAGCTCCTCGACTATGTCGCTCCCCCCTTTGCCGATGTATGTCCCGATGAGATAATCGCAAAGATGGACGGCTTCGACAAGGAAGATGTAAAGGAATGCTACACAGAGCTTAAGGAGCTGTATGACGCAAAGATGCTCTTCACCGAGGACGATTACGAGCAGTACGCCGCAATGGCAATGAAAGCGCCTATCAAGGCTATGTGCCTGCACGTTTCACACGACTGTAACTTAAGATGCAAATACTGCTTTGCCCAGACCGGCGATTTCGGCGGCGACAGAATGCTGATGAAGCCCGAAACAGGTAAGAAGGCTATGGACTTCCTTATAAAGCACAGTGCCAACAGAGAAAACCTCGAGGTCGACTTCTTCGGCGGCGAGCCTCTGATGGCTTGGGATACCGTAGTCGAAACCGTAAAGTACGCAAGAAGCATAGAAAAACAGCACGGCAAGAACTTCCGCTTCACCATTACAACAAACGGTATGCTCCTTGACGATGAAAAGATAGATTATATCAATAAGGAAATGTCAAACTGCGTATTATCGCTTGACGGAAGAAAAGAAGTAAACGATAATATCCGTCCTACTCCGAACGGCAAGGGAAGCTATGACTTAATCGTTCCGAAATATCAGAAGCTGGTAGCCGGCAGAGGCACAAAGGACTACTATGTAAGAGGTACGTTCACAAAGTACAATCTCGACTTTGCAAACGATGTTCTGCATATAAGCGATCTCGGCTTTGAACAGCTCTCCGTAGAGCCTGTTGTGACCGATCCCGAAATGCCCTACGCTATCACTGAGAGCGACCTCCCCACTATATTTGCCGAGTATGACAGACTTGAAAAGCTGATGGAGGAGCAGAAGCTCGCTAATAAGCGCAAGTTCAATTTCTTCCACTTTATGATAGACTTGAATCAGGGTCCCTGCGCCGTAAAGCGTCTGCGTGGATGCGGATGCGGCAACGAATATGTTGCCGTTACTCCCGACGGCGATATTTATCCCTGTCATCAGTTCGTTGGAATTGAAGAGTGGAAGATGGGCGATATTTTCTCAGACAAGATTGATCAGAAGATAAAGGATTACTTCGCAGGAATACATATCTACAGCAAGGAAAACTGCGGTAACTGCTGGGCAAGATTCTACTGCTCGGGCGGCTGTAACGCAAACAGCTTTATCTATGAGGGCGATGTAAAGAAGCCCCACAAGCTGTCCTGCGAGCTTCAGAAAAAGCGTATCGAATGTGCCATAGCACTTGCGGCGGCAGGTAAAGACGCCGAATAACCGAATATAAGACAAGGACGTGACCGATAAAGTCACGTCCTTTATTTTATATATCTAACTTTAACAACTCCGCCGCATTTTTATAAAATATCTTATCCTTTGCGCTGTCGCTTATCGGCATTCTTTCAATCATTCTTATCTCATCGTGCGGATTGCTCCACGGAAGGTCGCTTCCGAACAATATCCTGTCCTCGCCGTAAGCCCTGAACATTTCCATAAACATCTCGTCCGACATATACTCTGCACAGTACGCCGTGTCAAAATAAATGTTGCTTGTATCCTTTATATAGTGCAGAACCCGCTCCCAGTTCATCATTCCGCCCATATGAGCGCCGATGAATTTGCAGTCGGGATATTTTTCTGCCATCTCGGCAAGATCGCACGGCATAGCGTGAGATATCATTGTCGATATCGGGTCGTATCCCATATGAAGAATAACAGGCAGTCCGAGCTCGCCGCATTTCTCATATATCCTCTGCATACACGGCTCAAACATAAAATGACCCTGATATGCGGGGTGGAGCTTTATCCCGTGAAGTCCCGACCCGGCTATACGTTCAAGCTCACTGTCAAGCTCTTCGCTGTCGGGGTGCACCGTGCCGAACGAGATAATATTTCCGTGGTTCTGAGCTATCGCCCAATTATTTATAGTCGTCTGCTGAGTAGGCTTTGTCGCAACCGGCAGTAAAACGCCGTAATCTACTCCCCACGCTTTCAGCTTCTGCCTTGTATCATCTATTCTGCCGTTGGTGTAAGCCTCACAGCTTGCCGTATCCTTCAGCTTCTGCACCGCCCTGTCCGCTATTTCGTCCGCATAAGCGTGTATATGAAAATCAATGTACATCTTCTGTTCCTTCGTTCTTATTCGTCAAATAATTTATCTGTCTGTTTTCCGTCAAGCCCCGCGAATATCGGGAATTTTCCCGTTCTCTCTATAGTCTGACCGTTTATCATTCCTATATGCGAGGAAATGTGCCGGAATTGTCCGAGTATAAGCTCAAGTCTTGTATATTCACACCCGTCGGGCTTTTCGTTAAGCTCTTCATCGCTCAGTTCATCGAGATATTTTTCTGTTTTAGCCTGCACCTTATGCAGATAATCGAGCAGCTGTTCATTGCTTAAAACCTTTTCGCAGGGATTGTCGGGGTTATCCATTCCGTTTTCGTGAAAATCGGGTTCTGTAAATTTTGCGGGATTGAAAAACCACTTGTCCGCCGAGTGAATAGCGTGATACACATACCGCCATGCCGGCGAACCGCAAACAAGCGCGTTTCTGTCGTATGTTTTAATTGCCGTTTCCATATTGATATAGTTCGTTATCGTTTGTTTTTTTATCATTCGGCATACATCATTCATATTTTACTCCTTTGAAAAGTTACCTCTTTTTATTCTGTAGTTGAACAGCATATCAATAAAGCTTTTGTAGTACGGTATAAATGCGCCGCTGTCAATGAGCGAATATATTTCATCTCTGTCCGCCCACTTCGCCGCCTGCACTTCCTCAGCCTGTAATTTTAGCTCGGACACTGCTATATCCTTGTGTATTACATAAACATCGTCAAACCCGCGCTCAAAATGTACCGTCAGCATAGGGCGGTCGTGTGAAAAATCGTGGCTTATGCCGAGCTCCTCGTACAGCTCACGGCTTGCCGCCTGCCTGCTGTTTTCACCTGCGACCGCACTTCCTCCGACCGATACGTCCCATTTACCGGGAAAACTCTTTTTGAACGGTTGACGCTGTTGTATAAGCATTTTGCCATCGCTGCCCAAAATGCATATATGTATAACAAGATGGTAACGGCTTTCGGGAAGCGGAGCTCCGCGTTCTATCGTTTCTCCTGTAAGCCTGCGTTCATCATCGTATAAGTCAAACAGCTCCATATTACTACCTCCGGGTGTTACTATTATAGCACTTCTAATGCCTATGTGCAATACGAACTTACTGCTTTGCTTTTATCGACATAAAAAGAGGAGTACCTTCCGATACTCCCCTAATTTATGTTTTCACTATCGTTCAAACCGCCGTCAACGTAACCTGCAAATATCGCCATTCTTTCAAAAGGCGAATTTGAAGCGGCTCATTGCCGCCCGCTTAGTTGGCAAGACCTGAACGTTCGATACCTTCAACGAACTGCTTCTGTAAGAAGATGTACATAATAAGTATCGGCATAAGTGACATAAGGCATCCTGCTTCTATCCATACGAGATAGTCGCTTGCCATACCGTTTTGCTCTCCTGTGAAATAAACCATCATCGTTGTTCCAAGACGGTCGATTTCCATCGCTATCGTATACGGGTCAGTGAAGAACATACCCGTTACATAAGAGTCGTTCCAGTACCATACTATTGAGAAGATGAATACTGTTAAGAACGAAGTCTTAGCGTTCGGCACCATAACACGGATAAATGTCATGAAAGGTCCACAGCCGTCGAGATAAGCGGCATCTTCGAGGTCCTTCGGCAGTCCTCTGAAGAACTGTCTGAACAGAAGAATAAATACGCCTGCTCTGATACCGTTGCAGAAGAACGCCTGTAAGTAAAGTGCCATAGGCGTACTTACAAGGTTAACCGCATTGCCTGTAAACAGCTTTATCAGACCGAATATATCGAAGAATCTGAACTGCATATACAGAGGAATAAGGATTACCTGTACGGGTACGATGATCTGTAAGATAACGATACCGAACATAAGTCCCTTGCCCTTGAACTTGAATCGTGCAAATCCGTAGCCCGTAACGCCGCAGGTAACGACCTGTATCATCGAGCATACTACGTTTACAAGTATTGTCTGCAAAAGTACCTTTGGGAACTTCATTGCAATCCATACGTCAACGAAGTTGGAGAATATAACTTCCTTTGGTATCCACATTACCGAAGGGTCGCTCATTTCTGTCTGGGGTCTGATTGCCGTAGACAGCATATAAAGCATAGGATAGAGAATTACGAATCCCAGACCGAACAGGATAAGGAAACGGAAAACAGGCCATACCTTTTCGGTAATTCTTCTTCTGAAGATGTACTTGTAGTGCTTTCTTTCCTGCTGGTTGTAATTACGGTAATTCTTGATTATCTGCCAGTTGCTTACATGGTAGATATTCTTAAGCTCTTTAGCTTTTTTCTTTTCTGCCTTCTTCAAAGCTCTCTTTGATTCGGGCTTTCCTGTTGCGATAGGCTTGATAACACCTACCTGAAGCTCGTCATCAGCTTTTTCGGGAGCGGCAGAAGCGTCAGCCTCGCCGTTTATCTCCTTTATAGCCTCGCCGATTGCTTCCGGAGAAGCGTTATCGACAGGTGCAGCTGTGGCTGCTTCGTTTTCCTGAACATCTGCATTGAACTGTTCTAAATCTTTTTCGCTCACAACTACACCTCCTTAATCATTTTCATAGAATACGAACTTAGATACAATAGCAACGATAATTGCAAGTGCAACCGCAACTATCAGGAAGTAGATCCATGCCATAGCCGCCGAAAGACCGTATCTTAAGGCTCTTGACTGTGCAAGAACTATTGACATAACCGGGTTTTCCGAATCGATGAACGTATCGATAACCGTATAAATCAGGTTTGCCAATATCATCGGGCTTATCATCGGGAACGTTATCTTCCAGAAGAATTCCCATCCCGTAGCGCCCTCCATAGATGCCGCTTCCTTTGCCGAAGTCGGTATCTGCTGTAACGCCGCAAGGAATATCAGTATCTGAATACCGGCACTCCATAATAGGTTGAAAATATCACTTGTTATCGTCTGTATCGTCGTGGTCAGCTGTTCGTTCAGATTATATATACCTAAGAACTGCAACAGCTCATCGACAAGGTCGGTCTGGAACAGTGCGCTGAACTGCTCACCGCTCGAAATACCGTTGGTCGATATATCACCCTTGATTACCGCCAGTACAGGACCCGTTGCAACAAGTACCGGTAAGAAGAATACCGCTCTTGCGAATGTTCTGCCTCTGAACTTCTGGTTAAGAAGAAGTGCGATAAACAGTGAGAATATCATTACTACGATAACCTGCGGTACCATTGCACCAAGTGACTCGGTCAGCTTGGGGAGGTAATCCTGGTTCTTGAAAAGAGCCTCCTCATAGTTTCCGAAGTTGTTCCACTCGGTATAGATACCGGCTGAGGTCATTCCTCTCTGTGCTGCCTGATCTGCTGTTGTAACTAGCTCTGTATAGCACATTGAGTACCACGCCGACTTGAATATCGGCACAATGAACATATAGATTACACCGATGATCCATATTGCTATGAATCCGTAACCGTAAAGTCCTTTTTTCTTCTCGTATGAAATACGGGATTTCTTGATTTCCTTCTGAACTCTGGGTTGTCTGCGGCGGATGTCCACCTCTTCACCCTCAACGTTCAGTGCCGCAGCAGCTGCGGTCATATGTGCCGACTTGTAAGCAGCTGAAGCCGGTGCCTCGTCAGCATCGTCTGCCTTATCGGCAGGCTCTGAAGCTGTTTCCTCGACCGTTTCCTGCTTTACATCAGGCTCTGAAGCTGTTGCTTCTGTTGCCGTATCGGCAGCCACAGCCTTGTCGGCTGCGGGTGTGTCATCAACGGGAGTCTCGGCGGCATCGGTCGTCTTCATTGCTTCAATTTCTTCATTCGGGTTGAAATTCGAATTATTCATCTGTTTCTCCCTTCAGTCCATATTGTGCAAGATCGATTTCCTTGCCGTTGACGGTGAGAGTCATCTCTCTGGTATTTACCCTGATTGTCTTTCCGCCGTCAAACTCGGTTTCCATCTCATCGCCGGAAATTCTGTTGTATCCTGTGATGTGGAGATTTGCGAAGTCCTTCAGTTCGTCCTGATAGAGCTTGTAAACCTTAGCCGAGGGTTCGAGCCAGCCCTTGTAGTTTGAATAGAAGAGCGTCTCGTAATCGCTGTCTGTGAAATCGTTAGGATCAGCATACATCATATCATAGTGAACAGGTGTTGCTGTAAGAAGTGCCAGCATGATAGTATCATTTGCATTTGCACTTGCGTTTACCGCCTTTGTTGTGTAAGGCAGATAACCGTGGATAACGATCTCATAGAACGGAATGTCATAGTCAAACAGATCGTAGTTGCTTGATGTAACAGGTACGTCTGTCAGATAATCAACATAGGGGAGCGCATAAGCGTTTGCGCCGCTTGCAAGAAGCGTGAAGCCTGCGTCCTTGAACTGCTTGTAGCCGTCTACCAGCTTGTTCATTGTATCTGTTCTGGAATAATTCTCACGGCTGAAGTCGCTGTAAAGCAACGTTGTAGCATTATCAAGGCTTATCGTTGTTATTCCTTCGCTTGTGAATGACTTGCTGATCTTGTTGTAAAGATCCGGCCAGTAATAAGGTGACAAGGTTGTCTTTGTAACAAGTCTTACCTGGTTCGGAATGCCGAATGCAATATCCCAGTTATTCGTGGTTGCGTAAGCCTTTGTTATAGCCTTGCAGGCGTTCAGCGTGTAGCTGTAGCCGTTACCGCTGTCCTTCATGGAGGTGATTCCCGCACTTGCGAACAGCTTGCTGTTTATCGAGCCTACATATTCCGCAAGCGTCTTGTATGCGTCCTTGCCGCCAAGCGTTCCTGCGTAATTTACATCGGCTGTGATCATACCCTTGATGCCTGCGCCGTTGAAATCATTGTAGTTTGCAACAATATCGTCAACGCCAAGCTCGTTGAGCTGCTTTATTATTTCCTGAGCCTGCTCATATGTTGTAGCGGCAGTTTCAAGATTTACAGGGAAACCTGCAATCGACTGCGCCTTTATCGTGCCGCCGTAAAGGTCAAGATAATAGCTGTTTGTTATATTGTCGCTCTTATCCTTGAATCCCTTCTGCTCGATAAGGTAGTTTCTATACGCTTCCGCAATGTCAACATAAGAAAGGTTTTCCTTTGCAAGAGGATAATAGCCTACCGTGAGGTTGGGCTGATTTATCTTGCCCTGCTCGTAAACCGTGAGCTTACGGTTACCCATATAGTAGGTATCCTCTGCTCTTACCTTGAACTCAAACCATGTGTTATTGTACGATGTTGAGTTCTGTCCGCTTACAGTAGCGTTTACGCTTGCACAGGTTTCGCCGGACTTAGCAACTGCCATATAACCGTGATTTGTCTTTTCACCGTTTGTAACAGCGCCGATAACAGGGAGATAAACCTGCTCTGTCTTTGACGGACGTGTCAGCAGACCGATTGATGTATCACGGCCGTATACCTCACTGCTGTATGTCTGTGCGTTGTAACGGCGGTTGTTGTAGTTGATTACAGCGCCCGAGCCGTCGGGAACTACCATATAGCCCTCATCTTCCATGCCTGCCGCATTGAAGAACTGTAACATACCGATCTCAAGAAGCACAAGACCGCTTGTGTCGGTTGCCTGCTTTTCCTTGATTTCTTCCGTTATTACCGAAACATTTACATTGTCTTTCTCAAGTGTGATCGTCATAGGGATTTCAGCTTCAATCTTGCTTAATCTGTATGTGACCTTTACACCGTTTTCGATCGGCTCAAAGCTGAAGTCGTCCGACTTTATCGAAGCGTCGTAAATGCTCATTCTCTGACTTGTGTGTGATGAAACGTCACCGTATATTACATATAACGGAGACTGCATATTCTTCTTCTGCGCAGTCTTGGCATTTTCGTCCTTGTCTGCGTTAAGAGGAGTAGCCCACCATACATAGTTGTCGCTCTTTGACTGAACTGCAAAGTTTGTATTTGATTCGTCAAAGTATAACTTGTAGCTGTCGTTTTCAGCCACTACGCTCATATCCGCAAGGCCTTCCTCGTCGGTTCTGAGCTTTTTCTTGTCATCTTTTTTATCGTCTTTCTTGTCGTCCTGCTTATCATCAGCGGATGCGCCGTCATCGGTTGTCTGCTCTGTCTGAGATGTGCCGTCGTCCGTTGCGGGCTGTTCGTCAGACCAAGCAACAAGCGAGCTCATCGAAACAAGCATTGCGGCTGTGAGCAGAACTGCAAGTATCTTTTTTCTGATTTTTATCATCTTCTGTCACACCTCCGCTTACAAACTGAATCTGTACATCAACTCGGTATAGATAGAGAAACCGAAGATGTAAACCTGCTGGAACAAGCTGAGTAACAGCACGAGCAGGAACAGGATTACTACCATTGCCGCAACAGTGAAAACCATTGCAAGAAGCGTCTTGGGTACCGAATACTGATGAACTGTCTTGATACCCGAGATCATAAGCACCACCGTCCACAGTATGCCGAGATACTGGAAGAATACGATGAACGCACCCTCGCTCCTCAGTAACACGTTACTTGCGAGTATTACCACTACCTGAGTGATAAGATAAGGAACAAGCGCATAAGCGCTGACGCTCATGATCGCCTTTACCGAGCCTTCTCCGTCGAACAGGGTACACAGTGACCAGTTACCTATTACCCATGTGAAGAACAGGATGATAGTCTGAACCAGGAGCGGCACGATGTTGAATATCTTTACATAGTTGTTGTTGAAAAGGAAGCCTGTCATTACCTGCTGGCACACCGTTATAACAAAGAAACAAAGAACTATAACAAGTGAAACCTTAGTGTTGTATGCTTTCTTCCAACGAAGATCCTCAAAGCCCTCGAAAGGATGTCTTGCAACGTAGAACGGCCATTTCCAAGCGGGCATATCTAAATCAAATCTCATTTTTATTTACCTCCCGCTTTCTTAGCCTTAATGCGTTTTCTTACCTTGCTGAGAACAACAAGCGCTACTATTATTACAAGCACGATTATCATGAATATATTGAAGTTATCTCTGATAAACTGCATTCTGTACTGCTTGAACGCTCTGTTATATCCGGCTCTGCTGTTACGGTAGAAGTATTTCATTGCCTGCTCGTAGTTACCCTGAGAAAGCTCCGAGTTACCAAGACCGATATAAGCGAACCAGTAGTTGCTGTCACGGGTCAGGACCTCCTGCCACGGACCGCTTGCCTCCTCGTACTTACCGAGGTTGTAAAGACCCATTGCCTCGTGTACGATGTCGCCGAACTCTGTACGCTTGAATGTTGTTATAGAGTTCTTACGGCTGTCAAGTACATATACAACGCTGTTGTACGCTTCGACAGCAGTTACGTTTGTGAACAGACCCTTCTGGTTGCCCTTGCCGCCGTAGATGAACAGCAGATCGCATTCGTTTGTGTACTCAAAGATACGTCCGTTTGCAAAGTCAAGGAGTCTTATTGTTCCGTCCTCGTCAACGTCAACGTCTGTGATCTGTGAGCCGTATGTCTGGTTCTTGTAATAGTACGAAGCCATATCGCCGTAGGTGTAATCCGAATAACCGAGGTTGATAAGGATGTTCTCACCTGCAGGGTTCATCTTCTTGAATATATCCGTTGTGGCACTCTTTGAACCTGTTACGGTGTAAATAAAGCCCTCATCGTCTATATCGAAGTTATCGAACTCCATCGGAACTGCCTGAATAAATGCTGCGGCAGCCTCACGGGAAAGAATTGTTCTCCAGAACTTGTTGGCAATAGCCTGCGCTGTCTGCTCAACTCGGTTTGCACCGAAGAAGTTACTGAATGAACCGTCGGGTGCGAACATTACCGCACCGTCCGTGATTGACTTGATGTTTACATAAACGTTGCCCGCAACGTCAACTACGACCTTGTTGGGAAGGAATGTAACATCTGCGTCATAGAATTCAGCGGAAGGTCTTTCGAATATCTGGAATACCGTTCCGTCTGCATAAACACCGATTACACGACTGTTGTCATAGTCCGCAATATATATCATTGTGGACTCGTTTTCGTTTTCAGCGTCCTCAACGTGTCTTACGAAAATTCCGTGCGGATTCTTCAGTGTTTCGTATTTATCTGTCTTGGGATTATAGAAATAATCCATTACAGTAAATGCTCTTGAATAAGTTACGTCTGTAACAAGTATGCGGTGATTACCGGAGTCTACTATATAAAGACTCTGTGTTTCACGGTCGATGAAAAGATCCTGAGGCTCTTTAAGCTCGCCGATCTCTACATCCTTTGTTACCTCACTGCCCGTCTGCTCTGAAATTGCTTTCAGCTGAGCGTCGGTATTATATCTTGTGCCGGAGCCGAAATCAAGACCTGTAACTACACGGTCTACAACGTATCCGGTCTGTGAAGGAACAGGATCGCCCCACCAGTCGTAGCTGTAACCTTCGTACGGCTGATCGGCAAACGCTGAACTGCACAGCATGGAAACCGCCATTATGGCCGATACGGCTGCCGTAGCGATTTTCTTCATGTTTGGCACTAAAATCATCCTTTCTGTATAATCTAATAATAAATCAGTCTTTAAGACCGCTGGTAGCCATAGTTTCCATAACGCTGCTCTGGCAGAAAATGAATACTATGATAGGCGGCAGCATCGTGATAACAACTGCGGCTGCCGCAACGCCCGCACGGGCAATACCGGCGGCACTTATCTGCTGCATAACGGTCGGAATGGGTTTTAATGCCTCATTATAAATGAATGAATAACCTGTGATCTGCCATGCGCCCTGGAAAGCGAATATCAGAAGTGTTAGCCAAGCGGGTTTAACGTTGGGCATTACTACCTGCCAGCAGATTCTGATGTGGCTTGCGCCGTCCAGCTTTGCGGCCTCTATCATACTGTCGGGCAGCTGTCCCATGAACTGACGCATAAGGAACAGTCCCATAGGCGTTGCAATGTACGGCAGAATGATTGCAAAGTATGTATCGATCATACCAAGTGTAGCCATTACCATGTACTGCATGATGTAAAGTACGGTAGATGTGAACAGAAGGGCGATCTCGATTATCTTGTTGAGCGCCTTCGCACCGGGGAATGCAACCTTTGAAAGCGCATATGCCGCCGATGACGAGAATAAAAGCTGTGCAACTGTAACTACTACAGCTACAAATACAGAGTTGAAAACGTATCTTGAGAACGGTACCCACATGTTGGATGCCGTAGCAAGCAGATCAGCAAAGTTCTGATCCGTGATGTTCTGCACATACAGTCTGGGCGGGAAGAGGAACAGCTCCTCAACAGGCTTCAGTGACTGTATAACAGAAAGATAAATGGGGAAGATCATGAACAGACCCAGCAGAACGAGCACTACAAATATGAAAATGTCGCCGCCCAGAGAACCGCCATATCTTTTTCTTCTCCTCTTAGTTATTTTCATAACTGCCTTCCTTTCTTAGAGAGAAATTCATAATGAGAGATCCTCCGATCAGTCAAGGTACTTGCCGAGTACCTTCTTGATACCCCAGTTGGCAAGCAGCATTACTGCGAACAATACGAAACATATAGCCGATGAGTAACCCATCTCGTAACGTATTGAACCGTAGTCAAAAGCGTGTGTCATGATCGTGTGTGCCGCATAGTCTGTTGAAGGGAATGCGGTAAGGAAACGACCTACATCACCGGCTGTGAAGGAAGCGGTGATCTGCATAACCGCTGCGAACAGCAGCTGAGGGCCCATTGCCGGCACCGTAACAAGCAGTAACTGCTGTGTACGGTTCTTGATGCCTTCGATAGCACCCGCCTCGTATCTGTCCTTCGGTATACCCTGAAGACCTGCACGAAGCGCAAGAAATCCGGCACCCAGCGACATCCACAGCTGAACGACAATTACAACACCCATGATGTAGTTTGCGTCTGTCAGCCACTGACGTGCACTGTTTATGATACCGAGGTCAAGCAGATATGAGTTTGCTATACCGTATGTATCGCCCGAGAATATGAGCTGCCATGTGGTATAGATGTTACCTGCCAGAGTCGGCGCATAGAAGATAAATGTGAACATTGTCTTTAATGCTCTGGGCATTTCGTTGATAAGCCATGCCAGTATAAAGCACATGATATAGCTTAACGGACCTGTTATAATTGCGAATACGAGCGTATTCTGTATCGCCTTTAAGAAGACCTCGTCCTCAAGTATCAGCGAATAGAAATTGCTCAGTCCCACAAACTGGGGGAACTGTACCATGTTGAAGTTCGTAAAGCCCATAGGCAACGAAAGCAACACCGGTATGATCGTAAAGATCGTAAAGAGTATGAAGTAGGGCGCAAGAAGTACATATACGCTTGCGTTCTTCTTCATCTCACGCAGTGTATATCTGACCTTGCTGTCTTCAATATACTGCGGCTTTTCTCTGTTAAACAAACCGATAACCTCCTCTATAATTCAGCAAAGCCTGTGAGGGCGAAAAGCCCTCACCGCTTTTCAAGATCATTTTTTGACGGACGATAATTCCTGATACTTTCTTACGATTTCAGACTTAATCTGATCGTTGTAGCTCATAAGCGTGTATCTGGGGTTACCTGCATCGTTAACAACCATTCTGAATGCGTTGTTGATGTGTCTTGTTACTGCATAGGATGCGGGAATGATCGGTACTTCTCTGAGGTAGCTCTGCTGTGATGAGATCTTCTCGTACTCGGCAGTTGACCAGGGGAGCTGTTCAAGAGCTTCTACGTTGGCCGTATCGAAACGTCCCATGGGACCCATAAGTGCTTCGATCTGCTTACCGTAGTCAACCTGAATATCCGTACTTGTGAACCACTTTACGAAATCCCAGGCTGCAGCCTGATTTGAAACCTTGTTGAATATTACCGCACCGCTGCCTGCTGAGTTTGCAGCGTGATTTATTGTTCCGTCTGCCTGCTTTGTTCCGGGTACCAGTGTGAAGTCCCACAGACCCTTGATTTCGGGCGCTGCAACTGACAGCTGGTTGTAGAACGTATAAGGCTGAACAACGAGGGGCATCTCACCTGTTCTGAAACGTGAGAATGCGTCGAATGTCTGATCAAAACTGAATACCGTGTAGAACTTTGTCCACTGCTCAAATACTCTGATAGAATCCTGAGTCATGAAGTTCGTGAGGTTTACGTTCTTTATGTCAGTAGTCTTCATGCTGTTGTAGTCCGTTGTGTAAAGGTCCTCGTTGTAGATGTTCTGACCTGTCTGGAGCATCAGCATAATGAATGTGTTACCTGAGTCGAACGTGTTCGATGAAACGTTCTGAGGAAGTATAAGACCTACGTCAAGGTACTTTCTCTGTAATGTCGGGAGCATATCCGTGAGCTGATCCCATGTTTCGGGAGGATTCTCATATCCAAGCTCCTTAAGTACGTCTGTTCTGTAGAACAGCATCGGGAATGTCTGTGAAACGGGAAGACCGTAAACGCCTGTCGATACACCGTCGTTATACTCGTACAGAGTCATTGCATCCTTCGCAAATCTCTTTGTTACCGCCTCATAATCCTTGAACTGCGTCATATCAACGAGCAGTCCTCTTGCGGCAAGCTGTATCGGGAAGTCGCCGCCGATGAACAGTGCGATTTCAGGACCCTTGCCTGCGAGCGTTGCTTCAAGTACAGAGCCTTGTACAAGGTTGACTGAAGCCTGTGTTCCGTTATAGTCGGGATTCGAGTTGAACTTGTTGTCAACAAGGTTCTTTACAACGGTTGCCTGGTCACGGGCAAGTGATACCCATACGTCGAGCGATGTTGCGCTTGAATCCGAAAGGTTCGTATAATCCTCGAAGAACGAACCGATAAATGCGTTGAAGCCGAATGCAAGTTCACCGAAGAAGTTGCCGTACGGTGACGCAAAATCTTCGTGGCAGGTTGCCACCTCTATGTAGTCAAGCTCAAGAGGCTGACCACGGTAGTCACGCATCCACGCCGATATAGACGAGATGCTGTCCTTGATACTGCTTGCCATTATCGGAATATCCTCAGGGCTCTTTATACATCTTTCAAGGTAGATACACATTGTTTCAAGCGCCGCTGCCTCAGAGCCCTTCTTTGTAAGGCTCTCGATGCTTGCCTTCTCCGCACGCAGAGAATCAACTATTCTCCTGAATGCGTCCTGAATACCGGGTATCTTCCTTTCTACGAAGTAATCCTTGTATTCATCGGGGTCGGGACCCGTTATCATAAGTATTCTTCTGTAGTACTGGTTAAGCTCAAGTACAAGGTCGTCAAGTCTCTGCATAACCTCGCCGATTGAACCGGGTATAGCTTCAAGCGTCAGCTCGTGCTCCTCGCCCGCTGTCAGATAAACGTAAATATCGTTGCCGTTCTCATCCTGGGGAGTGAGGTTGTACCAGTCCGGAGAATAGATGAACTTAACATCGTCAAGCTCCTTACATGGAACCTTTCCGTCAATGTAGATTCTTCTGTTTGAGAAGAAGCCTCTCATCTGATTCTGTCTTGCCTTGAAGTTGAAGCGGTAATAACCGTCGTTTTCAACCTTGAACTTATAGGTGATTGCCTGCGTTGCCTTACTCCACGTTGCCTGACCGATAGTATTGTAACGCTGCTTGGTCGGGTGGTTGGGATTTGTCATGTAGGTCGTTCTGTCGTAAGTAGCATATAATGTCGATGCTGTCTTGTATGCAGACTCCTCAGCCTGAAGGAAGATGGTGTTCGTTCCCAGCTCCTCGTTCTTTGAAGAAAGTGCGGGAGTGTTCTGAAGCTGATCATCTGTGGGCTTGATTGAATCGTAGCTTACAAGCTCATCGTAGTTCTTGAACGTAAACGAATGGAAAACACCGTAGGTTCTGATACCCTCAAGTGTCATTGTGTGCTTGCCTTTTTCAAGATAGAAATAGTAAGGCTCGTTGTAAAGACCTTCCTTGTCCTTGATAGGATACTTTATCCAGCAATCATAGGTTACCTGTCCGGGACGAAGATCGTTGTCCTTGCTGTCACGGGTTATCTCTCCCTCGTCCTTCCAGTAACGGTCGAGCGTGATGTCCTGTGCCGCTGTGAAAGGATATTCGCCGTCTATCTTAAGACCTATATCAAGAACGGTATTCTTTGATTCATTGCCCTCGATAGGATAATAGATAGTCTCAAGATTGTAAAGACCCGTTTCCTCGACATTGAACTCATATGTAAGCGTGAGCTTGTCGCTCTTCCACTTTATCGTTGAGTAGTGATCTGTCTTGAGATCGGTATCTTCTGCGAGGAATGCCTTGATTCCGTTGTAGCCGTCGCCTGATTTTTGAGTGATTTCCTCAACTGCAGGCGCTATGACTGCAGCCTGCTCGGCTGTCATCTCCGATACGTTGTTGACGAAGGATGTGCCGTCTATCGTACCTTCCTTGTAGTCGGTAGCATAGATAGTGATTTCCTTCTTGGGCTTTGCGGCGTCCTTATGACTGTTGTAATAAGTGCTGTACTTGCCCTCCATACCGGTGATTGTGATTCCGCTCACTGAGCTATCGGTTGTGCTTTCCTCGGATTGTCCGGCAGAAGTATCTGTTGTCGCTTCTGCGCTGACTGCGGTTGATGTAAGTGACAATGAGGATACGAGTGTCGCACATGACAATATACCCGCTAATGTTCTTTTCATCCTGCTGACTTTTGTTGCCACAGTAATAATCCACCTTTCTGTAGTTTCGTTTATGTTCAATCGAAAATATGCTAATTTCGACGAGTTAAGGAATTTATCCGTGCATATTGTAGTCTGAGTTGTAAACGGAAATTTTTCCGTCCTCAAGCTCAACACGCACTTTATCTCCGCCCCTTATACCCAGAGCCTCGAGATATTCTTTTGGTATCTGGAGTCTGCCTGCCCTGTCAAGAACAACAAGCTCCTCTTGATCCGAGCCGCTTTGCTGCATGAGCTTTTCATGCTCCGCCCTTTGCTGCTCGCTCATCTTTTCGAGTTCCCCGAATGAGAGGATCTCGGTTTTCTTTCTCAGCATCTCGCTCGATGTACGGCCGTCACGGATAGCAACAACACGGTCGATCGACTTCGACAGGTTTGTATCGTGTGTTACTATTATAATGGTAACGCCTGTCTGACGGTTTAGTTGCTTGAAAACATCAAGCACCATCGCCGCCGTCTTGGTATCGACCGCACCCGTAGGTTCGTCCGCAAGGAGCAGGCTGGGATTGTTTGAAAGCGCTATGGCGATTGCCACTCGTTGCTGCTCACCGCCCGAAAGCTGACCGAGTACCGAGTTCTTTCTCGCTGAAAGTCCTACCATGTCGAGCAGTTCCTCCGCTCTCTCCCTTCGGTTCTTGTGTCCCGAAAGTAAAAGCGGCATTTCAACGTTCTGTATCGCCGTAAGATACGGTATAAGGTTTCTGGCGTTGTTCTGCCACACGAAACCAACCGTTTCTCTCTTATATTTTATAAGATCCTTTTCATCAAATTTAAGAAGATCCTTACCGTCAACGTAAAGACTTCCCGCCGAAGGCTTATCGAGCGCGCCGAGCATATTCAGAAGTGTTGATTTACCGCTTCCGCTCGCACCGACGATGCCCATAAGTTCTCCACGCTCAACCGTGAGGTCAAGTCCCTGTAAAGCCATAACCTCAACATCGGTCGTCTTATATATCTTGACAAGGTTCTCACATTGCACCATCACATTTTCGGGCGGTGCAAGCATCATTCGCTGAGGCATCACTCCACCTGCTTTCTGACGTCTGTAATGCGTCCGTCATCAAGTGTATAAACCACGTCGCACTGCTCCATCATTGCAGTGTCGTGCGTTGTCATCACTATTGTAAGCCCGTCCGTATGTACAAGCTCTTTAAACAGATTCATAACCGCAAGTCCCGTAGGCATATCAAGCGCCGCAGTAGGCTCATCCGCAAATATCAGTTTCGGCTTGTGCGAGATCGCCCTCGCTATCGCCACTCTCTGCTGCTCACCGCCCGAAAGCTCTCCGGGTCTGTGGTGCATACGCTTTTCAAGTCCCACTCTTACAAGGCATTCCTTCGCCCGCTTTACACGCTGTGCATAAGGCATACCCACAAGCCGCATCGCAAACTCAACGTTCTCATACGCCGTCATTGTCGGTATAAGCGCTACAGACTGGAAAACAAACGACATATCGTTTCTTCTCAGCTTATCCATCTCCTTGTCGGAAAGACCCGTTATCTTCTTACCGTCAAAGTAAACATCGCCGCCTGTAGGACGGTCAAGTGCTCCGAGTATATTTATCAGCGTGGTCTTGCCCGAGCCGGATCTGCCTCTCAGCACGACCAGCTTGTTCTTTTCCACATCAAGATTTATATCCTTCAAAGCGTCAACAGTGGTATTATCGTTTATTTTAAAGCTTCTGGAGATATTCTCCGCTCTTAAAATCGTTTCCATAGGCAGTTTCGATCCTCAAAAAAGTCCGTAAGCTACGTTTGCCCTGCAAATTGTTTCATCTGCTTTTTGTACCAAATGCACAATTGTATTATTCGTTTTCGGCTGTAAACACGCCGTATTTAGAAATAATGTACAAAACAGCACAAGGGTCTATAACGTAGTAATTATACCAAATTATCACCTTACTGTCAAGGTTCATAAAAGAACTTTCACATTTCTCAAATGATTTTGATTTTCTGTACAAATCACTTTTGCGCTTGTCTAACAGTTACAAACTTCATACGCAAATTTTGTGCATATCGCCGAATTTGAATTTCACCTGCACAATATCTTGATTTTTCGGGCGTCTTATGTGCTATTTTTGGTGTAAACGATTTCCACATTGAAAATTCTTATAACTTAATTTAGCTAATTCCTTAATTCGCTTAATCAAACTTTGTTGAATATGCACAAATATTTTCGGCGATTTTTTTAGCTAATCATTCAGGATATTACTTAATTTTTGTGTGTAACTCATGTAAACGCTTCGATTTGCTCACTCAGCTCCATCCACTCGGCAGTAAGTGCCTCCTCTTTTTCCTTCAGCGCCTCTATTTCCTGTGCAAGCGCACTCGTTTTTTCATAGTCGGTCGCTATCTCCGGCTGTGACATCTGCTGTGCCAGCTCCGCCGTTTTCAGCCCGATCTCATCTATCGCCTGTTCGCAACGCTTCAGCGCACCGCTGAGCTTTCTGAGCGTGCTTTCACGCTCCTTGCGCTCCTTGTAGTCGTTCTTCTTGCCTTCAGCCGCCTTTACCTGTACCGCCTGCTCGGACTGTGCCTTCGCTTCCTTGAGTTCGATATACCTGTCATAGTTTCCGTCTATGTTTACAGTACCCGTCTTTCCGAGCCACACTATTCTGTCGGCCAGCTTGTTGATAAGGTATCTGTCATGCGACACGATAAGAAGCGTTCCGCCGTAGCTTGCCAGTGCGTTTTCCAGAGCCTCTCTCGAATGTATGTCCAGATGGTTTGTAGGCTCGTCGAGCAGCAGCATATTCGCCTTGCTCAGCATAAGCTTAAGGAGCGACACCCTTGCCTTTTCTCCTCCGCTGAGCTTGCCCACATTCTTGAACACATCATCGCCTTTGAACAAAAACTGCGCCAGTGCAGAGCGTACCTGCGTCTGCGTCATTTTGGGATACCTGTCCCACACCTCGTCTATCACCGTCTTTGACGGGTCAAGATCCGTCTGCGCCTGATCATAATATCCAAATTGTATATTGTTGCCGAATTTATACTCTCCGCTATCCGCCTGATATTCTCCTGTAAGGATTTTCAGAAGCGTGGTCTTTCCGCAACCGTTCTCACCTAATATAAATGTTGTCGTGTTCTTCTTTATGTCAAGCTCTGCATTTGTGAAAACCGCAGTCCCGTCAAACGATTTCGACAGGCCCTTTGCGATAAGCACATCGTTTGCACCGCCTTCCTTCGCCCTGAACGTGAACTTTATAGCCTCCGGCAGATCCTCCGGTTTTTCGAGCGTTTCCTTCAGCCTGTCCGCCTGCTTCTGCTTTGATGCCGCCGTGATGAAGTTATGCTCCTGCCCCCACCGCTTCTGTTGCTCTACAATACCTTCGATACGGTTTATTTCCTTTACCGTCCTGTCGTACACTCTCTGCTGAGCCTCTCTCGCCTCAGCCTTCAGCTCAAGATAGCGTGTATAGTTACCCTTATATTCACGAAGCGTCCTGTTTTCCATTTCAAAAGTCGTGTCGGTGACTTTGTCGAGGAAATAACGGTCGTGCGATATTACGATATATGCGCCCTTATATTCCGTAAGGAACTTTTCGAGCCATTCGCAGGCGGTTATATCAAGGTGGTTCGTAGGCTCGTCAAGAAGCAGTATATTACTCCCCGAAAGAAGCAGCTTCGCAAGCTGTGCTTTGCTTTTCTGACCACCGCTCATAACGCTTATCGGCTTACCGAAATCCTCTTCCGAAAAGCCCAGACCGACAAGCGCCGAGCAAGTCATTGATTTATAGGTAAGTCCGCCCTCACGCTCAAATCTTTCCTGCAACTGCATCTGCCTTGACAGCGTCTGCTCGCTGTGGTCGCCCGTATCTATCGCAACCGCTATATCCGCAAGCTCGTTTTCAGCGTCGATAAGCGGACGGAATATCTCCAGTACCTCGTCATATAGAGTGATATTATCGTCACGGATAACATACTGCTCCATACAACCGATCTTTATCCCCGCCGCCTTGCTTATACCGCCTGTTTCAGCCTCCTGCCTGCCGTTTATAACGTGCATCAGCGTGGTTTTTCCGCACCCGTTTACACCTACAAGTCCGGCTCTGCCGTTTTCTTCAAGCCGGAAATTCACATCGTGAAACAGCGTTTCACCGCCGAAGGACACCGAAATATCATTACCGGATAATACTATCATACCGCATTGTCCTTTCCGAAAAATAACGGTCAGAGTATTTCCTGCTCTGACCGCATATCTTTATACTTTTATTTATGCTTTTCTATATACTGCGTTTACTTCTTTAAATTTTCGGGCTTGTACTTGTTGAGTGCATCATTGTTGAGATCAAGCGCATAGTCCTTAGCCGTTTCGTTGAGCATAGCCTTGTAGTCGTCATCCTTCATAACGTGAAGCACGTTGCTGTGATTCTCCGTGAGCCAGTCCTCACGTTCCTTTATATCACGGCGTACTACCGCATAGTAAACGCTGTCATCCTCGTAAACTCCGCCCTTGTCTGTGTCAAGCTCAAATGCCCACTTTACAAACTCCTCGCTCGGTGAAGTATCCGTCTTGCCGAGCAGGAATTCGTGGTCATGCTCCTCTTCTTCACTGCCCGATGTTCCGCTGCTCGTTGTATCGTCCGATGCGGTTTCGCTTGTCGAAGAAGTTACAGATGATGCCGCAGAAGAAGCTGCCGATGAATTGCCCGATTTGCTCTCGGCATCCGAGTTGCTCTCGGCTTCGGCCTCAGCCTTTTCCTTTGCCACAAGATCCTGATACTCGTGATATACCTTATCGTAGTCCTCGCCGGCAAGCAGTCTGTCAACATAGCCCTGAGCCTGTTCCTTCTTTGCCTTCTTGCCCTCGTCGGTCGTTATCTTGTCGCCGTTGCCCTCTTTAAGAGAAACCTGTATTATCTGGAATCTGCCGTAATTGTCATAGAAATAAGTAGCTATATCCTTTTCGTCTGTTGCGGATATGCCGTTTTTCTCATAGTAAGCGTCAAATACCTTCTCGCTCATCTTGTTTACAAGCTGAACAGCCTCGTATGACTTCTTGCTTATTCCGCCTGCCTCATAGTTCTGACCGTAGGTTTTTCCTGTGCTGTATCCGTAATACGAGATTTCCGTATCCCACATCTTCTTTACAGAGGTCTTTACGGTTTCCTCTTCCTCGTCTGTGAGTGAAAGGTTCAGCTCCTTGAACTTGTTCTGGATAGCAACATACTGCTTTACCTGCTCTAATGTACGGTCCTGAACATACTGTGAGAACGTCTTGTCCTGTACATTGTAGTTGTAGTAGCTGAAATTCTCTATCTTTGACGAGCTTGTTCCCATAGCCTTAAGCTGATCGTCAACCTCCTGCTGAGCCTCGCCTATAGCCGTCTGCTCATAAAGAAGATATATGCCCGCATTTATGGTCTGATTGTCAACCGAGCCTATAGTCGATACATCCGCACAGCCTGCAACGCTTAATGTGATTGCCACGGCGCATATTGCCGCTGCCAGCCTTTTAAAATATTTCATTGCTTTTCTCCTTACTGTTTATAAGGGGCTGTGCCCCGATTATTTCTGCAAATTCCGCCGTTATCTTAATGTAACGCCTATATCCTCAAGTGCCTTAAGCACCTTTGCAACAACTGCGTCCGCCTCATCGTCTGTCAGCGTAGCGTCTTTCTTTCTGAGTATCAGCTTGTATGAAAGGCTCTTCATACCTGCCGGTACCTGCTCGCCCTTGTACATATCGAACAGACGTACAGCCTCAAGATGCTTTGCGGTCTTTTCTATCACAGCAACTATATCTCCGCTCGGCACGTCCTCGTTGCACACAAGGCTCAGATCCCTGTATGTTGAGGGGAACTTGGGCAGTGCGGTGTACTTTACATCGCCGCCCACATTATTGAACATTACCTCCATGCTGAGCGTAGCACAGTAAACCTCTGTATTTACACCGAAATTAGCCGCAGCCTCCGGATGAAGCTGACCGACATAGCCGATAAGCTCGCCGTTTACAGTGACCTTTGCGCATCTTCCGGGGTGGAATGTCGGATTGTTCTTTTCAGCCGTGTATACGACATTCTTCAGTCCGAGTTTTGCCATAACTTCCTCGGCAACGCCCTTTGCCGTGAAGAAATCCTCGCCGTTTCCGTAAAGCGCATAGCACAGAACATCTCTTTCAACAGGGAGCTGATTCTCACCCGTCGGGAAATATTCTCTTGCTATCTCGAAGAATCTGCCCTCAAGGTTTCTGTTGCTCCAGTTCCTTCTTACAACCTCCATCATTGATGTAAGCGCAGAAGTACGCATTACGCTTGTATCCTCGCCGAGCGGACGTCTTAACACAACGCTCTTTCTTGACTTCTCGTCCATACGCAGAAGCTCATAGTCCTTAGGCGAAATAAAGCTGTAGGTCATTACCTCGTAGAATCCGAGTGCCAGTGCAAGTGAAATTACCTTGTCCTCGAATATCTGTTCGGGCGTTCTCTTGCCCTGTGATGACAGCTTCGGTATAGTAGAGGGGATTCTGTTGTAGCCGTATATACGGGCAACCTCCTCCGCAACATCGCACGCACGGTGCATATCTATACGGGTAGGCGGAACAATTATCTCGCCGTTTTCATAGCCGAAGCCAAGCTTCTTTAATATCTCTATCTGCTCGTTCTCGCTTATATCCGAGCCTAAATGCTCGTTCACCCACTTATAGTCGTGCTTTAATCTTTCGGGAACATACTCGCTGTGGTTCTCGTCAATGATAGTATTCACTACCTCGCCGCAGCCCAACATCTCGATAAGCTGTAACGCTCTCTTGAGTGCCTTTTCTGCGTTTACCGGGTTAAGACCCTTTTCAAAGCGTGAGCTTGCCTCGGTACGCTCACCTATCTTTCTTGCTGTACGTCTTACCGATACACCGTCAAAGCAGGCAGCCTCAAATACGACCGTAGTCGTATCCTCCATAATACCGCTATGCTCGCCGCCCATAACGCCGGCTATGGCGATAGGCTTCTTTCCGTCTGCGATTATCAGCATTTCGGGAGTCAGCTTTACAGGCTCTGCCATTTCGTCGAGCAGCTTTAATGTTTCTCCCTCTTTTGCGTTTCTTACAACTATCCTGTTGTCCTCGACATATCTTAAATCGAATGCGTGCATCGGGTGACCGTATTCAAGCATTACGAAGTTCGTTATATCAACAAGGTTGTTGATAGGTCTTACTCCGCTCGCTCTCAGCCTTCTTGCCATCCACTTGGGCGAAGGTCCTATCTTTACATTCTTTACAAGCGCCGCCATATAGCGTGAGCAGAGCTTTGTATTTTCAACGCTTACGCTGATTTCCTTTGTAATATCCCCGTCAACGCCCTTGAATGAAGGCTCGGTGTAGTTCATAGGAATATCAAATGTTGCGCTTGCCTCCTGTGCAAGTCCGAGTACAGAAAGGCAGTCGGGGCGGTTGTTCGTTATCTCAAACTCTACTATAGTATCGTCTGTCTGTAAAGCCTCGCATATATCCATACCCATTCTGAAAGAATCAACATCGGGATCGTTATTCAGTATAAGTATTCCGTCATCTGCTACGGGATAGTCAAAATCATCCTTTGTAAGACCAAGCTCAGCATAAGAGCACATCATACCGTTGCTTGCAACGCCTCTCAGCTTGCCCTTTGTGATCTTTGTTCCGTCTGCAATCGTACTGTTGTGCATACAAGCAGGAACTATAGCCCCCTCAAACAGATTCTGCGCCGCAGTAACTATCTGCACAGGCTCTTCTCTGCCTGCGTCAAGCTGGCATATCCACAGCTTTTCGCTGTCGGGGTGACGCTCCAGCTTCAGCACCTTTGCAACTACCACGTTATTTATAGGATCGGACATCTTATGATAGGTTTCAACCTTTGAACCGCTCATCGTCATATCCGCTACGAATTCCTTTATTGGCATATCGGCTTTAACATAGTCGTTAAGCCATCTCATTGATAAATCCACGTTAATATCTCCTTTTACGATTCCTATCGGTATTTCTGAATTCTCTTATCTGAACTGTGCGAGGAAACGCTGATCGTTCTCGTACAGCAGACGCATATCGTCTATGTTATATCTCATCATAGCAATACGCTCAAGTCCTATACCGAAAGCGAAACCGCTGTATTCTTCGGGATCTATTCCGCAGTTGATAAGTACCTGCGGATGAACGATGCCTGAACCGAGCATCTCTATCCAGCCTTCGCCCTTGCAGAGCGGACAGCCCTTGCCTCCGCACTTGAAGCACTGTAAGTCAACCTCGGCTGACGGCTCTGTATACGGGAAGTGGTGAGGACGGAAGCGGAGCTTTACCTCGTCGCCGTAAAGACGCTTAGCAAACGTTTCAAGCGTACCCTTAAGATCACCGAATGTGATATTCTTATCTATTACAAGGCCTTCGCACTGGTGGAAAATAGGCGAGTGCGTGCCGTCAACAGCATCGGGACGATAAACACGTCCGGGGCTTATGATAGCGATAGGAGGCTTGTTTTTAAGCATTGTTCTTATCTGCACGGAAGATGTCTGTGTACGCAGAAGGATTTCATCAGTAATATAGAATGTATCCTGCTCATCTCTTGCAGGGTGGCCGTCCTCTGTTAAAAGCATATCGAAAACATACTTCGTTTCCTCGACCTCAGGACCGTCTACTACAGTGTATCCCATTCCTCTGAATATTTCCTTAAGCTCGTCAAGAACTATATTCAGCGGATGACGTACTCCCATCGCCTGCTGTTTTCCGGGCATGGTAACGTCCAGCGTTTCCTTCTTTAATTTCTGCTCCATAAGCGCAGATTTAAGCTGTGCCTGCTTCTGTGCAATAAAGCCCTCAAGCGACTGTCTTACATCGTTTGCAAGCTGACCCATAACAGGTCTTTCCTCAGCGGACAGCTTACCCATACTCTTGAGTATAGCTGTAAGCTCGCCCTTCTTGCCAAGGTACTTTACTCTCAGCTCGTCAAGCTGCTTAACGTCAACGCAGTCACCGATAGTTTTCAGCGCCTGCTCCTTTATATTCTGTAACTGTTCTTTCATACCTTTATTCTTTCCTCGTTATTTATTATCCTGTATTTGATCTTGCCGTCAGGCAAAGACGATGGAACCGAATCGTTCCACTGATAACACGACCTTTCACGCATTTTTCCTGCGTCGGTTAATTATAATATGGTTATGTAATATGGCTTTTTATGGAAATTAAAATCAAAGCCTATGCCTACACGATAGACATTATAACAGAAATCCGATACTTTTGCAAGTGTAATAACGCAGTTTTCGGTAAATTTCGCATTATTTTCACCTGCACCAACCCTTCCAAACCCGCCGCAAAACAAAACAGGCACCGTCTGCACAATGCCTGCGATGCCTGTCATATATTTACGATTATTTCCTTGTAGTCGCCTTAAGACCAGAATACTCGCTGAACTCGGTCGTGCTTCCCGTCTTTCTGAACGCTTTTATTCTGAACGAATAAGTCGTATTTCTCGCCAGTCCCTTCACAGTAAACGTAAGCGTGGTGTTATTCTTTGTGGTAGCAAGTGCCGTCCACTTTCCGCCCTTGTACTGCTCGATAACGTAGCCTGTAGCCTTGTCGTTCTTGCTCCAGTCGAGCTTTACCGCACTTGCAGAAACAGCAGAACCTGTGAATGTAGCTACCTTCGTTATTCTCGTCTTAGCCGCAAGTCTTGTATACTCACTGTATATCGTCTTGCCTGCCGCAGTTTTATACGCTCTTACCCTGAACGTATATGTAGTATCCGCCTTCAGTCCGTTTACAGTATATGTAACCGTTGCGTTACTGCTCGTCTTTGCAATCTGCGTCCACTTACCGCCCTTGTACTGCTCAACAACATAACCGCTTGCGCTTGCGTTCTTGTTCCATGCAAGCGTAATTGCCGAAGCCGTATAGCTCTTTACCGTAAGGTTATTCACGCCGCCGAATGAAGTAGCTGCCTTAAGACTTGTATATTCGCTGTAATCTGTCTTGCCGTTTACAGTTCTGAACGATTTTATTCTGAACGAATATACAGTCGCACTTGCAAGCCCCTTCACAGTAAACGTAAGCGTGGTGTTATTCTTTGTGGTAGCAAGTGCCGTCCACTTTCCGCCCTTGTACTGTTCGATTATATAACCGCTCGCCTTATCGTTCTTGCTCCAATCAAGCTTTATCGCACTGCCGGAAACCGTCGAACCCTTGAATGTGCCGACATTCGCTATTCTCGTCTTAGCCGCAAGTCTTGCATACTCGCTGTATATCGTCTTACCTGCCGTAGTTTTGTAGGCTCTTACCCTGAACGTATAGGTGGTATCCGCCGCAAGTCCGCTTACCGTGTACGATACAACCGCATTGCTTGAAATCTTTGCAATCTGCGTCCACTTACCGCCCTTGTACTGCTCAACAACATAACCGTTTGCACTTGCATTCTTGTTCCACACAAGCGTAATTGCCGAAGCCGTATAGCTCTTAACCGTAAGGTTATTCACACCGCCGAATGAAGTAGCCGCCTTAAGACTTGCGTACTCGCTGTATTCGATTTTACCGCCGGCTTTTCTGAACGACTTTATTCTGAACGAATATACAGTCGCACTTGCAAGACCCTTCACAGTAAACGTAAGCGTGGTGTTGTTCTTTGTGGTAGCAAGTGCCGTCCACTTTCCGCCCCTGTACTGCTCGATAACGTAGCCTGTAGCCTTATCGTTCCTGCTCCAGTCGAGCTTTATCGCACTGTCGGAAACCGTCGAGCCTTTGAACGTGCCGACATTCGCTATCCTCGTCTTAGCCGCAAGTCTTGTATACTCACCACTGTATTCCGTTGTGCCGGAAACCACATAGCCCTTTATTCTGAACGTATATGTCGTATCCGCCTTCAGTCCGTTTACAGTATATGTAACCGTTGCATTTCTGCTCGTCTTCGCAATCTGCGTCCACTTTCCGCCCTTGTACTGCTCAATGACATAACCGTTTGCACTTGCGTTCTTATCCCACGCAAGTGTGAGTGAGGTAGTACCCTGCGTCTTTACCTTTGCGCCGGTAACAGCAGGCAGTGTAATCTGCGAGGTGTAGCTGTCCTTATAGCTGTAGTGGCACACCGTGCATTCATGCAGTGTGTAGCCCTGTGCAGTCAGAGTAGGTGCTACTACAGTAGTCTTGTAGCTGTGTGCCGTCTTGGGTATAACGGTTACTTCTGCCTTTGCGTCACAGCGTGTGCAGTGCTTTGACTTTGAACCCTCTGCCGAGCAGGTAGCCTGCTTGTCTATCGTCCATTCAGAAGAATAATTGTGTCCGAGTGCCGTAATATATCTTGTTTCTGCTTTCGAGCATCTGGAGCAGGTACGCTGCTCCACGCCCTGTGCCGTACAGGTGGGCTTTGTTGCTGTTGCCCAACCGCCCCAGCTGTGACCGGGTGCATTGATTGTTTCCTCAACCTTTTTACCGCAATACTTGCATACCTTTGTTAATTTTCCGCCTGCCGTACAGGTAGGTTCTGTTCTGGTTTCTTTATATGAGTGGTTGCAGACATCAACGGCATTGCCGCTTGCGTCTGTAAATCTGAATCTCTGCGACGGTGCAAAGTTAAGATACGGCTGTAAATAGAAATTCGCACCGGAGAATGTATGCTTGCCGCCTATTACAAAATTATCCTTTGATGCAAGTTCAAGTACATAATCGCCGTTTCCGACAGGCACTACATAGAATTCCTGTGCTTCATTGTCATCGTTTTGGTACAGATCAATCTTATCGCCCCAGTCGATATCCATATCACCGTCTGTGGGTCTGTAGACATCGATAACTTTTCCTGTTGTTGAGCATTCAGGTGCAATAAGATATTTGCCGTTGCCCTTGTATATGAACTTCATGCGCTGAGCGGCTGACCCATTATGCTCATAGAAAACCGCAGGATTTTTATTTTCGTCCGTTCCGCCGGTGACATCCATATTTAGTCCTACGCCGTTACGAAGACAATAGGTGCCTTCCTTTATCGTCTTGTCAGCGACTGTAGGAGCGGTGCCTTTATCCAGTGTAACCGTCATACTTCTGACGTTTGACTTGTTTCCGCAGGCGTCATAAGCCGCACAGCTTATACTGTATGTTCCTAAGAAATTTGAAAAATCGCTTACTGAAATATATTGCCAACCATAGGTATTATTTTTTTCAAGATTAGCCTGATAATCTTTTGTACTGCCGTTAGCCGAAACGGTAAATGCTATCTTTGTAACGCCGACATTATCCGTGGCGTTAGCTCTTACCAAAAATCCCATTCCGTTTCTGTTCCAGTCCTCTTCACTGAGTGAAGTCAGGTTGGGAGGTGTTGAATCCTTAACCGGATCAGGCCCTCCCCATGGATTCTTTATTGTGTTACCGCTCATGTGGTATCTGTATCCAAATGAATATCCGGCAACTTTTCCCCATTTGTTTACCGTAGCGTTCCATCTTACCTGACAAGGAACTCCGTTTCCGTTACAGTCAACATAATAGATCGTATCACCGATTACCTTAATAACAAATACGGAATGTCCTGCTGTTCCTCCGTATCTGATTACATCGCCGGCACACACATCATTTATGCTGTATATTTTCTCTGCGTTTTCCTGATATGTTCCGAATGTCAGATAAAACATTTTTGAAGCAAAGCCGTAACACTGCTCACCACCGTGGAATACACCGCATTTGCAGTCACAATATCCACTATGTTGCTGTCCGCACCATTTATAGCCCAATCCTTTGCAAGGACAAGGGTTAGGACCGGTTTTATCCAACGAACCATTATATTGATTCCAATACTCGCCATGTTTATACTGTGTGCTTAACCAGTTTATTTTATTCGCAAGCTCACTCGCAACGATGCTTGTAACCGCAACATCATTTGTAGAATTGCTGTAGTTCGGTCTTATAAATACCCTTTTAATATCACCGTTGGCGATAGACAGACCTTTAGTGGTAGTGTATGTCATTGTATCCCTGTTGTCTACAACCTGAAATACACCGTTCAAAAGTGCATTGCCCTCAACAGAATATCTGCTGTCTTTCATTATTCCGACATGATATGTAGTGCTATCACTTGTACTGCAATAGAATACAAGGTCGCCTGCCTGTGCGGTTTCGACCTCCTTTGCGCCTGCATTAAGCAGTGCGTTTTTGAAAGTACCGCAAGCCGCATTCGCAGGTGCGTCCGGAACCGCCCCTGTCTGACCGGCAACTCTGGCAACGTCAAGGACGAAATCGGCGCACCACGCTTCTCTGCTGGGATACCATCCGTCATCATCGTCTTTTCTGCCCGCCTGTGCCACAGCAACATTGACCATATCCACAGCGCCGTCACCTGTCAGTGTAACAGGGTAAAAGCTATCTTTTACGCTGTAATACGCACCTGCGTAAAACGCTCCCTCAAGTGCAGGAATGTTGTCACCAAGCGGTGTAGCGACCGCAGTAAAAGCCATTACCGCCGCAACAACAGCCGTCAATGTTCTTTTCAGCTTCATAGAAACCTCTCCTTATAATTCAGAATAAAAACCAACAGTATAATATGATTATTAATACTGCCATCCTGATTCAAGAATACACTCTCCGCCCTCCGTTTTCAACCGTTTTGCAAAACTTGCGTTTTTTGCTCAAAATTTGCACCACTGCCCCTCACCAAACTCCCAAAACCGCACTATCCCTCGCAAATCGCCAACACCCTTGCCTCCCTTGTCAAAGGTGAGGTGCTGTCGCCCGATAGAATTCGGGCGACTACCGGAGGGATTGCTTTTCTACCGCACCCTTTCTGTTTCTCAGACACCTCCGTTAACAATCCCTCAATAGTTGGCAGTGCTTCGCACTGCAACAGAAGCTCACCTTTACACAAGGGAGCTAAAGGTGATACTGCTTTACTAACCCTTTTAAAAACCGCACTATCCACTTGCTTTGCACCAACACCCTTGCCTCCCCTCGAAAAAGGGGAGGTGGCACGGCTGTAGAGTTTTTTCGCTTGCTGTACAGTATTCAGATAGTCCTGCTTTTACAATTCTGAAACTATTCCGAGCCGTGACGGAGGGGATTGTGAATACTTAGAAGCTTTTATGTTAGCACTCCTATCAATTTCAATTCCCTTCACCCCACACCAACCCTTCCACAACCTCACCCCTCAATTTTCCGTTATTCATTGTCCAACATTCATTTCCTCCCTGTATACCCTTGACAACTTCCGCCGATAATTCTATAATAAAAGCAGTAACTTCCATATCAATATAAAGGTGTGATGTAATGAACTTCAAATGGGATAAAAAATATCTCTACTGGGGAGTGACCGCATTCCTCGTTATCGCCGCCGCTATCGTGTTCTTCCTCGGTCTGTCACAGATTAAAGAAATACTCGACAGCATCTTCTCGTTCCTGTCTATACTGACCCCCGTCTTATACGGCTTTGTTATAGCATATATTCTATGCCCGATAGCGACTTTCATCGAAAAGCCGTGCCTGCGCAGATTGTTCTATACAATACAGGACAAAAAGCGTGAGAAGTTCGAGCGTGAACACCCCGGTGAAGAGCCTCCGCCCAAGACCTTCCCCGTCCGTAAGGTCGCAAGAGTTATGAGCGTGGCTATAACTATGATTCTTGCCCTGCTCATACTCACAGGTATAATCTGGGTACTTCTCCCTCAGCTTATCGACACTATCACTATGCTCGTAAACAATATGCCGACATACGTTACACAGATAAGCGACTGGGTATCGCAGACCCTCAGAAACTACCCCGAGGTTGAGGCTTATGTCCTCCAGTTCACCGGCGGCATTTCCGATATGCTCAACAGCTGGCTGTCAACCGAGCTTCTCCCTCAGATGAACAATATATGGAATCTGATTTCGTCCAACGTCATGAACATAATCAGCGTGTTCATGAACCTCCTGCTCGGCTTCGTTATCGCCATCTACTTTCTCAACAGCAAGGAGCTTTTCGCCGCTCAGTTCAAAAAAATCCTCTACTGCCTGTTCAAGCCTAAGGTCGCTACAAAGATTATCAACAGCACCCGTGAGGTAAACAAGTCCTTCGGTCAGTTTATCACAGGAAAGATACTCGACAGCTTTATTATCGGTATGGTCTATGTACTGCTTATGAGCATCTTCAATATGCCCTATGCCGTACTCTGCGGCGTTGTTATGGGTATATTCTGCATCATTCCCTATTTCGGACCGTTTATAGGATATATCCCGTGTATGCTGCTGCTCGTCCTCGTTGACCCGATCCAGTGCATCTATTTCACCATTATGGTCGTTATCATCCAGAACATTGACGGTAACGTCCTCGCCCCGAAGATTATCGGCGACTCGACCGGACTTTCGAGCTTCTGGGTTATATTCGGTATGCTTGTCGGTCAGGGCTTGTTCGGCTTTGTCGGTCTTATCATCGGTATACCCCTGTTCGCCGTTGTATACAGCTTCACAAAGAACAGGGTCAAAAAACGACTCGAAAAGAAAGACCTTCCCTCCGACTCAAACGTGTACCGTGACATCGACCATATAGATGACGAAACAAACGAGCCGGTCTATTTCCCTCACCCCCCTTATATGAAAAAGGAAAAGGAAAAGCACGAGTTTAAAGATATAAAGAAAATCTTCGTCAAGAACAAAAATTCCGACAGCAAAAACACGGATGACAAAAAGCAGAAATAATGTTATTATTTCAGTCTGTCGAAAAACCTCTATCGTTGATAAAAAAGGGGTGTCGAGTGTTGCTTGCTCTGCTGGTTTTGCATCGTGCAAAACTTTTGGCAAGCAACCAAAGCATCCTTGCTTTGGG
>ERZ773168.333-NODE-333-length-48711-cov-4.278671_pt1 | contig 48711 bp, 46 predicted proteins | sample MGYA00511261_ERZ773168 | MGnify/ENA primary metagenome ERZ773168 (study PRJEB29015, sample SAMEA2737855) | human gut metagenome | biome: human gut; feature: human-associated habitat; material: faeces | place: China | collected 2012 ... | reverse complement strand
ATAATTATTGGATAAACGTGGTCCGCTCCTGCGGACAGCAAGTTGTGTTTTCGTTAAACGAAAACCGGACGGTTTAACGGCAATTAAGCCGCTAAACCGTCCGCTTCCTAAGCTCCGAAGTCGCTTGATTTGTCATTACGGGTTATTCAAATAAATATATTAGTTTGTTCTTTTGCTGTCAGGATCGTGATTTTACTATCCTGATAGGAAACCGTTAATTTCCTTTAAATGACTTGCCTCCTCCCAATTGCATCACATGAGTGTAAAATCATGGATGCGGCTATCAGCATGTCCATACTGTTAAATGTTAAATATCCCAATTATCCAAAATCCTTTTCCTTCTTTACCATTATAATACAGTAGTAAACTAAAAACAAGGAATAATGATGGATAGGAAAAAGAAAAGGTTGCTTTCTCCATTGTTGGAGCGGACACTGGATGCGTTGAAAGGACAACGTAGCATGCAAACATTGGAGAACTACCATAGTAGTATAAATAAGGTAAAGGAATTTGTGGGTGATGGATGGGAACATCTGACGGTAGAAGACATCACAAGAGGTTGGACGGACAGATTCACCACATGGCTGGAAAGCCACCATGGCGACAAGCCTCAGACCGTAGACTTTTATCTTCGCACGTTCCGGGCTGTGTACGGCCATGCGCTGGCACTTTCTTCCGAGGGCACGGACGGGAAACCTTTCAGCGGACATCACACCGGCGGCAGCTTTCCTGCCAAACGTGCGCTCCGGAAAGAAGAAGTACAGCGTCTGCTCTCGCCCAGCTTGCGGCAGACACTGCCGGAGAACCAGCGTGAGGCGTTGGATGTGTTATTGTTCATCTTCTACGCCCGTGGAATGGTATTCAAGGATGTGTACGGGTTGACCCACCGGATGGTGACGGACCGGCACATCCGTTACCTGCGCAGCAAGACAGGCGTGCCCATTGATGTGGAGGTAGTGCCGGAACTGGAAGAAATCATGAAACGGTACCATCGGGAAGATTCGCCTTTCGTTTTCCCTTTCCTGCACGAGGCAAGGAAAGGATGTCCCGGAAAGGAGCTGCCGGAAGAATCCGCTTTGCGGCGAATCAATCGTACAGCCCGTATGATAGGGCGGAAAGTGGGACTCTCCGTACCTCTTACAACCTACGTGCTGCGCCACACGTGGGCAACATTAATGTTGGAAGACAGCCAGCCTGTGGAACTGATCAGCCAGTGCATGGGGCACACCTCGATACGTACCACGCAGATCTACCTTTCCCGTATCAGTAGCCGGAAGGTTGATACTGCTGTGGACGGCATGTACGACCGTATGCTACGGAAGCCCAAACATAAAAGAAAGGAAAGGGACATCCCGTCCGGTTGCCATCGAAAATCCGAATCCCCTGTATCGCAACCGATGGAAAACGGGAACACACATCCCCATGTTTCCCAAACTCCCGAAAACGAAAAATGTCCCTTTCTTAGCAAGAAAGAGACATTCGTTTCGTGTCACGTGAACACCGTAATATTTTTCGCTGCAAAGGTATATATTTCATACATTTGCAGCAAATTTTCTTCCGCTTTTTTCTCTGTTTCACCTGATATTTCTTCCTGCCTTTCCGCCCTCTATTCTTTCCATGCGATGTGAAACACATTTTCAACCGCCTGTATCACAGAATTATATAAGTTTATTTCCCGTAATGTCTCTTTCTTGCTAAGAAAGGGACGCTCATTAAAGTGCCACCAAGATGTATGGAAAAGCGAAAAAAATAGACAGGAAAGCAAATCCTGTTTCTTTTTCCCATCCAAATACAGTGAACCGTTGTATTTGCCGTACTATTCGCAAATGTACGGCAAATAGGCAAGAAAACATAAGGAGACGATAAAATGAAACAAATGACGAAGGAAAGGGGCGGGTCATGCTGAGTAACCCCACACGATACGGGCTAATCGCCTGCCGTTACCTTGTATGGGGCTGGCACAACAATGTTTGGCTCAATGCCCCCGAGATAGCGGCGCGTTACCACATGAACGTGCGTGCCCTCTCGCCGGCGTTGCGACGGTTGGTGATGGCAGGCATCCTGCGCTCACAATGCGGAGGAACAAGACCGGGCTTCATGCTCAGCCGTGCACCGGAGGAGGTGACGATGTTGGAGGTGGTGCGTGCGTTGGAAGGCAACTTCCGCATGGACTGCTGTCGCACGGTTCTCCCCTGCGTCCAGTGCTCGTGCGAGACAGACAGCTGTCGGGTTTGCGGAGTGTTCCGGGATATGCTCGACGAGCTTCGGTCGCGGCTGTCAAGCGTTTCGCTCGAAGACCACGCCGCCACGGAAGAATTTTCGGTGGGGGGGTAAAACCCTGCAAACCAATAAGATAATAAATCAGCCGAAAAATACCGGGCGATGACACATGAGAATTAATTTAAAAAATACGATATGAGAAAAAAAATCATTCCGTCCCTGCTGCTGGCGGCACTGCTCGCCGGAAAGGCGCAAGCGGGTATCGTGTCGGACAGCCTCCGCACCACGATCTACTACCGCACGGCAAACGCACGGCTGGAGCTTCCCTACATGGACAACGACCGGCACCTTGCGGCACTGGGCGACAGCATCCGTTCTCTGGGAGCCGACCCTGCTGTAGTGCTCAGGCGTATCCTCATTCAGGCGTCCGCCTCTCCCGACGGTAACACGAAGTACAACAAGGAACTCGCCCGGAAACGTGGCGAGAATTTGCGGGATTATTTAAAAGACAACCTCTCTCTGCCCGACAGCATCTTCACACTCCAGCCGCAAGGAGAGGGCTGGAGCGAATTGGCTGAAAAGCTTGGACGTACCGATGCCCCTTGGCGCGACAAGGCAATCGCCATCATCCGTGACACACCCGAGTGGGTGGTACGCGAGGGCAAGGTGGTGGACGGTCGCAAACGTCAGCTAATGAACCTTGCCGGCGGACGCGCATGGCAATACATGAAGGAGAACCTCTTTGATAGCTTACGCAGCGGAGCGTTGGTAGTATGCGAGGTGGAACGAATCAAGCGGGTGATGGACCCCGAGCCGGCACAGGCCGAATTGAAACCGGCATCCGACAACGTAATGAACCCCGATGACACGGCGGACACCACCGAGAAGGAGATCGATACGACAGCCACACTTTATAATAAGGAGGACGATACGATTCCGCAGGACAACGCGGACAAGGAAGAAACGGAAAAGAAACCGTTCTTCATGGCGGTAAAGACGAACCTGCTCTACGACGTGGCCCTCGTTCCGAACGTGGGATTGGAGTTCTACCTCGGCCAGGGGTGGAGTATCAGTGGGAACTGGATGTACGCCTGGTGGAAGAACGACACCCGTCACCGCTACTGGCGTATCTACGGCGGCGAGCTTGACATCCGCAAGTACTTCGGACGGAAGGCAGCCGAAAAGCCATTACAGGGACACCACCTCGGCGTGTACGCCCAAGGTTTGACCTTCGACTTCGAGACGGGCGGCAAAGGATATCTGAGCAACTTCAGTTACGGTTTCGGGTTGGAATACGGTTATTCGCTGCCTGTCGCCAAGCGTCTGAACATAGACTTCGGTCTCTGTATCGGCTACGGTGGCGGCAAGTACAAGGTATATGAGCCGGAGGACGATTGCTACGTGTACAAAGAGACAAAACAGCGCCACTGGTTCGGCCCGACCCGGGCTGAAATCTCACTTATTTGGTTGCTGGGAAACGGCAATCAGAATAGCAAGAAAGGAGGAACGAAATGACACATATACGGATATACAAGGAATTGCGTAAGGCAGTCGCAGGATGTCTGGCGGTAATGCTGCTTCCCCTGCTCACGGCCTGTGAGCACAAGGACCTGTGCTACGACCATCCGCACTCGGCGAACGTGGAGGTTGTGTTCGACTGGACGGAAGCCCCCGACGCGCACCCTGCCACGATGAGCCTCTACCTCTATCCGGAGGACGGCTCCGAACCTATGCGCTACGAGTTCACCAAGCGCGAGGGCGGCACCATCATCGTCCCGGAGGGCGTGTACGACGCCCTCTGTGTGAACAGCGACAAGGAGACGCACCGCATCCAAAACAAGGAGCGCATGGAGACCTTCGAGGTGACTACGGGCAACACCCGTTCACTGCGCGGCGCACTGACCACCCGGTCGGAGACGGCTCCGCTGGCACGGGGCGCGGAAGAGGAGCGCAGCGTGCTGGAGCCTGAAGCCCTGTGGAGCGACCATGCCGAGAGATTGGACATCAGCCCGGCGAGCGGCGTGAGGCGGATCGTCCTGACCCCGAAGCCACGGGTGAACACCTGCTCGGTGGAGGTCAGGAACGTGGAGAACCTGCGTCACGTAAGTGCCCTTAGCGCATCGCTGACGGGCATGGCTGGCGGCTGGCTGGCAGGAATTGACGAGCTGACAACTGAGAAGGTGACCATCCCGTTCGAGGTATGCGCCAACGAGGACAAGACTATGCTGACGGGCGATTTGAGCTTCTTCGGACACTGCCCGAAGGAAGCCGGAGAGCACAAGCTGATGATCTACGCGCTGATGTCAGACGGCAACACCTACTACTTCGAGGCGGACGTGACCGGCCAGCTGCATGATCCGGCACAGGATCCGACGCACATCGTCATCGTGATCGACAAACTGCCGCTTCCGAAACCCATCACCGGCGGCGGAGGCTTGCAGCCTACCGTAAAGGACTGGGAGGAAGTTCACATCAGCTTGCCGATGAGCTAAGCAGAGAACAAGTGGAACAGAAAAGTAAAAATACAAGTATATGAACAAATCTATTTATATATGTGCGGCTGCTGCGATGATGCTGGCTTCATGCTCCAACGACGAGGTCGTGGAACAAGCGCAGGAGAATGCTATCAGCTTTCGCAGCATGATGGGTACGAATACCCGTGGCGTGGTGGCTGACGTTAGTAATTTGAATACCCTCTGCGTGACGGCTTATCAAGGAACAAACCTGTACCTTGACAATATCATATACCAAAAGGACGGTACAGGGTTCTTTAACTCTGCCAAACCTTATTATTGGCCAGAAACCGGTGAATTGACTTTCACGGTGCTTTCTGGCAACTGGAGCGGTACCCGTGATTTCACCAGTTCTACGGAGCAATGGATGAGAAATGTCACCATTAACGATGATATTGCCAAGCAGGAAGACATGACCTATGTCAGCAACGTGACGGGAACGAAAGCCGCCAACGGAAAAGTGGGCGTACCATTAGAAATGAAGCATGCGCTTGCTCAAATCCAAATCAGTGCCAAAAATGAAAATAAAAACTATGCCTACAAGGTGAAAGGTATCCGCATATACAGCGCGTTGGGAGGAGGTGATTTTGATTTCAAAAATGAAAAATGGCATGATAATGGGGCATTCAAGTGCTATGAGACCACTTATGATACACCGATAGATTTAACGGAAACTGCCCAATCCATTATGGGAAAAGCAGGCAATGCCATTGCGTTGCCTTATATAGTGAAGGCTTGGGACGGAAAGCAATCCGGAGGTGGTTTTGAGATACCATTATCTTTAAATCCGGCAGATCAAAATGCCGTCGTAGGTTCTTACATATCCGTTTTGGTAAATATCCAGATGAAGTTAGGAGCGACTGTTTATCCCGATAAGGTTGGCGGTTATGCTTGGGCTGCCGTACCAGTATCATTTGAATGGGAAAAGGGCAAGAAGTATGTTTATACGCTCGACTTCACCAATGGTGCCGGAAAAGTTGACCCCATGGATCCGGGTACGGACTGGGATGCAAGCAAAGACCCTGCCAAGGCGCAACCCGTCTTGGGCGGTCTGATACGCTTCGGTGTGACGGTCAGCGAGTGGGGCACTGATGACAAGAACGTGGACCTGAAAGACTCGGAAAAGTTCGATGTCACGGTGGACGGTTGGAGGGACGAGACGAAAGATGTTCCCCTGCAATGAATCTGAAAAATTATACAAAAGGTTATCAATCAAATATTTTTTAATTTTAATTTTTTTTAATTATGAACAAAATGATTTATTTGTGCGCAGCGGCTGCTTTGACGCTGGCATCATGTTCAAACGACGAGACTGTGGAAGTGGCACAGCAGAAAGGCATCAGTTTTCGTGCCGTAACAGGACTAAACACACGTGCCTCTGAAGTGACAACAGCCAACCTGAGTGCCCTCAAGGTTACAGCCTTTTGGGATAAGAACAACAACAAGTACGACGGTTTTGATACTGAAGTTGATTATGTAAAGAATGGCGGTGTATTTAATTCAGCCGATTCAAAATTCTGGCCGAAAGACGAAAATGAAGAGTTGAGCTTCACCGCATTCTCCAACAATTGGACAGGAACGAAAGCTATCACGGACAAGAATACCATCAGCGTGGGTGGTGTAGCGATTAACGCCGATGTGGACATGCAAGCCGACATGGTATACGTTACAGGCGTGACCGGAACCAAGGCTGTCAACGAAACGAGCGGTGTCGCATTGCTATTGGAACACGCCCTTTCCCAGATCCAAATCTCTGCAAAGAGCGACAATAAAGTCTACACATACCAAGTGAAAGGTATCCGTATCGCAAATGTTGACGGAGAGGCCGACTTCGATGTCGTTGCCGGCAAGTGGAGCAACAACGGTGCAAACGGCCAGATTTATGAAGTGAAGTATGCCACTCCGGTAACTTTGAATGGTACTGCCCAGAGCATTATGAAAGCCGAAAGCAACAACCTCATGCTGCTTCCGCAGGCTGGTGTAAATAATACTGGCACCACGGCTTGGGACGTTAAAGCCGACAAGGAAAATGCCAACAAGGGTACATACATCTCCGTATTGTTGCGAATCACGAAGACGGCTGATAACAGTAACGTTTACCCTGCTGAAGGTGCCGACACTTACGGTTGGGCTGCCGTTCCTGCTTCATTCACTTGGGAAAAGGGCAACAAGTATGTCTATACTTTGGACTTCACCAACGGTGCTGGACGTGTTGACCCTGTAGATCCGGGTACGGAGGTTGACCCGGGTAACAAGGATCCGGGCAAGGGAGACAAGATCTTGGGCGACCCGATCAAGTTCACTGTTACGGTTACTCCTTGGAATCCCACCGATAACGATATCAATATGTAATCCGATATCCATTTAATCAAAAATCAATAATCAAACCGCACTTCCGCCCGGTGGCTGTCCGCACACTCAGCCAAGGCAGGAAGTGCACCCCAGGCCGGACGGGGTTGAATGTCCCTTTCCGGTCACACAGAAAAGACAATCTAAAAAAAGAATAACTATGGCAAATAAAGCGATTCATGTATTGGCGGCAGTGGCTTTGCTTCTTGCCTCGTGCTCCAACGACGACACGGTGCAGGTGGCTTCCGGGAAAGGCATCCGTTTCCGTATGGCGGTGGATATGAACACCCGTGCCCTCTCCGCTGACCTCACCGGGCTGAAAGCCACCGGCTTCAGCGTGTCGGCGTTCGCCACGGCCGACAATGAGGAGAAGTATGGGTTCCGGAGCTTGCTGTTCACGCACGAGGCGGGCACGGAGAACGACTGGACGTCCGCCCCCTTGAAGTATTGGCCGGACGACGGCAGCGAGCTGCGCTTTGTGGCCGCCTGTCCCGCAGCCGCGGACTGGGGAGGCACCTATGAGGGTGACAAGCCCGGTGAACTGAAAGTGACCGGCTTCAGTCCGGCAGCGGACATCACCGGACAAAAAGACCTGCTGGCAGGTTATGCCTCGGGCGATAGGAACAATGCCGCCAAGACGGAGATAGAGTTGCGCCATGTGCTCACGCAGGTAGAGGTACGTGCCAAGAACACCAATGCGACCTACCGCTACGACGTGAAGGCGGTACGCATCGGTTCCGTCCATTCCACGGGCGACTACACGTTCCCTTCGGAAACAAATGCCAACGGCAGCTGGACACTGAAGGACGGAAGCTACGCCTCCTATGCCACCGCAGAGCTGACAGATCCGATACGCCTCACGTCTGACGCGAAAGGACTGATGGACGACAGTGGCACGGCGATGCTCCTTCCGCAACAACTTACGGCATGGGACACGAAAGACGACAAGGAAAACAAAAAGAACGGTTCCTATATCGCCCTGCTGTTGAAGATAACCACTGAAGCGGGTAGACAGGTCTATCCCTCCGCCGAGGGTGAATACGGCTGGGCGGCAGTGTCCATCGGAGGCCACGCGGAGAGCAAGAAGAACCTCTGGCAGCCAGGCGACAAGTTCGTCTACACACTCGACTTGAGTAACGGCGCAGGGGTAACGCCCCCCGACGGCCCCGATCCCGGCGAACCGATACTGGGACAACCCATCCACTTCACGGTGACGGTGAACGGCTGGGCGGTTCGCCATCAGGACGTGAACCTGTAAGACAGAAAACGAATTACGAATAAAAAACGAATGACAGATATGAACTACAAGAACAAACTGATGAGTCTCTCGCTCATCCTATTGGCGATGTTCTCTGCCTGTACGGACGAGGTGGAGAACGGAGGCCGTGACTCGGGCACGGACGACCACCGCATCACCTTTGCCGTGGGCACGGCAGCCCCTGATGCCCGGACACGGGCGGACGGGAGTCGCTCTGGTACCACCGAATCATACGAAACCAGCTCCGTGGAGATGCAGGGCAAACTGGACGGGAAAACTGTCTACCTCACCGCCGAAGTCTCCGACGGTTTCCCGGGCGATGACCAACCCTTGACACGGGGCACGCAGGTGACGGGGGTCGCACAGGTGGATGAATTTAGCGTGTCGGCCACTGTTTTAGATGCTAACGCTTTTGAACCCGAGACATTGGATGTGATGTACAATGTGAAGGTGGCGAAGGACGACGCCTCTTCCACATGGACTACCGGGACACCATACTACTGGCCTACCGGCAAAAAACTGACTTTTTTTGCCTGGTATCCCTACAACTCGAAGAACCTGACCATCCCGAAAGATAGCAACGTCAAAGACACGAAACTGTTTTATGAGATACCCGAACAGGTAGCCGACCAAGAGGACTTTATGATGGCCAACAGCTATGAAGTGAGCGAGACATCGAGCGTGCCGATTTTTTTCAGGCACATGCTTACGGCGGTGAAGTTCAAGACGAGCAACAACATCCCTGCCTGCACCGTCAAGTCCATCTCCCTGAAAGGAGTGAAATACAAAGGCTATCATAACTGGCAAGCACATGGCAGCGGTATATTACCTTGGGATCCGGATGCTGACACCAGAGACTTCACCTTGGACTTTCCCAATGGAAAGGAGGTAGCCGAGAATACCGAGACCGAACTCACGGGAAAGGGCGAGACTTTCTTCATGATGCCGCAGACATTTGGAGATGACAGCGAAGCCCGTTTGGAAGTGACGTTGGAGATGAATGGCGTGGAGCAGACCATCGGTGCCAAACTGAAGGATCTTGCCAATGCTTATGGTTCGTCAGTTTGGAATCTGACAACAACGGTTACATATAATATCTCGCTCGACCAGAATGTCGAGTTGGAATTGAACAAGGATGTCTTCGTGGCTTCGGGTGCCGACGCCGTGATTTATGTGAAGAGCAACTGTGACTGGGAGTGTACACTGAGCGACCCGAACGGCATCACCGGCAGCGCCGCACCGGCCTTGTGCAAGCCGACGCTGAAAGGTAGCACCAGCGGAGTGCAGTCGGACAGTTTCGATAATGAAAACGCGAAACTCACCCTTGAAACCATCCAACCGACCGACACTGAGACGCGCAAGGGCAAGGTGAAGCTCACGTTTACGTTCCCTTCCAAACCGGGAAAGACGGTAGAGAAAGAGGTGACGCTGACTTCCAGTCTGATGGTGGAATATCCGACAGGAAGTGACATCTGGTACAAAGTGACCAAAGGAACCATAACCGGAGAAAAGTTGGTGACAACCGATATTCCGGCCATACCCGACAATGCCGACTTTGCCACGGCCATAGCCAAGGTGGCAGGTGCCGATGTGACGTATAGCCGCGAACTGGTGGCTACCAGGGTGCTCAATGACGATGATGCCACCCAGTGTTTGACCAAGTTCGCTATCCGTAGAGCCAAGGCTGACGGTTCGACGACGACGGTAACATTCTCCGTAATTACTTTGGAGCGTCAGGATGGCTCATTGACTTTCGATGAAAAGAACTTCATGACATGGGGTGACATTTATTATCCGATAGGCAGCACATGGGTGGTAAACAAAGACAACTTCAACGTGACGACGGATACCGAAGACTTAGGGAAAAAGTCTGTTTGGGAAAGTATTGCTGCGCCCTCGTGGTCATATAACCAAGCTAACTTTTCGTTTATGGACCAAGTGTATATGATGCCGGGCTATCGTACCATGCAGAATACCAACTTGACCATCTACTCCATCGAAAAGGTATCGAATTGAGAAACAGGCAAGAACAATAACAGTTTGAACAATAAAAAAGACAAGATATGAACTACAGGAACAGACTGATGAGCCTTTCGCTCATCGCACTGACAGTGTTTTCCGCCTGTACGGACGAGGTGGAAAACGGAGGTCAACGCCCTGTCAAGGGCGACCACAGCTTGAGCTTCGCCGTGAGCACGCCCGGCTCGCAAGCGTGGACGAAGGCGGACGGCACCCGTGCGGTTTCCGCTCCTGCCACGCAAGAGCTTGAACCCGTCGAGATGGAAGGCAAGGTGAACGGAAAGACCGTCTACCTCTCCGCCGAAGTGACCGACGGATTTCCCGGTGACAACCGGATAATGACACGGGGTACGCAGGTAACCGAGGACAACAAGACGAAAGACGGTATCATGGAGACCTTTGCCGTATCGGCTTATACGAGTCTTATGGGCACGCCCGACTTCATGTATAGCGTGCCGGCTACGAAGGGCAACCCTGAGAACGGTACTTACTATTGGTATCCCGAAGAGAAATTCTACTGGCCCGGTGTCAAGTCTCTGTACTTTTATGCCTGGTATCCGCACACCGCCAACGCAGAGGGCTTGACCGTATCGGGTGCGAATGTGAAAGGTATCCCCACGCTCTATTACACCGTGCCCGATGATGTGAAGAAGCAGATGGACGTGATGACGGCCGTCGCTGCCAGTCAAGCAGAACAGGAAGCCATTCCTTTGACTTTCAATCATGCCCTTGCGGCGGTGAAGTTTGTGGCAGGTGATTTAATGCCGCAGAAATTTACCATCCAATCCATTTCGCTGGTAGGAATCAAGAATAAAGGCTCATACGGATTGATCGATTTGGATTGGAGTTTGGATGATGCAAGCACTACCGACTTCACCTTGTCACTGAACAAGGTGATAGATAAAACGTCCAGCACTGCGATTACAGCCGACAATGAAACCTTCTTTATGCTTCCGCAGTCTTTCAATGACAACAGTGCAAAAATAGAAATCGTATTTACGTATGCCAATCAATCCTACACGCTGAGAGCGGCTCTGAAGGGAGTAACAGACAAATGGGAAATGGGCAAGACCTATACGTATACTATCTCTACCGATATGGTGGTTACGGCAGATGTGATCTTCTTTAAAGGGACGAATGGTACGGACGGTAATCCTTACACTTCGCATAACATCAGTGCCAACAGTGACCCGTTCACGATAGATTACCGATACCCGACAGGCATCACCTCCATCAAAGCTCGGCTTGCTTATGAACTGACAGACGGGAATGGGAATGTCACCTACGAAGCTTTTTCGGATGAATATGACCTGAAGGGAGAGGAATCGAAAGACTTCGTTTCTCCGTGCATGAACAATTTGGGAAATTCCACCAAGGCGAAGAAGGACGAGACCCCGTTCGTGGTGCAGATAAAGGTGGAAAATCCGTTTGTGGTAATCATGCCGTCCGACCCGGATAACCCCAACACCCAGCTGGTATACGATCCGTCAAAAGGTGATGACCAATGGTTCACCATATGGCGCGGTAAGATGTTCCCACCAAATGCGGCAAGAGCACCGGAAGAAGAACTTACTGCTACGATGATGGTGGCTCGTAAAAATTTGAACAATGGGAATTTAGCTAACTGGTCGACAGGTGCTACCCTTGCTGCTGCCTATTGGGAAGTGGACGAGAATCATCCAAGATATGGAAAAGGCAAATGGACATTACCTTATTGTTTTTGGAGCAAGGCGCAGATGAGAAAAAGCTATCTTTTCTCCAAGATGGTTCGAGGAGAACATTATCCAGGACAGAATTCCCTGTTTGGTGAAGCTGCTAATCAGACCATTTACTGGACAAATGGTTATCAAATTGCTGGAAATCATTGGGCGATAAAGCTTACCGAATACGAACACGATGATGCTGCTTCTATGCAGCAATATCCTTATCATCCCGATTTACAAATGAATGTTTGGCCTGATGGAACCTCTTTGGGAGTTCGTGCAGCCGTAGAAGTGGAAGGAGATTTTTCCAAATTTAATAATTAGCGGTGAGTTTTTTCTTTGTCAATATGACAAGAAACAGTCATGAATATGAACATGGAATCTGATCTCAGTTGCTAAAACAAGAAATTTGCAGTAAAGAAAATTTTATCCGACTGAACAATCTGTTTTCATGAAGGCAAGTAGATGATAAATCGCTATAATAACCAACAAGATTATATATACACTTTAAATACATCAAGACTCTCCCCAGCACAGCGGGGAGGGATATGTATAATAACCCTATAACTTGCCGCCCTTGTGAAAGACCGGCAAGTTCCCCCTAAGTTAATACATATAAGAATACGAATATGGAAACAAAGATACTTGAAACGGAAAGAGACAACAAGGATGCCGTCCACCTCCATTGGAACGAGGCGGACAAGACGTGGAATGCCTACGGCACATCGGCAGAGAACGCCCTGCGTATCAACCCCGAACTCCGCACGCTGACGGACAAGGCGGAGCTGGATGGCACACAGGTGACACACCTGAAAGTGACCACCGGACAGTTTGAGCGGTACGGCCTTGCCGACTACTGCGTGGCGGTGGACGATGAGCGACTGGAACTGAAGGTTACCGGTAATAAGAAATCAAAAGCCAACTAAAAAACTTAAAATAGCATGAGACAGACCATTATCAAATCACTGTTGCTGCTGCTCGTGATACTGGCGGCGGCATCCTGCGACAAGGACGAGAAGGAAATCGGCTACGACGCGCTGCCCCAAAAGGCGCGGCAGTTCATTGCGCAGTATTTCCCCGGTGCGGAATGCACCCGTGCGGTGCGTGACAAGGACGGCGGCACGACCGAATATGAGGCATGGCTCTCGGACGGAGCGGAACTGGAGTTCGACGAACAGGGCGAGTGGACGAGCGTGGACTGCAAGTTCTCCGCGCTGCCGGACGGCATCCTGCCGGAATCCATCGCGACGGACATCACCGCCCGTTACCCCGATGCCGTACCTTACAAGGTGGAGAAACAACCGGGCGGTTACGAGATAGACATCCCCGGCTGGGAACTGTACTACAGCTATCAAGGTACGTTCATCCGTGCCGAAAGGGACTGGTAAAACTGCATGAAACACCAATAACTAAAGAGCTATGATCATCTATGACAGCAAAATCGCCCGTCTGCTCCAAGGCCGGCTGAATCCCTACGATTACGTGACCCTCCCGATCATTACCTTGACCGCCCTCCCCTACGGAGAGAAAGGAATTTGGGAGGAAATGGAGATGAGCATCCACCGCCGCCAGTATACAGAATGCTTCCTTGCGTCACTACTGCCGTCCCTGCTTCTGGGCTGGCAGGTATGCTGGGGATTTGCCGCCCTGCCGCTGTTCGCTTACTACCTCCTTTACTGGGCTGAACGCTTGGCTGTCGGCCATTCAGCGTTTGATTACGAGGCAGAAAAAGAGAGCGAGGAAGTAAGCTACTTCGTGGTGCGCAAACATTTCGCTTGGCGCAAGTGGTATTGGAAAAAGGAGCTGCCGGCCATCGACCGGAGCTGGTTCTGCTAAAGGAACAGGGCTGGCTCCTATACAGCTACTACAAGCGTGGGCTGCTGTCTGTTTAAGTTGTGTTCGGGCATCCTGGGGCCTTCTTTATGATTAAACGAGATGCAGCCAACGCTTCCTTTCATCACATTCCTCTATTGGGCGGAAAAGGAAAGCGTGGAGATAAAAAAGGAAAAAGTGCAATTCAGACATATATACGAAGAGTTACGATGAAGAAAACGGAATGCGTCCTTGTGAAAGGTCGCCAGATGTCCGCCGAAGGGTAGCAATGCCCGTAGGACACAGTTTTTTGATTTTTAGGAAAGTTCAATCCCCAAAAGGGATTGGATTTATTAAGTGGGAAACCACTTTTTTACATGAGAAAACAAGACCCGCACTTGTGAAAGCCCGGAGCTTGTACTTTAGCATGGCAGCCTGCCAGCTTTACCCCGGCAGGCTTGTCATAGAGATATTTTTCAACAAAAGTTAGTTCACTTCGCATCAGCGGATGCGGTACAAGTGAAAGAATTCAAAATGTCTGGAAGCTTCCACCTGTTACAGTCCGAAGCTTCCGTTTTTTTATATGGACAGAATAAATTCAAAAACAAGAACGATATGGCAACATTAAAATTGAACAAATTCATACTTTTGCCGTGTAGGGCGGCTTCCGCCCTCGTGCGCTGCGGCTTCCCGGTGAGTGCGGGGATCATGATGAAAACGTTTTCCCCCGATACGGGCCGTATATTTTACGAGAACGCCGTGTGTGACTTCCTGCTGCACAAATTCCCTGAAATCGTGAGGTGGTATGAGGACTGCCCCTGCCCGACAGGATTCCTCACGGCAGGTTCACCGGTATGGGTGTTCCTTCCTGAAGAGGGAAAGGAAGGCGACGAACTTCTAAGGTCGGTACGCAAGGAGATCGACAATCGCCCCATACGTGTGATCACCCGTGAGAATTACCGGAGACGTATGTGCCTTTCCGGCCAGCTCATCAAACGGCTCGACCGCGCAGGTGACGACATGCTCTCCGAGTTCCTGTGTCACACCCTGCTTTCCAAGCAGGACGGCACGTATGTGGACTCTCGCAGATGGGAAAGCGCCAAGAAAGGTGACCCGGTGCACGGCTTCATATCCGACATGCTGGCGGCGTGCCTCTCCGCCAGCATGCCCATCGTGGACGGTGACCTGCCCGGCATCCTCACGCGGATGGCAAGACACCATATCCCGAGTGTCAGGGCGAAGCTGAGAGAACAGGACAGGATGATCCTGCAAGCCTGTCCCTCGCTGAATGAATATCAGCATGCAATGAAGTAGAAAATGCGTACCTTATAAATGCAGACGAAATATAAAAACAAGCTGCGAACGTTATTCTTCTTAACTTAAAATGTTGGAACGCCAATATCAAATATTTTATGCTTTTGCTGGTTATTTTATCTGTGTAATTTGTGGATATTATATAGAAGTATGTATTTATAAATAAAAATCATGAACAATGGTATAATATGGTTGAAGTTAAAAATATCGTTCGGTTATGCCATCTTGGTTCTGTTGTCCGCATTCATTGTCTATCAGTTCCGTCAGGAACAAATGCAAAGACACATGCTACGTAAGAAGGAGAAAGAGCTGGTGGCGATACACCGTCTGGCTGAAAGAATCTACATCGACCTGCTGGACCTTTCCACCCATGCCGAGATTGCCGTCACATGGGATGATGACGACCTCGGGGAATACAGCCGCAAACGCCACGGGGTCTGCGACAGCCTGCAACTTCTGAAAGAATATGTCCATACCCCGTTACAAAAAAGCCATATCGACTCGTTGTGCCTTCTTCTTTGGAACAAGGAACTTCTTTTATCCAAGGCGGTACATACCTTCAAGGAACTGCAGGACATAGGTGACATTGTACAAGAAAGCATTCCTGCCATTGTCTTGACAGCCCGGAAACAGGCTGCACGGCAAAAGGAAAATACGGCTTCTCCGGAAGCCGGTGCGGGAGATGTACCCAAAAAGAAAAGGAGTTTCCGGGATATCTTCCGTAGAAAAGAAAACAAATCCGCTTACCTGCAACAGAGGGAAGAGGCTGAACGTAAACGGCAATCCCTGTCCGTTCCCTCTTCAACCGGGACGACAACACGCATGCTCCGCTCCCTGAATGAAAGGGTCACCCGGGAACAGGCTGAAAGGCGGGCCAGGCTGCTGGCACAGATGGACAGCCTGTATGCCGGCAGTGTGGAGCTGAACGGGAGGATGAACAATATGATCTCCGAATTTGAGCGGAAAAACAACGAACGTTTTACCGCACGCTACAGGGCCTTTGTCCTTGAACGGGACAATTCCTACCATATGGTGGCCGGCCTTGCCCTGTCCGTCTCCCTTCTGGCGATCATGCTGTATACCGTCATACACCGGGACCTGAACCGCCGTCTCCAATACGAGAGGGAGCTTGAACAGTCCGACAGGCGGAACAGGGAACTGCTCCGCTCACGCAAGGAGCTGATGGCCTCGGTTGCTCACGACCTGCGCGCCCCGCTGGCGGCCGTCAAAGGCTGTGCGGAACTGTTACCCTCGGAAAGCGACGTCAGCCGCAGGAGTGGCTATCTGGACAACATCCTGCACTCGGCCGATTACATGCTCGGCCTGGTAAACACGCTGATGGAATACCACCGGATGGATGAAGGCGAAGTTCGCTCCAATGACACGCTCTTTAGCCTAAAAGCCCTGTTCGAGGAAATAGCGGACAGTCATCGACTTATCGCCAGACAGAAGGACCTGGCGTTCACCGTATCTTTCTCCGGCCTGGATGCCGTCGTCTGCTGTGACAGCTCGCATATCCGGCAGATAGCCGGCAACCTGCTGTCCAATGCCCTGAAGTTCACACCCCACGGGGAGGTGCGCCTTGAGGCGGAATACTTGTATGGGGAACTTAGCATCTCTGTCCGGGATACCGGCGTGGGAATAAGCGCTGAGGAGAAAGAACGGATATTCGGGGCGTTCGAAAGGCTGGACAACGCGCGTAACATTCCCGGGTTCGGCCTGGGGCTGGCGATCACGGTCCGGCTCGTATCTGAAATGCGGGGCCGCGTGGAGGTAAAGAGCGCCCCCGGTGAAGGCAGCCGCTTCTCCGTATTCCTTCCCCTGCCACCGGCCGGACAGTCCTCCCGTCTGGAAGAGAAGGTGTTTCCGACCTGCGAACTGCCCGGCGTCATCCGTGTGTTGGTCATGGATGACGACCGCATCCAACTTAGGATCACCCGGGAGATGCTCTCCCGCAGCCGGATTCACTGTGACTGCTGCACGGATGTCCGGGAACTGATGGACTGCCTGAAAAGTCAGGAGTACGACCTTCTGCTGACCGACATACAGATGCCCGGTGCGGACGGCTTCTCGGTCCTTGAACTGCTGAGGGGCTCAAACATCCCCCGGGCAAGGGAGATTCCGGCCATAGCCGTCACGGCACATTCCGACAGGGAAGAGGAATACCTCTTCGCAGGTTTCGCCGGATGTATCCATAAGCCTTTCTCCGCGGAAGGGCTGGTGACCGCCATCATGCGGGTCATAAAAGGGACCGGGAAAGAGTGGAGGCCGGACTTCTCCCTCCTGCTTGCCGGAGAGGACAACCGGCAGGAAATGCTGGGGCTGTTTGTCAGTGAAAGCCGCAAGGACATCGAAAGGCTGTCGGCCGCCGTGAAAGAAAAGGACAGCCGGGAAATCATTTCCATCCTCCACAAGAGCCTGCCACTGTGGGAGACGGTGCGTCTGAACTATCCGGTAGCGGACCTGTGGGTGCTGGTCAAATCCGACGCGGGCCAATGGGAGGAAGAGGAATATGTGAAAATAGAAAAAATAATCGGTGCCGTCAGGGAACTGATATCCTATGCGGAACTGATGCAGAAAGAGGGAAAGGAATGAAAACGATACTGATTTTGGAAGATGACGTGATTTTCAGCCGCAGCATCGGCAACTGGCTGAAGAAGAAAGGGATGGCGACCGAACATGCCGCGACGCTGTCGGCTGCCCGCAAGGCCCTTTCCGCAAGGGAGTTCGACCTTGTCCTTGCAGACCTCCGCCTGCCGGACGGGAACAGCACCTCCCTGCTGGAATGGATGAACGAGAGGTTCTACGCCACCCCGTTCCTTATCATGACCAACTACGGTCAGGTGGAGAACGCGGTGGAAGCCATGCAGCTGGGGGCGGTCAATTACCTGTGCAAGCCTGTCCAGCCGGACAGGCTGCTGGAAGCCATCGGGAAGATATTCAGCCGTCCCCGACATGACGGGAACGAATTCTATCGCGGGGAGAGTGCCAAAGCGCGGGAAATGTACCAGCTAGTGGGGCTGGTGGCACGTTCCGACATTTCCGTGCTCATTCGGGGAGCCTCCGGTACGGGGAAGGAGCATATCGCCCGCGAGCTGCATGAACAAAGCCACCGTAGGGACAAGCCCTTTGTCGCGGTGGACTGCGGGACCATCACGGGTGACCTTGCCAAATCCGAATTTTTCGGACACCGCAAGGGGACGTTCACCGGTGCCTACGGTGACAGGTACGGGCTGTTTCAAGTGGCTGACGGGGGCACGCTGTTCCTTGACGAGATCGGCAACCTTTCCCCCGAGACACAGATGCTCCTGCTACGTGCCCTGCAGGAAAGACGCTACAAGCCCGTCGGCTCCACCCAGGAATACACCTTTGACGTCCGTCTGGTGGCCGCCACGAACGAGAACCTGGAGAGGGCGATATCCGAAGGACGTTTCCGGGAGGACCTGTTCCACCGCCTGAACGAGTTCACCATCAATGTCCCCCCTCTCTCGGAATGCGGGGAGGACATCCTTCCGCTGGCGGAGTTCTTCGTGAAGCATTTTTCAGAAAAGCACCGTAAGCCCGTACGCGGGTTCAACAGCCTGGCCGCGGCCTCATTGCAGAAATATCCCTGGCCCGGTAACATACGCGAGCTGAGAAACTGCATCCAACGTGCCGTCCTGCTCTCTGCCGACGGATGGATCTCACCGGAGGAACTGAATCTGGACCTCGCCGTCGGACGGGAGGAAACCGCCCCCATTCCGGAGGAAAAGGAAAAACAGCTGCTTCTCAGGACCCTTGAAGAGGCGGAGGGCAACCGTGCCCGTGCAGCCAGGATACTCGGCATCAGCCGGACTTCCCTGTACGAGAAACTGAGAAAATATCGGATTATATGAGCGGGCCGTTGTACAATACGGGCCAGCTCCGTGAGTCTCCTTCCGGAACCACAGCGAAATGAGAGTGTCATACAAGCGGCCGGACATGGTTTACATAAAATGTACATCCGCCTTACAGTTATTGTAAAGCGGTGTACATTTCTTTTTTTGAGCCTGTTTTCAACTGATATTTTTATCATGCTGAATATCTGACTATTAACAAGAAAATGCAATAGGCATCCACCGGATGGCATCATATTCGCCTTTAATATTCTGTCGTAAGGCATGAATTGTTAAACTAAAGTTTGAGCATATGAAAACATCAACAACACACCGCCTGCTGAACCATCTCCAAGAAGCCGTCCTGGAAGGAAAAAATGCTATGGAAAACGTATTGTCATCCGCCTACGATGAATTTTCAGACCATCTGGCCTCCCTGGCGGAAAGCGGGCTTCCCATCCCCAAGAGGCTGCGCCGCCTACGCCACATGGAGACGGAACTGGACGCCTATATGAATATGGCCGGAAGCAGGGTTGACAGCCGGACACATATCTATCTGATGAAGGCATCCGGCCTTGTCAGGACGGAGATAGAACTGTTGCATTTCGCGCTTCGGTATCCCGAATGCCGCGATACCGTTCCCGATACCGACAAGGGACGGACAGGCCTGTTCTCCCTTCGTTGGAAAGGTTCCTTGGTGAACCTGATGGAACTGATCGCCTCACTGCACTACCTGGGAGTGATAACAGACGGCAACGGCAACCGCCAGTCATTCGCCTCCCTGGTGGCGGCATTCGAGGAGTTCCTGCATATCCGAATCCCCAAGCCCTACGATTTGCGTGCGGACCTTGCCAGACGTAAGAAAACCCTCTCAGTACTGCTCCCAAAACTCCGGGAAGCCTTTGAAAAGAACATCATAAACTGCGGGATCGGGAACGGATGACAGGGAGGAAAATCCCCTGTCATGAATAGTCATCTCCTGTCACGAATAGTCACCTTCCGAAATTAGGCCGGTATACGAATTATCATTTACTTTGCCTCCGGTAAAAACATCAATAATATGGCTAAGATCAAACAGGCGTACAAGAAAGAGAAAACGGCCGTCTCCCGGACATGAAGAGGGGGCCGCAGTCCGAAGGAATCCTCCGAGCTTCATTCCTTTTACTACGGATTCCGTCTGAACGAGCTCCAGAACATCGAGTTCGAGCGGCTCTATGAGAATTCCGGTGCCGTAACCAAGTCGCAGTTCATCCTGTCGGCCATTTTCGACAAGCCGATGAAAGTGGTGAAAATCGACAAGGTTGCCACGGACTATTACATCAAGCTCACCAACCTGCAGAGCGAGTACCGCCGCGTCGGGGTGAACTACAACCAGGTTGTCAAGGCGGTCCACAGCGGGGAACTGACCGAAAAGAAAGCCCTCGCCCTGCTTTACAAGCTGGAACAGCTGACCGTGGAGTTTGTATCGTTAAACAAGGAAATCATCCGTCTTACCAAAGAGTTCGAACAATGGTTGCAAAGATAACATCCGGTGCCGCCATCTACGGGGCGCTGTATTACAATCAGGAAAAAGTGGAGAAAGGGAAAGCGCGGACACTGGCATGAAACCGCGTGATGGAGACACCGGAGGGAAAGGTCGGCATCGCCGAATGCATGCGCAGCTTCGAACCTTACCTTGCCATGAACCGCCGGACGGAAAAGCCGGTGATCCATCTCTCGCTCAATCCCCATCCCGATGACGTGCTCTCCGACGAACAGCTGGAAGCCATCGGGCGGGAATACATGGACAGGCTCGGATATGGCGACCAGCCTTACATTATCTTCCGCCATGACGACAACGCGCGTCCTCACATCCACATCGTCTCCCTGCGTATTGATGAACAGGGAAGAAAGCTGAGGGATTACAAGGAATGGGAACGTTCGGCGGACATCTGCCGGGAGCTGGAAAGGAAATACGGCCTGCTGCAGTCACGCGGGGAGGAATACAGGATTTCCCGGCCGATGACCGCGGTGGACCATACGAAAGGCGATCTGAAACACCAGATCGCGGGTGTGGTAAAACCGGCCGTGCAGAATTACCGCTTCCAGTCGTTCAAGGAGTTCAGGGCACTGCTCGGGCTTTTCAACGTGACCGTGGAGGAAGTGCATAAGGTCGTGGACGGGAAACGCTGCGACGGCCTGGTCTATGCGGCGACCGACGAGAATGGAAAACGTACCGGGGTCGGAATCAAATCCAGTGATATCGGTAAAAGCGTGGGATACCGTGCCCTCCAAAAGAGGTTCTCACAAAGCAGGGCATGGATGAAAAAGCATCCCCTGTCGGAAAAGACAAGGGAAAACATCCGTACGGCACTCTGCCGGGATACCCGTGAAGGATTCCTGCACGAGCTGGCAGGCAAAGGCATCGTGCCCGTACTCTGGGAGAACGGGGCGGGCGTGATCTACGGCGTGACCTATATAGACCATAATACCAGGGCGGTCTTCAAGGGATCGGCGCTCGGCAAGGAGTTCTCCGCTTCGGTTATCAACCGGAAATACGGCACGCTCCCGTCCGTCTCCGACAAGCCGGCTTCAGGACAGGAACCGCCCGTGAATACGGACACAAGGGAGACGGGGCTTGCGGAAGGCTTGCTGGATATCTTCTCCATGGAATCCTGTCCCTACCCGTCTGAGGACATCCCCCGGAATGTTTATGGAAAGAAGAAAAAGAGGAAAGGGCGGAAAGGTCCGCGGATCAACTAACGAAGTATTCACATATAACAACCCATCATACCCTATATGGCACAAGAAGATTCCAGAGGGCTCGGCAAGACCATCGACTTCATGCGGGCGGTCAGCATCCTGCTTCTCGTGATGAACATCTATTATTTCTGCTATCCGTTCTTCCATGCCGCCGGTTGTACCAACGGCATGGTGGACAATATACTGCTGAACTTCCAACGTGACACAGGGCTGTTCACCAGCTCCCCCGTGACCAAATGCTTCAGCCTGATGTTCCTTTTCTTCTCCTCGATGGGCGCCAAAGGGCGGAGGGTCCCGGAGATGACATGAAGGCGTATCGGCTGCTACCTGGCAGCCGGGCTGCTCCTCTATTGGGGAAGCGAGCTTTTCCTCACCGCCGGCTGGAGTGTCCCGCTCACCACCCTTGCGTATGTGTCCGCCCTTACCTCCGGATACATCAGCCTGCTCACCGCAGGCATGTGGACCGGGCGTCTTTTAAAGGAACACCTGATGGATGACGTCTTCAATGAGGAGAACGAGTCCTTCATGCAGGAGACCCGCTTGATCACCAACGAGTACTCGGTGAACCTGCCCACACGGTTCTATTATAAGAAGAAATGGCATGATGGGTGGATCAACGTCGTATTGCCCCAAAGGGGCTGCATGGTGGTCGGATCACCGGGCAGCGGGAAGAGCTACTGTGTCATCAACCAGTTCATCAAGCAGCAGATAGAGAAAGGCTATGCGCTTTACTGCTATGATTTCAAATTTCCCGACCTGAGCCTTATCGTCTATAACCATCTGCTCAAGAACAAGGACAAGTACAAGGCGAACGTCCAGTTCTACGTGATCAACTTCGACGATCCGCGGCACAGCCACCGCTGCAACCCTATCAACCCAGCATTCATGTCCGACATCGCCGACGCCTATGAGTCAGCCTATGTAATAATGTTAAATTTAAATAAAACCTGGATACAGAAACAGGGTGACTTCTTCGTGGAGAGTCCGATCGTATTGTTCGCCGCCATCATATGGTATCTTAAAATCTACGAGAACGGGAAGTACTGTACCTTTCCCCATGCCATCGAGCTGCTGAACAAGCCCTACTCGGACATCTTCACCATCTTGACCTCGTACAGGGAGCTGGAGAACTACCTCTCGCCTTTCATGGACGCCTGGAAAGGCGGGGCGATGGAGCAGCTCCAGGGCCAGATCGCAAGTGCCAAGATCCCGCTCTCACGCATGATCAGCCCCTCGCTCTACTGGATTATGAGCGGGGACGACTTCACACTGGACATCAATAACCCGGACGCCCCCAAGGTCTTGTGCGTGGGCAACAACCCGGACCGGCAGAACATCTATTCGGCGGCCCTTGGGCTGTACAACGCCCGTATCGTCAAGATGGTGAACCGTAAGGGAAAGCTCAAGTGTTCCATCCTGGTGGACGAGGTCCCGACGATCTATTTCAAAGGGCTCGACACCCTGATAGCCACGGCCCGCAGCAACAAGGTGGCCGTCTGCCTGGGCGCGCAGGATTTCAGCCAGCTGGTACGCGACTACGGTGAAAAGGAGGCGCGCGTCATCCAGAACACCGTCGGCAATGTCTTTGCCGGGCAAGTGTTGGGGGAAACGGCCAAGAACCTTTCGGAACGGTTCGGGAAGGTGCTCCAGCAGCGCAAGTCCGTCAACATGACCCGTGAGGACACATCGACCAGCATCAGCACCCAGCTGGACTCGCTGATACCGGCCTCGAAAATATCCAACCTCTCCCAAGGCATGTTCGTGGGAAGCGTCTGCGACAGCTTCCAAGAGAAGATGGAGCAGAAAATCTTCCACTGCGAGATCGTTGTGGACAACGCGAGGGTGGCGGCAGAGACGAAAGCCTACAAACCGATCCCCGTGATTACGGACTTTACCGGCAGGGACGGCAAGGACCATATGCGGGAAGAGATAGAGCGTAACTACTACCGCATCAAGGAGGAGGTGGGCGGGATCATCCAAAAGGAGCTCCGCCGCATAGGGAACGACCCGGACCTGAAACATCTGCTGGAAACGGAAGATGACGGGTAACAATAGTTTTAACCATTCATTTTAATTTATCGAATCATGGAAAAGAAGAAAAACAGTGCGGGCTGTCTGCCCGGCAAACCCTGCTTCCCTTGGGTGGGAGGCAAGAGAAGACTGCTTCCGGTACTGATCCAGTCACTGCCGGAAAATATCACGGAAATGGAAACCTATGTGGAACCCTTTGTCGGGGGAGGCGCCCTGTTCTTCTGACTGAGACAGACCTATCCGCATATCCGTTGCGTGATCAACGACTCGAACGAGAGCCTGGTGAATGTCTACCGTGTCATACGCGACACGCCGGAAGAACTGGTCGGACTGCTTGCCGGCATCCAGGGTGAATACCACGCCCTTCAGGGACGTACAGAGAGAAGGGACTATTTCATGGAAAAGCGCAGGGTCTTCAACGAAGAGCACCCGGATGGTATCACACGTGCCGCCCTTTTCATTTTCTTCATGCGCACCTGCTATAACGGCATCTATTCGGTCAACCGCAAGGGCAGGCTCTCGGTAACCTTCGGTACGGGCAGCCGCGCCAGGATACTGGAGGAGGAACTGATCCGCTTCAACCACAAGCTGCTGCAGGGCGTCGTCATCCTGGACGGGGACTACCGCCAGACGGAAAAATACGAGGGAGAGAAATCGTTCTTTTATTTCGACCCGCCCTACAAACCCGTCAATGAGGCCGGTGCCTGTACCTCCTACATGCCGGACGACTTCGATGACGACTGCCAGATAGAACTGGCCGGATTCTGCAAGGACTTGGGAGAGAAAGGAAGCAAATGAATGCTCTCCAACTCCGATCCCCGTCAGAAGAACCCGGAGAACACCTTCTTCGACGACCTGTACGCCGGCTTCCATATCCAGCGGCTGAGCATCTTCCGCTCGGTTTGTTCCATAGCCGAGAAGAGGGAGACGGTCAACGAACTGCTGATCCGTAACTATTAAAGCCGGATATTCTTGATTGTATAAAGGAGCTGTCCAAAACGTCAGCTCCTTATTCATTTACTTACAGTCTGTAAGTATCCCCGAAAATATCATTCAATAAATTTGAGATTATTACTTTTTCTATCAGGGACAACAGCTTACAGCTGCCTTCCTCTTTTTCAACCCTCCCGGGTCTTTGCCTTCTGTCGCACCGACATCCACCCCGACCGGACTCTTTCCTGCAGGAACTCGTTCAAATCCTTGTGTGGCAGATAGTGTACGGCCTTGTCAGTTACTTTTTCGCACAGCCTTCCGATCTCCTCCACCGCCTTTCTGCCGGTTTCATCATTATCCAGGAAGCAACAGACCTGTCCGTAACTTTTAAGGATATCCACGGCTTTGGGCAGGTTGGCCACAGAATTGAGCACCACGCAGTCCGGCACGGCTTGCCCTTCCTTCAAGGCCAGGTACGAGAGATAGTCCATGAACCCCTCGAAAACCAGCACCGATGACTGCCGTCTATCCACTGCATTATGGCTGACATGCGTGATATCCTTGGGAGAGACCGCTCCTTTGAAGTACGGGTTACGTATCTCAATCCCCCCTTTCCTGTTTTTGAAACCGACCGCGAAATACCATTTGCCGCGCATGCGGTAATGTACCTCCACGCATTCCCTTGAGGCGATATCGGATGGAATACCCCTTGTCCCGAGATAATCCAGCAGGACGGTGTTCTTAAGAGGTGAGACGCGCAGTTCCTCAAAGGCCGATGCCACAGTCCGTCCTTTCGCAGGAGAAGGAACCGGCCTGAACGCCGGAAAATCGCTCCCGATCCTCTGCAATACGGTCGGGATATCCGTCACCCCGTACAGCTTTTGTGCCAGGTCGATGATACTGCCTCCGGTCCCCTCCCCGAAATCATGTCACAGGTTCAAGGAAAGGCTGACCTTGAATGACGGGGTACGCTCCTGCCTGAAAGGCGAAAGGTACCATACACTGTCCCCCTGTCTTCTGACAGGCGAGAATCCCGCCCGCCCGAGGAAATCCTCCAGCGGAATCTTCTTTACTTCCTCGATGTTCATCGCTTGCTTGTTTTACAGGTTATTTAAAAGGCGGCCATGAGAGCGGGTCCAGCGAGATGCCGTCCTTCCTTAATTCAAAATGCAGGTGGTTGCCGCTCGCCACTCCCGTATGCCCGACATTCCCGATATGCTGCCCGATACGGACATGAGTGCCCGTCCTTACATGCAGCCTGTCCATATGCGCGTACAGTGTCGAGTATCCTCCCGCATGCCGGACATGTACGAACCAGCCGTAACTCCGGCTGTAGCGTGCTTCGGCAACCCTGCCGTTACCCGCACTGTACACCGGAGTGCCATAAGGCGCGGCCAGGTCCACCCCCTGGTGGAACAGTCTCCTTCCCTTTACCGGATGCATCCTCATACCGAACGTGGACGAGACCCTGAAACGGGTGTATCTTCTGTCAAGGGGGAAAAGCACGGGATAATCCGTCAGGAGAATGAGGCTACGTCGGGACCTTCAAGGAACCGTTCACTTTACATCAGTACCGGTGAAATGTCCCTTTAACAATTCACCCTTGTTTCCGCCAGCCGTACCGTCCCCCCTCACACAGGAGGAGACTGACAAAAGGTGACAATACATGACTATCAATGACAACTTTCTCATAATCAGAATATTTTAAGACGAAGATAGTAATTTTATCTCCCGAAACGATTTATCCACTTTAAAATTAACAGTTATGGAAGAAGTAAAACCGACTGCTACAGGCAGCGAAAACGCCACCCAGGAACAGGGTTACCTGATGGCTTACGACAAGAAGGAACAGAAGGCGAAAGGTGTCAAGGGCATCGCGGCAAACGGAGAGCTGGAGACGCTCGAGGCCAATGAAACGAACAAGGACCAGTTTATCCGCGTGGACCGACATGGGAATTTCTTCACCAACTTCGGAAAGAACTTCATGTACCAGTACAACCATCCGACGCGCTATGCGCTGTACCGGATGGAAGAGAAGACCCCGGTGGAGGAAGCCAAGCGTAGGATCGAGCAGGCACAGCTCCCCGAAAACGAGTCCTTAAGACGCGAGCTCTCCCGGGATAACCGGATCTACAACAACCACCTTTTCAACGAGCGCGAGATCAACTGGCAGCAGGCCGAGCGTTACGGGCTCACCCCGGACGTGCTCAGACAGACGGGCGACATGGAAAGGCTGTTGCAGGGCAGACAGTCCGGCATAGCCTATGACATCTCCATGAACACCGAGCTGGGACGCCAGAAGGGGGATGCCAAGCTCTCGCTCTTCCGCGACGAGAATGGCCTGGCCAAATTCGACCTGCACTTTATCCGCCAGGCTCCCAAGGTGGGACAGGAATACCGGGGATACAAGCTGGAGGAGGACGTGCTGGACGCCTTGAACCGGACGGGCAATGCCGGAAGGCTGGTAGACCTGGTCGTCGACTTCCGCAGTAAGGAGACGAAACCGTGCTACCTTTCAAAAGACCCGGTTACCAACGAGATGTTCTTCCTCCCGGCGGACCAGGCCCGCTGCCCCAAGAAAATCAAGGATTATACGCTCTCGCAGCAGGAGTACGCCGACTACACGGCCGGCAAGGAGGTCCCCATCGAGTTCAAGTCCTCAAACGGGAAAATCCTGCGGACCTCCATCCAGATGAGCGCCGCCGAACGCGGGACCGAGTTCCTGTGGGAAAGAAGCACGAAGAAGCCGGAGAACAGACAGGGGCAGGAACAGAAGGGCGGCTCACCGGAGAAAACGCAGAAGCCTGAAAAGAGGACCTATGCGCGCAAATCAAAGATAACCCCGAAAATGTAACGGCATGGCATCCATAAAAGACAACATGGAACAACTGGAGGAGCTGTTCAGGCAGGACGGCGGAGGGTACCTGCTCATCGGGTACGAAACCGGCATGGACAAGCCCCATGCCGCGATTTCCTACCAGCTTTACCCTGTCAATCCGGATCAGGACGGCATGACCTACCAGTTCCTCAGCCTGCTGCATGTCGGGATGGAGACCGCCCGAATATCGGCTTTCGTCCCCGATACCCGCCTGGAGATCTACCGCTTCCCCTGTATGTCCGATGTCCCTTCCATATCCCGGGACATCCCCGTGAAGGAATACATCACAGGCAAACTGCTGCCCCATATCCAAAGGTGCGGCCTGGAACCGGTGGTGAGCGTCAACCTGCGTGACGCGGTGTTCATGAGGTCTGTCCTGAAACGGTCCATGGAACCGGGCGGACGGCTGCGGCTGACAGCCGCAGAGCTCGACCGCCTGGTGAATTTCCGCCGGCAGCAGGACGAGAAGGCGCGGCTATACGGCTATGAGCCCGCCTACAGGCTGCCCCTGCATATCGTGGAAACATCAAGGGGTATACTTGTTTTCAGTGACGGGCCGACGGGTCGGAAAGGGCTGAAGGAGTTCTACCAACACCTGGCGGACAACTACTGGTGGATACACAGCGAACCGGGACCGGTCAAACAATATGACATGCATTCCGTTCCGGCAAGCCTGGCCCCGCTGATTGACGCCTCCTGCAGAAAAGATCCCGATACCGGAAGATACGTGTACGAGTTCACGGACTCCCCGGTACGGGCGGACCTGCCCGATGAAAGAAAACTGGAGCCGGTCTTCTTTACCGACATGACACCCTCCGCTGAAGGATACCGCAACCTCACGGAGTTTTCCGGATGCGGGATGAGCGGGTGCAACGCGGATATCTACCGGTTGCTCTCCCTTACCCGCCACTTCGACCGGCAGCTCATCCTTGACCCCGCCTTTTCCTACCGGCACCAGTTCCGGGAGTTCGTGGAACGCATGGACAGCTTTCTCCGGGGAAATCCCGGCGGCGATGACATGGGAAAGATACTGGACGACATGCACGGCAAGGCGGGGCGTATCCTGAAAACGGATTTCGACGTAAGGGGGCACCGCACCCTGGAACGGCTCCTGAATGACCGCAGCGTGCCGTTCCTCATCGGGGAACACGAGGCCGATGACACTTTGAGAAGGGCGCTGCTCGAAGGGAGATGGATTTACTTCCCCGGACTGTCGGCAAAAATGCCCGGACTCCGTTACATCCATGCCGATAAGACCTGCGACCGGGTCATGGCCTATAAGAATCCTCCAGGGCTCAAACCTGTATACCAGGTCAAGGACGGCAAGATCGTCCCTTATGAGGCGGGGGCAGTAAAAACGGATAAAACGCGGGCAAAGAGAAACGGGAAGAGGAACGGAAACTATTTAAAGTTATAGACATCATGGAGCAGACCTACACAGCGATAGAGACCTTGGGCGGCTTCCTTGCCTTTACCGACACGGCGGAAGGCAGGAGAAAGCTGCGGCAGTTCCTGCAACAGACGGCCGACGCCTATTTCAATCCGGCATTCAATTCCGGAGCGTTAAGTGTCTACAGGGCCGAAGGGGAACTTGGCAACCGCCCCTGGGTCAACCCGGGGAGGATGTGGTCGGACGAGTACCCCTATGGCCCGAAGCCTCATGGCGACCAGATGGAACTCCTCTACAGAGGTGAGATGAGACCCACTGCGGAGGACTTCCGCAGTTTCTGCCATAATGCGGGCTGTGAGATAAGTGCCCGCAACGTCAATATCACGGACACCCTGGATGCCCTGGAGCGTTATGACCGCCGGGTGGAGGAGTTACAACGGATACCCGCAAAATCTGCCCGCGACAGGGAGGAATTACTGCAGACCCTCGAGACCAGGAGGCAGCTGCAGAAACTGATGGACTCCGCCTATGATGTCCGAGGACACCGGACGGCCGGGAGAATACTGGACGACCCGGCGGAGCGCGTCATCCTGGAAGGAGTCCCGCTCTACGGACCTCACAGGAGCGTACTGAAAGAGGGCCTCGGGCTGTATCTGCCGCACGAAAGCGGGAACAACCCCTCGCATGCCTACGCGTGGGTGGACCAAGCTACGGACCGGATCATCTTCGGCGGCAACCCGCCTGTGGACCGGAAAACCGTCAGGATCAGACCGGAGGTCGAGAAGAGGCTGTACAGCCCGCCAGGAAAAACACGTAAAAGGACCGGGACACGTCCCAAAATGTAAAATAAGAAACATATGACAATGGAAAAAAGCAACAGGACCGCACCCTTGAAAGTGGTGCTCCGAAATCACGGTTACCTGCTGTTCTCCGGCAACAAGGCCGGTGAGGAGGCCCTCAGGGGATATCTCCAGCGTGCCGCTGACAGGTACTTCGAACCGCATGCCCATGACGGGGCGCTGGAGATCTACGAGTACTCCGGGCGGCGCAGGGAGCTGATGCACCATATCAACGGCGGCGGACATGGCATGTCCTGCCGGGAAGGGACGGGAAAGGCGGAATACATTCCACTGAAGGCCCTCCCCGCCTGGTTTGTCGACAGCCTCGAGCCAAGGCTCTACCACGCGATGAACCCGACAGCCGACGAATACCGGGGGCTGTTCTCCAAAGTGAAGGGATATACGGGTTTTGAACTCTCCTCCAGAGCGGAGAACGAGGACATATACCGCCTGCTATCGATCAGGGAGCGCGGCTACATGAATATCCATGACCGGCCGTTCACCTATTACAGGGAACTGCTTCCCCTGGCCGAACGGCTCGAAGAGGGGACGCAGGTGAAAGCCGCCGAGCTGTTTGACCCGCAGGCTTTCAGGAAACTTTCATCCGAGATAAGGAAAAAGGCGGACGATATCCTCCGCCGGGACTTTGACGTAAGGGGGCACCGGTCACTGGAGAAATACCTCAGTAATCCCGACACCGCCCTGCTCGTGGGAAACGTGAAGCTGGAGAACGAGCAGTTCAGGGTGCTCTCCGAAGGCCACGCCCTGTACCTTCCGGAGAATGACCGCCCCGCCTCACGGCACCTGCTCTACTGCATGGCGGATTTCATACAGCACAAATTACTGGTATCCGGTGAACCGTTCCCTGTCAGGACCTACCGGGTAAAGGACGGCATCCGTCATCCGGCAGGGCAGTGTGAGGAGTTACCAGAGAAAAGGAAAAGGACCGGACGGAAGCCTTCCGGCAGAAAATTATAAATTAAAACAGTACCACCATGTATATCGGATTCATATTGAACGGCAGGAACAACCTGGAATACTGCCGGATGCTGTCTTCTGACGCAAATGACCTGGACCGCCGGTTCGGGGAGTTCTGCTTCAGCCAGGTCAGGAAACAGCTGAAAGGGGCCTACCTGCCCGAGGAAAGGATCTACTGCATCGAGGCCGCCGATGGGGATAAGAACCGGGTGGAATCCCTTGTGCGGGATATAATCGACAGAGGCGCGTGGCCCTCCGACGACCACCAGAGGCTGCGGGATATCGGATTTGTCCATGAGACGGCCGACTCCTACAGGAGGACCGACAGCCGGGACTTTATTGTCGGCGAGCTTGAACGGACACTCCACAACGGGAGGGCGGGCAGGCTGCTGGAAGCCTACCACGACTTCCACCGGAGCCGCGAGAAGGATACCGGCAACCGTGTACTCACGGCTATACAGACCGGACAGGGCGTGCTGCTCTTCGATGACACAGGCCGGGGACTGGAGCGGGCGGAGAGCTATCTCCAGTATAATGCGGACAACTTCTTCAGCCCGATACACCGGAATACCGACAAACTGGGCGTCTATTATTTCAGCACGGACAACGCAAGGCTGGTGGAAAAGGCGCGGGAGTGTGGCAGTATGTTCACCCCTGATGACCGGTGCCGTTTCATCCCCGCCAGGGCGGAATTCCTCCGGGCGGACATCCTGCGGGGATGCAAGCCTGCCGTGGAGTGCGACATGTCCCCCGACCTCGCCCGATACCGGGAGATGCTGAAGACATTCAAGCTCAGGGAAAGTGAGACACCCTTCAACATCGGCATACTGGACAGGCTGTGCAGGACGGGAAATCTTGACGAGATGCCGGAAAACAGGAACTTCAGGCATTTCTGCAGCTTTTCCTCCCTGCACTCGCAGATGAACCATTCCTTCCTCTCCTCACAGGCGGACACGCTGCTCGGGAGCTCCATGAGACAAGCCGTCAGCGATACGGCACGGCGCATCCTGCAGAACGAATACGACGTGCGGGGATATGAATTGCCCACCCCGGATACGAGGCGCAGGCGGGAAAAGAAGCCGGAAAAGACAGGTAAAAAAACTAAAATAGGAAGATAATATGGCCTCGTGGTTGGAAAAGCTGGGACTGCAAAGAACGCGTCCCCCAAAAGAAGAGCTGAAGGACTTCTGTCTGGAACTGTGTCCGGACAACCGGATAGCCTCCTTCATGATAACGGACCATACGCCCCGAAGCGGGAACCCCTTCATCCGGTTTGTCAAGGAAGCGGCCCGTAAAGCCGTACTTGAGGAAGCCCGGGGTGTCCCCGACAACCTGTTGCTCTTCTATGCCGGCATCCGGAAAGAGGAGCTGCCCCCTGTCAGCGGACTGCAGGAGAAGGAACCCAGGCAGGCATGGCGTTTCATCATCGAAAACGGCGGGATCACGGACGGCAACTCCGTCCCGCTGAGACGGGCCGCCTACTTGGAGGCACACGGTGTGGAAACGGACCGCAGGAACCTGGAAGGGCTGGAACACTCGCCAGGCTACAAAGACTTCGTGGCATACGAGACCGCACGGGAACGTACCCTTCAAGGAAGGAGCGCCCGGTTCCTCGTGACCGCCGTAAAGACGGACCAAGGCGTCAGGGTGTTCAACAGGGGGCTGCACGGCCCGCGCCACCTGCACGAGTACCTGCAGGAAATAGCCGACAATTTCTACTCCCCCTGTGGAAAGGGACCGGGGACATTGTCCATATTCCGCATCGAGACCTCGTCAAAACGGCTGATGGAGATGTCCCGGCAGCCCGGACGGAGCTTCCCCGCCTCCCAGCCCGGACTGGAAGTGTTCGGAAGTTACCGTCCGGTAGCCTCCTTCGACCTCTCGCCCACGGCGGCCAACCTCGACAGGTTCGTTACGGCCGGCTCCCTGGAACTTTCCAGACGCAACCTGGATATCATGACATTGCAGGACATCGCGGAAAAGGGATACGCCCACCTGGCGCTGGAGGAGCCGTTCCGTTACAGGAGGGAGTTCGCCTCCGTGGAAAAAGAACTCGGAAGGCTATCCAGGGAAAAGGAGCTCCATCCGGACTTTCCCCTCGGGGAGAGGATGGCGGAGCTCCGGGAGACTTCCAGGAAGATCGCCGCCGCCCTGTTGGCAAGGGAGGGAGTCCGGACAGGAATGCCACGGTCGGAAACAAGGTATGCCGACAGGATATCACGCATGCTGGAGAGTCCGGCGGATATCCCGGGGGCGGCCGATACCGGCAAAAAGAGAAAACAACCCTCTTCCAAACGGAAACATGCCGAAGGAAGACAAGTAAAACTGTAAACTGCAAGCATATATGGCAACCAACAAACCACTTACCTCGGAAGAGGCCGTCGACATGGGCCGCCGCGCTGTCGGCCGACGGGCATTGATGCGGACACTGAGGGACATCTTCTCGTACCGTAACCCGCTGCGGCAGTTCATGGACGCCTACCGCTTCAACGTCATCCGCTGGAGCGCGTCCAACCTCAGGGAACCGACCCTCGGAAAACGTGTCAGGCTGTTCCTCGGCACCAGAAACCCGCTGCGGATTCTCCGCGACAACTTCCGGCAGAACCGCGCGGACCTGACAGCGGACTGGGAAAGGGCGGTCATCGGCCGTATCAACCTCTCGCTGGAAGAGCTGGGGAGCATCCCGCTGCATTCCAGGCCCCGTGACCTTGCCAAAAGGCTGGACCGTGTCGGGAGGATGATAAACCGGATGACCGGCTATGAGCATTGTCCCAGCCTGCTCACGGAGAGGCTGCTGCTCTCCACCTACAGGTATATATTCATGGCTCCCCATGACAGGCGGTTCGGCGCCCTCTGCCCGGACGGGATCTGCGGGATGCTGCGGCAGAACGGCGTGCCGCCGGAGAGCCTGTATTACCAGAACTACGAAAGCCTGCTGCAAGGAAGGGAGACGGTCATCTACGAGTTCACCTCTGGCGGGAAAGGGCTACAATATCTGCGTCCCTTGGAACACGTGAGGCTGGATGCCGGCCCGGGCGGGTATGACATGCTTCCCGCCCGCCGGCCCGACAGCCCGAAGGCCCCTTCCGTTCCCCATGGGACGGAAGATGCCGTACCGCTCTCCGAAAAGGCGGAAAAAAACGGAAGGGGTACCGTAAAGGAGAAAAGAACGGTCCGGAACGCAAAAGTCAAAAAGACAAAGGCCAACAACAAAGGCATGAGCATGTAACCAATTATTCACCTGATAAAGACAAAAATTATGAGAATCGTACTTACAGACAAGCCAGTCATGGCAAGGAGTATCGCCTCCGTACTGGGCGCCAACGAAAAGGCGGAAGGATATCTTTACGGCAACGGGTATGCCGTCACATGAACTTACGGCCACCTGCTGGCACAGGCACCGCCGTCCGCTTACGGGCCCGCCCGTGTGGAACGGCAGGCGCTTCCCCTCATTCCGGTCCCGTTCCGCCTCGTTGTCAGACAAGTCAGGACGGAGGAAGGGTATGTCACCGACCCGGTAGCCATCCGGCAGCTGGAAGTGCTCCGCGGGTTGCTCGAAAACGCCGACGCTCTGGTCATAGCCACGGACGCGGGGCGTGAAGGAGAACTGGTCAGCCGGTATCTCCTGGACTATCTCGGTTACCGTAAACCGGCCCTGCGCCTGTGGATATCCTCCCTGACGGAAAAGGCCATCCTGAATGGTTTCAAAAATCTGAGAGAGGACGGTGACTTCGACAACCTCGCCCTGGCGGCGAGGGCACGCAGGGAAGCGGACTGGATATTGGGCGTGAACGCGAGCATCGCCCTGGGGATAGCCGCCGGCATGGGCAACCACTCGCTCGGACGGGTGCAGACACCCACGCTGGCACTGGTCTGCCGCCGTTATCTTGAGAACAGGGATTTTGTGCCCGTGAGCTTTTACCATCTGCGGACCGGAGTCTGCAAGGACGGGCAGAAAGTTCTTTTCACGCGTCCTCTCCGGTATGAAAGGAAAGAGGATGCGGAAAAAGCCCGGGCCGGACTGGAGGGCGAAAGCCGCTGTACGGTCCTTGCCGTGGAAAAGAAAGAGAATATGGAGGAGCCGCCTCTGCCGCATGACCTGACCGGCCTGCAGCGGGAAGCCAATACACGCCTGGGCATGGCAGCCGGACAGACCCTCGCCGTCGTCCAAAGGCTCTACGAGAGAGGATACGTCTCATATCCGAGAACCGGATGCCGCCACATTCCGGAAGATATATTCGAGCAGGCACCCACACTCGTCGCCTCCCTTAAAGGACATCCCCGGTTCGGAAGGCACGCAGAAAGGCTGCTCGAGAAAGGGCTGAACCCTCATGCGGTGGACGGGAACAGCGTAACGGAACACCATGCCCTTCTCATCACGGGAGAGGTACCCGAAGGGCTCTCCCCGGACGAGCAGAACATCTACTCCTTGATCGCCGGGAGGATGCTGGAAGCATTTTCCGAAGGATGTGTCAGGGAGGTTGTACGTGTCAGGGCCGATTACGGCGGAATGGAATTCGAGGCCGAAACCTCATGTGTGAAGTATCCGGGATGGCGGGACATTTATAACGGACCGGACATGGCGGAAGAAAGCACCCCCTTGCCACAGTTCCATCAGGGAGAGACACTGGCGGTATTGGAAACAGAAATACTGGAAGACAGTACAAAGCCGCTGCCACCATTCACGGAAGCCGGACTGCTGGCTGCCATGGAAAACGCCGACGGTACGGCGGACGGTGAAAGCAAAAAGAAAATAACGGAGAGGTGCGGGCTCGGGACACCGGGCACCCGTGCGGGAATCATCGACCTGCTGGTGGCCCGCCGGTACGTAGAGCGTATCGGAAACCGTCTCATCCCTACGGAGAAGGGGCTGGAGATATACGGTATCGTAGGAGACAAGCTGATCGCCGATGCGGCTATGACGGCAGCCTGGGAAGAGGCACTGCGTGAAATCGAGGAAGGAAGGCTCAGTGCCGGGAAGTTCATGAAGGGTATCCATGAGTATGCACGGAAAATCGTATCGGAACTGCTCGCCCTGCAGGTCAGGAACCCGGGCGTGACAAGGTGCGCCTGCCCGAAATGTGGAACAGGAACAGTGACACTCTACGACAGGGTGGCCAAATGCGGAGATCCCGACTGCGCGTTCCATCTTCCGCGCATGTTCAACGGACGGGAGATGACAGACGAAGAGATGACACGGCTGATGGCATGGGAAGCTACCCCCTTCCTGAAATTTACCACCAAGGCGGGAAAACCCTATGAGGCGTCGCTCAGAATGGACGAGAATTACAAGGTGGAGCTTACATTCAAGGACAGCATGCGGGAGCTGTAACAGGACCGATACTGCAAGGGAAATGTCCCGGTCTGCTCTTTTCGGAGACTGGCCGGGATTTTCCGTTAATCAGGGTGTATGGAAAGTCCGTATATCATTACAACCGTCTCGGGCGTTACCACCTGATGTGTACCGACGGTAGCTCCCACCAAGTGAATGTCGGGGTTCCTTTCCCGAAGTGACGGAACGGAAAATGCCAGCGGCCCGCTTACGGAAAAGTTCATTGCCGATAGTTCAAGGAGTTGTTGTCCGCAAGGAGGTGGACAAGCCGGGGCTCAGGGTACGCTATGAGGAAGCTCCTGCCGCAATCACCATTCAATATCCTGTATGTAAATAATCCAGACGGCAGACACCCGTATCGAAATGTCTGCTTCCGATCAATTTCCAGACGGAAGGCGCAAGAGCGTCTCCGAACAGTCTGATACCACCCTGCAGTCTCGGGGAAAGGTAGATCACCATCTCGTCCACCATCCAGAACCTGAGCAGGCTGTCAACAAGCGGGAGTGTGTCAGGACTGGCCTCGACAAGGGCGATACCGTCCCCTTCCTCTTTCCATCGGGAAAGCGAGACGAAAGATACCGGTTCCTCAAGGTGCCGTACCGCCTTCTTCCTGATCCGGGTGATACCGTATTTGTCCGCAGAATCCTGCAACGCGGAGAGGGACTGCCGCTCCAACAGGCAGCCGTCAAGGGAGAGAAAGGCCATAAGCTGAATCTTTGCCATAAGCTGAATGTTTAATGATACCGTCTATTTCGCAGGCAAAATCCATAAAAAAACGTGGACTTGCCCAGCCTAAAAGTGGAGCTCTGGTAAAGCTAAGAATAAAGGCTGTGCAAGCCACGCTATGACAATGCATAGCATAGCCTTACACAGAAGTCCTTTATTCTTTTGAAATTTACCAGATTCCACTTTTAGGACGTTCTGCGAACGTTATGTCTATATATCAAGAAAGAAGGAAAAATACCCCTTCTTTTCCCAAACTCATATTTTCGTTCCAAATATAGGAATTATTCTAAAAATCACGAAATATCCGCCCGGATAATCTTCCCGTCAAGGATTGGAAAGGGTATAGTGTTTCACGATGGGCTTTCAGGAAAGCATCTGACTATTAGTGACTATACATGACTATGCATGACACGGGAAAGTTACATCCCACTTTCCTCACTATCTTGCACCCGAAATCATTAAAAGAAATAAATATGGAACTGACAATTATCGAAACAAGCGCTTATCTGGAATTAAAGCGGCAGCTCAGCACGTTGTCCGTGCAAATGGAGGACCTCGTCCGGAAAATGGCTCCACCGGCTCCGGACAAATGAATGGATGCGCAGGAGGTATGCCTGGCGTTGGGAATCTCGAAAAGGTGTCTCCAGGCTTACCGTGACAGGGGACTGGTTCCCTGCTCACATATCGGCGGAAAATATTTCTACCGTGAGACGGACATACAGCAAATCCTGGAAGAAGGACTAATCAAAAACAGAAAATAACGGATGGCGGAAATCATTACCAGGGATTCGGAGGAGTTCAAGGAACTCACCGGATGGATCAGGAGATGCGGAAAGGCACTGGAAAACGCGACGGCACGAATCCGTCCGGGCATAGCCGACGAGCATTATCTCACGGGAGAGGAAGTCTGCGAGAAATTGCATGTATCCAGAAGGACACTTCAGGCACTCAGGGACGAGAAGGCAATCCCGTATACTTCCATTACCGCTGCAGGAGGCAAGCTGCTATACCCGGAAAGCGGACTGTACGAGGTACTGAAAAAGAACTATAAGGACTTCAGGCGATACGCCGGATAAACAAACGGTGCGTATTCACACAAAAAAACTCCTTCGGCCGGATCCGAGGCTGAAGGAGTTTCTTTATATAAGTTTCGGGGCTTAGTTGGCCAGCCGGTACGTGTCACCGATCTTCATACACAGCCTGTCCGTATCTTCCCCGACTTTCGGATTGATCAGCTCGGCATAAATCTGGGTGGAAAGAATGGACTTATGTCCCAACACCTTCTGCAAGGTTTCCAACGGCATCCCCTTTAAAATGGCCAGAACGGCAAAGGTATGGCGCCCGATGTGCGGGGTTATCTCGGTCGAGCAGCCGCATTTTCTGGTCAGAACCCTCAGACTGGATGCCATGGTCTGGTATTCGCCTACGGGAAACACCTTGTCAGGAGAACTTTTCTTTTCATTGTCCCCCCTGTACCTCTCGACCAGTTCGATGGCGATAGGAAGCAGCTTCACCACGTAGGCCACGCCGGTTTTTATACGGTTGCCCATCAGCCATGTACCACCCTCGGAATCCGTATGGATATTCTTGTACGTGATCTCCTTCAGATCCGCGTACGCCAGACCTGTGAAGCACATGAACAGGAACATGTCACGGATAGCCCGCTGGCGCTTGTAATTCAACTTGACATGGATGACGCTTTGCAAGTCCTCCTCGGTGAGGAAAGAACGCCGCTTGTATTCGGGCAGGCAGTCGAAACCGATGAACGGGTGAAGCCTTATCCAGCCTCTTTCCTGGGCGGTATACATCAGCCATTTCAGGGTGTTGACCCGGCCGAAAGCCGTCGAGCTCGCCAGGGCGCATGTCCCGAGCATCCAGTTGTAATAGTCCTCGATGAACTTCTTGTCAAGCTCGGCGATGGCTATATCCTCGATACGTCTCTTCTCTTTGAGGAAAAGCTGCAGATTCTTGTAGTCGGCCACCAGCCCGCGATAGGTGCTTGCCGCCTTTTCCTTGCCTATCTTTTCCTTGTAGGAGGCAAGCTGCTCCCTGAACAGTCCCATAAGGGTGTGATAATCGTCCCCGAAACCAAGATAGCGGTTGTAGACACTTTTGGCTGTCACCAGGCTGTCATGGTCGCAGACATACTGGTAATGCCTTGTGATCTGGGCCTTGATATTGTCAAGCTCCTGGTTCAGCCGTCTGGCCTCGTCGGATTTCCCTTTCGCCCTCTTGGCCTTGGCATCCCATAATGCCAGTGAAACTTCCCGCTTGCAACTGAAGCAGGCGGTGGTCTTGTTGATGGTTATACGTCCCATAATGGGCACCTTGCCATCTTTCAACGATTGGTTCTTGGTGTAAAACAACACGGAAAATGTACTTCTCATAAACTCGCTTCTTTTAGTTACAAAATTAATAAATATCGAGCTTTTTGAAGTTATGAAAAGTAACGCAATGCATTGAAAAATAATCGTTTATATTCCTTGAAATATCCGTATTCGCAAGGTAACGGATAAGTAACGGAAGTCGCAGCAAAATATGCCCCATAATGCCCGCTTTCTCTACCAACAACCCAAAATAGAAATTAATAACTATTTGATTGTTAATTGGTTTTCGCTACCTTTGCAATTTGTGAAAAAATACTTAGTTTTAAGTATTAAAACAATCCATTATTGAAATTTACCCTATTTGTAATGTGGCTGCACGTTTCGAAACCAGTGGGGTTTATGTAGTTATACATATTACTCGATAAAAATACTCCTTTACGATTCAATCTATTGGGAAAATTGATACCTGACATTTCGACTAAAGTTCTTTCTATATACTTCATGGATATTGAAAACCTTCCGTCACATAGCCTGCAATTCTTCTTAATGATACAGAGAAAAATCCTCAAAACAACTCCTAAAAGAATACTGAACAAAATTCAAACAGACTTTTAGCAGTAAATACAAAAAAAGTTCTTGGAAATATTGATAATTCCAAATAAATATCTACCTTTGCACGCAGAAATCGAACCTAAGACACAAACTTGTATTGAACGGTGCAAAGTTGTGAAAACCTTATTCAAGGGACTAACATCGTAATAAAGATATAACTTATTGAGAAATAGTGCTATACAAACCGATTTTCGGTTACTGGTGGCACCACTTGGTAAAAATGCTAATTGCTGATAGTAAGGCGATTGGCATTTTTTTGCTTTGTTTCGGATTTGGATAATTGATGCTACTTTGGTACTACACAAAATTCTACACAGCAGCAACACTTAGGTGGTGATATTTGTTTATTATAGGAAAAGTGCGTTTATTTGTAATTCGTATTAACTAATTAAGGAAAAAAGTATGAAGAAGATTGTTGGGCTTATATTGTTGGCGGTGATGGCGTTGATTGCCGTACCTGCGAAATCCCAGATTAAGTTCGGTATAAAAGGCGGTTTGAATATTTCCTCTGTCCATTTTAACAAAGATCTCGTCGGAAAGGATAATGTGACTGGATTTAATATTGGTCCGATGGTGGAGGTAATGGCTCCGATAATGGGAGTCGGTTTTGATGCAGCTATCTTATATTCGCAAAAAGGGATAGGTGTGAAGAGTGAGAAAGACATAAAGAACGATTATATAGATGTTCCGGTTAACTTGAAATGGAAATTCGGCTTGCCTATTATCAAAGGATATCTGGCGGCCGGTCCGTATGTCGGTTTCCGTGTGGGTGGCGATAAGTTATGGGATATTCCGGGATCGGTCGGAGACCAGTTGAAGGCAAAAAGTTTTAATGCTGGTTTGAATCTGGGTGCCGGTGTGGAACTGATCAAACATTTGCAGGTAGGTTTCAATTATGCTCTTGGTTTGACGGATGATTATAGTGCATCAAAATTGGAATTAAACGGTAAGAACCGGGGGTGGTCGATTACGGCTGCCATCCTGTTCTAAAAAGAATAAAGAATATCTGCGATCAGATAAACAGAGGCCGGGCTTTAGCAGTCCGGCCTTTTTTGTTACTTTTGGCATCGCTATGAACATTGGTTCGTATAAATAAGAATAAGAATGAAGTACGCAGACGTTATACTCCCGCTCCCGTTGGAGAATAGCTATACCTATAGCATACCATCCGATCTGGAACAAGCGGTAATACCCGGTTGCCGAGTGATCGTCCATTTCGGAAAGAAGCGTTATTATACGGCTATCGTCATGGATGTGCATGAGCGTGGGGTCGATAGCCAGTACGAGACAAAGGAGATTTATGCTTTGCTGGATGCCACGCCTGTGCTCCGTCGTCCGCAACTTCGTTTTTGGAAATGGATCGCATCCTATTATCTGTGTAAATTAGGAGATGTTTACAAGGCCGCTTTGCCTTCTGGGCTAAAACTGGAGAGTGAAACGGCTGTTACTTATAATGAAGATTTCGAAGCCGACGGGTCTTTGCGTCCAAATGAGCAGGCTGTGTTGGATGCCTTTACCGGTGTTTTGAAACTGACGGTTTCCGAATTGGAAAAGAAAACCGGGCTACGGAATGTCGTACCTGTTGTCGCCTCCCTGATGGCTAAAGGTGCGGTTGAGGTGAGCGAGGAATTGAAACGGGGCTTTATGCCGAAAATGCAGACCTTTATTCGTCTTGCCGAGGTGTATAAGGATGAAGAAAAGTTACAGGCCGTGTTTGCGGACTTCAAGCGGGCGAAGAAGCAGGAACACTTGCTGATCTGTTTTCTAGAACTCAGTCATGCGCTTAATCCGGCACTGGTACGCGAATTGTCGAAGAAGGAATTGTTGGAGAGTTGCGGTTGTTCTCCAGCCATATTGGACGGTGTGCTGAAGCGAGGTGTGCTGGAAAGTTATGAAAAAGAGGTAGGAAGGTTGCAGGTTCCGGTTTGCCGTTTACAGCCCTTGAACCCTTTAAGTGAGGCGCAGAGGAAGGCTTACGGGGAAATACATGATATTTTTCGGGAGAAAGAAGTCTGTCTCTTGCACGGTGTTACTTCCAGTGGAAAGACGGAAGTCTATGTGCGGCTGATCGATGAAGTGCTGAAGATGGGACGCCAGGTTTTGTATATGCTGCCTGAGATTGCCATTACCACCCAGATCACGGAACGGCTGGCCAAGTTGTTCGGCGACAAGTTGCTGGTTTATCATTCCAAATTTTCTGATAACGAACGGGTGGAAGTCTGGAACCGTTTGCTGCATACGGGCGAGCCGATGCTAGTGTTAGGCGTTCGTTCCTCTTTGTTTTTGCCATTCAAGGATCTAGGTCTGATTATTATAGACGAGGAGCATGAGAATACCTATAAGCAGCAGGACCCGGCTCCGCGTTATCATGCCCGCAATGCAGCCTTGGTGTTAGCCGGTATGCATGGGGCGAAAACATTGTTGGGCTCCGCTACCCCTTCCATTGATTCTTATTTTAATGCCACTATCGGCAAATATGGTCTGGTGGAACTGACTACCCGTTATGGCGACCGGCTGATGCCGGAAATACTGACGGTCGATATCAAGGAGTTGAGGCGTAAGAAGATAATGAAAGACACGCTTTTTTCGCCGGTTTTGGTAGAAAAGTTGAGCGAGGCGTTAGGAAAGGAAGAACAAGTGATCCTGTTCCAGAACCGCCGGGGATTCGCTCCGGTGATCGAGTGCAAGGAGTGCGGTTGGGTTCCCCATTGCATCAATTGCGATGTCAGCCTGACATATCATAAGTTTCGTAATGAGTTGGTATGCCACTATTGCGGATATAAAATCCAGTTGCCTCATCAATGCCCGGAATGCCAGAGCCCGGAACTTCGTACGATGGGGTTCGGAACTGAGATGGTGGAGGAAGAGATTGCTACTCTCTTCCCTTCCGCTAAGGTCGAGCGTCTGGATTTCGATACCGCCCGTACCCGTGCGGCCTATGAGCGGATCATCGCGGACTTTGAGAAAGGTAAGACACAGATATTGATCGGAACCCAGATGCTCTCGAAAGGTCTGGATTTCGGGAACGTCAGTGTGGTCGGTATCCTGAATGCCGATAGCCTGATGAACTTCCCGGATTTCCGTGCCCATGAGCGCGCCTTCCAGTTGATGGTACAGGTGAGCGGCCGTGCCGGAAGACGGGATAAGCGGGGAACGGTTGTCCTACAAACTTCTCAGCCTGACCATCCGCTAATCCGGATGGTAGAACGTTTCGCCTATAAGGAAATGGTACGTCTTCAATTGGGTGAGCGGAGCATGTTCCGTTATCCGCCTTACTATCGTTTGATAGTGATAGTCTTGCGTAGCCGGAATGATTCGATCCTGCAGGAACTATCTGTTTTGTATGCCGAGAACCTGCGCCGTCGTTTGGGCGAACGCGTGCTGGGTCCGGTCACTCCGCCGATAACCCGTGTGCAAACTCTCCATATCCGGAAAATCGTTTTAAAGATAGAGATTGCCGCCGCGATTGCTCCAGTACGTGAGATACTGGAATCGGTACACACTGAAATGCAACGCTACTTGCCGTTTAAGCAGTTGATCGTGCACTATGATGTAGATCCGGCTTGAGAGTCGGTTGTCAGGAGAAATTAATCCCGAGTCAATAGCCGGGGGATTAATCCCCCGGTGTAAATTGTAAATTAAGAATGATGGAAGAGAAGAAAGGAGAATATAAGATATTGTTTGTATGTCTGGGGAATATTTGCCGATCACCGTCGGCTGAGGCCGTGATGAAGAAGTTGGTCCAGGATGCGGGACTGGATGGCCGGATCAAGATCGATTCTGCCGGTATCATCGGGTATCACGCAGGAGAAAAAGCCGATCCGCGTATGCGCTCGCATGCGGCCCGTAGGGGATATAAGTTAGATTCGGTCTCCCGTCCGGTATGTACGGAAGACTTTTTCGACTTCGACCTGATTATCGGAATGGACAACCATAACATAGACGATCTTAAACGGAAAGCCCCGGATTTGGAATCCGTGGAAAAGATACATCAGATGACGGAATATTCCCGGAACAAGCTGTATGACCATGTCCCCGATCCGTACTATAGTGGAGCGGAAGGTTTCGAGCTGGTCCTCGATCTGCTGGAGGATGCTTGCGCTGGGCTACTGGATGAGCTTGTACAGTTTATTTCTTCAAATCCGGATAACTGATTCGTGTATGGTACATGATCTTCAGTTTTTCCACAAAGACATTCTTGACCGTTTCCACATCCTTGAACGTCAGCGGGGCATTACGCATCAGTCCGTCGGCAATCTGTCCGTCTATGATCTTGTCGACTAAGGCACGAATGTTTTCTTCCGTGTGTTCTTTCAGGCTACGGGAGGCCGCTTCTACGGAATCAGCCATCATCAGGACGGCAGTCTCTTTCGAGAACGGGTTCGGCCCCGGATAGGTGAAAGCCTCTTCGTCTATTTCGCGGTCGGGATACTGGTTTTTGAAAGAGTTATAGAAATATTTGGCTTTTCCGCGTCCGTGATGGGTACGGATAAAATCGATGATGGCTTTTGGCAACATTGCTTTTTCTGCGATCTTGACACCGTCGTTCACATGATTGATAATGATTTTCGCGCTTTGGTCGAACGATAGCTGGCTGTGCGGATTGATACTGCTTTGGTTTTCGGTAAAGAATGCCGGATTCGCCATCTTACCGATATCATGATACATGGCTCCTGTACGTACGAGCTGCGCGTTTGCTCCGATAGCGGCAGCCGCTTCCGACGCTAAGATCGACATCTGCAAAGAATGTTGGAAGGTTCCCGGAGATATTTCGGACAGCTTTTTTAGGATCGGCGTATTGATGTTGGAGAGTTCGACCAACGTAATGCTGGACACATAGCCGAATGTCTTTTCCAGCATATAGACTAATATGTAAGTAAACATCAGCAGGATAAAATTGATGCCGAAATAGAGCATCATCATCCAGTTGATCTTCTTGAAGTCTGCTTCCTGGTAGATGGACAGGCTGATGTAGCAGAGCGCATAGGACATGAAGATGAAGAAAGCGCAGCGGATCAGTTGGGAACGTTCGTATAAATCCCTCAAGCTGAATGTCACGACCATGCCGACAATCACCTGTAGCAACAGGAATTCGTGCGGGAAAGGCACCATCAGTGAGCAGATCAGCACGATGATCAGGTGTGTGAACAGCGCCGTGCGCGAGTCGAAGAACGTGCGCACGACAATCGGCACGATAGCGAACGGAAGGATATAGACATTGAACAACCCGTACGTCACGCAAAGCTCTGTTAGTATGCAGCTCACGAATACGCATAGTACGAGGAAAAGCGCATTCCTCCTGTTATGCAGGATTTTCAACCGGAAAGACCACAGGTACAGCCAGAAGCAGAAGAGAATACCGAATACCAGCACGAACTGGCCTCCCATGATGATACCTTGCCGTTGGGCTCCTCCGGACTTGGTCTCGTGTACGATCTTAAGGGAACGGAGCACATTGTAAGTATGGTTGTCGATGATTTCGCCCCGGTCGACGATACGTTCTCCTGCCTGTATCATGCCGTTGGCCAGCGGGATGCTGTTCAGGATATCTTCCCTGACTTTTTCCGACATCGTCTTGTCGTATGTGATATTTTCCACCAAATAATTGTTGATATCGCAAGATTGCAATACCGACTTGTCCAGATAAGAGGGGCAATTGTTGATGATAAACTCATACGCCGTCTTGACTGTAAAAAAATCGCTACTGTAATGGGGGTGCGCTACGCTGCCCGCGAGCAGGTTGATGCGGGGATATTCCTCCTTCTTGAGTTCATCCATGTCCTGAGTAGAAATGATACCATCCCGGTATAGCTTTTGCAAGCTGTTTTCGATATACTGCATATAGGCCGGAGTCGCCCGGTTCCTCAGCGTGCCCTGATAGTCGGCGCGTAGTTTGTCTATCTCTTCAGATTCGATTGTGGTATCCAGTCGGTAATAAGGCTCGAATTTTTTGAGAGCGCTGTCGCGTTCGGCCTGTACTTCCGCATCAGTCTTGTAGATCGGGAAGTCGCTCGGAGCGGTAAGCAACCCGTACCGCCAGGGTTTTCCTTCATAGAACTGGTAACGGAATTTTCCTTCCCTCGGAAAGAAGTAAGCGATCAACAAGGCCGCCACAATAAAATAGACACTCGGATGTATGCTATAGTTATTTGCTTTCATAATGTTCTGTTTTATGTATTGAAAGGCGAAATGTACATAAAAAAGTTTACTAAGAGAAAAAAAAGGGCTACTTTTGCCGCAGTAAACGGAATTATGATTTATGAATTGTGATTTATGCGTCGGTATAAATCACAAATCATAAATCACAAATCATAAATCACATAGAAAGATTATGACTCAAAGGAAAGTTAGAGTCCGGTTTGCACCGAGTCCCACTGGGGCCTTGCATATCGGAGGTGTTCGTACAGCTTTATACAATTATCTATTTGCCAAACAGAATGGTGGAGATCTGATTCTCCGTATTGAAGATACCGACTCGCAGCGTTTTGTTCCCGGAGCGGAAGCCTATATTATAGAAGCGCTTACCTGGTTGGGGATCAAGTTTGACGAAGGTGTCGGCTTCGGAGGCGAATACGGGCCTTACCGTCAGAGCGAACGCAGGGATATTTACAAGAAGTATGTCGATCAGTTGTTGGATGCCGGTTGTGCTTATATCGCATTCGATACCCCCGAAGAGTTGGATGCCAAACGGAAGGAAATTCCCAATTTCCAGTATGATGCGTCTACCCGTATGCAGATGCGCAACTCGCTGACTCTTTCCGAAGAAGAAGTGAAGTCCTTGATCGATGCCGGCAACCAGTATGTGGTCCGCGTCAAGATCGAACCGGATGAAGATATCCATGTAAACGACCTGATCCGTGGCGAAGTGATTATCAACTCTTCTATCCTGGACGATAAAGTCTTATATAAATCAGCCGACCAGTTGCCTACTTACCATCTGGCCAATATCGTGGACGATCATTTGATGGAAGTGACGCATGTGATCCGTGGTGAAGAATGGTTGCCGAGTGCCCCGCTTCACGTACTGTTGTACCGTTATTTCGGATGGGAAGACACGATGCCCCGGTTCGCACACCTGGCTTTGCTTTTGAAACCGGAAGGCAACGGCAAGTTGAGCAAGCGTGACGGTGACCGCCTGGGCTTCCCGGTGTTCCCGTTGGAATGGCATGACCCGAAGAGCGGTGAGGTTTCTTCTGGTTATCGCGAGAGCGGTTACCTGCCCGAAGCGGTTGTCAACTTCCTGGCCTTGTTGGGATGGAATCCTGGTAATGATCAGGAAGTAATGAGCATGGACGAACTGATCCATAGCTTCGATCTGAGCCGTTGCAGCAAGAGCGGAGCCAAATTTGATTATGAAAAGGGAAAATGGTTCAACCATCATTATATCCAGGCTATGGACAATAAGGAAGCAGCCGCCCTCTTTATGCCGATCCTCGAAAGCCACGGCGTGAAAGCAGACCCAGCCTATGTGGAGAAGGTCGTAGCCATGATGAAAGACCGTGCCACCTTTATCAAGGACTTGTGGGATCTTTGCTCGTTCTTCTTCATCGCTCCGACGGAATATGATGAAAAGACACGCAAAAAACGCTGGAAGGAAGACAGTGCCGCCCAGCTTGCCGAACTGATCGAAGTGCTTCGCGCACGTGAACCGTTCGATATCGAAGGTACGGAAGAAGAGGTAAAAGCCTGGATCGAAAGCAAAGGCTACCATTTGGGAAATATAATGAATGCGACTCGTCTGGCCCTTGTCGGTGAAGGCAAAGGTCCGCATATCTTCGACATAACGGAAGCCTTGGGTAAGGAAGAGTCTATCCGCCGCATCCAGAGAGCGATAGATAAATTGTCAATTGACAATTGATAATTGACAATTGATAATTGACAATTCTTTTATCATGTACAGCTTACTCATACATTTCTATGCCTTTATTGTCGCTATGATTTCTCCTTTCCACCGGAAGGCACGCCTGATGCGTTTCGGCCAGTGGAAGACGAATAGCATTTTGCGTGAGAAGATAGACCGGAATGCGAAGTACATCTGGTTTCATGCTTCTTCGTTGGGAGAGTTTGAGCAAGGGCGTCCTATGATCGAAAAGGTCAAGGCGCAATATCCGGAATATAAGATATTACTTACATTCTTTTCTCCCTCAGGCTATGAAGTGCGGAAAAACTATAACGGGGCGGATATCGTTTGCTATCTGCCTTTCGATACGCCTTACCGGGTAAAGAAGTTCCTGAATCTGGCGAATCCTGCTGTGGCTGTTTTCATCAAGTATGAGTTTTGGGGAAACTATTTGCGTGAGTTGAAGAAGCGGGGAATCCCGGTTTATATCATTTCAGCGATCTTCCGTCCCGACCAGTTGTTCTTTCAATGGTTCGGAGTCCCTTACCGAAAGATGCTGTACTGCTTTACGCATTTGTTCGTGCAGGACGAACGTTCGAAGGAACTGCTTGGGCAATATGGAATCCGTAACGTGACGGTCTACGGCGATACCCGTTTCGACCGTGTGTTGGACGTGCGTAATCAGGCGCGTGAGTTGCCAGAATTCAAACGGTTTGTAGGGGAAAGATGTCAGACGCTGATCGCCGGGAGTTCCTGGCCACAGGACGAGGAGATATTGATCCCTTATTTCAACGAGCATCCGGAGATAAAGCTGATCATCGCCCCGCACGAGATTCACCGGGAACATCTGATGTATATCGAGTCGTTGTTGAAACGCCCGTCTGTCCGCTTGTCCGATGTGATGCAGGACAAGAGCCTGCTCGAAGGGAAAGATTGTTTGATCGTGGATAGTTTCGGGCTGCTGTCTTCCATCTATCGGTATGGGACGATCGCCTATATCGGCGGCGGTTTCGGAGCCGGCATCCATAATACGTTGGAGGC